>Ga0207664_10000130_pt1 | contig 65679 bp, 55 predicted proteins | sample LARL83metaG_FD_184349 | JGI IMG/M metagenome (GOLD analysis project Ga0207664, IMG submission 184349) | Corn, switchgrass and miscanthus rhizosphere microbial communities from Kellogg Biological Station, Michigan, USA - LAR L8-3 metaG... | ecosystem: Host-associated > Plants > Roots >...
CATCGCGTCCGCGCCGCCAATGAGATCGCCCGAAAGCGCAATGCGAAGCTGGCCGAGGGAGGGTTCGAAGGATGAGGTCATAAGTCAGAACCTGGATTACGCGGATTAAAACGGATTCTCAGGATGGAAAGAAAACGCCTGAAGTGAGAAGATAACTCCATGCCTTTTTAAGCCATGACAATACTTACATGTCATTCCCGCGAAATCGGGAGTCCAGATTTCTGCGCAGCGAGATTCGGACCTGGATTCCCGCCCCCGATCGAGGTCGAGGGCCGGCTTTTCGTGGGAAGATAGGAAGCAATTATACCGTCGCCGGAACGCGCTTCGTAGCGGTCTGCTTCGCGGGGCCGACGGAAACGCGCGAAGGTTTCGTTTTATCCCGTTCGAGCCAATCGAAGGCAATCGCGCTGGCAACGAAAATAGAAGAATAGGTGCCAGTGATGACGCCGATAAGCATCGTGAACGCAAAGCCGCGGAGCACTTCGCCGCCCCAAATGAAGAGGACAAGTAAGGTGAGGAATACCGTGCCGGATGTAATGATCGTGCGCGGGAGCGTCTCATTGATGGCGCGGTTCATAATGTCCTTCAACGATTGACCCTTATATTTGCGCTGGTCCTCACGAATGCGGTCGAAGATGATAACCGTATCGTTAACGGAAAAACCGACGATCGTTAGGAATGCAGCGAGCATCGTGGAATTCATTTCGAGATTAAGCCACGGCCAGATACCATTGCAAATTACGGCGAAGGCAAAGGCCACAAGCACATCGTGCACAATAGCGATGACGGCACCCAGCCCATAGACGAACCGGAAACGGAACGCAAGATAAATAAGAATTACGATACACGTGAAGGTAACGGCCAGGATAGCGTTTACTCGCTGCTCGGCGCCAATCTTAGGACCAATATGCTGCTCCTGGATCGGTTCATTCTTCGGAATTCCGTCTTTGGTAACGAGATGGTTATTCGGGAATCCCTGCACAACGGCGTCCATCACTTTTTTCGTCGCCTCGGAACCCGCTTGCGCGCCTTGCGCACCTTCGCGCACGCGAATTAACACACCGGATTGATCGGCGCCATAATATTTCACTTCCGCACCGTGGATCCCGGCTCGGTCCAGCGCGCCGCGAACATCTTCAATGCTGGCGTTCTTTTGGAACTGAAGCTGTACTTCCGTGCCGCCGGCGAAGTCGATACCATACTCGATACCGCGAAAGAGCGCCCAGACAATGCCGGCCATTGTTACAAACGTTGAAACGTAGTACCAAATACGGCGCTTGCCGATGAAATCGATCTGTGTTTTTCTAAAAAATCTCATAAAAATTATAGCCCTGTATTAACTCCTCTCCCTGCAGAAGAGGGGATTGGGGTGGCGGTTGGTTACCCGAACTTGATGATTTCCGGGTTACGCTCCATCAGAATGTCGAAGAGAACACGGGTAATGATAATGGCCGTGAAGAGCGAAGCGGATACGCCGATCATGAGCGTGACCGCGAAGCCCTGTACCGTCCCGGTTCCGAAGGCGTATAGAATAACACCGGAGAAGAAAGCCGTTAAATGGCCGTCGAAAATCGGTGCGAAGGCACGCCGGTAGCCATCGTCCATTGCTAACTTTAACGATTTGCCGAGCGAAAGCTCCTCACGAATACGCTCATAAATCAGCACGTTTGCATCGACCGCGATACCGACCGTGAGCACCAAGCCCGCCATGCCGGGCAACGTTAAAGTGGCTCCAAACGTCGCGAGGATGGCCATCGTGAAGAGCAAGTTGATGAGAACAGCCAAATCCGCTACCGCGCCACCGGTTACATAATAAATCAACATGAAGATCATGACGACCAGAAAGCTCCAGATAATCGAGGAAGTCCCTTTCGAAATGGAGTCCGCGCCGAGCGAAGGACCGATGACCGATTCCTGAATGATTTTGACGGGCGCGGGCAGTGCGCCGGCCTTTAGGACGATTTTGAGCAAGTTGGCTTCCGTCATATCGCCAATGCCCGTGATCTGCGAATTTCCGCTCGGAATTTCTCCATCGACGCGAGGGGCGGAATACACGACACTATCGAGCACAATTGCGATTTGTTTGGTAATATTCGCGTGCGTTACGCGGCGCCAAACGCGCGTGCCTTCGTCGTCCATCTGCATGTTCACTTCTGGCCTGCCGCTGGATTGATCGACATCTGCCTGGGCATCCGTAATCACTTTGCCGGTAAGCTCCGGCTGGCCATTCAGAAAATAAAGTTGATAGACATTCTCATTTTTTCCGGCCGGCAGTGGACGGCTGAACATAAAGGCCATTTCGTCCGAATAGAGCCGCTTTACATCGGGGCGGTCGAGAATGCTCTTGATAAGGCGGCGATCGGATTCCGTTGCGAAAATATCGCCGGACTGTTGGGAGGCGCCTTTCATTAGAATCGAGGTGAACGGGTGCAGCTTGACGAAGTGCGCATATTTTTGCTGCTGCGACATTCCAATCTCGGCGATCGAATCGGCCCGCGCGGCGGAATCGGCCGGACTAAGGGCGGCCGTCTGTTTTGACGAAGTATCTTTTTTCGAAGCTGTTGCTTCTTTCGAAGTGGCCGCTTTTTTCGAAGTATCGGGAAGCGCTTTCGCGGTATCGGGTGCAGCAGCGGCTGTGGCCTTTGTGGTATCCGCTTTCGAGGTATCGGCGGTTGCTACGTTCGTGAGCGTTGTATCGCCTCGCAAATGCTGATCGATCCGGTCAAGGACGTTCTTTACGATTTGCGGATCCTTTAATAGCCGGAATTCCAATTGAGCGGTACCCTGCAAAAGCTGGTGAACCTGCGTGGGATCGCCTACACCGGGAAGCTCGATGATAATGCGGCGGGTGCCCTCTTTCTGAATAGTCGGCTCCGTGAGTCCGAACTGGTCGATACGGTTTCGGATGATCTCGATCGCGCGGTCAACCGCCTCATCGGCTCCCTTTTGGAGCGCGGCCTGGATCGCGGCGTCATCGCCGTTACCAGCCTCGGCAAAATAAAAGTAATTTGCAAGGGATTTTCCTTTTGGCCTCGCAAGTTGGTCGAAATGTTGGACGAACATCGGCACAATGGGATTCTCGCTCGTTGCTTCATCCTTTTCCGTGGCATCCATGACCTGCTGAAAAATATCATCTTTTTGGAGTGCCTGCTCATCGATAAATTTCAGCACATCGACCTCCATCGTGACGTAAATGCCGCCGCGTAAATCGAGGCCCAGCTTAATAGCTTTTGCGCTCGCGTCTTTTAAATCCTGTCCGTTCGCGTTTTCCCACTTAACGCGCTTGACCGAATCCTGGGAGGTATTGCCAAAGCGATCTTCCTCGCTTTTGAGGGTCTGCGATTTATACGTTGGATACAGCGCATAGACTGCTCCGACAATAAAGAGCAGGATGATAATGATCTTAGAGCGGTTTTTTTTCACGAAGGAAAATATGAAAAACTCTTATAAAATTTGAGGAAATTAGCCGTCGGAAGGCGCGGCCTTCCGAAATGCCTGAGCGGTAAAACTTTCAGGAGGTGTTATGTTCCCTGAAAGTGCAAAAGGAATGCTATTTAGGGACAAAAGGGGACCGAAGGGGTTAGGCACTCCCCAGAAATTTAATGAGCGGCAGCGCCACCGAAAATTTTTCTCCCAGCACCTGCGGTAAGTTTTCTTTCAAAAGATCGCCTTCTTTGAGATCACAGCCGAAAAGAAAGCTTTTCATCTTCAGGTAGTTTGCGGCCGGGTGGTCTTCGCTGTAGCCTTGTGGAATCCGCTTGAGAGTTTCGCCAGTAAGCCCCTTGGGATAGATTTTCTTAAAATCCGATTGTCCAAGAATTTTCGTGAATGTTTTCTGCTCGCGGTCAATGAGCGCGCGAATACGCTTTAAGTGTGGCGACATAGGCATGTATATTCCGCCTCCGGCAAAAACGCTCATCCCTTTTCCGGTCTTCGCCGGTTCGAAGCCAAGATAATAGCCACACCATTCCTCCTTTTTTGTCCCTTCGAGTGGGAATGAAAGACCGATGTGCGTTTTGTAGGGCGATTTATCCTTGCTAAAACGAATATCGCGATTAATTCGAAAAAGCGAAGTTTTCGCATTCCCGACGATGGGCATTTTCTGCTCGCGAAAATAGGCGCCCATCGCATGGGCGAGCGCTTTCGCGGGTCCCCGCAACTGCTGTTCGTAGTCATCGCGGTGCGCTTCGAACCACTCTTTGTTATTGTTTTTTTTCAGCCCGTGAAGAAATGCGAAGGTCGCTTTCGAGAATCCTTCGAAAACCGGAGCCGGTTCGCCGGGAATGTCGAACGATTTAAAAGATTTTGCCATAATCGGGACTAACTAAAAAGACGAAAGAGACCAAAAGTTCACCAAAGCCTTTAGGTCTTTGAATGTCCTTTTTGTCGCATTCTTGAATCCTTCTAAAATGGCTCTTTCCGCAACGTGAACTGAAATGTGCTGCCTTCGCCCGGCTCGCTCATGACGCTGATTTTGCCATGGTGTGCCTCGGTAATGTGCTTGACAATGGCGAGGCCCAATCCTGTACCGCCCGGCGAAGAACGCGCGCGGCCTTTATCGACTCGGTAAAACCGCTCGAACAAGCGCGGCAAATGTTCCGGCGCAATACCGATCCCGTGATCGGCTACGCGAACGCTGATCTCCCGGGCGGTCGGCTCCGCGTCCCGCAATTCGATCCGAATGGACGTGCCGGTTTCTGAATACTTAATCGCATTGTCCACGAGATTGATTAATACTTGCTTGAGCCTGTCTTTATCTGCATAAACACTTACTTCCTCTCCCGTTGCCACATTGCTTGCGAATTCCAAATCCATATTTTTAGCGAGTGCTGCCGGCCGCATTTCATTCGTAAAATCTCGTAGGAAGGGTTGAAGGTTGAACATGCGAAAACTCATGCGCATCTCGCCACTTTCAATGCGAGAAATGTCGATCAGATCATTAAGTAAATTATTCAGCCGCTCGGCTTGCGTGCGGGCGCGTTCGAGAAAATCACGATTGACCGCGGGATCGTCGATCGCGCCATCGAGCAGTGTCTCGATAAATCCCTGCACGGCGAAAATAGGCGTGCGGAGTTCGTGCGAAACATTCCCGAGGAATTCACTGCGAACCCGTTCGAGCTTCTGGCGGGCGGTTTGATCCCGCTCCAGCTTTTTCGCAATCTGATCGATCGCGATCGTAACGGCCCGAAGTTCCTCTGGAGGCCGGATCGCCGCGCGTGTGCTCCGAAATTCCAAATGTCCCTGCTTATCGACCGTCGGCATTAGTTCTCGTATCGGCCGTACGAGCCGAGCGGCAAACCAAAAACTTAGAAGAGAGGAGAGCAGTAAAAGAACCAGTGAAATCGAAATCGCCGGCGTGACCAATAGCGGTTTTTCCGCCCAGATCACAAGATTTGCGAGAACAAGGACGATGAGAACGAGAACGATCGGAAAAATTGCAGCCCGAAGGCGAAGTGATGGCACTATTTTTTTACAACCAGCTTATTCCAATACATAACGATACCCGACTCCCTTGACCGTCTCGATACGCTTTCCATAGTTACCGAGCTTTTCGCGCACTTTGAATATATGCACATCAACGGTCCGCTCGACGACGAAGGTATCGTGTCCCCAGACTTCATCCAGCAGCACTTCGCGTTTATAGATGCGCCCCGGATGAGCAGCAAGGAAGTAGAGGAGTTCGAATTCCTTACGTGGGAAGAAGGTTTCCTTCGCATCGACAAAAACCTTATAGGAACCACGATCGATTTCGAGACCGGGCGAAATAATTTTCTCTTCTTTTGGAGCCGAGGGAGCTTGCTCCGCGCGATCGAACCGCCGAAGCAGCGACTTGACGCGCGCTACCAGCACGCGAGGAGAGACTGGCTTTTGGACGTAATCATCCGCCCCGAGTTCGAGCGAGACAATCTGATCGACCTCCGCTGCTCGTGCCGTGAGAAAGAGAATCGGAATGGAAGCCGTCTTTGGATTCGCGCGAATTGCACGGCAGGCCTCGAAGCCATCCATCTCGGGCATCATAATATCGAGTATGATAAGCGAGATAGGAGTCTGTTCCAGCTTTTTCAGCGCTTCTTTGCCGTTCGAGGCCATTTCCACGGAAAAGCCTTCTTTTGTAAGATTATAGGCAAGCAGGTCGCGAATGTCCTGTTCGTCGTCGGCGATGAGAATTGTTTTTGCCATCCAAGCGTGTTAACAGGAGCTTCTCATCCTAAGTGCTTGCTGGATGCGGGTTTTACCATTTCTTAATGTGGGGACATCCTTCGTAATAATTTGGTAACACAGAGGTAATGGAAGCTTTACAGACATATTAGAATGTTCGTTCGTTGTTGAGGGGCAGCCATTTTTGAGCATCGAAACAAATCACATCTCATTAATCACTTGGAACTCGCGAAACAGGGGTATGATGCACGACGGCTGGAGAACGGTCGTTCTGAGCAGGGCTCCTCGGAGCGGGGGCACTCGCTCGTACAATCGCCGGAAACTATCAACGCTCCCGCGCGGCAGGATTCTTCCGTGAACGTCGTCAAAATCACCACACGAGACCTCAATCTTTTTTACGGCGCGAAACAGGCGCTCTGCAATATCTCGCTCGATATTATGGAGAGGCAGGTGACGGCGTTTATCGGTCCATCGGGCTGCGGAAAATCTACGTATCTTCGGACGCTCAACCGAATGAACGATCTTATCGGCGGCGTGCGGATCACGGGAAGCGTCCACATGGACGGCGTAGATATTTATGAGAAAGGCCTGGATGTGGTCGAACTCCGCAAACGGGTCGGGATGGTCTTCCAAAAATCGAATCCGTTCCCAAAATCGATTTGGGAAAATGTCGCCTATGGACCGAAGGTTTTAGGAATGCGCCAAAAAGCACGGTTAAATGAAATCGTTGAAAAAAGTTTGCAGCAGGCAGCCTTGTGGGATGAGGTCAAGGACCGCCTTCATCATAGCGCGATGGGACTCTCGGGTGGCCAGCAACAGCGGCTCTGTATTGCGCGCGCGCTTGCCGTCGAGCCGGAAGTACTGCTGATGGATGAACCCGCCAGCGCGCTCGATCCGATTTCGACCGCGAAGATCGAGGAGCTCATCTTCCAATTAAAGGAGACCTACACGATCGTAATCGTCACGCACAACATGCAGCAAGCCGCACGCGTCAGCGACGTGACCGCATTTTTCTATATCGGCGAACTCATCGAGGCCGGAGATACCCGCGATATTTTTACCAACCCGAAAAAGAAACAAACCGAAGATTATATCACCGGGAGATTCGGATAGGACCACGATTATTCGGCGATTTTAGAATTTACTTTAAGGTGAAAATAAATGTTAACACGTCATTGCGAGGCAAATCGAACGACCGAAGGGAGTTCGATTTGACGAAGCAATCCGTTGGGTCTCAACAAGAGATTGCTTCGTCACTTTCGACTTCCTTCGGTCGTCGAAGCTTCCTCTCAATGACGCGGTTAGAATTTACATCGAAAATTACATCATTCTTAACTTATAGTTCTTAATTTTGCCACGCGTCCATAGACATTTCGAAGACGAATTAGAGACCCTTCGGTCTCAGCTTATCCGCATGGGTTCCCTCGTCGATGAGCAGGTGGAAACGGCCATTCGCGCTCTGAAGGAGGGCAATCTCGAACTCGCTAAGTTCGTGATCGAGCGTGAGGCAAAAGTGAACGAACTCGATCTCACGATCGATGGTCAATGCCAGCGGATTTTCGCCCTTACGCAGCCGGTCGCCGTCGATTTGCGGCTACTCCTGGCAGCCATGCGAATGAACAGCGATTTCGAACGCATTGGGGATATCGCCGTGAACATTGCCGAGCGGGTCGATGCGCTCGAAGAGTATCCCGATCTGCTCGAACGCGCGGGCGCGGTCGATATGATCGCGACGGCCCGCCAGATGCTCACCAGCGTCTTGAATGCATTTATCCATAATGACAGCGAAGAGGCGCGCTCGGTCTTCGAGCGGGAGGACCTGGTCGACGATCTGAACCGGAAGATCTTCTATAATTTAATCGATACGATGAAGGCCGATCCGGTAATGATCGAGCCGGCGGCGCATCTCATGGCCCTCCTGCGCCACATCGAGCGCCTTGCCGACCATGCAACGAATATTGCCGAGAACGTTATCTTCGTCGCCGAAGCAAAATTGCTTCGGCATCACATCAGCGAAGGGCTGCCGGGATTATGATAAGCATACGGTCCCCAAATTTAGTTTGTGGATAGATTTCTGGCTTGGCAAATGTTTTATGCTATCGTTTGTTATGGACCCTCTGATTAAGTCAGTTTTTCGTCATTGCGAGGAGAACGAATCGACCGAAGGGAGATTCGTTCGACGAAGCAATCCGTTGAATTAACAGAGGATTGCTTCGTCGGATTTTTCTCTCTTCGGTCGAAAAATCCTCCTCGCAATGACAATGAAAAGGACATAAACACATATTCGTCATTTTTCTCACTAATTAAAAAAATTCACATAATGCGAAACTCCTCGGCATCGGCGGAATGGAACGGCGGACTCAAAACCGGCAAAGGCAACATGAACTTTGGCCAGCAAAGCTGCCCATATAGCTTTAACTCCCGCATGGAAGGCGGTTCGGGTTCCAGCCCGGAAGAACTTCTTGCCGCCTCGCTCTCGGGATGCTATTCAATGGCGCTCAGCGCCGATCTCGAAAAGGCCGGCTTTGCGCCGCAGCAGGTTCGAGCTTCTGCCAAAGCACATTTCGATAATGGTTCGGGCAAGTGGACCGTCGAGACGATCGATCTCGATGTTCAAGCGGGCGTACCCGGTATCGAGGACGCAAAATTCCAGGAGATTGCAAATGGCACGAAGTCCAATTGCCCCGTTGCCCGCGCGCTCACGGGCGTAAAAATTAATGTACACGCGAAGCTAATATAACCGAATCCATTTTTATTTTCGCGTGTAGCTTCCGGAATATACTCCGGGAGCTACACGTTTTCTTTTCGTAATTTTGCATCATGGCAAAACGCGCAACTACGAAAAAAATATCAGATCGCTCCGATCCCTCGCATTCCATCGAGTCTACACTCGGCGAAAAGCGGCTCTTTAAGCCGTCGAAACAATTTTCCGGCCGTGCGCGCATCGGCTCGATGGCACAATATGAGAAGCTCTATCGCGCGAGCATAAAAGACCCGGAGAAATTCTTCGCGAAGCAGGCGGAAGAACTTGAGTGGTTCAAAAAATGGCGGAAGGTCCGCGAGTGGAAATCACCATTCGCAAAATGGTTTGTCGGCGGGAAGATCAATGCCTGCTATAATTGCCTCGACCGGCATCTTTCGACTCCAAGAAAAAATAAGGCCGCAATTATTTGGGAGGGGGAGAATTTCGAGCAGCGAACACTAACGTATCAGCAACTTCATCGTGAAGTATCGAAGTGCGCGAACGTCCTGAAATCCTTTGGCATCAAGGCGGGCGACCGTGTAGCGATCTATATGGGCATGACGCCGGAACTTGCAATTGCCGTGCTTGCCTGCGCGCGTATCGGCGCGACGCACACCGTTATCTTCGGCGGATTTTCCGCCGAAGCGATTCGCGACCGCGTTAATGATTGCGAAGCAAAGGTTATTATCACCGCCGATGGCGCCTACCGGCGCGGGGCGGTGGTGGAGTTAAAGAAGAACGTCGATCATGCGTTGCGTGCCGAAGCGATGCACGTCGATGGCCAGGAGCAGCCGTATGGCGGCTGTCCGAGTGTCGAAAAAGTTCTGGTCTTGAGACGGACTGGGATCGAAATTGATATGTTCGGAGGGCGCGATATCTGGTGGCACGAAGCCATGTCCGAAGCCAGCGCGGATTGTCTCGCCATACCCTTGGATAGCGAGCACCCGCTTTATATTCTCTATACCTCTGGCACGACGGGCAAGCCGAAGGGAATCGTCCACACGACCGCCGGATACATGCTCGGCTGTTATCTCACGACAAAGTATATTTTCGATATTCGGGATGAAGATGTATATTGGTGCAGCGCGGATGTTGGCTGGGTGACCGGGCATAGTTATATTCTCTACGGCCCGCTTTCGAACGGCGCGACGGTCGTGATGTACGAGGGCGCGCCGACTTATCCCGCACCCGACCGGTTCTGGGATATCATCGAGCGCCACCGCGTCACCGTATTCTATACCGCGCCAACAGCCATTCGCGCCTTCATTCGCGCCGGGAATGAGCACCCGGAAAAACACGACCTGTCTTCACTTCGATTGTTGGGAACTGTTGGAGAACCGATCAATCCCGAAGCGTGGATGTGGTATCATAAAATAATTGGTAACGGCAAATGCCCGATCGTCGATACCTGGTGGCAGACGGAAACGGGAGCGATCATGATCTCGCCGATTCCTGGCGCGATTCCAACGACGCCCGGCTCGGCAACATTGCCGTTCTTCGGCATCGAGCCAGAAGTCGTTCGCAAGGATGGCACGCCCTGCAAGCCGAACGAAGGTGGTTATCTCATTATCAAAAAACCGTGGCCCTCGATGTTGCGCGGGATTTACAAAGATCCCGAACGATTCCAAAAACAATATTTTTCAGAGTATCCTGGCATTTATTTCACCGGCGATGGCGCCCGGCGCGATAAGAATGGATATTTTTGGATCATGGGCCGTGTTGACGATGTGATCAATGTAAGCGGCCACCGCTTGGGCACGATGGAAGTCGAAAGCGCTCTCGTCGGCAATCCGGCGGTAGCGGAAGCAGCAGTTGTCGGAAGGCCGGACGAGATCAAAGGATCGGCCCTGGTAGCGTTTGTAACGCTTAAGCAAGGCCAGCGGCCGGACGAATCCTTGAAAGAAAAATTACGTCAGCATGTTGCCGATGCTATCGGCTCCATTGCCAAACCGGACGAGATTCGCTTCACCGATGCGCTCCCAAAAACACGCTCTGGCAAAATCATGCGCCGCTTGCTTCGCGAACTTGCCTCGACTGGCTCCGTAGCCGGCGACACGACGACACTGGAGGATTTTTCCGTGCTGGAACGATTACGAGCGGGGGAAGAGGAATGAAATCTCGCCAACCAGATGCAACCGCAACGCTCAAAGATTTTCTGAACAGCAAGCTTGAATCGCGGCGGCTGTTTTCGGAGATGTGGGGGACATTCCTTCTCGTAATCGTGGCAGTAGGCGGCGATGTAGTGAGCCATTGGAGCGATGGTGCTATCACACTCGCCATGTCGAAGGAAGCGCCGGGCCTCATGGTGATGGCCATTATTTATTTCATGGGTACGGTCAGCGGCGCGCATTTGAATCCGGCTGTTACAATCGCCTTTGCCGTTCGAAGAAATTTCCCCTGGCAGCGAGTTCCCGGTTATATTGCGGCACAGTTTGTCGGCGGAATGCTTGCGGTCTTGTTTCTCTGGATCGTGTTTGGCGATATGATTTCACACGGTGCAACAGTGCCTGGTCATGGCATTTCCCCTGCAAGCGCGCTCGCATTTGAGGCGATGCTCACGACGGGCCTTGTCACCGTGATTTTGGGAACCGCCTCGGGCGCTCGCAATATCGGCACCAATGGTGCGATTGCGGTCGGTGGATATATCGCGCTGGCGGGGATGTGGTCTGCGCCGGTTACGGGCGCGTCGATGAATCCCATTCGCTCCCTCGCGCCCGATATACTTCGCGGCGACCTTAGCACCACCTGGATTTATATTGTGGGTCCGCTCATCGGCGCGCTAATCGGTGTCGGCTTCGAATGGATTTTGAAAGGCCCGCCGACCAAATTCGGGACGCGTACTGCGCAAGGCGAACTGGGAGAAGAAGATGAAAAGCCAAAAGAGGAGGTATAATGCTGGCTTCGCGAACTCTTACAACTCGATACCGGCACGTATTGCCCGGCTTATGCTGTTGATGTTCAATCAAGTCCCAACTATTCAAGTGATCCCTCTTATAATTGGGTTGTTTTAATTAGAAAAACTCTTATTCATGCCTAATCTTCCAAACGAAGACATTTTCAAGATCATCGACATCGAAGGATTCAGCAAAAATGATTTGAATATTATTCGGAAATACGTCGCTCCAGAATTCATCGAACATCAGTTCGGCTTTGAACCCGGCATCGAAGGTATTGGAAAAGTTATGGAGGAATTGCACTCCGCATATCCAGATTTTTCCATGGAAATTGAAGAGATGGTAACATCACCGGATGGAGATACCGTGTGGGGCCGGATTACCGCACGCGGCACCCAAAAAGGTCAAATCGGACCCATGCCGCCAACTGGCAAAAAAATGGAAATAACGGTGTTCGATGTCATGCGCTTCCAAGAAGGCAAAATGATCGAACATTGGGGCATTGCCGACCGATTTGCCATGATGACCCAGCTTGGAATGAAACCGCCGCCAAAGCTGGTGATGAAATTAATCGGTTTAAAAGGCAGGCTCTTTTCGGGAAAGTAAGGCTTCTGCCTGTGCCCTCTCGATCTCATTGGCAGCACATGCCACGGCCTACGCCACGAGTTCTGCCGTAAAACGTAGTTGCAATTTCCCTTCGGCGCCAGGGCGGTCAGCGGATTCATGCAAGCGGACACTTCCTTCCTTTCGACGCTGTTCGCTCCTACGTTCATATTCTAGCAAATGTCGGAAGTCTTCATCTCCTACGCAAAGCCGGATCGTTCGAGCGCCCTGGATTTGGCGGGCGAATTACGCGCGCATGGGTTCTCGGTCTGGATCGATCAAGGTTCCATCGGCGGCGCAAAAAACTGGGCAACCGAGATTGTCCAGGCTATTGACGGTTGCTCGACGATGCTCGTTCTCCTTTCTCCGAATTCGCTTGCTTCACTAAACGTCGCGAAAGAACTCCATCTCGCATCCGAGAAGCGAAAGAATATCTTGCCCGTGATGATCGAGAAGGTCGCGCTGCCCGCGAATTTCGAATATTCCCTCGCCGGATTGCAGCATGTTTACTATCACGACCGCCCCGCGATCCTCCAGGCGCTCGAATTGCTGCACGTAGCGACGGAACAAGCTCCCCCTCCAGTACAGCGAAGCGGAGTAGGCGGGAGTTGGGGGGTCATCCAGTCTCCGAAAGAAGGCGATTCCATCCGTGTCGCTGTGCTACCCTTCGACGATCTTTCGCCGAACCACGATAACCAATGGTTCGCCGACGGCATGATGGACGAACTCATTTCAACGCTTGGAAGTCTGGAGCATGTGAAGGTTCCGAGCCGGTCGGACGTATTGCATTACCGAAATCATCCGAAGCAGAGCCACGAAATCGCAAGAGAAGTGGGTGTTCGCTATCTCATCGAAGGCGCCGTTCGAAAATCGAAGGAAAAGATTCGCATCAATGCTTCCCTCATTGATACACTTCGAAGCGAGCAAATTTGGGCGAACAAATTCGATGGTTCCTTCGACGATGTCTTCGCATTTCAGGAATCGGTCTCGAAACAAATCGCCGATGCCCTGAAACTGAAACTAACATACGAAGAAAAAGCCAAGATTGCCGAACAGCCCACGCGAAATGCGGAAGCGTATGAACTCTATCTCAAAGGCAGGCAGCAGCAATATCTCGTTACTCGTGAAGGTTATGAAAATGCGCTTGCGTTTTACGAACAAGCCGCCCGACTCGATCCCGAATTTGCAGACGCCTATATTGCGATTGCTTCTGTTTGTAATGTTTATTTCCGAGAGTACTCCCGCGACCTCAAATGGCTGCGGAAATCGGAAACAAATGTCGCCCGCGCCGAAGCCATTACCGACAAAACGGCAAAAACGCTTTGGATACGTGGGGAAATCGAATGGTTGAAGGGCAATACTGACGAGGCGACCATTCTCTTAGAGTCTTCTATTGCTTTAGACCCTAATTACAAGAACGCGCTTAATAGCCTTGGAACGTTACAGTTAAATATTGGTAATTTCAGAGAAGCTGCAAATTCTTTTCAGCGCATCGTTGATATTGAGGAGGGCACGATGCAATATTTTAATTTGATTGTTGCTCTTGCCGATTTGAATGAAAAGGATCGATTAAAAGAAACTGCTACAAAGGCAATGCCTGTCTTCAAGCACCATCTACTTCGATATCCGGAAGACCATACGGCTATTCTCCATTATGCTCTCGTTCTTTTATGGTCGGGAAGACTGGATGAGGCATCTGAGCTTGCGGATAAGCTTATTTTACTCGATAACTTGGGCGGTCACGCACTGTATAATCTCGGATGTCTTTATGATTGTCTCGGAAAGCCAGAGCTTTATATTTCATTGCTAAAAAAAGCGGTGAAACAAGGTTACCGTGAAATCGAACAAACACGAAATTACACATTCACGACGAAAGATCTGGAATGTGAGCAGCAACTTAAGGAAATATTAAAAAGTCTCGAAGAACTGGTTCGCCAAGAACAAACAATTGCTGAATAAAGGCGCGCCAAACCTTGGCGTATAAGTGTAACGCCAGCTCTTCAGGTCGGACGGATTATCCATTCACCGGACCTGAAGGTTCAGTGCAGGTTGAGAAAGTCGGCACACGCCTTATTGCATGACCCCTTCATCTTCCGCAACGATCACGGCTTGATGACCGAAAGCATCAGAATAGGTTACTACCCCAAGTCCCGAACCATCGTTACCACCGACCAAGGGTTGGAGCGGGGCATTCGTATATTGCTGCCCATTGACTCGTGCTGAAACATTAATAGACATTTGATTCCCAGTCGCATTCGAGATGACTGCGGGCGGCGTACCGAAGGTTCCCTGTGCCACAGAGATCGCGCCTCCTGGATTTCCCGGAGCATCCGTGAACGTGATCGGCGTAGGATTCGGAGCAAACGAAGAAATAGTCACTTGCTGTGGAAATGCGGCATTGAACGGTGATGGGAAATATACGAAGATATGCATCCGGTTGCAAATCGTCGCGGGAGGCGGCGCGGGGTTGTTTGCTGGATTCATTTGTATGCTGAAATTGCCGGCAACGCCTCCTGTGAGAGATGGAGGCATCATCACACTCGTCGCGTGACCCGAAACAACAGCAGTGCTGGCTACAGGAGGATTGGTCGTCGACGTTTGCCCGTTGTTCGAGTTATGGCACTGGCAGCTCGAGATGACGAGCAGCGCGCCGAGAATTGGTAGATAGATTTTCTTCATGGTGGTAAAATTGTTTGTGTAAAGAACAGTTAAAAATTTTGCAGCTTAAGGGATTGTTCGAGTGGCATCGGTGATTCCGGCGCCAAGTCGTTCCGTGGCAATGAGCGGCGGCGGGTTCGCGCCGAATAGAATAGCAGCCCGCACTTGCTTGGCATTCAGCGAAGGATTTGCGGAGCGGGCCATTGCCGCAAGCCCAGCGACGTGCGCGGCAGCGGCGCTCGTTCCGCTGAACATCGAAAATCCCGGCACGGAGGTCGAGACCTGATCGAGCGAGGCTACATCTGGTTTCGCGCGGATTGAACCATCGGTTAGAGTATTGGGTCCAATCGAACTGTAGATTTCGGCACTCGCTTGGTTCGCTCCCATGGCTGAAACGGCGCCGCATGTGATAACGTCCTTAGCCATCGCGTGGCCGAGAATGCTCGATAGTCCATTTTTATAAGAGGCGGGGAGCATTCGATTGGTACTATGCACCACTAATGTCATGCGAGGAGCAGGCATTTGAACCGAAGTCCCGTCCCGCTCGATAACAATGTCGTAATATTTTCCCTGTCCGGTTGTATTTGTTTGGATAATCGTCTGGAGAGCTTCATCCGTGTTCGATGTCCGATACAGAATCTGTTTTGTAGCATCGTCAAGCAGAAAGAGATTATAGAAATGCGTTGGCGATTCGAAGGCGTCGTTCCATTGAAGCCGGAGATCGAAGGTAGCGCCTGCCGGAACGTATACGAGATCATAAGGCTGGCCACCTCCGAAATCATGGACGTGATACTGTTCGGAACCGAGGCCATCCGAAAGCGAAAGCATGGTTGAAAGTTGGTTAAAAGTGAAAGAATGTACGTCTCGAGCGAAATTTCCCGCTGAAGTTACATAGACTACATCCTGCGACGTCACCACTTTTTCAATTGTATTGGCTACGTCTCCATCCTCGAAGTATGGCTCTTCGAGAAATGTAATGTCATCGCAAATGACCTTACACCCATTGGCGGCAAGCAGGTCAATATTCGAGCAAAAGTCAGTAATATTGGAAATCCCTTCGGCAAAAACGATGGATGCCTTTGGCGCGAGATCATGGACAATTTCCATCAACGCCAACCCTTCATGCGTGCGTGGAGGGCCGGAGCCATCGTAAGTATCCATTGAGACATTCACGGCCGTAGCCGGCGGGAGTTCACCGTTCGCTTCTCGAGGCACGACAAGCCCTTCCTGGGAACCGCAATCGTCCGAAAGAACACCGACCTTAATGGACTGCCCCCAGGCATTAACATTGTTCGAGCGTACTTGATATGCTTTCATAATGGTGTCTCCCCTCGTTATAATAGGCTCGACCTGAATCAGTGGTCTCGTTACTAAGCGAAGGCTGCCAACTTCGGGGAACGCCGCAACCGTGGCAAGATCCTTAATGGCAACCCAGACACTGACGAGAGGATATGAGGCTTTGAACGAAATGGGGGCCAGACCTAATGGGGGCGCAGCAATCTTTGCAACGATATCGGAGCTTGAATGACCCGCGGACGGTCGAAGATAAATATATACTCGCTGTTGATTGTCGATCTTAGCCCATGTCGTAAAACCGGAAGGTGCTCCCAAACTAACCGGCGTACCTTGCTGATGAATAAGCTCGCGAAGCGCCGATTCCATTTTTTTTTGAGCGGGAGGAATGACCGTTCTTAGCTTCCATGTATCGTGAATCGTAATAGAGTCGATTCGGATCGCGGTTGGAATTAACGAATGATGTGTCGTATCGAGCATCTGAAATGCGCATACCATGCTTGGAATAGCGATCACTGCGCCCAGGACAATGGAGGGAAAAAATCGTTTCATTTGTTTGAACAGGATTACGAAAAAGCAACCAACCAGCAACTACTGCCTGCAAATATACAACAAAAAAACCGCCCGTGCCTGAAAAGCACGTGGCGGTTTGAAAATCGACAAATAGAATGTTATTTCGTCTTACCTAAATTTGCAGTGTTCGAAATTTCCCATTGACCGGTCGAAGCGTTGAACCGGAAGTCCTCCGGATGCTGCGATACGAGCGCCCACGGAAAATCCCCATGTTTGTAAAGTGTGTCGGCATTCGACCACCGTTCGGTGCCCTGGAAAAACGGATGATTTAGGTTATATGGATCGCCGGGCGCGGAACCGGTAATACCGCTAACTTCCGCGCCCACGGAACCCGATTCCGTCGACTGCATGGCGGTTGTGTCCGTCGTCATGGTTGATCGACGCATGTAATGTTTTTTAGCGTGTTGAGCCTGCGCAGACGGCGCCAGCATGAAAATCGAAATTACGATTGCGATAGCTATGGAAATTTTCATAAGTTCAAAAAAATTGGTTAATCTACGATAGAGCTACACAAGGATAATGCCGAACTAACTCAACCGTTCGCAGCGAATAAAACGAAGGAAATTCCCATCTGGAAGAAACTGGTTTGGACATTCAAAGAAAGAATTAAAACCTTACCCCAACCTTCTTCATTGCTATCTTCAAGCTTTGCCTTTTTGTTAGGACCTCTGCGAAAAGATCACCCTTCTTCTTTATTCGTGCAGGCATCGTTTCCATCGTAAATTGGGCCAGTGATAGTTTCTTCGTAATTTCTGACCATCCGAGTGGCGCGCTCACCGTTGCGCGAGGTTTTTCGCGGACCGAATAGGCGGAGGCGAGACTTTTGCCCTCAATATTTTGAAGGTAATCGACATAGATCTGCGAGCCTTTTCGATCCCGCACCATGCGTCGCACCGTCGCATCTTTGGGATTGCGGTCGGCCACGAGTGTGGCCAACCTTTTTGCGAAAGGGACCAGTTCGCTATAGGTGTATTCGTTCTTAATGGGAAGATAAATATGAATACCCGACGATCCGGAAGTTTTAGGATAGCCCTTCAATCCAAACTCATCCAAAACCTTTTTCACTTCGAGTGCTATTTTCTTTACCTGCTCGAACGTCGCGTCATCGCCTGGATCGAGGTCGAAGGCGAAATAATCGGGCTTCGAGATGGTCTGCTTTCGCGAGAACCATGGGTTTTGCGTGATCGTACCAAGATTCACAAGATACAACAGCGCGGCAAGATTATTCGCGATCGGGTTGTGAACTATTTTCCCACTACTGCCTTCCACACTCTCATAGATATCGATGAACTCGGGAGCGTCTTCCAGATTGTGCTGATAAAACATCTGCCCCATAGTGCCATTCGGATAGCGTTTCAAAATCAGCGGGCGGTCTTTGAGATAGGGGAGGATCGTCTTCGAAATAGAGTAATAATATTTCAGGAGATCGAATTTCGTGTAGCCTTCGTCCGGCCAATACAATTTATCAAGATTGGTAAACGGAACGCTCACGGAATCGACGTTGACGGTCGCTTTTCCGCGTTGCTGTTTTGCCGCGAAGAATTCTTCGGCGGTTATGGTCTCCGCTTTCGCTCGTTTCGATTTGGCCATCGGAATTGTCTATGTTACCGTCATTACGAGGAGCGCAAATCGACCGAAGGAAGATTTACGCGACGAAGCACTTCTCGTTGAAGTAAACAACGGATTGCTTCGCCGGATTTTTTCTCCCTTCGGTCGAAAAATCCTCCTCGCAATTACGCGCTTAAAATTCTTCTATAAACAAGAATCATACTATCTCGTCGTTGCGAGCACTTTTTCCAGTGCCTGGACCTCATCGCGGATATCGGCGGCCTTTTCGAATTCCATTTCCTTTGCGGCGATCTTCATTTCGAGCTTCATTTGCCCGATTAGTTCTTCTAATTGTACCGGCGAGAGGTGTTTCAATACGGCTTTCGGGGTTAAATGCTTACTCTGCCGTTTTTCTTCGGCGTCGCGCTTATGTCCTTCATGTTTTTTCGAAACATCCGCAATCGAAGTTGACTGCAAAATCTCTTCCATCGACTTCCGGATCGTCTGAGGAACAATACCATGCTCTTCATTATAGGCATGTTGAATGGCGCGGCGGCGGTCCGTCTCATCCATGACGGCGCGCATCGAATTGGTGATCTTGTCTGCGTAAAAGATAACGAGTCCTTCCGCATTTCTAGCAGTGCGCCCCGCGGTCTGCATGAGCGATTTCTCGCTTCGAAGAAATCCTTCCTTGTCCGCGTCGAGAATGGCGATGAGCGAGACCTCCGGCAAATCCAGTCCTTCGCGTAAAAGATTCACGCCGACGAGGACATCGAACTCCGCGATACGAAGATCGCGAAGAATTTCGACGCGCTCCAACGCATCGACATCGCTGTGAAGGTATCGAATGCGAACGCCGACGTTCGCATAATAATCGGTGAGGTCCTCGGCCATACGCTTTGTGAGCGTAGTGACGAGCACACGCTCCTGCGCTCGGGCGCGCTTGCGGATTTCGGCAAGAAGATCGTCGATTTGGTTTTTCACGGGCCGTACCTCAATGCGAGGATCGAGCAGACCTGTAGGCCGAATAATTTGCTCGACAATTACACCTTTCGATTCCGCGAATTCGAATTCCGACGGGGTGGCGCTTACATAGACAACCTGATCGACCATGGTTTCGAACTCGCCAAAATTAAGCGGACGGTTATCGATTGCGCTTGGCAAGCGAAAGCCATGGGCAACGAGAGTTTCCTTACGGGCGCGGTCGCCGGCGAACATCCCGCGAATTTGCGGAATCGACTGATGCGATTCATCGATAATGGTAAGAAACTTCTCGGGGAAATAATCCATAAGCGTGCTGGGCCGTTCGCCGGCTTTGCGCCCGGCCAGATGTCGCGAATAATTTTCGACACCCGAGCAATAACCAAGTTCCCTCAGCATTTCCAGATCGAAGCGCGTTCGCTGCTCGATTCGTTGTGCTTCCAATAGTTTTCCCTGCTTTCGAAAAAGCGCGAGTTGCTCTTCCAATTCTTGCTCGATATCTATAATCGCGCGTTCGAGTTCGGGGGCGCTCGTTACGAAATGCTTGGCCGGATAAACCGTCGCGCGCACCGCCGATCCCAATATTTTTCCATCGATTCTGTTAATCTGGGAAATGCGCTCGATAGTATCCCCGAAAAATTCGATGCGGTAACCTTCCTCATCTTCATACGCCGGAATCACATCGACGATATCGCCACGGACGCGAAAGGTTCCGCGTTGGAATTCCACATCGTTGCGAGAATAGTGAATTTCCGAAAGGGCACGAAGTAAATCATTCCGTTTCACCTCCTGGCCGACCTGTACGCGCAGCATCTGCTTTGCATATTCGTCCGGCGAGCCGATTCCGTAAATACAGCTTACCGAGGCGACAATAATAACGTCGCTGCGACCATCCAACAGCGCGCTCGTGGCCTTCAGGCGCAGCCGGTCGATTTCATCATTGACAGCGAAATCCTTTTCGATATAGGTATCGGTCGTCGGGATATAGGCTTCGGGCTGATAATAATCGTAATAGGAAATGAAAAACTCTACGGCATTATTCGGAAAAAACATTTTGAACTCACCAAAAAGCTGCGCAGCCAGAGTCTTGTTATGGCTAATAACAAGCGTGGGACGATCGATCGTGGCGATGACGTTCGACATCGTAAACGTCTTGCCTGAACCGGTGACGCCGAGCAGCACCTGCGCGCGATCGCCGCGCCGGATGCCCTCGATGAGCTGCGCAATCGCTTCCGGCTGATCGCCGGCCGGCTTATAATCGGATACGAGTTCGAATGGCATTTATATTTTGATTATTCTCCGTGCAATATTAAATTGTCATTTAACAAGCATTGATCATACATCCTTTTCACGAGAAACTCAAGTCTCACAAAGCAACAAGGGTGCTTATAGTTGCACTCAGTTAACATTCGGAACAAGATCGAAGGTTTCCAGAAAGCCTATGATCGCAATTCTTGCTGGAAGCGTGATGCGTTGCGCATTCGTATCATCGAAAATTCAAGGCTCGAATTGGCAACGTCATTGTGTAACGGCCACAAGTCCTTCACGATCCGGAGTTCCACATTGTATTTACTGAGCTCGGCAAGAATATTAGAAAAAGTAACATGCTGCATGGGAATGACTGCTTGAGGAGAAACATAATAGCCCGCTCCCGCATCCACGCACCGAAACGGCCCGCTATCGAACGAATAAATGTGCAGCTTGGCGGCCCATAAGCGCTCTAGCCAATCCCATTCAATAGCAATGATTCTCATAGCGGCAGAATTTTTCAAAAAGCACACAACATCAGCTTCTAATGTCTGCGCTCCGCATGCAAAGCATACGCGCGGGCAATCCCGTGGCAGTAAATAATTGGGCAAATGTTCCTGATCGACCGCCCAGACGAACTCTCCTTCAATGTTCGAACTCGATGGAGAAGGACGAGGATTGAATATACAAATATCTGAATCTTCGCTGACATGGTAAAGCCGCTTTTGCTCATGCTCCATAAATAGCAGAAGTGCGACGTTAATCAATCGGTTCCTTTTAGCATCCAGGATAAGGCGCTTCATGTTTTTTGTAATCAAATGGATGAGAGTTTCTTTCCCGGTGTTGTGCAGTGCATTCTATGCACCTCAACATCGCTGAATTTGCGGCCATTCTGTTTAGCGGAGCGGTCCTCGCCGGATTTCTCGGCTCACTCACCGGGCTGGGCGGGGGCATCGTGATCGTGCCGCTGCTCACGCTTGTCTTTGGCGTCGATCTTCGCTATGCCATTGGCACCTCGCTCATTACAGTAATCGCAACGTCTTCCGGCGCAGCTTCTGCTTACGTGCGCGAGGGCTATTCGAACATTCGCATCGGCATGTTCCTGGAGATCGCGACAACGATTGGCGCGCTTGTGGGTGCCTTCCTCGGAGGGATACTTTCACCGGATTTCATCGCGGTCATTTTTGGAATCGCGTTGCTTTACTCGGCGTATATGTCGAGCCGCCCACGGGCAGAGCATGCGCCGGCCGATTCGTCCGATCCGGTTGCCGTTAGAATGAAACTTCCTTCGACGTATCCGGTCAACGGAGAGATGATCCCGTATGGGGTCCACAATGTCGCAGCCGGCTTTGGACTGATGTGGCTTGCCGGAATCCTCTCGGGATTGCTTGGTATCGGTTCCGGCGCAATGAAAGTGCTTGCGATGGACCACGCCATGAAACTTCCGTTCAAAGTTTCGACGACGACGAGTAATTTCATGATTGGTGTCACGGCGGCAGCGAGCGCGGGAGTTTATCTCCATCGCGGATATATCGATCCGGTGCTTGCGATGCCCGTGGTGCTGGGCGTGCTGGCCGGATCGATGGTGGGCGCAAAGATCCTGGGCCGGTCCGCCCCACGAACGCTCCGTATTGTTTTTAGTATCGTGATTTTTTTGCTTGCATTAGAAATGATTTACAATGGCGCAACCGGCAAAATTTGATATTACAGCCGCGCGAGCGGAACATAAAATTGAGCTGTTCATCGGCAATCTTCTGCGTGTCTGCGTCATCGCGACGGTCGCAGTCGTTGTAGCGGGAGCGGCACTCTATATGCCCACTGCGTACTCATCGTTTCCGGACTATCATAAATTTCATAGTGAGCCGGATGCTTTTCGCTCCGTTACGGGAATCCTCGGCGGGGCATTCACGGGCAATGCAAAAGCCGTTATAGAGGCTGGGATGCTACTGCTCATTCTCACGCCAATTTTGCGGGTCGCGGTGTCGGTCTTCGCGTTTCTTTATGAGAAGGACTATCTTTATGTCGTACTGACGCTTATGGTGCTTGGCCTCCTCCTGTTTTCGCTTTTGGGCGGGGCATAGTCTCCCTTCTGGCAATGCTAAAGAGGTGATGAATAAAGACTAATTTCCCAAATTCCACATTTTTGTTTGCGACGGTGTTAATTTTACGACGAATACAATAGGCACCTCATTCCATGCACGCCACTCGCGGAACATTATTACGAACGCAGAATCGATTCGAACGAACGTCGCTCGAAGCATTCGACGATGGCTGGGATTCCCCGGAGGCGGTCGAGATACCGATCGTCCAGACCGAGTTTTTGCCTGATCAATCGAAAACGATTCTTGCCAAGAATGACAGCCCCGATCTTGGCTTTACTTATTCGATCAATGCGTATCGGGGTTGCGAGCATGGCTGCGCGTATTGTTATGCTCGTCCGACGCATGAATATCTTGGGATGAACGCCGGGATCGACTTCGAATCAAAGATCATGGTGAAGCACAATGCGGCCGAACTCCTTCGCGAAGCCTTTGACAAACCCTCCTGGAAGCCGCAGTTTGTCATGATGAGCGGCAATACCGATTGCTATCAACCGGCCGAACGCCGGTTCGGCATTACCCGAAAAGTTCTTGAAGTATTTCTCGATTACCGCAATCCTGTCGGAATTATTACGAAGAACGCCCTTATCCTGCGTGACCGGGATTTGCTTCAGGAAATGGCGAGACTTAACTTGGTCAGTGTATTTTTTTCAATTACTTCGCTGGATCGGGATCTCGCGCGTAAACTCGAACCGCGTACGAGCACTCCCGATCGCCGGTTGCAAGCCTTGCACACCCTCGCCGAAGCGGGCATTCCGGTCGGCGTGATGATTGGGCCGGTCATTCCCGGCTTGAACGATGAAGAAGTTCCCGCCATTCTACGTGCCGCGCGCGAAGCAGGAGCAAAATCGGCGGGATATAATATGGTCCGCCTGCCATATTCCGTTCGACCCATTTTCGAAGAATGGTTGACACAAAATGTCCCACTCGAAGCGAAAAAAATTATCACACGAATTCAAATGGTCCGGGACAATGGCAGTTCAAATGGTCGCATGAACGATCCAGAGTTTGGAAGTCGTATGCGCGGGACCGGTGGCTACGCGGAATATATTAACGATCTTTTCAAGAAGACCTGCAAGCGCCTTGGCCTGAATGAACAACGGACAAGCCTCACCGTCGAACATTTTCGGCGCCAGGGCGAAAGAACTCTGTTCGATTGAGGCTTCCTTCGCGCACTCCCTTCCCTTTTTCTGCGTTCTCCACCATCAAATTCGTATTTTTGTAATCCAGAGTGGCCAAAGCTAAAGCGAAAAAGGAGACGAAATTCATATTCATCACGGGCGGGGTGGTTTCCTCGCTGGGGAAGGGAATCGTCTCTTCTTCTCTCGGTCTGTTGCTCAAGTCCCGCGGGTTACGGGTCACGGTCCAGAAGTTCGATCCCTATATTAATGTCGATCCGGGCACAATGTCGCCCTACCAACATGGCGAAGTCTATGTGACTGAGGATGGCGCGGAGACCGATCTCGATCTGGGTCACTATGAGCGATTTCTGGATGTCAACATGACGCGCGCCAATAATACGACAACAGGCCAGGTCTATAACGAAGTCATTCAGCGGGAGCGGCGGGGCGATTACTTAGGGGCAACGGTGCAGGTTGTGCCTCACATCACGGACGAAATTCGCCGCCGCATGACGCAGCTTGCAAAATCGGGCGATTTCGATGTCATCATCAGCGAAATCGGCGGTACGGTAGGCGACATTGAATCACTGCCATTCCTGGAAGCGATTCGCCAGCTCATGATGAAAGTGGGCAAGAAAAATTGCCTCTCGATACATCTTTCCTATGTTCCATTTATCGCCAGCGCCGGAGAGCTAAAAACGAAACCGACCCAGCATTCAGTAAAGACGCTGTTAGAGATCGGAATTCAGCCGGATGTACTTGTCTGCCGAAGCGAGCAACCGCTTTCGAAAGCGTTACGAGAGAAAATCGGGCTGTTCTGTAACGTCGAAACGCGCGCGGTGATCGAAGCGCTCGATGCGCCGACCATCTACGAAGTGCCCCTCACATTCGCGACGGAAAATGTCGATACTATCGTTTTAGAAAAGCTTGGTTTGCCAACGACCTCTAAGCGCGATCTGGGAAAGTGGCGAAAGTTTGTCGAGCGCGTGGAACATCCGAAAAAATCGGTGCGCATCGGGATGATAGGAAAATATATCCAACTCCAGGATGCGTATAAATCGATCTCTGAAGCGTTTGTACACGCGGGCGCGGAGAACGATGCCAAAGTCGAAGTTATCTGGATTAATTCGGAAGAACTCGAAGCGAAACGCAATATCGACTCTTATTTCGAAGGCATCGACGGCGTGCTGATTGCCCCAGGCTTTGGCTCGCGCGGGGTGGAAGGAAAAATAAAAGCGATTGAATATGTTCGCAAGAAAAAAATTCCATTTTTTGGAATTTGTCTCGGAATGCAATGCGCCGTGATCGAATATGCACGCAACGTTTGCGCGCTGAAGGATGCGAATTCCACCGAGTTCAGCACCACGCGCGATCCGGTGATCGACCTCATGCCGGACCAAAAACATGTTCAAACAAAGGGCGCGACGATGCGGCTGGGAAGTTACCCCTGCATTCTAAAGCGCGGTTCACTTGTTAACAAAGCCTACCGCGATCAGTTTATTACCGAGCGCCATCGTCACCGATACGAAGTGAACAATGCCTATCGCGCGCTCCTTGCGGATAAAGGCATGGTAATGAGTGGCGTTTCGCCGGACGGAAACCTCGTTGAAATCATTGAGCTTTCCCGAGAGGCACATCCCTTCTTCATCGGCGTTCAATTCCATCCGGAGCTAAAAAGCCGAGCCACGAAAGCGCATCCGATTTTCCGAGAGTTCGTGAAGGCAAGTTTGGTGTATAAGGAACAACGCGTGGCGAATAAGAAAAAGAGAGGAATTGGAGAAACTTCCAAACCGCCACTGAACGGTTATCAGACCAATGGCAGCAGTATCCGCAATAGCCGTCCAAACAAGGAGAATATTTTAGTATAGCAATCGTATGTTCCTGGGTTGGTTCTTTTCTATCGCATTTGTTTGGGTTACCATGGTGTCTGGTGTTTCGGTTCACGCGCAGTCTATTCTTCACTATTCTTTCAAGCCAGGCGAACACTCGTGACGGACGGCGAAAGCTTTCAGGGGACCAGTTCACCCACGAAATATCATCATGCCGCAGATATTTTGTTTCGAAAAAGTGATGGGTTAATCCAAAGCTGGCACTATACATTCCAATCTCAGGGAAGAGTCTACTCCTCTTACTCGGAAATGTGGCTGACGCTAAGCTCCATCGAGGGCAACTAAAGAAGCGCGATAAATTCTCTTTGTGAGCGGTACGGGACTTGCACCAGCCCCTGCAGACCGCATCCTTTGTTCAATTTACTATGCGGATACATAAACCTACAATTGACTATGCGAAACATGTTACTCAACTATAAGCGTATGGGGCTTTATCCTCCGGCGATACTCGCGGCTCTCACTGCGATTACGTTAGCCTCCTGCGCCACGAAATATCCGGACCAACCATCGACCACTACTACCACCAATACCATCACCGTGGATGAATTCTTCACGCCGTTGCCGAATGGTAACGCCGATGATTACTACGTCATGAACGACACCGATGATGATGTCGATTATTCCTACTTCCTCGATGAACAAGATTACCTTTCCACGCAAAACGCGGTGGACAATGACGATCAGGACCCCCATTATCGTTTCATGGTCCAATATGTCAAAGGCGGTCACGGCTATGGCGACCACAATCATATTCACGAATTCGTGAAAGGCTCACGCCATAATCATGGCGTCTATATCGGCGATCGGCGGGAGGACTGGACCGATTCGATCGCGCTAACGGTAACTGAAAAGAGCGAGATCGATACCGCCATGACGGCCTTCCTGCAATGCGCGGCTGTTTCGATCGACTCCTTTCGTGTTGATTTGAAACCGTATCGAGATACTTTCCGAGTACGCCGGCTGGCGATTATTGCGTCGCTCGATTCGGGGACCATCACCCGCGATAGCGCGCGAATACTGCTCGATACCGCAATCGTACACTATGAAGCGCAGACCCAAGCGCTGCGAACCGTCTTCATCGCGGATCTAACCGTCTGCATTACGGAACTCAGTGCCGATATTCGTAACATATTGACTCCAGTTCAATGTGCAATCTGGCTGCGACATCGAGGTTTCTGATAAGAATTCTTTAATTAAATTGATTTCCCCGTCATTGCGAGAAAAGCGAATCGACAAGAAGGGAAATTCGGTTGACGAAGCAATCCGTTGATGTACCATCGGATTGCTTCGTCGATTTTTTCTCTCTTCGATCGAAAAATCCTTCTCGCAATGGCATCATAAAGTTTCTATTACTGCGCACGGAAGCGCAACGCGAGAATTCCCGTTACGACGACCGGTTCCGTGCCATGACTATAACTGGTCGAAGCATATTCAGCTTGTTTTGAAGAGGTCCAGATGCTCATGAGAGGCAAGCCGAAGGAAACCTCCGGATCGAGACTCCACCGATCGGAGAGCTGGATTGGAATACCCGCCAGCACGTTCACGTCCGCGACAGCCGAGGCGATTGGTTGTTCGCCACCAATAGTGTAGGAACGAATGCCTGTGCCCCGACCCGTTGAAAAATCGACGAAACTGAGATTGGCCGGACCGCCCTCGATCGTGCGTTGCAAGTCATAATGGCTCGCGGCCAGCGCCCGAACATCAAGACCAGCGCCGAGATAAAATCCACCCATTGCATCAAAGCGATATTTCAGAAAGCCTTCGAGTGCCAGTGTGCGAAGGAGGAAAGTCAGATCGCTCGTGACTGGGATTGTGCCGGCAACGCCGTTCGTATCGAAGTCTACCGGTTCGGTCGAGTTCCATTCGCCTCGCCATTCCGCGTAAGCGAATTTCGCCATAATGGACCAATGGGAATCGAGATAAAAATCGCCTGCAAGTGCAGCATAAAATCCAAAGAGCGGCGTAGCGCCGTTATGAAACGGAACCTGGACCGTATCCGCGCCCGGCGGGAACGGATACACGGTCGAAAAGTAGGTTGATGTGGCATGTTGCCATAGCGTTAGGCCGGACCCAGCTTCGAATCCGACAAAAATTGGCTTTGTGCTCCCGCCAGATTGTGCCATCGCATGGTTGAGCGATAAAACAGACACAGCTACAATCGCGAACGCGGCCCGAGCATGGACTGCTCTAAAAACAAGTCGAATCATGATTAAAAAGTGATTAATGAGGAAGTACAACTCATCATTTTTCATGCCGAGAGAAACCCATCTCATCTATTACGATCTTCAGCGCGCGTTTCTCTCCCTCCGAAAAATCCGATACGAATAAATCCCTGACCATATTAACATCCCGATCACCACTCCCACGGCAATGAAGAGGCTTGCCGATGGCAAGAGGAGAACAAGTGCCATTCCCGTGAGCGAACTCCACGGCCACAGCTTACCGGCGAAAGCATGGGTGCGGTTCCAATTCTCTTCGCTCTCTAAAGTCCAGGGCAATCGGATGCCGATCAGATAATTTTGTTTTAACTTCGGCATGGCGAAGCCAAGCCCGAAGAAGAGTGCGAGAACGCCAATCGCGATAAGCGGAGTCACATCGAACGCTGGACGGAACGTCGTGACGAGCATAAGGCCGAAAATGTAGGTAAACAGCGTTGCGAGCAGGAATCGAATCCAGAAATACGCCGGCATGGACGCGGCGATATTCGCACGCTTCGGATCGAGCTGGGGGATGAAGTAGAGTAAAATGGCCACAAGAATGTTGATTCCAGGCAGAATCAGCAGTTCCATCGGACTGCCATACCGGTTAACGTTTCCATGCGCATTGAAGTGCATCGGAACAAGCGCAGGAAGGGATGGCCAAACAAGGGCAAGCGCAAGAAATGGCAGTATTAATACCAGAAGGAGCAACCACTCGCTGCGAAAAAAATGCTTGGTGTGGGGAATCATGCAAGTAACGAAATAGAGGGATATAAACGGTCAGGAAGAGGATTTATCTCAACAGTGCATTCACCCAATGAATCCCATTTCAGGTGAATAAAGCGAACTTTCGCGGCTCAAATCGGATTATATGACTTTCGCATCCGAAAACTCGCCTGCCTGATTCCTGCACCGATTATAGCCACTGAATGAACCTATCTTTTTTAACCCATACCTGGTATGGCGCGCTCCTTATTGTCGTTGTGACCGGACATCTCACCATCATGTGTACGTCCCTCTATCTGCATCGGGCGATGACACATAACGGTGTGAAGCTCCACCCTCTGGCAAGTTGGCCGATGCGCTGGTGGCTCTGGATTTTTACCGGCATGAATACGCGAGAGTGGGTTTCCGTGCATCGCAAGCATCATGCGTTCGTGGAGACCGATCAGGACCCACATTCGCCCGTCATCTACGGATGGGCGCAAATTCTCTTTTTGGGGGTCAAGTATTACCGCAATGCCGCCGCCGATCCCGAAACAATCGCGAAATATTCGAAAGGCTGTCCCGATGATGTTGTCGAACGCAAACTTTTTATTCCGCATAAATTTCTTGGACCTATTTTACTGCTTGTGGCCGATCTCATCATCTTTAGTCCAATCCTCGGATTCTTTGTTTGGGCCGGACAAGTACTTTGGGTTCCGTTCTGGGCCGCAGGAATCGTCAATGGCCTCGGTCATACGATAGGTTACCGAAATTACAAAGTGAAGGACGCGAGCCGAAACATCATTCCATTCGGGATGCTGCTTTCGGGAGAAGAGTTGCACAACAACCATCACAAATTTCCATCGAGCTCAAGATTTTCCCAGCGCTGGTTCGAAATAGACATGGGATGGTGGTATATTCAGGCGCTCCGGCTTTTCGGATTGGCTAAAGTGGAAATCGTGCAACATGCGGTCCCAAACTTCAAGCAAGCCGCGCTAGCCGCGAAGGAGAATGCCATCGAGCGTGTGCATGAAGCAACCGTTGCGGCAAAAGAGGCTGCCGCTCATGCGAAGACAGCAGTGAAAGTTATCGCGAAGGGGCCGCTCGGATCGGAGTATTAATGCGAAATAAGACGCAGGTTACACATCCAAATTCCGCACATACGTCGCGTTGTCCTCGATAAACTTGCGGCGGGCTCGAAGGGATCAGGCTGCGTGAGCATAATCGACGGTAACGGCATTAGGATGAAGGAAATGAACATTGAATTTTTCGAAACCGAGAATTTCTCCAGATTCCGATTTCATAACAATCATTTCGTCGTTGATAGCTTCTGCCAGAGCCTCTTTTTGGGGATCGTCAAACCACACCGTCAGAGTATGGCCGGTTTCGTCATAAAATATTTTTATTTGCTCCATAATATTTCTCCTTGTTTGATTGCGCCCGAGACATAAGCCGTTATGAAAAATCCCTTACCTTCTTGTGACTTCGTCACGGAGCACACCCATCGTTTTGAACGCAAGGGGTCCGGTAAAAAAGATACACGTCCGGATCCTTCCTGCTTCTCCTGATTTCGTCAGGCTCTCGAAGGGAAGCTTCGACTAAATCCTGCATATCCTTCAGTATCGGGTGTTTTTGTTCCGTTAGTGTTTGCCAATATGCTTTCATTACTCGAACGCTAAATCGGAGCGGCGTTTCAACTTCAAAAAGTATCTCATCCTTATCTGCCATCGTTACACATCCAAATTCCGCACATACGTCGCGTTATCCTCGATGAACTTGCGGCGCGGCTCGACGGCATCGCCCATAAGCGTCTCGAAACGGTCGGCGGCGGCTAAAGCATCGCCAATCGAAACTTGTAGCAGGGTGCGTGTCTCCGGATTCATCGTGGTGGACCAAAGCTGTTCGGGATTCATTTCGCCCAAGCCTTTGAAGCGACTCATCACGATGCCTTTCAACGGTTGACCATCGATCACCGCCGCCCCATCGACCATATCGCCATCGCCAACTTCCATTACCTCTTCCTCCTCTTTTTTGCCGGACTTCATGCGCTTCAATACTTCGTCGCGCTCTTCATCGTTGTAAGCATAATGCTCCTGCTTCCCCTTTTTAATTTTATAGAGTGGCGGTTGCGCGATATAAATATGGCCCGCCTCGATTAAGTCCTTCATGTGATTGTAAAACAGCGTGAGAATGAGCGTGCGAATATGCGCGCCATCGACATCCGCGTCGGCCATGAGGATGACTTTACCATAGCGAAGCTTTGTCAAGTCCTGCTGTTCCCCAATGCCCACGCCGAGCGCAGTGAAGATATTTCGGATCTCCTCATTTTCAAGCATTTTGTGCAAGCGAGCTTTCTGCACATTCAGAATTTTTCCCTTGAGGGGAAGAATCGCCTGGAAGCGGCGGTCGCGGCCTTGCTTTGCGGAACCGCCGGCGGAATCGCCCTCGACTAAATAAATTTCGCAATGCTCCGGGTCGTTGATGGAGCAATCGGCAAGCTTGCCAGGCAGCGCGCTATTTTCGAGCGCGTTCTTGCGGCGAACGATGTCGCGAGCTTTGCGGGCGGCCTCGCGCGCTTCGGCCGCGCGCGTGACCTTCTCGATGATTCGTTTCGCGACCGGCGGATTTTCCTCCAAAAATTGTGAGAGCTGTTCGTTCATGATGCTCTCGACGATGCCCTTCACTTCGGAATTACCGAGCTTCGTTTTGGTCTGTCCCTCGAACTGCGGCTCTGGAACTTTCACCGAAATAATGACGGTCAGTCCCTCCCGGAAATCGTCGCCGGTGAGCGTGATCTTATCGGACTTGACGAGATTATTTTTCGCTGCGTAGGCATTCATCGTGCGCGTCAGCGCGGATTTGAACCCTGCGACGTGCGAGCCGCCCTCGTGCGTATTAATGTTGTTGACGTAGGAAAAAAGATTCTCATTGAAACCATCGTTGTATTCGAAGCAAATCTCGACGGGTGTCGCGTCTTTTTCGCCTTCCACAAAGACCGGCTTATGAAGCGAAATGCGCGTCCGATCGACATGCTTCACGAAATCCCGAATGCCACCCTTCGCATGGAACGTCTCTTCTTCCTTTGTCCGCTCGTCTTTCAGCGTAATGGTGACCTGTGGATTTAGGAACGACAGTTCGAGCATTCGCTCGCGCAAAATGTCCATCCGCATCTGAATGGACTGCTTGAAAATCTCGGCGTCCGGTTTCCAGCGGACGATCGTCCCCGTATCCTTAGCTTTGCCGGTAACTTTCACATCGGCTAACGGTTCGCCGCGCTCGTACTTTTGGAAAAAGATTTTGCCATCCTGATGCACTTCCACTTCACACCATTCCGAAAGTGCATTCACGACCGATGCGCCGACGCCATGCAAGCCTCCGGAAACCTTATACGCGCTCTTGTCGAATTTTCCACCGGCGTGCAGCACGGTCATCACGACCTGCAACGCGCTTATGCCTTCGCCTTTGTGTATGCCTGTCGGAATGCCGCGGCCATTATCAGCGACTGCAATCGAACCATCTTCTTTCAGGACGATATTGATTTCGCTGGCATGCCCAGCAAGAACTTCGTCGATAGAGTTATCGACAATCTCATAAACGAGATGGTGAAGTCCGCGCTGCGAAACATCGCCAATATACATCGCCGGACGGCGGCGGACTGCCTCGAGGCCTTTTAATACCTGGATATCCTCGGCGCCGTATTCCTGATGCTGCGCGATTTCGGGAGATTGGTTTGCCATCAATAAATGTGTAACGGACCGGGTAGTTTCCCAGTCGAATGTTAGGTAAAAAAACGTTCGTGAATTCCTTGGAACGGGGGCTGTCCGAGGTGGAATTAGCATCCTATCGAAACTTGTAGAAAAGCCTTGAAAATCAAGGTCTTTCCACGTTTTTTACAACACGAAAATATCGGTGAAGAGTCCCCGATTTCATAGGTAATTTAGAACAAATTGATTGCTCCTTTAAGGCGGTTTGCCTCCGAACTATTCAATCAATGAGAGAATCGTTCGGACCGCATCTTTTTCTTTTCGCCGGCAAGTTTCTTCGTTCGGAGCCGCGTTTCTTTTGCCGCTTTCGAGGGCTTTCTTTTTTTTCGGGCTTTGGGGCGGACAAGTGCGTTTTTGAGCAGTGTCTGCAATTTTTCCAGTGCTGCACTCTTATTCCGAAGCTGACTGCGAAATTCCTGGGAGCTAATGTGCAGGACGCCCGACGAATCGAGTTTCGATGCAAGCCGGTCAAGCAACCACGAGCGATCGGCATCGGAAAGGGAGGGCGAATGAGCGAGATCGAATGTGAGTTCGGCCTGCGTCGACGTTTTGTTCACATGCTGGCCGCCCGGGCCACCGGACCGGGTAAAGGAGATGCGGATTTCCTCCAGCGGAATACGCAATCGCCGATCCGAGTGAATCCCAATTTCGAGAAACGGCATTTCGGAATCATGTGCCATAGGGCTCTCGAACCCGCGTGAGTGCTGCGTAGTTCTTCGCTAAAAGCTTTGAAGTAGCAATAAAAGCGAAGCGTAATAGCATCGGTAACAAGTTTGACACTTGGTTCCGGGGGTTCAGTGTTGCTGAACGCTGGGAATCGAATGGAACGTAGCAGGCTTCGAGGGTTTTCATAGTATTGGTGAATCTCGCCCATATTTTAGGGAATCTGTTTTCGCCCGAGCGCTCGCTTGGTCCGCGGAGCGATCGGAGTGTGGGAAGGATATTTGAAGCAGAGGGTTTTCGACGTGCCTGGTCGAATGTTCCAGCGCCACCACCGCGCTTTCGGCGATTTCTCCTCGCGTTAGTTTTGCTTTCCATTGTTGCCGCGTGCGGAGAGTGGCTACTGCACAATACCGGCTACGATCGAAGTGAAGAAGCCTGGAGTATCCCTGAAGTTTCAACTCGTGTCCAGAATCGTCTCATCGCCATAGCTAACACGCTCGATGCGACGCGCGATTCGCTCGCAGACGATCCCGCAATCACTTCCGCTCTTGCAACTCGGAATATTGCCGGACTCTTTGCCGCCCTGAGACAGCGAGATCGTGCGTTTGCATTGCACCTTCCGGATAGCGTAGTTTATATTAATACGCAAGGGGATCGCACACCGGCATACCGAGGCTACGCCGTCTATTCCGCCGAAGGAAAACTCCTGGCTTGGCACACACCCGCTGTAGCGACGTTTGGGTTCGATACCGTTTTGAGCGGGGCGATGCTGCTTCCGAGCCATGATCGCGGACTTATGCTTGAGAATGGAGCCATCTATGCTGACCTCGTTTCGATCCAAAAGATCGTTTCGAAAGATGGCCGGACAATAGCATATGTTGTTTCGAAGCAGCAGCTTGCGACCAAAGAGCCTCTGGCAAATAGCCCTGCAACGAATTTTATAGACGATCTTACTCCGCTCGCTGGCCGATCACTTACAATAACCTTTGGCGGGCGCAGAGGATTATCGCATTCTGACAATTCATGGGTGCGGAAGGATTTACTCGCCTCGCCTGCCGATCCCGCGAGTTTCATAGGGACCCTATCCATTAGCCGCGCTCCGCAAATCGAGGTTTCGTTCGCGTTCCGATTTCTTGGCGCGGTATGGGCGTTCGCGCTTAGCCTTGCGTTATTTGCCGGATTGCTTTGGCTGCTTGTCAGTATTGCCGAAATTCCTTCCACGACGGGTCCGAGAGCGTCTCGCGTACTGTATTCCTTCGTCGTGCTCGCGGCACTGCTTCTTGTCAGACTTGGACTTGCCCAACTCGGCGCGGGTGCGAAACTCTTTGGGCCGCAATATCAGAGTGTCGCGGATTTTGCGACGGATTGGGGATTTGGGATCGCAGCCAATCCTCTCGAACTTTTTATAACAAGCGTGTTCGCTACCGCGGCAGCCGTTATGTTATGGATCATCTGGATGCCCAAAGAGCGGCTCATTCGCAATTCCAGGGAGATCACGAGCGAAAATAAGAATCGCGAGAATCCAGGGGCTCTGCTCGGATCTATCGCAGCGGCCGCGATCGTCGTTCAAATGCTCATTGATGGACTCAGTTCCACCATTGAAACACTCGTTCGCGATGGCGCTCTGCGATATCTTAGCATTCAACAAGTCCTACCCGCTCCGGGGATGCTCATGATGTTGCTGGCGTTCCTGGGCATCGGAGTTACTTATCTTTTTCTCGCCGCATTAGTTATTACGTTTGGCCTCCGGGCGACGGTCGAACTCACATCTCGATATTTGAATATGTGGCGGCGCATCGCGCTCGGCTCCTTTATTGCCATTCTCTTTCTTGCGGGTGCCGTTATGCTGTTCGATTCATTCGCAATTTCGGATACGAGCCTCCTGTATCGATGTGCACTTACGGCGATCACCTTTCTGATTAGTATTCCGGTCGTACTCATCGACGCGTCGGTACCAGACCCGCTCGATCATGGCCCTTCGTTTCTTTATCGCCTTCCGCGTTCGAGCAGATCTATTCTTTTCATTCTTGGGATTAGCGCGGTAATTTTAAGTCCCTTGGTCGCCTCGAAACAATTAGTAGGGGATGAGGAAGTCGCGCGACGTGTCGTACTCGAAAATGCGGAAGTCGATACACCGGAACTAACAAACACTGCTCATCACGTTCTTGCGACCGCCGGTACGCATCTTGCAGAATGGCAAGCCAATGGGCATGATACTTCCATGCTTCGCGATGAAGCATTCCTCATATGGATGGAGGGCATGAGGGAACATCCGGTTTGGAATACTGTCATTGACATTTATAATTCTAATGGTACGCCCTACTCTCATTTTGCAACCCTGGGAGTCATGGCCGAACTCGATCGCATCCGTCCCGGGCTCGATTCCGAACTCCTCCTCCTGCGTCATGTCGATTCGTCTGCGCCGGCGATCCATCTGGTTCCATCGTTCACATCCTCTGGTGCGCCAGCGATCGTAGGCGGCCTTCAAGTTCGCGACACATCTCATTCGTCTGTTTCAAAACCGACATTGGACGGAGAAGCGCCGATTCCAACAAAGCCACTTTATGTAACGATCTCGATCTGGAGCGAACTTCCCGCATTGGTAAACACTGGAACAAATATTCCGCTACTGCCAGGGAGCGGGACAGCTACCGATCCCATCGAGAGCAGCCGCTTTGTCGTTGCGCAGTATCGCCCGAACATGCGCCGGCTAACCAATAGCCCTTCGCTCGACGTGCCTGCAGCCATACCAGAAGATATCGAACGTCAACTCCGCGTGCATAGGAGTGTTTGGAGAACAACGGCTATCGGGGGTATACGCTATCAAACGCTTTATTATCGGGCAACCGCGAAGCCAGTTGCCGGTGAAATTCCGACGATCGTAACCGTGAGCGTTCCCGAGCCAACCTACGCGAGCACGCTCGAATTCGCCTTGCGGCTGAACGCCATTGGGCTATTATATGGCGCGCTCATAGTTATTGTCTTACTGCTCGCTCGTCAAGTTGCCACGCGACGAGTTCACTTCACGCTCCACTTTCGGGATAGAATTTTTCTCATTGTTCTTGTAATTGCGCTCGTGCCGCTCGTCGTGGTGACTAATGTTACGCGGAGCCTGCTCGCGGAGCGTGCGCAAGTGGAAGAGCAAGACCGACTCTCGCGAGACGCCGCAGTGATAAAAGACCGTATGACGCAAACGATTGAACATGCCGGTCCCGACCTGACCGGCGGCGGACTCCAGTCAGAAGTCGATTACCTCTCGCAAGTTATCGGAAGAGATTTTAGCATCTACGATGCAACCGGTCGCCTGAAGGCTAGCAGCCGGCCAGAATTATATGAATCTTCCCTTCTTGCTTCGACGCTTAACTCGACCGCGGTGCGCGAGGTCGTTTTTGGAGCCCGTTCCTTTTTTACCGAACCGGTCGAAGTTGGTTCCGAAGTGTATGATGTGGGCTACCAGCCCGTGATGAGCGCCAATGGATCTCATCTCCTTGCCGTCCTGGCTCTCGCCACGATGGACGAACAACCGCGTATCGAGGCGGAAATTGCACGGACCACGAGTTACATTTATGGCACTTTCGCGGCGCTCGGGCTTGTCCTGCTTGGGATTGGCGCGCTCTTCGCGGCGCGTGTGGCGTCTCCAATTCTTGAGCTCATTCGGGCTACCGAACGCGTCGCTCAAGGCAAACTGCAAACGTCCATCCCTGTCACCCGCGAGGACGAAATCGGCGATTTGATGCACGCCTTCAATACGATGACACGCGAACTCGAACGAAGCCGCGAGATCGTAGCACAGACCGAGCGTGAACTGGCCTGGAAGGAAATGGCCCGGCAGGTCGCGCACGAAATCAAAAATCCGCTCACGCCGATGAAGCTTTCGGTCCAGCACCTTGAGCATGCTCACGACGCAAAGGATCCGAACTTCAACACCATTTTTCGCCGCGTCATCCGTACATTGCGCGAACAGATCGATGTGCTCACGCGCATCGCGACCGAGTTCTCACATTTTGGCGCGATGCCGCGAAGAAGGTGGGGCGCGGTCGATATTCGCAAAGTGGCCGATAGTGCCGCCGCACTTTTCGATTCAGAACGCAGCCGCATTCGCTTTATTATCGATGTGCCAAAAAATTTGCCGCGCGTTCACTCGGATGAAGAGGAGTTGCGCCGCGCCTTCGTCAATTTGCTACGGAATTCGGTGCAAGCCATCGAAGGGTGGGGAGTTATCGTCATTCGTGCTCGGAGCGAACAGGGAATGGTCCATATTCACGTTCGCGATACCGGATTTGGAATGCAGGAAGAGACACTAAAAAAAGTGTTCGATCCCAATTTTTCCACCAAAACGAGTGGTATGGGTTTAGGACTTGCAATTGTAAAAAAAACCATTACGGATATGGCCGGCACCATTCGTGTCCAAAGTATGCCAGGGCAAGGCACCACCTTCTTTATCGATCTGCCTGCAAGAGCAGAAACGGGGGAAGAAGGATGAACCATGCGACTATCTTTATAGAAACACAGCGCAAATACGGTTCGCCTTCATTGCAGTTTATTGTTTTGGCCCATACTTCAAAACGGTAAAGGTGCCGGGGAGGATAGAAGGTCGCGGGTGTGGATGTTCCGTTGTGGCAGCCGGAGCTGGTCCGAACTCCGCTGTGACGACATAAATATCATGGGTATGCGGGTCGAGCGCGATGGTGCGCGCGCCACGCTGCGTTTTCAGTAACTGCGCAACGTGGAAGCTATCTATCGATATTTCTTGAATAATTGTCGTCGTTCCGTCCCCGCAGGAGACAAATATTAGGTTATTGACCGGATCGAACACCGCGGCATCGACGCCTTTACCAATCGGCAGCGATGTTATAACTTTTCCGTTTCGAGCGTCCATAACGACCATACGCTCATTCGCGCAACCGATGAAGAGCCGGCTCTTCGCGCGGTCCATTGCAAGTGCCGAAGGCTCTTCGCCCGGCGCGACCGGCCAGACAGTGTCGATGGTATTGCCACCAGCAGCGATTTTTACGATCTTGGACCTGTCTTCGAGATTGACGTAGACGTGCCCGTGATCGTCGGAGGCTGCAAATTCCGGCCTTCCAGGGAGTGCAATCGTAGCGACCACGGTCCCTTTCGCTGCATCGAGAACGGTGATGCTTTTGCTTCCGGCGTTCATCACGAAGACGTGTTTTGTGTCGCGATCGTAAATAATTGCATCGGGATGGTCGCCCACGGGAATGCGCGCAAGCGTGTCGAAGGTGAGAAGATCGAACATCAGGACCGAATTTGTTTTTCCGCACGAGATAAAGCCATGTTTTTCGCGCTCGGCAATGGCCACGCCATGGACTCCTTCGGTATTCAATACATGCCCCACGATTTTGTCGTGGTCGAGATCATACACATCGACTTGCGTGGCATGCGCAATATAGAGCCGCCGATTTTGCGGGTCGGTACTGAGATAGTCCCAACCGCCTTCGCCGCCGATCGCGACCGTCTTCAGGAGTTGATAGTGGGCAACGTTTTGTGCGCGCGAAGTTATCGCGGAGGCGCATACGACCGAAAGGAGCACTAATCGCTTAATCATGTGTAGTTATAATATTGGTGCTGTCATTACGTGAAACACTCGGCGATGATTCTCCGTGCAACATAAGATAAAGCATTGGTAACAAAATGAATAAAAGGATGCTCACAACGCAAAACCCGCCGATGACTGCAATCGCGAGCGGCTGTTGCATTTGCGCGCCTTGACCATAGCCGATAGCGAGCGGGGCAAGAGCGAGAATGGCGGCGATGGTCGTCATGGTGATGGGCCGTGCGCGGCGACGCGATGCTTCCAGAATAGCGCGCCGGGTCCCGAGCTTTGCGACCTCCGGGAGTTTTGCTTCGTGCAGAATAAAAATGGCATTTTCCGCCGCAATGCCAATAATCAGGATCATTCCAACTAAACTGGAAATATTAATAGTCATGCCCGTCACCCAAAGCGCGAACATCACTCCGATAAGGGCACATAACGTAACAATGAGAATCGAAGCTGGAACACTAAATTCACGAAATTCGATGAGCAACACGAGCATAACTAACAACAACGCGATGATTGCAACGATCAACAAATTTTGAAAGGACTCTTGCTCGGTCTCGTAAATCCCACCATATTCCAATTGCACGCCCGGAGGAATTCGAAGTTTGCGAATTGCTTTTTTAATATCCGACATCGTGCTTCCGAGGTCCCGATTTTCCAGCCGTGCCGTAACGGCAACATACGATCGAAACCCTTCACGATCGAGCTCCGCCTGGCCTGTTGTGCGTGAAATGGTCGCCACGGCCCCGAGTGGCACGAGCACACCGTTCGTTCCGATAAGGATGACGTGCGAGACGGAGTCAAGTTCGGTTTTATAGGCATAGGGAAGCCGCACCCGAATCCCGACGAGTTTTTCTGGGAATTGGACATTCGACTCGACCTTGCCTTCCATCATGGTTTCAAGTTGGTCCTGCACGTCCGACGTTGTAAGTCCATAAAACGATGCTTTTCTCGGATCGACCGTGATGACAATCGACGGTCCGGAGAGTATTATACCATTTGCCGGGTCGGCCACGCCTTCAATCGGTTCGATTAACCGTTCGATCTGTGCCGCAAGGCTATCCCGCTGCTTTACATTTTCGCTAAAAAGTTTGATTTCAATGGGAGAGGGACTATTAACTAAATCCCCAATAATATCGGAGAGTAATTGACCGAAGTCAATTTTCAGCGCAGGCTGCGCGCGATGCACGCGTTGGCGAACATCGTCCATGACAGCTTCGGTCGTTCGCGCATGATTGGTCTTTAGCTTTACAAGATAATCTCCTGTATTCGGTTCGGTCAGAAAAAACCCGAGCTGCGTTCCAGTGCGGCGTGAGTACGACTGAACTTCCGGCACCTTCATCAAAATTTGCTCGACATTCATCAGCATCCGGTTCGTCTCCGATAGGGATGTTCCGGGCGGTGACGAATAATCGAGAACGAAGGAGCCTTCGTCCATTTCCGGCATGAAGCCGCTGCCAATCTGTGAATAAATGAAATAGGTCACTCCAAAAATTGCAAAAACGGCAAGGATGGAAATCCAGCGCCATTTCAGCAGCCCGTTCATAGTGGAAGAATAGGCGCGAAAGATTCTACCCGGTTTTTGATCTTTTTCTATTTCACGCTGAATATCGCGGTCGCGCAAAAACAGGGAAGCGAGGAGCGGAGCAATCGTAAGGGAAAACACGAACGAAATGAGCAGAGCGAAGACCATCGTGATCGAAAGAGGACGAAAGAACGCTCCTGTAATTCCACCCAGAAATCCGAGGGGAATGTGAATCACAATGGTGCTGGCCGTCGATCCAATAATGGCTGGCATCAGTTCTTTAATGGAAGCGCGAGCAGAGCTTAGAAAAATCTTCGAATAGGGAGTCTGCTGCCCGGCGTTTCGGTGCTGTTGCTCGAAATGAGTGAAGATATTTTCGATAATGACGATGGAATCGTCAATGATGAGTCCCACCGCTGCGGCGATACCGCCGAGTGTCATAATATTGATCGTCTCACCGATCGCATTGAGGCAGACAATGGTGCTTAATATCGTCGTAGGCACAATAATCGCCATTACCAGCGCGATCCTCCAACTTTTCAGGAACCCAAACAGCACCAGCATCGAAAGACCAATGCCGATCAGGATCGAATCCCGCGTGCTGGCAATGGAATTTTTTATATAGCCAGACTGATCGTAAAAATTCTCGATGCGGACGCCCGGTGGCAACGTTATCGTCGCAAGCTTCTTCTGAACGGCAAGGCCAATCGCCACGGTGCTGCCGGTGGGCTGCTTCATGACATTAATAAGCACGGCTTCGCGGCCATGGGCGGTGGTCCGAATATATTGCCGTTGCACCGAAGGAGTAATGGTAGCAAGATCGCCCACATGCACAGGAACTCCGTTCAACGTAATGACAGTCACCGCCGCGATGTCGCTGGTATTTTTTAATAACCCATTGACCAACGATAAATAGAGCTGATAATTATTTTCAACTAACCCCGTCGAAGCGACCAAATTCGATTTGGTGATAGCATCGCTGACTTGCCGAATATCCAGATGATACGCTGCAAGTTTTTGTGGATCGACCGTCACCGAAAATTCGCGTTGTTCACCTCCCGTAATTTCAACGCGCGCAACGCCTGGCACTTGAAGCAAAGCCGGACGAATTGTGAACATTGCAATATCGCGCATCGAGACAAGATCCACACTGTTCGAAGTCAGGCTATAGCCTTCAATCGGATAGACAGAAACATTCATCTGCTGGACCGTGATATTTGCTGAGGTCGGAAGCGTCGTGCGAATGTTCCCAAGCTGGCCCTGCATGAGTTGCATTGTTTCCATCACGTTCGAACCCCAGTCGAGGAACACATCGATTTCCGCGGAGCCGCGGCTTGTAATCGAACGGACCAGCCGTGTGCCAGGGACCGCGCTAATCATGGCTTCGACCGGTTTCGTAATGTCGACCATTACTCGCTCGGCCGGCTCCTCCCCGTTATCGACGAGAACGACAATACGTGGGAATGTTATATCCGGAAAGAGGCCAACCGGCATCGAGAGCATGAGCATCACGCCAGCGGCAATCAGGAGCGCCGCCGCAAACAGGACGGCTTTCTCGTTTTCCTTAATGCGTTCTACGAAGCTCATTCGGGTTATTTACCTTTACCTGCCGGTGTCCCGCTTGGCGTGCTGGCGGGCGCTGAGTTTTGTGTGTGCCCATTGGGGGGAGCGGGAGCGTTATTTTGTTCCGGCGGGGCGACATTTGGTAGGTTACTGGTCGGAGCAGCGGGTTGCGGAGTCCGGCCATTTTGCGGAACGCTAGCATTCGGCGTGCTCGAAGTTGGAGCCGGTATTTGCCCGGGAGATTGATTCTGATTGGAAGGGGAAGCGTTCGGATTCTGCTTTTCGGATGGCGTATTTTCATTCGCGCTCCCGGTGGCACTGCCGCCGGTGGCTTCGGTAGAATCGCTGGACGTCCCGGCGGGGGATTGATTCAGCGTGATCCGTGTCGAATCGGCCAGCGAATAGTTACCTTCGTAAATAACGTTCATGCCGGGCTTTAGCTCGCCGCTTTCGACCGAAACGAAGCTATCGATAGCCGGGCCCGATTGAACTTCGACGCTGTGTGCAAGCGAATCGGCGCCGAAGGTTACCACCGTCTCTCTATTCGTCTCGTCGTTGCGAAGCACCGCGCTTTTAGGAACGAGCATCGCGTGATGTTTTATATCGAATGTGATCGTAGCACTTCCCGCAATTCCGGTCCGTAAATCATGGATAAGGTTTGCTGGCAAATTTCGGAACTGGAACACCACTTTGCCAGCCTGACTCGATGAATCGGCTTGTGGTTTTATAGCAAACACGCGGGCCGATAGCGGTGCGCTCGTTTCGCCGAAGGTCGGAAGCGTGACCGCGGCATTTTCGCCAATGCGAACGCGCGGCATTTCGAAGAGCGGCACATCGGCGACAAATACAATATCTCCTTCCGCAATAATCGAGAGCAACTCCTGGTTCTCGGCCACAAATTCTCCCGAATTCGCGGATCGGGTTGCAATAAGTCCGGAAATCGTCGAGCGAACTTGCATTCCGTTCTGATCTTTCTTTGCGAGCGCGATCATGTGCTCCGCTTGCGCGCGTTCGGCGGGTGTTTTTGCCTCTGCCAGCATAACTTGCGCCCCCTGTTCGCTCGATTCTGCTTCCTTCGATTGAATCGTAGCTATGAGTTCACCGGCTCGCACCACCTCTCCTTCCAATCCGTTCAGGCTGAGCAATCGCCCCGCAATAGGAGCGACGAGTTTCTCCTGACGTGTTGCTTCCGTATGCCCCGTCACAACAAGTTGCTCCGGTACGGTGCCGATTATAACCTGAGTTGCGCGCACCGGTACGATGGAGGAATTGTGCATGGAATCCGTTTCGTCGCTCGATTCTTTTTTGCCGCAGCCAGCAACGAGGCCGAGAAACAGCAAAAGCGCGATGCAGGAAGTAGTGCGGTTTTTTCGAAACTCGGAATATTTATTTTCCATTGTTCGTATTGGTATTCGGGCTTGGCGCCGCGGTGAGATGCCGCAGATCGGCGCGGTACGTTTCGATGTCGCTCAGAATTTGAAGTTCCGAGAGGCGTGTATCGAGCACTTGCTTCTGCGCGTCGAGTACCTCCGAGGCCAGAGCCCCGCCGACCGCATATTTCGCTTTTTCCAACTCGTAAGAGTCTCGCGCCTTTTGCAAATTCGCACGCACGTCCGCAAGTCGATCGCGGGAGGTGCGAAGCAGCACCAGGAGTTGTGTAATTTGCGCGTTCAGCTCTCGGTGCTGCTCGTCCAATTGCGATTCGAGTATCTGTACGATCACTTCTTTCTCTTCGACTTGTGTTTTATTCAAACCCCAGTCCAAAATAGGACCCGTAACGGATATGCCAGCCGAGGCTCCCCAAAAGGGATTTCGTTGGTCCGGCGGCCCCGTCAGGTTTTGAACCGAGGTCAGCAACCCTGCGTCGATATTGGCATCGACTTGAGGTTTTGCCGCAGCCCGTGCTATGTCGATGTCCAGGCGCGCTCGATCGAGTTCGTTTTGCGCGAGCGTGATCGTAAGCGTAACGAGGGAATCGTATGCTTCCATTCGATACGCCGGTGCAGTAAAAACAGAATCGAAGGTGCCTTGGGTGCTAAAGCCGGTATCCGAGGGTGTGCCCAGAAGCGAAGCAAGTGCAAAGCGGGCTTGAATCTCATCCGCTCTGGCTTTTTCGAGCGCGATATTTTCTTCGCCAAGCTGCACTTCAGTTTTGAGAAGATCGGTGTAGCCGGAAGTGCCACCATGGAAAAGGCGATCGACAAGATCGCGATAGCTCTGAAGTTCCGAGACGCTTTCCTGTTCAATCGTGATATTCATTCGGTCGCGAAGGTCTTCCAGGAACGACTGCGTCACGTCGAAGCGAAGGTCCTCGCGTGTCAGCGCGAAGCCGGTTTGTGCATGAGTAACATCGAGCTCTGCTTGCCGTTTTCGAAGGCCATATGCGCCGCCATTATAGATGGTGCCAGCAACCATGAGCTGTCCATTCAACTGGCCTTCGTTCGTGACTGCCGGATCGTAGCCGAAGTTGCGGCCCGTTGGAGCATAACTTCCCCCTGCATTATATTTGAGTGCCGGATAGGGTGCAAGTTCCGCCTCGCGCCGGGCGAGCGAAGCTTCCTCGATATTGAGTGCGGCGGTACGGATGACCGGAGCGTGGAGGAACGCGAATGAGACAGCCGAATCGAGCGTAAGCGGCCGCTGGGCACGCACGTTCGCACCAATGCCAAGAAGCAGCATCGGGACGAAAACAAGCGAAATTCGAGGGTTGTAAATTCGGTGCAGTTTCAATTCGGGATGTCTGGATCCGGTGAGCTAAATCGTTTCACGGATTAGAAAACGACACAAATCCAAATTTCATCTCTTCTAAAAATTAATTAAGAATTAACATTTATAGCTCCCAACGTAGGAGCGAAGCGCTTCCCATACTCGTTAACCGTCAGAATAATAGTTCGTTTGATCACGAATGACCAAAAAAATCCTTTTTATTTGCGTCCATAATAGTGCGCGATCGCAGATGGCCGAGGCGCTGACGAATTCGATGTGTGGCGAAGAATGTGCCGCCGAAAGCGCGGGACTATCTCCCGGCGTGCTGAATCCACTTGCCGTCGAGGCGATGGCGGAAATCGGAATTGATATTTCGAAGAAACAGACCCGCGACGTCTTCGAGGTCTGGAAATCGGGAACATTGTTCAGCCATGTGATCACGGTGTGCGACGAAGCGAGCGCAGAACAATGCCCCATTTTTCCAGGACATGCCATAAAAGAGCATTGGCCGTTTCCCGATCCTTCGACATTCACCGGCTCGCATGAGGAAAAACTTGCGAAGACGCGCGAAGTGCGCGATGCCATTCACGCCCGGATAGAGGAATGGTGTGAGTCCCATTGCATAACGGATGGACAGGTTAAAGCGTGAACGGGGTTCGCCTTTCCCATCGTATGACCGCCGAAGCCATCGGCGCGTTTGCAATTGTCTTCTTCGGATGCGGCGCCATCATGGTCGCGCAGCGTTTCTCCGGAAGCATTTCCGGCGCGGCAATTCCGGTCGTCTTTGGCCTGGTGGTTGCGGCGATGATCTATACGCTCGGTCATATTTCGGGCGCGCATTTCAATCCCGCGGTCACGCTGGCCTTTGCCGTGAGCCGCCATTTCCCGGCGCGGGATGTTGCCGCCTATTGGCTCGCTCAATGCGCTGGAGCATTGCTTGCTACAGCGATACTTTCACTCATTTTGCCAAATGGCCATTCCTATGGAGCGACTGTCCCTTCTGTTTCCTCGATTGCTGCCTGCGCGTGGGAAGCAATTCTTACCTTTTTCCTGATGCTCGTCATCATGGGCGTGGCGACGGACACGAGGGCCATCGGCACGATGGCCGGCGCGGCAATCGGCGCGACGGTCATGCTCGATGCCTTTATTGGTGGGCCAATCACGGGAGCCTCCATGAATCCTGTCCGTTCGCTTGCGCCCGCGATTGCAGAAGGCCGAATGGATGTACTTTGGATTTATATCCTAAGTCCCATGATTGGGGCAATCGTCGCTTCGCTCCTTTATCAATGGATGCGCGGAGAGCGAGCAGTTATTGCAGCGGGACCATAATATCTCCATGGCCCGTGAACACCACGCCGTTTTTGTAGGCGGTCCAAACCAGGCGATAGAGGCCCGACGAGAGGCCGGAGAGATCAAACTGCGTAGCATGCACTCCCGATTTTGGTTGAATAACCGAAAGCGAACGAACGATATGATGGGGAGTGATGTGAATATCACCTCGAACGGAATCGAGTGTCTCGGGATTTGTGAATGATCCGGGAATGGTAAAACTGCCTTCCGTAATTCCATTGGTGGGATTCGGGTAGGCTGGAGAGAGCGTCAGGTTGGAATCTCCAATCCAATCCCCATCGTCCGGCGCGTCGAAAATACCAATTGGGTTTGGCGAAGATTCCGTCGTGTAAATAAAGCCGTGATACCGCTGGCTAAAGGGAACGGAATCTGTCTCCGCGACCGATTCTAATTGCCCGGTATTCAAAATGCCGACGTCGAGGCTTATTCCCAGCTTTTTCCCATACAAATCCGAGTCCGAAAAAGTAACGATTGGGATTGAATCCAGTGGAACCATAGCGCCCGGCGCAACGAGACCGATGTCAATCGTATCCCGTGAAATAATATGGAGTAGGTTTAAATCAAGTGGATACAGTTCCCACACTGCAAAAAGATGCAACGCCTCATTCGAATCATTCTTCACGGAGACGGCCGGAATAAGATCGAAATTCACTGCGGTATCGCCCTTCGCGCGAATGGCAAGCCCCCCCGCTTCCAGATGTGCGAAGCTCGATGAAGTTGACGAAAGAGAGATATTGGCAGAATACGACTTCTCGGAAGGCGAAGAGCAGCCCGCAAGTGCCGCTGCCATTACGAGAGTCGAAGCGAGAACGAGACTCCGCATGGTGATTTGTAGGATTAATGGTGTGTTTCGAAACAGTAGTCACAAGCAATAATTCCGGAATTATAAGTGCTTAAAATTGGGGATATCCACTCCTTCGAGTTCAGAATAAAAATGGGAAAACGGTGAAATTCTGGATTGCGTGCGTATTTTTGTAGCATGGAAAAAGTCAGACTCGCTCTTATTGGATGTGGCAACGTCGCGCAGGTGGTGCATTTGCCGGTGCTCGAACACATGGCCGATGTGGAGATCGCTGCGGTAGTCGATCCCGATAAGCGCAAGGCGCAGGCCGTTGCGGCGCGCGGAAATATTCCGGCCTCGTTCACCTCACTCGATGCGCTGCTTGCCTCGCCCATTGCGCGGGATTTACATGCCATCGATCTCTGCACGCCGACCGACACTCATCGCCCACTCGCAATCCAGGCAATGGAGGCCGGCTTGGACGTATTGGTCGAGAAACCCATCGCCCGGACGGCGAAGGAAGCTCGCGAGATGGTCGCCTGCGCAGAAAAGCACGGCCGCAAGTTAATGGTAGGCATGAACAACCGATTCCGGCCTGACACGATGTTGCTAAAGACCTTCATTGAAAAGAACGAGCTCGGAAAAATTTTCTATATTAAGTCCGGTTGGTTGAAACAGCAATCGAGTTCGTCGCCCTGGCATCAGCAAAAGGAAAAATCTGGGGGCGGAGTTATTCTCGATCTTGGCATCGCGATGCTCGATCTGGGGCTGTGGCTCCTCAACTATCCCGATGTGCAAACAGTGAGCGCGAGTACCTATCATCAGCAAACGAAAAAAGTCGAGGACTCCGCAGCTATATTCGTCCGAGTCTCGGGCGATGTTACATTTTCGATCGAAGTAAGCTGGACCTTCCACCGCGAGAGCGATTTCTTTTATTGCAATATTTATGGTAATGACGGCAGCGCGTTTATCAATCCGCTCAAAGTGATGAAACGGGTGCATGGGAGCCTCATCAATCTCACGCCGGTGAAACCGCAAACGCCCGTGACGCTCTACAAGAAATCATATGAGAATGAACTGCGCTATTTTGTGAACACGGTGAAGGGATTGGTCCCACTCGTCTCCAGCGGCCAGGAATCCGCAAAGCGAATGTCCGTCGTCGAGGCGATTTATCAATCGGCCACAAAAAAGAAAGAAATAGTGCTCGCGAAGAAGTGACGGACTTAGCGGGATTCTAACAGCGCCCGGTCGACTCCGGTCGTATCGCCAACGATGACCCAGTTGAAATTGCGGAGGTATTTTTTCGCGGCGGCTTGGAGTTCCTCGGGCGTAACATTGGCGAGCCGATCGTAATCGAAGAAGGCATTATGCCAATCGCCCGTTGTGAGGACGGCCTGGCCGAGCTTGACGGCCTGCTCCGCCGTGGTTTCGGCATTCAGATCGTTTCGCGTGGCCCACCCGGCAACGCCTTCGCGAATCGCCGATTGACGGATTTGATTTTGCTGAAAAAAATCTACGTCTTCATAAATAAGCTTTATGGCGCTATCGACATAGGGCGTTTGCAGCGTAATGACACCGACGGAAGTCTTGCCGTCGCGATCCTCGACATTGGGGGCGTAGGCCAGATTATGTTGGACTCGAATATGATTGAACACGAAACCACCGAAGAAATTGCGGAGCCGAAGGTAAGGATAATAATCGGAATCGCCCTTGGAGGGCGCAAGATAAAATCCGACGATGTAATCTGTCGGCAGTTTGCGGTTAAAGGAGACGAAATGTACGCCGGGGGAGAAGGCTTTCGACGGTGGTCCGATCGTGACGGGCGTGTAACTTCCTTCCGGGAGCTTGGCAAGAGAGGATTCTATCTTTTTCGTCAACTCCTCACGAGAGATATTTCCAACGACAGAGAGCAATAACCGGGATTTCACCATAAGCGATTGAAACCGGCGCTGCATCAATGGAATCGATTCACGTTCCACATCCGCCACTGTAAGCATTCTGCCATACGGATGTCCAGCATAATAGATCGAATCGGCTTCGAGCGTGGAGTAGGAATCCGCATCACTTTCGCGCGCGCTAAGACCCAGGAGCACACTATGCTTGAAATTCTGAAACTCGACGGGATCGAACGCGGGTCGGAGCATCACATCCGTAAAATAGGCCCAGGACGTATCAAAATTTTCACGAACACATTCCATACTGATAGCTGAATAGTCATTTCCGGCATCCCCGGAAATGCTTGTGCCCATGCGGACCATCTTTCGCTCAAAATAATCCTTACTGATGCGCTGGCTGCCGCTAGCCGTCACAATCTTTAGCGCAAAATATTCGGTGGAGATAGGGTCTTCGGCCGGTGCGGCACTCTCGCCGCCTTTGATGAACAGAATCGCGCTCACCACCGGCGCCGCCGTCGATTGGCGCATGAGCACATGGACCCCCGCGACATCGAATTCCTGCACGTCACTAACGATACTGGCATTTGCCGACGAAGAGGAAGAAGAAGAGGAGGCATGCGATGCCGCGCACGAAGAAAGAGCAAGCAATGCAATCAGGGCGCAGGAACGAAGTAGATATGTGGTGCGAGCATCACGCCCAACCCTCTTCCCCGGCTGTGAAAGAGGGCTTTTTTTTATATTCTTCATTCTTAATTTATAATTCGTAATTATCATGGCTGCGCCTCCATGTTCGGATTTCCGAGGGTTTCGAGGCTGGGCTTTATGGCCTCTGCTGCGGCCTGGCTCATGGCGACGCCGAGCACGTAAGGCTTACCCTGAATGTAACGATGTATATAATCGGCAATATCCTGGCGGGTGACTTTGCTTAAATCGTCGAGGTAATGACCGTAATAATCGAGACCCGCCGCGGCCCACCAAAACGCGAGATCGTGCGTGAATTCGCTTAGTTTTTCACTTTTGTAAAGCGTTTGTGTCCGGAGGACACTCTTCGCTGTCTCCAATTCTTCATCCGTAATATAATTCGGATCGTCAAACTTAGCGACTTGCTGCCAAAAGAGCTTCATTGCCGTGTCGAGATTTTGCGGCGTAGTGATAAGATCAGCTGAGATCGGGCCGACATATCGCTGCGTGTAATACCAGAAGTCCATGCTTTGGACGAGGCCGCTTTCGGAAAGCACTTTCCAGAACTCGGATCCCGGCTGCGAGATGATAAAGCTAAAGACATCGGCTACATAGGTCCCTTTATCATCCAGCCCGATGGACGGTCCATGCCATTGGACTTTCACAACCGCGCGGGGATCGTTGACGGTGTCGAGAACGAGAATAGGGCGCGTAAGTGGGGGGCAGCGTTGCGGAGGATCGACGGCGAACGGGTCCGGCCCTTGCTGCCATCGAAGAAAATATTTCGGAGCAAGTTTACGGATACTATCCGCGCTCACATCGCCCGTCACGATGAGGAGCGCATTATTTGGAAGATAATATTTATTCTTGATGTGGAGCATCATCTCGTGCGTTGCGGCAAAGATTGCGGGCCGTTCGCCGAGCGGTTCTTTGCGCGAGAGCCAGCCATCCCAGAGCGCCGAATCCATTTTGTGGCCGAACTTAAAATAGGGGAGAGCCTCATTTCGGTCGAACTCTCCCAAAACGACTTCCTTTTGCTTATGCAGTTCATCGGGCTTGAAGATAGGGCTGGTAATGGCCCAGGCCATGAAGTCCAGTCCGGAATCCAAATTCTCTTTCGGAAGCGTAAAATAGTATTCGACCTGCTCTTCGTGGGTCTGACCGTTATAGACGATGCCGAGATCATCGACTCGTCCCAGAAAGTCATCTTCCGAGGTATCCCGCGCGTTCGAAGTGAAAAACATATGCTCGTATAGATGCGAGAGGCCATTATACTCATGTGTTTCAGTAAAGGAGCCGTTCTTTACTGCAATCTCAATGGTGACGATAGGCGTGAGATGGTTCTCCACTACCAGAACTTGCAGGCCGTTATCAAGAGTGAATCGCGTCCATGGCGGAAGCTGCGCATGAGTGATGCCAGGAAGGATGGCAATCGAGAGCATTGCGAGCAGCCCGGCAATCCGGCGCTGGCCGCACGTTGGTGAGTTCTTCAAGATTTTCGACGTTCGATAAAAAAGATAAAAATACGCTCCACTTTGGGCTTTGTTCCAAGCCGCTACCGGCTTGAAAAGTTCACGAGTTTGAGCAAAACCTCATCCTCCAATTTCCCGATCTCGCTTCCGGAAACGGTATAATTATTTGCAAGAATCGAGAAGGCCGTCGGCTGGCCATCGCGTGTGGTAAGATAACCGGAAATGGAACGCACACCCGTCATCGAGCCTGTCTTCGCATGGATATTTCCCTGCGCGGGCGTGCCTTTCAGGCGATTTTCGAGCGTGCCATCGACGCCCATGATTGGCAGCGAATTATAATATGCCGAATCCAATTTCGGATTCGATGCCATTGCTCGAAGAACCGTAACAATATCATCTGCCGTGACCAAGTCCATTCGCGAAAGGCCGGAGCCATCGGTGAATTGAATGCGCGTGGTGTCCGTGCCGAGCGTGGCGAGATACTTCCGCATCACTGCAATGCCGCGGGTCCAGCTTCCCTCGCCGCCGATCTCTTTCGCAACCGTGCGGAACAGGCATTCAGCGTAGAGGTTATCGGATGTTTTGTTCATTGTTCGAACAATGGTCTTCAAAGGCAAAGATTCGTCAGTATCAAGTGGTAGTAATTCTTGTCTTTCATGATGCACTGAATCTTGTATGACGGTGGCCCTTCGTCGAACGTTAATACCGTTGGACATTAGTTCTTTCCGTAAAAGCGAGACCGCATGAAACGAGGGATTCCCCATTGAAACTTCCTGATGAACGTCCGGGCCACGAAGCGACATTCTTCCCGTGATAATGATGGTGTCGCTATTTAACTTTCGAGCAATGTCTACAGTCGGCGATAGTAATGTATCTTCAAGTGCTTGCAGATGATTCACGACAGGAATATCTTCTTCCGATTCAACATAATATTTGGCTTCGAGGAAAGAATTCACATTTTCTTCGATATTAATATCCACACGTATGCGATCGCCCATCACTGATAATGCAGTGACTTCGGGAGCGTAATAATAAGGCATATCGTCTGCTTGCCAGCCATTGGGATAAACCTCGGAAGTGAAATAAGTATCGTCAGCAATAATGCCGCCTGTGATGTTTTTAATGTGATCTTCGTCTAAACGGTCTCTCAACTCATCGAAGATATACCCTTTTTCCGGTGCCCCTAACTCTTGCGGAAAGCCCGACCCCAAGGTTGGATCGCCAACTCCTCGCACGATCAAATCACCATAAAGTGTATGTCCCTTAATCTTCCCATTCGTCAGCAACTCCGTCTTATACCGATATTCCGGCCCCAGCAGTGCCAGCGCCTCCGCTGCGGTGAAGAGCTTCATATTCGAGGCGGGCATGAGGCTTTTCGTGTCATTCCGGCGATAGAGATATTCGCCGGTCTTTAGCGATTGAATGGCCACGCCGAACGTCGCATTCGAAAACGTGGTGTCGGAAAAGAGGCTATCGAGATCGTGGCGGAAATGTTCGAGATTTTGCCCCAGCGCTTGTTTGGTCATTCCCGCGAAAGCGGGAATCCAGATGGCCAGAATGAACAGAAACTTCCAGTCTAAAGCACGCGCTGGATTCCCGCTTTCGCGGGAATGACAGATAAAATGAATTCGCTTAGAGCGCGCCGCGCACCGAATCAATGTTCGCATTGTTTCAAAATTACAACCAAATTTGTTTATGTCTGACGTTTTAACCGCTTCCCGCACTTCCGCGAAATCCGCGGAGAAAGATTTTTTCCCGATCCGCGCGATCGATCACCTCGAATTTGTCGTCGGCAACGCGAAGCAATCGGCCTACTATTATCGCTCGGCCTTTGGTTTTAAGCTGACCGCCTATGCCGGCCTCGAAACCGGCGTCCGTGACCGAGCGAGCTATGTGCTCGAACAAGGCAAGATCCGCTTCGTGCTCACGACGCCGCTCGTGCCCGATCACCCTTACCAGGAACTCCTGCGCCAGCATGGCGATGGCGCGCGCGATATTTCGCTGGAAGTGGATGATGTCGAGAGCGCATACCGCGAAACGACCAAGCGCGGTGCTATTGGCATACAGGAACCGCGTGAAGTGACGGATGAAAATGGAACCTACCGCACCGCAGCCATTCGAACGTATGGCGATACGCTCCATAGCTTCGTCGATCGAAAAAATTATCGAGGCTTCGCGCCTGGATTCAAGGCTATCACCAAAGAAGATACTATTGCTCGTTCTACCGGACTTGCCGCCGTCGATCACATTGTCGGCAACGTCGGCTGGAACCAAATGAACGACTGGGTCAAGTGGTACGAAGAGGTCATGGGATTCCATGTTTTCATATCCTTCGATGACAAAGATATTTCAACCGAATATTCCGCACTGATGTCGAAGGTGATGGCCTCTGGTTCTGAGAAAATTAAATTTCCAATCAATGAGCCGGCCACCGGACGAAAAAAATCGCAGATCGAAGAATATATCGAATGGTATAACGGCCCCGGCGTGCAGCATATCGCGCTCGCGACAGGAAACATTATTGAGGCAGTGACGAAGCTTTCCAACCAGGGCGTCGAATTCCTCAAAATACCAAGTTCGTATTATAAAGATTTACAGGATCGCGTAGGAAAAATCAATGAGCCGATCGGCGAACTGGAAAACCTCGGCATCTTAGTCGATCGCGATGACGATGGCTACATGCTCCAGATTTTTACGAAGCCCGTGGAAGACCGCCCAACACTCTTCTTCGAGATCATTCAGCGGCGCGGCGCCCGCTCCTTCGGCAAGGGCAATTTCAAGGCACTTTTCGAATCCATCGAGCGCGAGCAGGAGTTACGGGGGAATTTATAGGCCGTCTCAACATGAAGCACCGTGTAATTTTTATTTTAACATCGCTATTCACGGCCATCGGTTGTTCATCGAGCACAAATACCAATGGTCAAAATACGATGCTACTCACACAACCTAAAGTCGGCAGCATGTTTGTCTACCATGAGATAGTTTGGGATACTTTGGGCAGGATTTCCGAAAGTTACTTCGATACTGAGATTGTCGTACAATCAGGCATTTCATTCGCCGGAAAAAAAAATGTGAATGTTTTGGTTTTTAATTCGGATACCGTGCATCCAGGCTATCGAAGTTACGAGCCCAATGGCGATCTTGCGTACTATATTGATATTCCAAATACACATGCTGGCTGGCCGACCTGGCCGATTTCAAGCAGGATTCCAACAGAGTATCTGCAAATTGATACGACGTATGTTGATAGTACCTCCGGTCAGATCATTCACTCAATTCGGAGATTTGATTTTTCCTACGTGAAGGACACATCGATCGTCGAAGCCGGCCATACGTTCGATGCCCCGCAAATTCTATTTAAAGCTGGCAACCAGTATTCATATCAGAATTTTACCGAATACTTTTGGATTGCTCCCTCCCTCGGCATGGAGATCCGCACGCTTCAGTCCATAGGGCCGCCCTATTTGCAAAACGTCTCTGGCTGGCAGACGGACCTCGTGAATTATGTTCTCAAGGAGAATTAATTTAGCCATCTCTCCGAAAACTATTTTGTCGAACCTCGAAATGAACTCTTGTTCACGGAGTGGGGTAGTCTTATTACTTCTTTCACACTCTCCGCTGTAATATCTGAATTTCTAATACCGAGGTCTGCCTGGGTTGTTCCTCAGGTTCCGGGATGGCGGTTCGCCCCGAGCGCGCTCATCAAGATCATGGTTGAGTTCTTTATGTGAAAACACATACATCAATGGTGGCACCCTGCTTGCAAAATAGCAGGGTGTCACTATTTTATACAAACATTCAAATTATGAAAACATTAGCATTAGCCCTATTCGTACTCGCGCTTAGTTATGCTTCGCCGCGTGCGCAAATGGGAGCGAGGCCTCGAAGCAGAAGCATAGGCACCTCAACCGTTCGCACTACACAAACACGAACGGCGCCCGGGACGTATCGATCGACCTCTCGGACGCGGATCACTACGACCCGTATTTCCCCGCCGGTATATCGATCGTATCAATACTCTTCTCGGAGTCACACTTTCCGGAGCCGGGGCATTGACAATGCCCGGTTGCATGGCGGCGTCGCGCACGCGTATGGACTTCGCCATCGCCGATTTGCCCGCGGTACGCGCGAACGATAAGCTTTTATTTGAAAGAGATACTCTGCTGAACATGCAGAGTATCTCTTTGTTTTAACTTACTATTTATTGTAAAATTATGAAAACACTTATGGCAATCCTTCTCACGGCCGCACTTCTGCCGACAGCTTCTATTGCACAGGGGCGTGGCCATGCTTATGGGCACATTAAACAGGAAGAACGCGCGGAGGCGAGGACCGCTCCGGCCGTTCGGGTCTATACCACACCTCGTGTCTATTCTTATAGCGCGCCACGGGTTTATACGTATCCTCGCGTTTATACTTATCGTCGGCCCGCTGTTAGTTTTTCGTTCCCATTTGGATATTCCACGTACCAGCCATATGGAACATATTATTATCCAAACGGCTATCTCGCGGCGCAGCGAACACGCCTACGCCGGGAGCGGGAAGAACAGCGAGAGCATCGCTTTGCGCATGAACGGCGCGAACGATAGCACGCTTTATCTCTCGCAAAAGAAGCGTAGTGGGGGGTCATGCAAGGACCATGGCCCCTTCGCGAACGCTTTCTTCATGGTTGGTTTCAATCGGCTGAGAGGTAAAACGTTCGATGTGGGAGCGTACCGTGGCGAGATCGATAAAATGTTTGCCAACAGCGTTGCGGAGTTCGCGCGCCACGGTATCCTGCGTCGAAGCAACAATAACACGCTTTCCATAACTGCGCAACAGTTCGACCGCACGCTCAAAATCGCCATCGCCGGTCACAAGAACGGCAGTATCGTATTGCGCGATCGTCGTGAAAAGATCGATTGCAAGTTCGAGATCGAGGTTCGCCTTGCGCGTAAGCTCTCCCGAGGTCTCATCGCGGAAAGATTTTATGGTCTTCACGCGGACCGTATAACCGGAATGATTGAGATAGCCATAGAAGCTCGTTTCGCGCGGATCGGGGGGCATTTTCTGAGACGCATACCAAAAGGCATCGCCAATTGCGCAGCCCTGAGTGAAAAAGTCGAGCAATTTTCTTGGATCAAAAAACCAGCCGAGCGAACGTTGCGCATAATAGGCATTTTCACCATCGACGAACAAAGAAATCCGGCTTGTCTCATGATTGCTGAATAGAGGATTTTGATTTTGCATAAGATTGAGTTTCAATTTTAAAAAAATATTCCGATTTAATCTGCTGTCATTTTGAGCGGAGTTCGATCCGACGAAGGAGGATCGAACGGAGTCGAAGGATCTTGTGCTGTTACGTTGTCCGGTAAACTAACAAAGATTCTTCGATTCCGCAATTCTAACCGTTGGTCGAATTGCTCCGCTCAGAGTGACATAATAATACTGATGTTTGTAAGCTCACTAATGACGTATCATCAAAGTTCAGATTCTCTTCCCTGTTTCTCGATCGAAAAGATGAATGGCATCCGATGGAATACGGAATGATACCGTATCGCCGAGAGCAACTTCGATTGGCGCAGCCCCGTGAGGCACGCTCGCGATAAACGCGCCGCCAAAGGCATCCTCGTGTTCGATGTAATAATGCGTCACGCCGCCAAGAGGCTCGATGAGTATTAACTTACCACGAAGAGAGTCCGTGCCTTCGTATTTTCTATCCATAGCAATGGCCTCGGGACGAACGCCCATGTGAACATTTCCGATTTCCGCGCGGCGTTCGAGAGGAATCTTCAATTCGTTCAATACAAAATAGGAGCGATTACTTTCATGGATAATTCCGCCGGGAAGTACATTCATCGCGGGGGCGCCAAGAAATCGCGCGACGAACACCGTTGCCGGCTGTTCATAAATTTCCGAGGGGGGGCCGAATTGTTCCAGTTCGCCTTTATTCATCACGGCAATCTTATCTCCCATTGTCATCGCTTCAACCTGATCATGCGTGACGTAGAGCATCGTCGCGCCCAGCTTGCGTTGGATGCGCTTGAGTTCCGCGCGCATTTGCGTTCGGAGCGCGGCATCCAAATTCGAAAGCGGCTCATCGAAAAGAAATACTTTGGGCCGTCGCACAATCGCCCGGCCAACTGCCACACGTTGCCGTTCACCGCCGGAAAGTTCTTTCGGCTTCTTTTTCAAATATTTGTCGATGCTCAGCAGCTTCGCGGCAGCCTCGACTTCACTCTGGATTTGAGCCTTCGGGACTTTCCGCATCTTAAGCGGGAACGCCATGTTTTCGAAGACGGTCATGTGCGGATAAAGCGCGTAATTTTGAAAGACCATCGCGACATCGCGGTCCTTCGGCTCTCGCTCGTTCATTCGCTCACCATCGATAAGCAGATCGCCGGAGGTGATCTCCTCGAGTCCGGCGACCATTCGGAGCGTCGTCGTCTTTCCGCATCCCGAAGGTCCAACGAGCACAACGAATTCGCCATTGCGCGCCGTGAACGTTACACCTTTGACCGCGTGCGCTTCGTTGTCGTATCGCTTTTCGAGATTTTGAAGTTGAACTTCAGCCATGAAAAAAGAGCTGCATGATAAAGTGCTGAATGCTAAGGGTAAGTTGAACGGTGAGTTTTCTGGTCAGGTTCGTTCAACAAGCCATTTTGCATCTTATATTTGTGGGTTGTTTATTAATTTTACATCTCCATTTTACATCTTATGGCACAAAAAACACTTAAACAAACCCGTACCTTCGAAGCCTCCGCAAGCGATCTTTACGAGGCGATCATGGACTCTCGCAAACACGCGAAATTCTCTGGCGCTCCGGCGAAGATCAGCGCGAAGGTGGGTGGGAAATTCACGGCCTATGGGGGCGCGCTCGAAGGAGAAAACTTAGAGCTAAAGCCGAATAAGAAGATCGTTCAATCCTGGCGGTCGAGCAACTGGCCTGCCGGGCATTATTCACGCGCCACGTTCGCTTTTGCCTCTGCTGGCAAAGGGAAGACACGTCTGACCTTCACCCAGTCCGGTATTCCCGAGGGCGACTTCGAAGACATTAAGCAAGGCTGGATTAAATATTATTGGGAGCCGATTGCGAAAATGGTAAGCGCGAAAAAGTAAAAACCTTCCCTTTGCTCCGTAGCTTTGTATCGCCTATGCGGGCCGGCGTTGCGTAGTTGGAGCCAGACGCGCGGGATTGCCCGACGGCGGCATGCTCTTCGATTGCGGCCGCTCGACGTGGATTTGATTGTTTACGTTGCGGATGCCCGGCGTTTCATCGGCGATGTCCTCGGCAAGGCGTTTCATCCGGCGATCTCGGACCGTGCCGGTCAGGATAGCTTCGCTCTGCACCACTTTGATTTCGATGTCCGAGGCATCGATATAAGGATTCGCCGTGACGCGTTCGCATATATCTTCTTCCATTCGCGCGTCGGACCGTTGATAATTTTTGGGTGCAATGCCGGCATAGTTCATCGTGTGCGACGATCCGCCCTCAAAGCCGTTATTTCCCCCTCGGGAATATCCAGTATCGAATGTACCATTGTCATTGGGTATGTCTTGCTCGGTGGAACCTCCAGTGTAATCGGCATATTCGCGGCTTTCCGGATTCCGGGAAGAGTAGGAGGGTCCATGCCAATTCTCGCGGAAACGCGGGCCACGACTCCGGGAATTATATTCGTAGCGGCCATCGCCATCATGGTAGCGACCATCACCATTGTGATATCCGTGTGTTTCACGGTTCCAACGGCCACCGCGATAGTCCTGCTCTCGGTCGGAAAACCGCGCGCCTTCGCGCCAGCTTTCGACCTCCGGACTTTCCATAAAATCGCGATTGATATCGGGGTTATAATGCGCCCGGCCATATCCGGAAAAGCCAAATCGCTCGCCATAGCTCGGGTGTCCAAAATCTTCGCGATACTGCTCGGCAGCGCGGTCCGATTGCATACGATCCGTTCGATGCTGAAGATGGGCCTGATGCCTGCGGCTATTTCGCTCGAACCAGTCGGTAGTGGAGGGGCGACGGCTCTGTCGATCTGGAGAGTTCTCGCCGTTAAAGGAATCCCACTCGGCACGTTCGCTCCGCATTCGGTCTAACTCCTGAGAAGGATATTCGCTCTCGAATCTGGAGTCGGATTCTCTATTTTCCATCGGATTTGCTCCTCAATAGTTTTCTGATGAGTACTTTGCTGCTTAGAAAAGATTCAGCAAATTAAAGGCAAATGATATGCCCAAATGTCCCGCAGTGGAGGTACTTGGAACAGGGTTGGAGAATATTTAATCTATGCGAGGCATTCCTTTCGGATTTTTTGCGCGAGTAATATTAATGACGATTTCGTTCGTCCTCGCTATTTTTTCACTTACCACTCGGGTAATCGGCGAAGAGTTTATCTATGCTGCGGGTTCGATTGCTGCCATAATGCTTGCCACGGTTTTCCGTAAAAAGCGCCGCGCAAAACGTTTGCATGATCGGCCTTCTATTACCCCATAGCTACCCCATAGCTATTCTCTAATTTTTAGAACGCCTGACCAATACCAAAATGAAGATTGCAAGTATTCCCAAAGGAAACGAGAGGGCCTTTTCGCGCGGAAGAAAATAACCAGGCACCGCTCGAGTGCGGAGTTATCGCCCGAATATCGTCATTGAATTTGCCAGATGGATCGTAGAGCTTAAACCCTATATCCACCCGAAGCGCGCCGAAAAAAGTATTGTAACGAAGACCAAATCCAATCGATTGAGCAATTTGATTTAAATTTAGGCTGCTCTGATTCACTTGTGCCATTTGATCCCAAACATTGCCGGCGTCGTAGAAAAGAACGACGCGAATGTCCGATGAAAATTTTTGCCAGGTGGTAAATGCCGCCGGATACTGAAATGGAGCAAAACGAAACTCGAGGTTGGCTTCGAACTCGTTATACCCTCCCAGATTTGCAGCGCGATTCGAGTCTTCCGAAACAATGAGCGATTGCTCTCCCCATCCCCGAAACGATGATCCTCCACCGCCATAAAACCGGTGGTCGAGAGCAGGATCGTGCTCCCGAATCGTGTCATATATGAGATAGGAATATCCAAGCAGCAGATGCCCCGCAAGGACTGCAGTACCATTACTGCTCAGATCGTAATAATACTTTACCTGTGGTACGAATTTCATGTAATCCGAACTGGGCTGTTTGAAGAGCCAGTCTGATGGAACTCCGATTTCAAGCGAAGCCGAAAGCAAATCTCCGCTTGTAGGGTTAATAGGATCATTCGTCCGGTCATCCTGATAAGTGATGGAAGGCAGCAAATTGATTTGTTGATGAGGAAGGGAAGCCTTGGTCGACGAATCCGATGATCGGATGGAATCCGCACGTTGCTTAAGAATCTCGGGACTCGCGGTGCCCATTTGAAGCGCAATACTATCGGCATTGGCGAAGGTTACAGTATCCGTAATATATGCCACAAGGAGGTCAGGTGTCAAGCTTGTTTTATTGTCGGTCTTGCTCAAAATGAAATTAGAACCCAAATGAGCCGTATAGGATATTTGATCGTACGGAATAACGCCCTGAACACTCGGGTCCGGAAATTGCGTTTGCCGGCCTGCCCCAATGCCAGTAATGAGGGGAACTCTGCCCAGACCGATATAGGGCCGAAGATAATCGATGTTCACGCTGTAACGCCGTTGCGTTAGCGGCAAGAGTTGATAGGATGCCTGCGCGTTAAAATTATCGGCAGATTGGGTAAGATTTTTGTTCGTAATACCGGCGCTTGCTCCAAATACTACTCCCTGACTACCCGTACCACCGAATACACTCAATGGCACTTCTGCACGGAGCTTCATGCGAAGGTAAACGTTCATCGGCACAATGGCGGAATCGCGCAGCGAATCGGGGAATCGGTTGATATAATTTGTGTCGAGCGAAATACGGAAAAGGTCGAACGTGCCAAGCGCGCTTAAGTTTGCTTCGCTCCGCTGGATTTCGGAGAGCATATACCAATGCCCGCTGTCGATCAGAAGTTGTGCGCGAATGACATCGTCAGCCACACGAGATTTTTCCTTTGATGTCGTATCGTAAATAATATGTATCGGACCATAGCGGTATCTGTGGCCGGGCCGAAAATAGATCAGGACGTTTACCGCATTATATCCGACGGTATGTTGCACGACGATGGAATCCTCCCGGACGTTCGGATAGCCGTTTTGAATCAAGATCCCAATTAGCCGATCGACTTCCTTTGCAGCCACCGGGCGGGACCATCGTTCGCCCGTCTTAATTGTCATGTGTTCGGTAAGCTCCGGCTGAAATTCATTGGGAAGCGATTCCAGGCCTTCGATGGCCACCCGTGAAATAGTATAGGGCTGCCCCTCGTAAATTTGGAACGTGACAGTATCCCGAATTTGAGGCATTGTTGCATCGGACTTGCTATCGGAATGCCGGGTCAGCCGCTCATGGCGGATATACTCATAATAAGCGTGGGTATCGCTGCTATCCGCAGTGACGCGGTAGGTGCTCCGCGCATCGATGAAGCCGTGATCTCGATAATATTCATTTAACGCCGCTGTATCTCGCTGAAGCTTTGAAAAATCAATTGCCTGCGAGGGTGAGCCAACAAAGTGAAAGGATGCATGATAGAGGAAATTGCTGATGGATCCTGGAGCTTTCGTTGCCGTGACGGTTGCCAACTCATCGCTCGAAAGCTCGTGATTCCCCTGAAACGTAACGGCTACGATCTGGCCCGCATGGATATTATCCTGCTGCTGCTCGGCTGGACCGGTAAGTTGTGCGCGAGCGCCGGTCGCGAGGCTTACCAAAAAAAAGAGAGCATAAGGAAGCTTCGAGTGTCGCGGGGGCTTCGATCGGTGCATCTCCGAGGTGAGGAAGAGAAATACATTCAAAGCGTTAATCGCTTATAGGCAATACAACGCGTGCGAATCGCCGCAAGGGATGTGCCGTAGCTGGAACGGCTTCTCGAGCATTGCTTCCGGCCACTCCGCTTTGTTGCGGCGATAGGGCCGCATTAGTACTCGTTTAGTTCGTCGTCGTAATAAAACTCATCGTCTTCGGGCGAGTAGTCGGGCCAGACCTCACCGATGGACTCGAATTGCTCCTCTTCGTCTTCGAGTTCTTCCAAATTTCGGACGACGGCCGGCGGCGCGCCAATCCGTTCGCAATAGTCGATAAGTTCGGCCTTATTTGCCGGCCAGGGGGCATCTTCGAGATATTCCGCTAATTCTGAGGTCCAAAGCATGTGTTACGTTCGTCGTATAAAAATTTAGTTGTGCTGTAGATCGTTCTTTCGTGTAGGTTCCGATCGTCTGGACGGTCGCGTTTTCGCGCTGGCTCGTCACGCTGGGCATGTCATTTAATTTTACACCCCTTTGGTTCCGCTACTGAACCAAATTTCACGATTTAAGCCGAGATTCTTTCGATTTTGGCGGTTATTTGGATTGATAGTTCGGAGTGAAAGCAAAACTTACATAATCTCGGCAATCCTGAAATCCGAAAATCAATCCGTGCAATCCATAAAAATCGCCGTAATCCAGGTTCTGGGTTAGTCTCGAAGCCTCGGATCGAGCGCGTCACGGAGGCCATCGCCAACGAGATTATACGCGACGACTGCGAGAAAAATTGCAAACCCGGGAAATACCGCCAGCCACCAGGCGTGAATATCGTTACGAGCATCGTTCAGCACGCTGCCCCAGGTCACGACCGTGGGCGGTACGCCAAAGCCAAGAAAGGAAAGCGACGCCTCGATCAGGATCGCTCCTGCGATGCCAAAGGCTGCCGTGACGAGCACGGGCGCGAGTGAATTCGGCAGCACATGCCGAAGAATAACGCGCGAGTTCTTGAAACCCAGCGCGGCGGCGGCGGAGACGAATTCCATATTACGGATTCGCAGAAATTCGCCGCGCGTAAAACGCGCGATAGTCGGCCAACTGGTAATGCCGATCAAAACCATGATCAGCCACACCGAGCCTTGTTGCACCATTGCAACGACCGTGATAATCAGGAAAAAGGTCGGCAACGTCAGCACGACTTCAATGAGGCGCGAAATGATATTATCCACCCATCCGCCATAAAATCCCGCCAAGGCACCCAAGATCACGCCAATAAGGATAGAAAACGACATCGAGACAAATCCGATCGAAAGCGCGATGCGAGAGCCGTGGATCATTCCCGCCAGCACATCGCGGCCAATCCCATCGGTGCCGAGCAAATGCGCGCCCGTCGGAGGCGAAAGGGTATTGGCAAGATCCTCGTCCGATTCCGAATATCGAATCGGCGGCCATAGGGCGGATTTCACATCACCGGCTTTGTCCAGGTCCTTCCAATCGGCCATTACAAGATCGGAAGACCAGCGGTCGATGCGAAGGTCCACCAGATATTGTTTAAAAACCGGAAGATAAACGGTTCCCTTATAGACCGCGAAGATAGGCTTGTCATTCGCAAGCACATCGGCCAGGATTGCAATGCCAAAAAGGAAATAGACCATGTACAGGGCATACACTGCGACACGGTTTTTTTTATACTGATGCCGCGCGAGCGACCAAAAACTCTGCGTCACCGCGCGGCGCGCCGCCGCGCGCTTGGCTTCCGCGTTCGATTCGAAGAGCGAGGGAATCACCTCCGGCGTCGGAGCGGTCTGCGAATTTTGCTGGCCCACCAGATATTCATCCCGCACCGGGACGCGATCGTTAACGCCAACCGTTTCGGCAGATGGTTTCTCCACTTCGAGGCTCCCGGTGTTCTGAAATTCGTTCGATTCGTCCATGAAAAAATACTATGCCGATTTCTTGGTATAGGCGATTCTCGGATCGACCACGGAATATAAAATATCGCTCACTAAAATGCCGAGTAGCGTGAGGACCGTGGAAATGAGGCCGGTCTCGATGATGACCGGATAATCCCGCGAGGTCAGCGCATTGAATTCGAGCAAGCCCAGGCCCGGAATCGTAAAAATCGTTTCGAGGATGATCGAGCCGCTGACAATCGCGGGCAATATGCTTCCGGCGATCGTGATGATCGGGATTAGAGAATTTCGAAGCGCATGTTTATAGACGACCATCTTTTCCGACAATCCTTTCGCGCGCGCGGTCCGGATATAATCCTGCCGAATCACTTCGAGCATCGAGCCGCGCATTTGCCGTGAAAAATAGGCAAGGCTGCCATACGTATAACAGATCATCGGCAGCACGAGATGCCAGAGCAGATCGCCCGTGTTCGCGCTCCAGGTAGCGAAGGGGTAGTCGTTACCGTGCAGCCCATTGTTCGGGAACCATGCCAGAAAATCGCCACCGCCAAAAAAGATAATGAGCATCGTCGCGATCCAGAACGAGGGCAGTGAATAGAGCACGAAGAGGGAGGTCGAGACGCCCTTATCGAGCTTGCTATCCTCGCGCGATTTTCCCGCCGAATAAATTCCAATCGGAATAGCAATGATAAATCCGAGCGCAAGCGACACCAGGGAGAGGAAAGCGGTAATCGGAATTCGCTCCACAATTTTGTCCATCACCGGACGCTGGTCCTGAAACGAGACACCAAAATCGCCATGCAATTGCTCCGACATCCAGAGTTGAAATTGGTTATTGCCACCATTCCAATGGAAGGTCCATCGTTTATCGAGTGGCAGGAGCTGGCCGGTGGAATCTTTTTCGTCGCTGAAGATCGTCCAATACCATACGGGCTTATCCAGATGCCACTGCGCGCGGATTTGTTTAATGATTTCCTCATTGAGCTGCTGATTTCCGCGCTGGCCGCCCTCGCCGCCCATGCCGGCTTTCAGCTCCGCCGGATCGCCCGGAGCCATTCGGGTGATGCCAAACCAGATGATCGACACGAGGAAGAGTGTCGGGATAAAGAGCAGGATGCGTCGAACGATGTACTGAAACAATGTCGATAATTACGAATTACGAATTACAAATTACGAGTTGTGAGAACACAGTGCCCGGCTTCAGGTTCCGTGAGAAGTGGCCAGAATCTATATTTATGAATTATTGGACTTTTGAGAAAGACCGTGAATTAGGCCCAATTCGTAATTTGTAATTTGAAATTCGTTATTATTTTACTCGCTCGATCGCCGCTACCAATTCCTCGGTTCGGAAGGGTTTCGTAATAAATTCGGCGAAGCCTTTGGAGAGCGCTTCGGCGCGGTCGGAATGTCCTGTAAAACCGGAGAGCGCAATCGCGCGGAGCGTCTTTTGCTGCCCCGGACCGATCACGGGCGGGATGAGAAGATCGAATCCGGTCCCATCCGGCAAGCGGATATCACTGACGAGGAGATCGTACTCATTCTCAGCAAGGCATTGCTTTGCCTTGGCAACGCTTTCGGCAATGTCCACCGCATAGCCGCGCAGTTCGAGCATCATCTTCGCAGCCCGCGCGGCATTTACGTTGTCTTCGACAAAAAGTATTTTGACCACGATTGACAGGATGGTAAGGATTTACAGGATGGTTATGGCGGCTTAATTACGTATGGCAGGATTCATCCTGAAAATCCTTACCATCTCGTAAATCCTGGTCATCGTTTCACAATTACTTGCGAGCTTTGAGTGCCACCTGAAACCATTCGCGCAACATACGCGCCGGGTGCCAGCGAATGCACATCAATCGTTCCCGTTATGCCAGCGGCAATGCTTGCCCGCGCAACTACGCGGCCGATCGCATCGTAAATCGTAACGGCTGCTTTATCCGCCCCCGAATTCTCGATAGATAGTTCGTTTCCAACTGGATTTGGATAAATCCGCGTGGTGGGCGCCGACTCTGGCGCCCACTGCGGCGCCACCCCGCTTTGTGCCCCGAGCGTCTTCACGGCCCAATGGCTGTCCTCATTATCGGTCACGCAGAGCGAGAGGGCCTGCCCGCCAATCTCCATTTCGAGCACGGGCAACGTTGCCCAGCTCGTTGCTAATTGCGTTGTATGCGGATGGAATAGCGCTGTGCCCAAATCGAGCGGATTCGAGGCCGTTCCTGAGCTGTTTTGTATGCTAAAATCGAGTGAGTTACCGTGGCTCGTAAGCGATGTGAGCGTCCAACCGGCGGGAGGAAG
>Ga0207664_10000131_pt1 | contig 65529 bp, 59 predicted proteins | sample LARL83metaG_FD_184349 | JGI IMG/M metagenome (GOLD analysis project Ga0207664, IMG submission 184349) | Corn, switchgrass and miscanthus rhizosphere microbial communities from Kellogg Biological Station, Michigan, USA - LAR L8-3 metaG... | ecosystem: Host-associated > Plants > Roots >...
CCACACAATTCACCTGCGCACACTGTCAAAGATCCTTGTTCTGCATCCCGTTTCCGGTCTGCGTCCCGGAACGTTTCGTCCCGGGTGAGCCGCCCATTCTACATCGCTTTTTGCGACCGTCAACACCCTCAGCCAAGAAATTTTTCAGCGTGGAAGCGTTGCGGAACCTTCGCGAAAGGGCGTCTCGTCGAAGGGGCGAGAATCATAGCGCCGAGCCGCGCATCTGGGAAGGGGGCGCATACACTTTTCTCGCGGAAGCGCAGCTGAGCGCAGCGCTACACTGCCCGTCGCGTCTTCCCGCCCGCGATGAGTGCCTGCGATGAAACGATGGATTGCCTCGGTGTTCTTCCTGCTGGCCGGTTGTTCCGGCAGCACTCCAGCACAGTCCGCAAAGCCGGCGGTCGAATTGCATGGACAGCGTTTCTCGGTAGAGCTCGCCACCGACGACGCCAGTCGGCAACATGGCCTGATGATGCGCACCGCGCTGGCGCCCGACCACGGCATGCTGTTCGTGTTTCCCTACATCGGGCCGCAGGCGTTCTGGATGAAGAACACGCTGATCCCGCTGGACATCCTGTATTTCGATGCGGATCGCCGACTGGTCTCGATGCAGCTGGATGTGCCGCCATGCAAGGCCGATCCCTGCCCGACCTACCCCAGCGACGCACCGGCGATCTACGTGCTGGAGCTGTCTGCCGGCACGGCGCAGCGCATCGGAGCGAAGCCGGGAGACACGTTGAAGATCGATGGTGACGTCGGGCCGGTGCGCTGAGCGGCTGCACGCGGCGCGTCGAGCATGCCGACACGATAGGGAATCAGGTCTTCGGGGCGCAGGTTTTCCAGCGCGTCCCAGTCGTCTTCGAACGGAATGAACTGTTGCATGGGATGTTCCCCGTATGGCGCGCCGCGTGGCCGGGCGCAGGAACATCAGAGCAGGCGGCCCGGTCAATGCACTGACGGGATCGGGCCGTTTGCGGGCAGGAATCGGCGTTCAGTCGAGTTCGATCATCTCGAAATCGTCCTTGGTGGTGCCGCAATCCGGGCAGGTCCAGGTGTCAGGCACGTCTTCCCAGCGAGTACCGGCGGGAATCCCTTCGTCGGGCACGCCCACGGCTTCGTCATAGATGTAGCCGCAGACGACGCACATCCATTTGCGCAAGGCGGTTTCGGTGGAACTCTGGCTCATGATCGGGCTTCTTCGGATCTCTGGGGAATGGAGCATTCTCGCAACTCGCCCGACAATACGAAAGCGCGACGACGTCGCCGCCCTTTCCACCGCGCTCGCGAGGCCATGAATTGAAGATGCCCACACCCCAACCGGACCGCGGCCTGTACGCCATCACCGATGGTCCGCGCGCCGACCTTCTGGACGTCGTCGCGCAGGTACTGGCCGGCGGCGCCAGACTGTTGCAATACCGCGACCTGAGCGCGGATACGATGCGGCGCCACGCCGAAGCGACAGCGCTCAGGCAGTTGTGCCGCGCCCATGGCGTGCCGCTGATCATCGACCACGACATCGCGCTGGCCCTGGCCGTTGGCGCCGACGGCGTGCATCTGGGCCAGGACGATGACGATCCGCGAGCCGTGCGAGCCGTGTTGGGCGAGCACGCGATCATCGGCGTGTCGTGCTACGGCTCGCTGTCGCGTGCACAGGCGGCTGCGCGCGCCGGCGCCAGCTACGTGTCGTTCGGCGCGTTCTTTCCCTCGCCCACCAAGCCGCTGGCAGCGCGCGTCCCGATCGACTTGCTGAGGCAAAGCGCCGCGCTCGGCGTGCCGCGGGTGGCGATCGGCGGGATCACGCCGGACAATGGCGCCTCGCTGGTCGAAGCCGGCGCCGACTACCTGGCGGCGATTACCGCCGTCTTCGCCGCTGCCGACGTGCGCACCGCCGCGCAACGTTTCGCCGACCTGTACTCCTTCGATCGAGAATCCGCCCGATGACCAACCACGAACTCTTCCAGCGCGCCTTGCCACTGATGCCCGGCGGCGTGAACTCGCCGGTGCGCGCGTTCAAGTCGGTCGGCGGCGAGCCGTTTTTCACCACGCGGGCGGATGCCGCGTACCTGTGGGACGTCGAAGGGACGCGCTACATCGACTACGTCGGCTCGTGGGGGCCGATGATCGTCGGCCACAATCATCCAGCCGTGCGCGAGGCGGTCGAACGCGCGGTGAAAAACGGCCTGTCGTTTGGCACGCCCTGCCCGGCCGAAGTGACCATGGCCGAAACGATCACCCGGCTGATTCCCTCGGTCGAGATGGTGCGCATGGTCAACTCCGGCACCGAGGCTACGATGTCGGCGATCCGCCTCGCCCGCGGCGCCACCGGCCGCGCGAAGATCGTGAAATTCGAGGGCTGCTATCACGGCCACGGCGACAGCTTCCTGGTCAAGGCCGGCTCCGGCGCGCTGACCTTTGGCGTGCCGACCTCGCCGGGCGTGCCGAAGGCGAATGCCGACCTCACCCTGACCCTGCCGTACAACGACCTCGATGCCGCAAAGGCATTGTTCGCCGAGCAGGGCAACGAGATCGCCGGCCTGATCATCGAGCCGGTCGCCGGCAACATGAACTGCATCCCGCCGATGGACGGCTATCTGCAAGGCCTGCGCGAACTGTGCACGCAGCACGGCGTGCTGCTGATCTTCGACGAGGTGATGACCGGTTTCCGCGTGGCGCTCGGCGGCGCGCAGGCGCATTACGGCGTGACGCCGGACCTCACCACGTTCGGCAAGATCATCGGCGGCGGCATGCCGGTGGGCGCTTACGGCGGCCGCCGCGAGCTGATGGAGCAGATCGCCCCGGCCGGACCGATCTACCAGGCCGGCACGCTGAGCGGCAATCCGGTGGCGATGGCGGCGGGCCTGGCGATGCTGGAGTTGATCCAGGCGCCCGGCTTCCACGACAAGCTGGCCGCGCGCACGCGCGTGCTCTGCGACGGCTTCCAGTCCGTCGCCGACGGCGAAGGCATCGCGTTCAGCACCAACCGCGTGGGTGGCATGTTCGGCCTGTTCTTCAGCGCCGAAAAAGTGCAAAGCTACGCGCAGGCGACGGCGGCGGACGTGGCGCTGTTCAACCGCTTCTTCCACGGCATGCTGAAGCGCGGCGTGTACCTGGCGCCATCGGCGTTCGAAGCCGGCTTCATGTCCAGTGCGCATACCGACCAGAACATCGCCGACACGCTGGAAGCCGCGCGCGGCGCCCTGCGCGACGCAAAAGGCTGATTCACCAGCTGCCGGTATTCGGCATCGACGCCCACGGCTCGCGCGGCGGCAGATGGCCTTCCTGCAGCAGCTCGATCGAGATCAGGTCGGGCGAGCGCACGAAGGCCATGTGGCCATCGCGCGGCGGGCGGTGGATGGTGCAGCCCATCGCCTGCAGGCGCGCGCAGGTGACATAGATGTCCTCGACGCGGAACGCCAGATGGCCGAAGTTGCGCGCCGAGCCGTAGTCTTCCTGCGAGTCCCAGTTCCAGGTCAGCTCGAGCTCGGCCTCGGGGCTGTCCGGCGCAGACAGGAACACCAGCGTGTACTTGCCTTCGGGCACTTCCTTGCGGCGCACCTCGTGCAGGCCGAGGCCTTCGCAGTAGAAACGCAGCGAAGCGTCGAGATCGCGCACGCGCACCATGGTGTGAAGATATTTCATCGGAATGCTCCTGATCGGTGGGCTGTGGCGAGAATCTCGACTCAGCCTGCCGCAAAGTCGTTCAAGGCCGCGTGCAGGCGCGTGAGGCCTTCCGCCATCTCTTCGTCACTGATCGTCAGCGGCGGCACGAAGCGCAGCACGTCGGGCCCAGCCTGCAATAGCAGCAGGCCATGCGCGGCGGCACAGTCGAGGATCGTTCCCGCCTCGCCCTTGTAGGCATCGGCCAGCACCGCACCGATCATCAGGCCGCGACCGCGCACCTCGGCGAATACCGGCAACTCGCGATTGATACGGGCCAGCCCGGCGCGCAGGTCGTTCGCCTGCCGCTCCACGTTCATCAGCACCGCCGGCGAGGCCAGCTTGGCCAGCGCGACGCGGGCCACCGCAGCCGCCATCGGGTTGCCGCCGAAGGTGGTGCCGTGCGCACCGTATTGCATCACCTCGGCCACCTTCGGGCCGGCCAGCATCGCACCGATCGGAAAGCCGCAGCCGAGCGCCTTGGCCAGGGTCACGATGTCCGGCGTGACGTCGTCGTGCGCGTGCGCGAACAGCGTCCCGGTGCGGCCCATGCCGCACTGGATCTCATCCAGCACCAGCAGCGCGTCATGCTGGTCGCACAGTTCACGGACGCGCTTGAGGAAACCCGGCGCGGCCGGCAGCACGCCGCCTTCGCCCTGCACCGGCTCCAGCATCACGGCGGCGATGTCGCCTGTGGCGAACGCCGCCTCCAGTGCGGCGACATCGTTGAAATCCGCGTAACCGAAACCTGCGGGCAACGGCTCGTAGCCCGCCTGGTATTTCGGCTGCGCGGTAGCGGTGACCGTGGCCAGCGTGCGGCCGTGGAACGATCCCCTGAACGTGAGGATGCCGCGCTGCTCCGGCGCACGCCCCTTCGATGCCGCCCACTTGCGCACCAGCTTGATCGCCGCCTCGTTCGCCTCGGCGCCGGAGTTGCACAGGAACACGCGCTCGGCGAAATGCGAGGCGCGCACCAGCTCCTCGGCCAGCCGCAGCGGCGGCTCGGTGTAGAAGACGTTGCTGCTGTGCCACAGCTTCTGCGCCTGCGCCACCAGCGCGGCAAGCAGATCCGGGTCCTGGTGGCCGAGCGCGTTTACCGCGATGCCGGCGCCGAAGTCCACATAGTCGCGGCCTTCGGTATCCCACACCCGTGCACCCTTGCCGTGGTCGAGCACCAGCTCGCGCGGCTTGTATACCGGCAGCCAGTAGCGCTTGCCGAGTTCGATCAGGGCAGAGGGTTGTTCGTGCATGGTGGTTCTCGAGGTGGCGGCGCGGACCGCTGGATGGACGACGTGCGTTGCGTGGCGCGCATCGTAGAGCCACGCCGCGGCCACACACAATCACGCCTGCTGTTGTAACACCTGGCGACGGACTGTATCGCCCGCGTTACAGCCCGCCGCAAGGCAACGGCGGCGCGCATCGCCACGCGCACGCCCCGCCCGGCGCGGGTTGCTGCTGTATACGCGACGACACGACGGCGCCTCGGCTCGAACCGGTCCGATCACCGTAAACCGCGCCGCGACGGGCTTTGTCGCGAATGGCACGCGGATTGCTCATGGATTGCTCATGCAGAGGCGAACCGAGCGCCGCACCATCGCCGTCGGATGGTGGCGATGAGTAATGCAGACAAGACAGCCGCGCAAGCGGCGAACGAGGGCGGTAACCCGGCGTCCTGTAGCCGGGCACCAACGGAACCCCCCGGCCCGTCCCCTGCGGGCCGGGGGGACTTCCTTCGCCACGAGCCGGCACACCATGCCGGTGACGATGCCGGGCATCGGCATCGGATGCGGCGGACTACAGCGTCACCTTCGAGGTTCCCTACATGTTCTGAATGGCCGGCCGCCTGGTGGCGTTCACACCTGCGACGGGTCGTCCAGCGCGAAAGGGGAGGCCGTTGCCCCGCAACCCATCCAGTTCCAGCCGGTGCTTCTTGCACAGGCGATACACGGTGACCCGCGACACGTTGAGTCGCCGCGCGCATTCGCTGATGTTGTAGCGGCTTTCGCGCAGGCAGTTCAGCACCGCCTCGCGCTCGGCCGAAACACGCGTCAGGCCGAGGCTGGGACGAAGGGGCACGGAGGATGGAGCATCGAGCAGATCGAGATCGGCCGCGCTGATCAGCGTGCCCTCGGCGACGACCGCGGCACGCTGCACGCGATTGAGCAGCTCGCGCACGTTGCCCGGCCAGCCGAATCCGCGCATGGCCTGCCGCGCGCTGCCGCTGAACGTGCGGGCACGGCCGGGGTGGCGGAGACGGAATGCGTCCAGGAAATGCTGTGCGAGCAGTTCGATGTCGCCCCCACGTTCGCGCAGCGCCGGCATGTGCAAGCGCAGCACGTTGAGCCGGTAGTACAAATCCTCGCGGAAGCTGCCCTGCGCCACTGCCGATTCCAGGTCCACGTGCGTGGCGGCCAGCACGCGCACATCCAGCTTGATCGGCTGGCTCGAACCCACGCGCACCAGCGTGCCTTCCTGCAACAGGCGCAGCAGGCTGGTCTGTGCATCGAGCGGCAGGTCGCCGATCTCGTCGAGGAATACCGTGCCGCCGCAGGCGGCCTCGAAATGTCCGATGCGCCGCGCATTGGCGCCGGTGAAGGCGCCGCGCTCGTGGCCGAACAGTTCGGACTGCACCAGGTTCGGCGGCAACGCACCGCAATTGATGGCGACGAACGGCCGCTCGCGACGCGCCGACAGGGCGTGCAGCGCACGCGCCGCCACTTCCTTGCCGCTACCGGTCTCGCCGGTGATCAGCACCGGTAGATCCACCGGCGCATATTTGCGCAGGCTGGCCACCGTGATGCCCATCACCGGACTCTGCGCGGCGACGATACCGGGGATATCCGTCTTTTTCGCAGCCAGCGTCCAGCCCTTGCCGCACTCCATCAGGGTGTCGGTCAGGCGCTTCATGTCGACCGGTGCCGTGAAGAAGTCCACGCTGGCGCGCAGGATGCGTTCCACTTCCGGCGTATTGGCGGCGGTCTCCTGGGAAACCAGGGCCAGCCAGGGCAGCCACGGGTGGTTGGCCATCAGCTGGGCCATCGCCTGCACCGTGTCCGCATCGCTGCGGCGCAGATCGGCCATGGCCACCACGATATCGTCGCGCCGCATGCCCACGCCGTCCCGCAATTGCGCATCGCCGATCCTGGTACGCCAACCAGCCCGTGCCAGACAGGCGCATTCTTCATCCGTCGGTTGGCCAAACCAGACCACGCAACGCCTGGCTATCTGATTGTCCGTCATGGCACTGACCCCCTGTTCCCCAAGGTCGCAGTTGCGGTTCGGGACGACACGCCGGGCTGGCGCACGATCCCGCTGACTTTTGCAGCCGCATCCTGCGCCCCAGTCGCTACAAAAGTGTGATGTGCGTCACACAATATACTCCCAAGCAAATAGGCAATATGTGAAAAAACAAGCTCTTCTGGACGATCGCCCGGAAGGGGACGGCGCCTGCGGAATGTAGGCGAATCACCTTGGGCGTTGTCGGGTTTCGCCTTGGCCGCGAGAGCCAGGCGTTCAGTCCAGGAACAGGTCCGGCAGCAGCGGCGTGCCCGGTTGCACGGCATAGCCGTCGAAATCGCTGACTCCCGCTTCGCGCAGGATCTCCTCGTCGATCGCGAAATGGCCGGTGTAGTCACGCGCCGGACGGGTCAGGATCGCATGGGCGGCGTCGGCCACGATCTCCGGTGTGCGGCACTGTTCGGCCCTCACGCCGTCGATCATGGCGATCGCCGCGGTGGCGATCACCGTGCGCGGCCACAGCGCGTTCACCGCGATGCCGAGCGGCGCGAATTCCGGGCTCATGCCGAGCACGCACAGGCTCATGCCGTACTTGGCGATGGTGTAGGCGGTGTGCGGCGCGAACCATTTCGGGTCGAGATTCGGCGGCGGCGACAGCATCAGCACATGCGGATTGGCCGCCTGCTTCAGGTACGGCAGGCAACTGCGGGTGACCAGGAAGGTACCGCGGGTATTGACCTGCTGCATCAGGTCGTAGCGTTTCATCGGTGTGTCGGCGGTGCCGGCCAGCCAGATCGCACTGGCGTTGTTCACCACGATGTCGATGCCGCCGAAGCGTTCGGCCGCCTGGGCGGCGGCAGCCACGACCTGCGCTTCCTCGCGGATATCCACCTGCAGCGCCAGCGCCTTGCCGCCGGCCGCCTCGACCGCCGCCGCCGCGGTGTGGATGGTGCCGGGCAGCTTCGGATTCGGCACGCCGCTCTTGGCCGCGATCACGATGTTCGCGCCGTCGCGGGCCGCGCGCAGCGCGATCGCCAGGCCGATGCCGCGCGAGGCGCCGCTGATGAACAAGGTCTTGCCGGCAAGACTGGCCATGCGCGTCACTCCATCACGGGTGCGAGAGAAACCCGGCCAGTGTAAAGCCCGCCGGCTGGTTCATGGTTTCTGGAAGCGTGGCAGGATGTCGCGCAACTCGGCCAGCCGTTGCACCGGATCATTCAGTTCGAGCATGCGCTGCTGTTCGCCGACGTCCAGCGGCAACAGCTCGGCCAACCGGAAACCCAGCCAGCTCGCGTCGTCGTAGGCGCTGCGCGGCGCATCGCGCCAGTGCGGCGCCATCGTCTCGATCAGCCTCTCGAGGATGGTCTGCAGCAAGGCAAACTCCACCGGCACCTGCTGCTCCGGCTCGTCCGGCCAGACCTCCACGTCGCCACGCAGCAGGCCATCGGAGCGTACCCGGCTGCGCGCGACACGGAAGCGCGCGCCGCCTTCGGCGACGATGCCCAGCAGGCCGTCGTCGTCGCGATGGAAATCGCTGATCCGTGCGATCGTGCCGATCGCCGCCGGCACCGCCGGCTCGCCTACTTCCTGTCCCTGCAGGATCAGGCACACGCCGAAGCCGGTGCCGTGACGCGTGCACTCCCGCACCAGGTCGAGATAGCGCGGCTCGAAGATGCGCAACTGCAGCTGGCCGCCGGGAAACAGGACGGAAGCCAGCGGAAACAGGGGCATCTCGACGAGCGGCGACTGGGACTGGGCAACCATGCGGCGAGTGTAACCAGAGCAGGCGCCGTGGTCAGCCGCGACCCGGCTCAGGCCTGCCGCAGGCTTTCCACGAAACGGCGCGGCGCCGCTTCGAAACCGCCGTTGGACATGAAGATCACCTGGTCGCCGGGTCGTGCCTGCGCACGCAGGGCGGCGACCAGCGCGTCCACCGTCGGTGCCGTCGTGCCGCGCCCGCCCAGCGCCGCGGTGACGCGGCCGGCATCCCACGACAACTCGGGGCGATGCAGGAACACCACCGCATCGGCATCGGCCAGCGACGGCGCCAGCGCCTCGGCGTGCGCGCCCTGGCGCATCGAATTGGAGCGTGGCTCCAGCGCCACCAGGATGCGCGCCTGGCCGACTTTCGCGCGCAGTCCGGCCAGGGTGGTGGCAATTGCGGTGGGGTGATGCGCGAAGTCGTCGTAGACGCGCACGCCGTTCACTTCGCCGACCAGCTCCATCCGCCGCTTCACGCTCTCGAAGCCGGCGAACGCCGGCAACAGCGCACGCGGGTCGGCACCGACGGCGGCGGCCGCAGCGAGTGCAGCGAGCGCATTCATCACGCTGTGATTGCCCAGCAGCGACCAGCGCACCTCGCCGATCCGCTCGCCCGCGCGGTGCACGGCGAACACCGAGCCGTCCGCCTCGACCAGCGTCGCCTGCCAGTCGCCGCGGCCGATGCCGAACGTTTCCACCGGCGTCCAGCAGCCCATCGCCAACACCTCGGCGAGCCGTTCGTCGTGCGCGTTGACGATCAGCCGGCCGTTGCCCGGCACGGTGCGCACCAGATGGTGGAACTGGCGCTGGATGGCGGCCACGTCGGGGAAGATGTCCGCGTGGTCGTATTCGAGGTTGTTGAGGATCGCGATGCGCGGGCGGTAATGCACGAATTTCGAGCGCTTGTCGAAGAACGCGGTGTCGTACTCGTCCGCTTCAATCACGAACGGCTTGCCCTGCCCGAGCCGCGCCGACACCCCGAAATTCCCCGGCACGCCGCCGACCAGAAACCCCGGCGCCATCCCCGCGCTTTCCAGCAAGTGCGCCAGCAAGCTGGTCGTGGTGGTCTTGCCGTGGGTGCCGGCCACCGCCAGCACGTCGCGCTCGGCCAGCACCGTTTCGCCCAGCCACTGCGGCCCGGAGATGTAGCGCAGGCGCGCATCGAGCATGTACTCGACGGCCGGATTGCCGCGGGTCATCGCGTTGCCGACCACCACCAGGTCGGGCTGGGCGTGATCAGGCCCGGGCTGCAGGTGTTCGGCGGCATAGCCGCTCATCAGGTCGATGCCGAGCGCCTCGAGTTGGGTGCTCATCGGCGGATAGACGTTCGCATCGGAACCTTCGACCGTGTGGCCCAGCTCGCGCGCAAGCGCGGCGACCCCGCCCATGAAGGTGCCGCAGATGCCGAGGATGTGCAGACGCATGGTGAGCGGTTCCTTGAGGCCCGCTCTGCAGGGAGCGGGCGGTGTGCTCAGCCGTTCGCCGCGGCGGTTTCGTTCTGCAGCGCGCGCTCGATCCGCGCGGTGACTTCGGCCAGTTCGCCGACGCCGTCCACCACCTGCAGCTTGCCGCGGCTGGCGTAGAAATCCGCCACCGGCGCGGTCTGCTCGGCATAAATGCCCAGGCGCTTGCGCACGGTGTCCGGGTTGTCGTCGGCACGGCCTTCCGCCTTGAAGCGGATCTCGCAGCGCCCGATGATCGCCTCGTTCGGTACGTCCAGCTTCACCACCGCATCCAGCGGCTGGCCGAGCTTGGCCAGCAGGTGGTCGAGCGCGTCGGCCTGCGCCAGGTTGCGCGGGTAGCCGTCGAGGATGAAGCCGGCTTTCGCGTCGGCCTGCGCCAGGCGCTCTTCCAGCATGCCGAGCAGGATGTCGTCGGAAACCAGCTGGCCGGCATCCATCACCGCCTTGGCCTTGAGTCCCATCGCGGTGCCGGCCGCGACGGCGGCGCGCAGCATGTCGCCGGTCGAGATGTGCGGAACGCCCAGCGCCGTCTTCAGCCGGGCCGCCTGCGTACCTTTGCCCGAGCCGGGCGCACCAAGTAGGACGAGTCGCATAATGCTCCACAAGTTCGGCGGGCCGCCGCACACTGCGACAGCCCGTCCGACGCACAGAATTGTCCGTCAAATTAGCCGCTGCACCGGGTGCCGTCAAACAGAGACCTTCGTCGCACCCAGCCAAGTGCTTGTTGCGGAAAAAGATTTGCCGACAACCGTCGCCACCTTCCATCGCCTGATCGAGGATCCCATGAGCCCGAGTCGCCGTTCGCCCGCCGTCACCGGCAACCTGCTGTACGCCCAGTCCGGCGGCGTCACCGCCGTGATCAACGCCACCGCCGCCGGCGTGATCGAGGCCGCCCGCCGCAAGGGCGTGAAGGTGTACGCCGCGCGCAACGGCATCCTCGGCGCGTTGCGCGAGGAGCTGATCGACACCTCGAAGGAATCGGCCGCCGCGATCGCCGCGCTGCGCCACACCCCCGGCGGCGCGTTCGGCTCGTGCCGCTACAAGCTGAAATCGCTGGAGGACAACCGCAGCGAATACGAGCGGCTGATCGAGGTGTTCCGCGCCCACGACATCCGCTGGTTCCTCTACAACGGCGGCAACGACTCGGCCGATACCGCGCTGAAGATCTCGCAGCTGGGCAAGACGATGGGCTACGACATCCGCTGCATCGGCGTGCCGAAGACGGTGGACAACGACCTCGCCGTCACCGACTGCTGCCCCGGCTTCGGCTCGGTGGCGAAATACACCGCGATCTCCACCCTGGAGGCCAGCCTCGACGTGGCCTCGATGGCCGAAACCTCGACCAAGGTATTCATCCTCGAGGTGATGGGCCGCCACGCCGGCTGGATCGCCGCCGCCGCCGGGCTCGCCGGCGAAGGCGCGGACGCGCCGCCGCACATCATCCTGTTCCCCGAAAACGCGTTCGACGAAGCGGCGTTCCTGGCGAAGGTGAAGGCCACCGTCGAGCGCGTGGGCTGGTGCACCGTGGTCGCTTCCGAAGGCGTGCGCAATGCGGCCGGCCAGTTCCTCGCCGAAGCGGGTACGCGCGATGCGTTCGGCCACAGCCAGCTCGGCGGCGTGGCGCCGGTGCTGGCGGCGCTGGTGAAGGAGAAGCTCGGCTACAAGTACCACTGGGCGCTGCCCGACTACCTGCAGCGTTCGGCGCGGCATGCCGCCTCGCAGGTCGACGCCGAGCAGGCCTACGCGGTCGGCCGGGCCGCGGTCGACTACGCGCTGGCCGGCATGAACGCGGTTATGCCGGTGATCGTGCGCACGTCCGACGCGCCGTACCGCTGGAAAATCGCGTCGGCGCCGCTGGCGAAGATCGCCAACCGCGAAAAGAAGATGCCGAAGAACTTCATCAGCCGCGACGGCTTCGGCATCACCGCGGCGGCGCGCCGTTACCTGGCGCCGCTGATCCGCGGCGAGGCGCCGTTGCCCTATGGCATGGACGGCCTGCCGCGCTACGTGCGCCTGAAGAACGCGGCGGTGGCGAAGAAGCTGGCGGCGTTCCGGCGCTGAGGCGCCGGGTTCCGTGACCGGTTGCGCAAAGCTGAGCGCCACCTGAAACCGGCGGGCTGATATCGGACGCCGTTCAGCCGCAGCTTCCTACGATCCACCCTGCCCGGGTCGATCGCCGCGCTGTTGCGGTCACGACACCCCAGGAGGAGCCCTGAGATGAAACTCTTCAGCCGCCTGCTCATTGCATTTGCCCTGCTCACCACCGGCAGCCTCGCGCTGGCCGGCCAGGGCGGTCACGATCACGACCGCCGCGGCCAGGGCCACGGCTACGCCGATCACCGCCACGATGGCCGCCACGGCGATTACCGCCGGCACGACGATCGCCGCCACGACTACCGGCGCTACGACACCCGCCGCTACGACGACCGCCGCTATGGTTACCGGGATTACGGTTATCGGGACTACGGTTACCGCGCCGGCTACCGGCGTTACGGCCACCATCCGCGCTGGGAGCGTGGCCACCGCTACTACGGCCCGACCTATGTCGTGCGCGACTACGGCTATTACCGCCTGCGTCCGCCACCGCGCGGCTACCACTGGGTACGCGCGAACAATGACTACCTGCTGGTCGCGATCGCCACCGGCATCATCCTGGACATCGCGCTGCAATAAATCCGCGCCGATGTGAATGAATCGGGGCCATGCATTCGTGCATGGCCCTTTTCTTTGGCCGGACGGCGCTGCGCCGCACAACGGCCTGCGCCGCAACGTCTGCCTATACTCCCCGGGACCGCCCGTTCCGGACGGCCACTTACAACCCATGGGGAGGCTCCGATGCTGCAGCAGTATGGCTGGTGGATCGTCGTTGCGTGTGCGGTGGTGGCGGTTTTGTATGGCGCGTTCTCCGCGCGCTGGATCCTGGCGCAATCGCCGGGCAACGAACGGATGCAGGAAATTGCGGCGGCCATCCAGGAAGGCGCACGCGCCTACCTCAACCGCCAGTACACCACCATCGGCATGGTCGGCGTGGTGCTGTTGCTGCTGATCGGTTTCTTCCTCAACTGGCCGACCGCGATCGGCTTCCTGATCGGCGCCATCCTTTCCGGGGCGGCCGGCTACATCGGCATGAACGTGTCGGTGCGTGCGAACGTACGTACCGCCGAGGCGGCGCGACGCGGCCTGAGCGCGGCGATGGACGTGGCATTCCGCGGCGGCGCGATCACCGGCATGCTGGTGGTCGGCCTGGCCCTGCTCGGCGTGGCCGGCTACTGGCTGGTGCTGGGCCACTTCGGCGTCGCCGGTGAAACCGCGCTGCACGCGCTGGTCGGCCTGGCGTTCGGCAGTTCGCTGATCTCGATCTTCGCGCGCCTGGGCGGCGGCATCTTCACCAAGGGTGCGGACGTCGGCGCCGACCTGGTCGGCAAGGTCGAGGCCGGCATCCCCGAGGACGACCCGCGCAACCCGGCGGTGATCGCCGACAACGTGGGCGACAACGTGGGCGACTGCGCCGGCATGGCTGCCGACCTGTTCGAGACCTATGCGGTGACGGTGATCGCCACCATGCTGCTGGGCGGCCTGATGATCGGCGAAGTGGGCGCCAACGCGGTGCTGTACCCGCTGCTGCTCGGCGGCGTGTCTATCATCGCCTCGATCATCGGCACACTGTTCGTCAAGGTGAAGGAAGGTGGCTCGATCATGGGCGCGCTGTACAAGGGCGTGATCGTCTCGGCCGTGCTCGCCGCCGCCGCGTTCTATCCGATCACCATGCAGCTGATGCCCGACTTCGGCCACGGCGCGATGAACCTGTGGGGCTGCTCGCTGATCGGGCTGGCGCTGACCGGCGCGATCGTGTGGATCACCGAGTACTACACCGGCACCCAGTTCAAGCCGGTGCAGCACATCGCCGCGGCCTCCACCACCGGCCACGGCACCAACATCATCGCCGGCCTCGGCGTGTCGATGAAATCGACCGCGATGCCGGTGGTGGTGATCTGCGTGGCGATCTGGGGCGCGTACGGCCTGGGCGGCCTGTACGGCATCGCGATCGCCGCCACCGCCATGCTGTCGATGGCCGGCATGATCGTGGCGCTGGACGCCTACGGCCCGATCACCGACAACGCCGGCGGCATCGCCGAGATGGCCGACCTGCCGCCGGAAGTGCGCGGCGTCACCGATCCGCTGGATGCGGTGGGCAACACCACCAAGGCGGTGACCAAGGGCTACGCGATCGGTTCGGCCGCACTGGCCGCGCTGGTGCTGTTCGCCGACTACACGCACAACCTGCAGGCCAGTCATCCGGGCGAGGTGTTCACCTTCGACCTGTCCGACCACATGGTGATCATCGGCCTGCTGATCGGCGGCCTGATCCCCTACCTGTTCGGCGCGATGGCGATGGAGGCCGTCGGCCGTGCCGCCGGCGCCGTGGTGGAGGAAGTGCGCCGGCAGTTCCGCGACATCCCCGGCATCATGCAGGGCACCGCCAAGCCGGAATACTCGCGCGCGGTGGACATGCTGACCAAGTCGGCGATCCGCGAGATGATCGTGCCGTCGCTGCTGCCGGTCGCCGTGCCGATCGTGGTCGGCCTGCTGCTCGGGCCGAAGGCGCTGGGCGGCGTGCTGATCGGCACCATCGTCACCGGCCTGTTCGTGGCGATCTCGATGACCACCGGCGGCGGTGCGTGGGACAACGCGAAGAAGTACATCGAGGACGGCCACCACGGCGGCAAGGGTTCCGAGGCGCACAAGGCCGCGGTCACCGGCGACACCGTGGGCGACCCGTACAAGGACACCGCCGGTCCGGCGGTGAATCCGCTGATCAAGATCATCAACATCGTGGCGCTGCTGCTGATTCCGCTGCTGTAGGCCACGCGTCCGTCGTTCGCAGAAATCCCGCCCGCACGGCGGGATTTCTGTTTCCGGCCCGCGCTCCTGACTTTAGTCACGGGCAGCCGTATGCTCGGCCGGTTACGCTCGACTGACGGCGGGCCGCGCCCGTCAATGTCCATTACGTTCACTCGCGCACATGGGGGCACACGATGAAATCGGTCTGGCTGATGCTGGCACTCGGCGTCACACTGGCGGGCATGAACGACATCCACGCCCGCGATACCAGCCCCAAACCCGCGCCCACGAACGCTCCAGCCGGCGACGATCCGTTCCTGTGGCTGGAAGACATCCACGGCGCCCGCGCGCTGGACTGGGTGAAGCAGCAGAACGCGGCGACCGCGAAACAGTTCGTCGACAACGCCGAATTCGCACGCACCCGCGACAGCATTCTCGAAGTGTTCGACTCGGAAGCACGCATCCCCTACGTCAACCGCATGGGCAACCACCTGTACAACTTCTGGCGCGACAAGGCGCACCCGCGCGGCGTCTGGCGGCGCACCACGCTGGCCGAATACCGCAAGGCCGAGCCGGCGTGGGAGGTGCTGCTGGACGTCGACGCGCTGAACAAGGCCGAGAACAAGCGCTGGGTGTTCAAGGACGTGGAATGCCTGAAGCCGGCGTACGAACGCTGCCTGGTCTCGCTGTCGCCGGACGGTGGCGATGCGACCGTGGTGCGCGAGTTCAGCATTCCGCACAAGGCGTTCGTGAAGGGCGGCTTCGAGTTGCCGGTGGCGAAAAGCCAGGTCGGCTGGATCGACGAAAACACCCTCTACGTCGGCACCGACTTCGGCCCCGGCTCGATGACCGAATCGAGCTACCCGCGCATCGCCAAGGAATGGAAGCGCGGCACGCCGCTGGCGGCGGCACGCACGGTGTACGAGGGCAAGCCGAGCGACCTCGCGGTCAGCGCGCACCACGACCGCACGCCGGGCTACGAGCGCGATTTCGTTTCCATCGCCAGGGATTTCTATCACAGCGACCTGTACCAGCGCGTCGAGGGCAAGCTGGCCCGCGTCGAGGTGCCGGCCGATGCGGAGGCCGACGCCCATCGCGACTGGCTGCTGGTGCGGACCCGCTCGCCGTGGACCGTCGACGGCATCACCTACCCCGCCGGCGCGCTGCTGGCGACGCAGTTCGACGACTTCATGGCCGGCAAGCGCCACCTCACCGTGCTGTTCGAACCGGACGCGCATACCTCGCTGGACTCGTACGCCTGGACCAAGAACCACCTGATCCTCAACCTGATGGACGACGTCAAGAGCCGGCTGGAGGTGCTGACCCCGCCGCAGATGGCGACGCCCGATGGCGACTGGAAGCGCGCGGCGATGGCGGGCGCGCCGGCGATGAGCACGATCAACGTGGTCGACACCGACCCCGACCACAGCGACGAGTACTGGCTCGACGTCACCGGCTTCCTGGCGCCGTCGTCGCTCCAGCGCGGCGTGCTGGACGGCGCGGCGGCCGAGACGATCAAGCAGGCGCCGGCGTTTTTCGACGCCGCGAAATTCACGGTCAGCCAGCACTTCGTGAAGTCGAAGGACGGCACCCGCGTGCCGTACTTCGAGATCACCCCGAAGGACCTCAAGCTGGACGGCTCCAACCGCACCCTGCTGTACGGCTACGGCGGCTTCGAGGTGTCGCTGCAGCCGCAATACAGCGGCAGCGTCGGCCGCGCCTGGCTCGAGCGCGGCGGCGTCTACGTGATCGCCAACATCCGCGGCGGCGGCGAGTACGGCCCGCAGTGGCACCAGGCCGCGCTGAAGGCGAACCGCCCGCGGGCGTACGAGGACTTCGCCGCGGTGGCCGAGGACCTGGTCAGGCGCGGCGTCACCTCGGCGAAGCACCTCGGCGCCGAAGGCGGCAGCAACGGCGGCCTGCTGATGGGCAACATGCTCACGATGTACCCGCAGCTGTTCGGCGCGATCGCCTGCGAGGTGCCGCTGCTGGACATGAAGCGCTACATCCACCTGTCCGCCGGTGCCTCGTGGATGGCCGAGTACGGCAACCCGGACACGGCGGACTGGAATTTCATCAAGACCTTCTCGCCGTACCAGAACGTGAAACAGGACGGCCGTTACCCGCCGGCGCTGTTCTACACCGCCACCAGCGACGACCGCGTCGGTCCGGTGCAGGCGCGCAAGATGGCCGCACGGATGCAGGCGCAGGGCCACCCGAACGTGTGGTTCTACGAGAACCTGGAAGGCGGCCACGGCGCCGGCGCGGACAACCGGCAGTCCGCCCACATGCACGCGATGGCGTACGACTTCCTGTGGGACCAGCTCAAGTAGGTTCCATCGGCCTTCCGCACCCGCAAGCATCATCCGAACGCCCGGAACGGGTATCCCGCTCCGGGCGTTCGTTTTCACGGGATGGTCAAACCACTCTCGCCATCCGTCTGCGACCGGCCTTGCTCGCCGGCACCTGAGCGGTTCCGAAAGCCGCCCTGTTCCATCGCCCTCGATCGGCGCGTTCCGTCGATGACGACACCAACCGGCGTGAAACCATGCCGATGATCCGGGTCGATTGGACGTCCAATTGAAAGACGCACGATCGCTTCTTCCTGCGTAGGGCGACGACATGTCACCGGCGCACATTCTTGATGAACACCCGGTGGCCGTCCGACGAATTGGCATCATCGAATCAAGAAGAATTGGCTATGTATCGAATCGGCTTCGATCACTACGCTACAAAAAAAGACGGTTTTGTAACGAAACGTTGACATCGAGACGAACCCGTCCTCCTTCCCCAAGCTTCGTTTTTCAGCCTCGTACGAGGCTGATCCCCACTACGGAGATCATCGGTATGTCGACGATTGCATCTTGCCCCGAGCTGCATCCACCTCGCGTGGATGCGGGCCCGGGTCGCGCGAATGACCTCAGGCGTGACGACCCCGCCACTCTCGGAGCCTCGCTCAAGCAACTACGCACCATGCACGTGGTTGCGCCACGCGCGGCAGAGCCCCTGCCATCGAAGGAACGCACGGCGGATCCCGCGCGCGGACTGCCTGCGCGCATACAAAAGCTGATCGAGCTCCACGGCGGAGCTGCCGTCATTGCCGGACGCTGCGGCTTTTCCGAGGGAGCGGTGCGCAACTGGCGCGACGGTCGCAGTGATATTTCGCGCGAGCGCTGCATCACCATGGCCCACACCCTTGGCGTCTCCTTGCTCTGGCTGGTGGCGGGCGAGGGATCCATGCAGGCCGGGACGGAAAACCCGACACCCCCGGATGCCATTCCCGTTGCTCCGTCGCGGCCCGAGCAGTGCGCATCGGACCCGCGGTACACGTCGACACTCGATTCCAGGCTGCTCGCGACTTCCCTGCGCCTGCTGCAATCGTACATAGGACTCATCGGCGGCTCACTGGACCCGAACTCGCGCGCCGATCGGCTGGCTGAGCTCTACGACATCTCCAGCCGCGTCGGCGATGTCACCCTCATCAGTCGCCTGATCAACTTCCACAGCACGCTCGGCGAACAGCTGAGGCGCAACCGCGCGCTGATCGCCTGAGCCACTCCAGGTAACGCCACCGCAAGTTCGCGGGATGAGCCACGACTGCCGGCTCCGGCAACCCCTTGCCATCCAATTTCCATTCCAAGGTGGACGCGGATTCATTTCTCCGTATCCGACTTCCACCGCCACTGAGACGGGGAGTTACATGAAAAACCGCAAGAGCAATATTGAACACGAGTCTCGCAAGCACCGCCTGACGGGGCGCGCACTGAGCCTCGCCGCTGCGATCACCCTGGGCCTGTACGGCGCCGTCGCGCCTGCACCGGTCCATGCGCAAGCCACCACAGGCAGCATTTTCGGCCAGGCCCCCGCCGGCAGCGGCGAGAGCGTGCTGGTGCGCAGCAACTCCGGCGTCTCGCGCCAGGTCGCGGTAGATGCGAACGGTCGCTACACGGTGGACTCGCTGCCACTGGGCGACTACACCGTGACCCTGCAGCGCGATGGGCAAACCATCGATTCGCGCTCCCATGTCACCATGCGCGTGGGTGCCGGCACCGAGGTTTCCTTCGCGGGTGCGGCGGGTGCGCAAACGCTGAGCGCGGTCACCGTACAGGCCAACGCGCTGCCCAGCATCGACGTGACCGGTGTGGATTCCCGTACCGTCATCACCTCCCAGCAACTGGCCCGCTTGCCGCTGGCACGCAGCGCCGAAGCGATCGCTTTGCTCGCTCCGGGCGTGGTCGAAGGCAGTGGCCTGTTCAACGGCTTGAGCACCACCGGCGGCTCGGTGGTGTCACTGGGCGGTTCCTCAGTCGTCGAGAACGCTTACTACATCAATGGTTTCAACACGACCGATCCGCTGAGCGGCTTCGGCGGCCTGACCCTGCCGTACGGCGCGATCGACCAGCAGGAAGTGCTCAGTGGCGGCTACGGCGCGGCCTATGGACGTTCCGACGGCGGCGTGATCAGCCAGGTCGGCAAGCGCGGCACCAACGAATGGCATTTCGGTGGCCAGGTGCAGTGGACGCCCACCGACCTGCAGGGCGACCCGAAGAATTTCTACTACGTCAACGGTGACGGTTCGCGCGGCAATATCTACCGTCGTCGCGTCGACAACAAGTCGTGGACGACCACCGTCGATGCCTACGTCGGCGGCCCGCTGATCAAGGACAAGCTGTTCTTCTTCGCCGCCGTCGAAGCCGAGCGCGAGCAGGGCAACGGCGACTCCAACAGTGCGGCCGACCGCGGCGTGGGTCCGGTGACGGCGCCGTTCGATACCCGCACCCGCGAGGACCGGCCGAAGTGGTACGGCAAGCTGGACTGGAACATCAACGACAGCAACGTGCTGGAACTGACCGGCGCCTCCAGCAAGAATTCGTACCAGGGCACGACGTACAACTACGACTACGACAGCGACAAGCAGACCGACTACGTCGGTGGCGCCACCTCGACCAAGAACGGCGCCGATCTCTACTCGGCGAAATTCACCAGCTACATCACCGACGACCTCACGGTGAGCGCGCTGTACGGCAAGATGAAGGGCACCTATTACAGCGACACGCCCGGATTCGATCCGACCAATCCTTATCTTTTCCATCCGGAAAACCAGAACCCGGACATCACCGGCGGCGACATCATCACCAACAACCAGACGGTGTCGACGATCAACCTGCCGGGGCATCGCTCGACCAATACCAACCTGCGTCTCGATGTCAGCTACAGGCTGGGCGATCACACGCTGACGGCCGGTATCGACAACCAGAACTCGTCCAACGTCGATGCCGGTACGTACTTCCCGCCCGGCGGCACCGGCTATGCCTGGTACTACGACCGGATGACCGACGGCGACGGCAATCCGCTGCCGAACCAGTACATCCTGGGCGGTCCGGGAACCGCGGCCGCGGGCGCCGACTGGCGCAACTCGCCGTGGGTCGCCGCCGCCGGCCCCGGCAGCAACGGCTACTACGTCTACCAGTACCGCTACCACGACAACGGCTCGTTCCGCGTCGCGCAGCGGGCGCAGTACATCGAGGACAGCTGGCAGGTCAATGACCGCTGGCTGGTCAAGATCGGCCTGCGCAACGACCAGTTCACCAACTACGGTGGCGACGGCCAGCCCTATCTGCGCCTGACCTCGCCGCAGTGGGCGCCGCGCGTGGGCTTCAGCTGGGACGTCAACGGCGACTCCAGCATGAAGGTCTACGGCAACGCCGGCCGCTACTACCTCGCACTGCCGAGCAGCGTGGCGCAACGCTCGGCCGGCACCTCGCTGTACACCAGCACCTACTACACCTACACGGGTATCGATGCCAACGGCGTGCCTACCGGCCTGGCCCCGATCGATACCAGCGTCGGCGCCGGCCAGCCGCTGTCGAACAATGGTGAATACGGCCAGGGACGTGACCCGCGCACCGCGGCTTCGAACAACCTGAAGTCGGAGTACCAGGACGAGTACATCCTCGGTTTCGACAAGAAGCTGGGCGATTCGTGGGTGTACGGTGCCAAGGCCACCTATCGCAACCTGCGCAACGCCATCGACGACATCGCCGACAACGTGTCGATCATCGCGAAGATGAATGCGATGGGCATCGACCCGAACAGCTACGACGCCACCCAGGTGCCGGGCAGCATCCTGATCAACCCGGGTGCCACTTCGTCATTCAACATCCCGAAGCTGGCCGGCGGCTACTACACCGTGCAGATGGACTGGAAGAACGACTTCCACTTCAACACCACGATGAAGCGCAAGTACTACGGCCTGGATCTGTACTTGGAGCATCCGTTCGACGGCAAGTGGCAGGGCAAGATCGACTACCTGTGGTCGCGCAGCTACGGCAACAGCGAGGGTCAGGTGAAGACCGACGTCGGCCAGACCGACGTGTCGGCCACGTCCGACTGGGATTACGCGCAGATCATGGACTACGCCAATGGCGAGCTGGCCAACAGCCGGCGTCACCAGATCAAGGCGTATGGTTCCTACCAGTTGAACCCGGCGTGGATGCTCTCCGGCAACCTGACCGTCATGTCGGGCGCGCCCAAGAGCTGCCTGGGCCTGTATGCCAACAACACCAATCCGGGGCTGGGTTACGGCACCTACTACCACTTCTGCAATGGCCAGCCTTCGCCGCCGGGCGAGTCGCACAACCCGTGGACCTACCTGCTGAGCCTGAGTGCGGAGTACCGGCCGGAGTGGGCGCAGCGGCGACTGGGTTTCAACGTGATGGTCTACAACGTGCTTGACCAGCAGGAGACGACGCAGACCTATGCGCGTCAGGGCGTCAACTACCTGCGTCCGTTCACGGCGCAGACGCCACGCTACGTACGCTTCGGCGTGAACTACGACTTCTGATCATCCGGAAGTGCTGAACCAGGAACACCGCCGGCATGCCGGCGGTGTTCTCGTTTTTTGACCGTCGCGAAAACTTGCGCCACCTCGGCGTGTACATGCGGAAAACAGCCGATCGACAAGAGCGGCGAAGACGATCCGCTTCGGCACCGGCGCATTCACCCGAAGGTCTCCGCTCCACCGCTGCCGATCGTTGTTCGCCATATCGACAGATCTGTCGACGGCATGACTTCTGCCGCACGCACCGGACCACCGCAGCGCCTAAGCTCGCTTGCCATCGCAGCGCTTCCCCCGCGTCGCGATGGAAAATCCAACGACAGCATTTCTGAAACCCCTCGGAGATCTGGCATGTTTCTCATTCTTGACGGCAATGGTCCGCAGTACGGCCAGCTCATCCGGGCCATGCGGACCGCGATTCTCAGCGGCCGCATAAGGTCGGGCTCACGACTGCCTGCCACACGAGAGCTGGCACAGCAACTGGGACTCTCGCGCACCACCGTGCTGGCGGCCTACGAGCAGTTGCGCGCCGAAAGTTTCATCGAGGCCCGCGTTGGCTCGGGCAGCTACGTAGCGGAGCTGCAAATAGGCCAACCGCCACACCAGACCGAGCGCTCGATCACGGCCCCCTCGCGCTACGCTCATCGGGCGCGTGGAATACAGGACCGAAAGGTCGCCCAGGCACATCAGGGTTTGCGCTACAACCTGCAGTATGGCAACCCGCTGCTCAATCCCTCCCTGAGCGAGGTCTGGGGGCGCGAACTGGCGCGCGCGGCCACCTATACGCCAACCAGCGCAACCTCTTCACAGGGTTCGCTGCCACTACGCGAGCAGGTTTGCGAATACCTGGCCCGCCGACGTGGCGTGCTGGCCTTGCCCGAAAACGTGCTGATCGTCAGTGGAACCCAGCAGGCCATTTCGCTCACTGCCCGCGTGCTGCTGAACGAGGGCGACCCGGTAGTCATCGAGGAGCCTCATTATTTCGGCGTCTACCAGGCACTCATCTCCCACGGCGCACGCGTTTGTACCGTGCCCGTGGACGAGGACGGCTTGCTCTGTGCCGCGCTGCCAAGGCCGTCCCCGTCGCTGATCTGCGTGACTCCATCGCACCAGTTCCCCACCGGCGTGTCCATGTCCCTGCCGCGACGATTGGAACTGCTGCGCTATGCGGAGGCACAGCGCTGCTGGATTCTCGAGGACGACTACGACGGCGAATTCCGTTATGACGCCCAGCCCCTGGCTGCGCTGCGATCGCTTGATCAGCACGATCGTGTGATCTATGTCGGCACCTTCTCAAAAGTGTTGTTCGGCTCCCTGCGACTGGCCTACATCGTGCTGCCGGTGGCGTTGCGGGACGACTTCATCAACGCCAAGTTTCTCAGCGACTTCTCCTGCCCAGGCATCGCGCAGGCCGCACTTGCACACTTCATGGAAAGTGGCGGCTTCGAAAGACACCTGCGACTCGCGCGCAAGGAGCTCAAGGCGCGCCGCGACGAACTGATTCGCGGCCTGCAGCAGTATGCGGGGCAGCGGGTGGAAATCGTCGATTCACCAGCGGGCATGCACGTCGTGGCATGGCTGCCCGGCTACGATCATGCGCAGGTGCAGCAACTGATTGATCTGGCCCATGAGCGGGGCCTGGGCCTGTATTCCATGGCGCCTCACTACATCCACGCGCCTTCGCGGCCTGGCCTGATGTTGGGCTATTGCGGCCTGTCCATCCAAGAATTGCGGGAGGCCATGCAGCTGTTTGGCCGCTGCCTGGATGAAATCGACATTCAGATCGCGAATGAATCGTTCGAACTTCGGCAGCGTTGCAGTGTGAAGTAAGCTCTGTGCACCTCGGTCGATCCAGCAAGTCATGCACCCACGCACCACCATCAGCCCCGAACTGCGCGAATGGATCCTGGCCACGACGCGGGCCGGGCATGGCGTGCCGGAAGTGCTGCGGCTGCTGAAGGAGAACGGCTACGACCCGCGGCAGAGCCGCGGCATCGTCGCCGAGGTGCTGAAGCTGCCGCTGGCCACGCTGCTTGCCAGCACCGCCAAGGGATCGCCGCAGGGCCTGCGCACGAAACACCCCGAGGCGCCGGAAGTCTGCATCGACGGGCATGCCGTCGGCGTCTCGCTCGGCGTCGACGTGCCGGCGCTGCGGGTGCTGGAGAACATCCTCAGCGCAGAGGAATGCGACGAACTGATCGCGCTGGCGCGACCGCGGCTGCAGCGCGCGCTCACCGTGGACAGTGAGGGGCGCCATCAGGTGGACCAGCGACGCACCAGCGAGGGGATGTTCTTCACCTTGAACGAAGTGCCGCTGGTCGGCCGCATCGAGCAGCGCCTGGCGACGCTGCTCGGCGTGCCGGCGAGCCACGGCGAAGGCCTGCAGATCCTGCATTACCTGCCGGGCCAGGAGTACGAGCCGCACTTCGACTGGTTCGACCCGGAGCAGCCCGGCTACGGCGCGATCACCGCGGTGGGCGGGCAGCGCATCGCCAGCGTGGTGATGTACCTGAACACGCCCGCGCAAGGCGGCGGCACGGCGTTCCCCGAAATCGGCCTCACCGTCACCGCGCGGCGTGGCGCGGCCGTGTATTTCGCCTACGAAGGCGGCGACCAGAGTTCGCTGCACGCCGGCCTGCCGGTGCTGCAGGGCGAGAAGTGGATCGCCACCAAATGGCTGCGCGAGCGGCCTTACAAGAAGCCGAAGAAGGCCTGACCAGCGCCGTGGCGAGCCCACCGTTGCTGCGTCGCAGCAGCGTTTGGCGTATTCTTGCGAACCTTCTTTTCCCCTTCATCGCCAAGGACATTCCATGGGTCTGCACCTCGTCTCCGCCGGCCGCAACGTGCCGGACGAAATCAACGTCATCATCGAAATCCCCAAGGATGCCGAGCCGGTCAAGTACGAAGTGGAGAAGGAAAGCGGCGCGATCTTCGTCGACCGCATCCTGTCCACTCCGATGCGCTACCCGTGCAACTACGGCTACGTGCCGCGCACCCTGGGCGGCGATGGCGATCCGCTGGACGCCGTGGTGATCCTGCCGCTGCCGCTGGCCGTGGGTTCGGTGATCCGCTGCCACCCGGTCGGCATGCTGAAGATGACCGACGAGGCCGGCAGCGACGAGAAGCTGGTGGTGATCCCGTCGCCCAAGGTGTTCCCGGGCTACGCACACATCAACGACATGAAGGGCGTCTCGCCGCACTGGCTGGAACGCATCGGCCACTTCTTCGAGCACTACAAGGATCTGGAGAAGGGCAAGTGGGTGAAGGTGGAGGGCTGGGTCGGCGCCGACGAGGCCAAGGCCGAGATCGTGGCCGGTTTCCAGCGTTACCAGGATGCGATCAGCGACTGAGGCCAGTGCTCGCCGCGCTGGTGCATGGACAAACCCCGCTTCGGCGGGGTTTGTCCGTTCTGGTCAGCCGCGCCTGAGCAGTTCGCGCAGGTCGATCAGCGCCGCATTCGCGCGCGACACGTAGTTCGCCATCACCAGCGAATGGTTGGCGAAGAAGCCGAAGGGCGAACCGTTCAGCACCATCGGGCTGTGCAGCGGGCGCTGCGCTTCCTCCAGCTCGCGGATTACCTGTTGCAGGCTGACGTCGGCGTGCTTGCTGCGCAGGATCGGGCCGAAATCCTGCTGGAACGCCTTGAGCTGTTCCAGCAGGGTCCAGGTGTAGCCGCGCGCCTCGTAGAAGTTGTCGTCGATCCTGCTCCACGAGGTTTTCACCAGTCGGCCGCCGCCGGGCGCGCGCGCCGTGCTGGCCTCGGCCGGCGCGTCGACCGAGGGAACATCGCCGAGGCGGATCTGGCCCACGCTGGCCGACAGCCGCTGCGACAGCGAGCCCAGCCGCGCCGAAGCGACCTGCAGGTAATCGGCCAGGTTGTCGGCGCGCGCGTAGAAGTGCGCATTGCTGTCGTCGCTGTCGCCGAGCCGGCCCAGATAGCCGTCCAGATGCTTGATCGCCTTGCGGTACTGGCTCTCCGAGCTGGGCAGCAGCCAGCGGTCGTTCGGACTGTTGAGCAGCGGATCGGCCTCGGCCAGATCCTTGTCCTCGGTCGACTGCGTCTGCGAGCGGCTGAAGTCGTTGCGCAGCGCACGCACCAGGTCGCGCGACGCGGTCAGCGAACCGAATTCCCAATTGGGAACGTTGTCCATGAACACGCCCGGCGGCAGCTTGTCGTTGCTGAGGTAGCCGCCGCGCTTGTCGAGCAGGGTGCGCACCGAGGTGATCAGGGTGACCGTGGTAGCGGCGCCGGTGCTGGCCGGTCGCTTCAGTTTCTGCATCTGCGCCTGGGTCACCGCCGCCGGCTCGAACAGCGGCGGCTCGCTGTCCCACCACCACATCAACGCCGCCACGCACAGCACCAGCAACGCGAGCAAGGCCAGGATGGCGCGGCGGATACCGTGGCGCGGCGGGTTCGAAGTGTCCTGGCTGTGCATCGGGCGACTCCTGCGGGGGATGGTTGAAGCTTACAAGCTCAGCGCTCCCACGGCGGATGCTCGCCCAGCCGCTCGGCCAGGAAATCCACGAACGCGCGCACCCGAGGCGGCACCAGCCGGCGCTGCGGCATCACCGCGTGGATGCCGGTGGCGGCGATCGGATAGTCCGGCAGCAGCACCTGCAGCCGGCCGTCGCGCAGTTGCTCGTGCACGTGCCAGACCGAATGCAGGGCGATGCCGAGCCCGGCCACCACCGCGTCGCGCAGCAGTTCGCCCTGGTTGCTCTCGAAGCGGCCCTGCACCCGCTGCGCGATTTCACGACCCTTGCGGTCGGTGAAGCGCCAGATGTCCTGCCGGCCCTGGCTGCCGACCAGCAGCAGGCAGTCGTGCGTTGCCAGGTCCGCCGGCGTGCGCGGCGTGCCGTGCCGCCGCAGGTAGTCCGGCGAGGCACACAGCACGCGCCGGTTGGTCGCCAGCTGGCGCGCGACCAGGCCGGAATCGCCCAGCGCGCCGACACGGATGCCCAGGTCGAAACCGGAACCGACCAGATCCAGGATCTGGTCGTTGAGGTTCACGCTGAGCTTCACCCGCGGATGCAGGGCGAGGAACTCCGGCAGCAGCGGCGAGATGTACTGCTGCCCGAACGAGGCCGGGATGGTCACCCGCAAGGTGCCGCTGACCTCGGTGGCGGACTGGCGCAAGCCGCCGATAAGCGCTTCCAGATCCTCCACCAGCGCGCGTCCCTGCTCGGCGAGCGCGGCGCCTTCGGGCGTGGCGTGTAGCTGGCGCGTGGTCCGGTGCAGCAGGCGCACGCCGAGCTCGCGTTCCAGCCGCTTGAGGCGCTGGCTGGCCACCGCCACCGACAGGTCGAGGCTGCGCGCCGCGGCGCTGATCGAGCCGAGGTCGAGCACGCGCAGGAACAGGCTGAGGTCGCCGATGCGATCCATGACTTTCAATCATTTGTTGATAATGATTAGCCATCCTGGTGGTTTTTGGCAAAAAGGCAAGCGCCTAAGCTGCGCCTCTTTTCCTCCGGACGACCTTGATGCGCGCTCTTTCCCCCCGACCCCGCACACCGCTGGCGCTGTACGCGCTGACCGCGGGCGCGTTCGGCATCGGCACCACCGAATTCGTGATCATGGGCCTGCTGCTGCAGGTCGCCGCCGACCTGCACGTCGGCATCGCGGCCGCCGGCCTGCTGATCTCCGGCTACGCGCTGGGCGTGTTCGTCGGCGCGCCGCTGCTGACCGCGGCGACCAGCCGGCTGCCACGCAAGACCGCGCTGGTCGCGCTGATGCTGATCTTCACCGTCGGCAACCTGGCCAGCGCGCTGGCGCCAAGCTACGGCGTGCTGATGATCGCGCGGGTGATCACTTCTCTCGCCCACGGCACCTTCTTCGGCGTGGGTGCGGTGGTGGCGACCGGGCTGGTGGCGGAGGACCGCAAGGCCTCGGCGATCTCGATCATGTTCACCGGTCTGACCGTGGCCACCCTGCTCGGCGTGCCGGCCGGTGCGTGGCTGGGCCATGCGTTCGGCTGGCGCGCCACGTTCTGGGCGGTGACGGCGATCGGCGTGCTGGCCACCGCGATCATCGCCACCCTGGTGCCGGCCGATCGCGGCGACGCCGCGCCGGTGCGCTTCATGGAGGAGTTGAAAGGCATCGCACGGCCACAGGTATTGCTCGGCCTGCTGGTCACCGTGCTCGGCTTCGCCGGCGTGTTCGCGGTATTCACCTATATCCAGCCGATCCTGACCCGCGTCACCGGCTTCGCCGACAGCGCGGTGTCGCCGATCCTGCTGGTGTTCGGCGGCGGCCTGGTGATCGGCAACCTGCTCGGCGGCCGCCTCGCCGATCGCGCCCTGGTACCGACCCTGCTCGGCTCGCTGGCGGTGCTGGCGATCGTGCTGGCCGTGATGACGTTCGCCCTGCACAGCAAGCCGGCGACGATCGCGTTCACCGGCCTGCTCGGCATCGCCGCGTTCGCCACCGTAGCGCCGCTGCAGTTGCGCGTGCTGCAGCAGGCCGCCGGCGGCGGCCAGGTGCTGGCGTCGAGCTTCAACATCGCCGCGTTCAATCTCGGCAACGCGATCGGCGCGTGGCTGGGCGGCGCGGTGATCAGCCACGGCCCCGGCCTCGGCGCGGTGACCTGGGCGGCGGCGCTGGTCACCGTGCTCGGCTTCGCCGTGGCGCTGTGGAGCGTGCGATCCAGTTCCCGGCCGGTACGCAGCGCGACCGTCGCGGCCTGCACCGACAGCTCACTTTGACTTCGAAGGACTGCATTCATGGACTACCGCTATCTCGGCACTTCCGGCTTCAAGGTGCCCGCGCTCGGCTTCGGCGCCGGCACGTTCGGCGGCAAGGGGCCGCTGTTCAGCGCCTGGGGCCACACCGATGTCACCGAGGCGAAGCGGCTGATCGGCATCTGCCTCGATGCCGGCGTGAACCTGTTCGACACCGCGGACGTCTATTCGGAGGGCGCGTCGGAAACGATCCTGGGCGCCGCGCTGAAGGGCCGACGCGAGCAGGCGATCATCTCGACCAAGATCTCCCTGCGCGCAGGCGATGGCCCGAATGACGCCGGCGCCTCGCGCCATCATCTGATCGGCGGCGTCGAGCGCGCGCTGAAACGCCTGGGCACCGACTACATCGACCTGCTGCAGCTGCATCACTTCGACGCGATGACGCCGGTGGAGCAGGTGATGTCGACGCTGGACGACCTGGTGCGCGCCGGCAAGCTGCGCTACCTCGGCGCGTCGAATTTCTCCGGCTGGCAACTGATGAAATCGCAGGCCGCCGCCGACAAGCTGGGCTACTCGCGCTTCGTGGCGAACCAGACCTACTACTCGCTGGTCGGCCGCGACTACGAGTGGGAGTTGATGCCGCTGGGGCTGGACCAGGGCCTCGGCGCGATCGTGTGGAGTCCGCTCGGCTGGGGTCGGCTCACCGGCAAGATCCGCCGCGGCCAGCCGCTGCCGCCCGGCAGCCGCCTGCACGATACCGCCGGCTTCGCGCCGCCGGTGGACGAGGAACGGCTGTATCGCGTGGTCGATGCGCTGGACGCGGTGGCCGCGGAAACCGGCAGGAGCGTGCCGCAGGTCGCGCTGAACTGGCTGCTGCGGCGACCCACCGTGTCCAGCGTGCTGGTCGGTGCGCGCAACGAGCAGCAGCTGCGCGACAATCTGGGCGCGGTCGGCTGGGCGCTCGATGCGGCGCAGGTTGCGCGACTGGATGCTGCCAGCGCGGTGACGCCGTCGTATCCTTACTATCCCTACTGGAACGGCATGTTCGCCGAGCGCAATCCCCCACCGGTGCCGTTCAACGTCCCTACGGAGCCGCCAGCATGAAAGCCGTCGCACTCATCCGCTACCTGCCGATCGACGATCCGCAGTCACTGCTCGACGTCGAACTGCCCACGCCCGTACCCGGCGCGCACGACCTGCTGGTGCGCGTCGAGGCGGTGTCGGTGAATCCGGTCGACACCAAGGTCCGCTCGCCCAAGCCGCTGATCGAGACGCAACCGAAGGTGCTCGGCTACGACGCCGCCGGTACCGTCGAGGCCGTCGGCGAATCGGTCGACGGTTTCCAGCCGGGCGATCGCGTGTACTACGCCGGCGACGTCACCCGCGCCGGCAGCAACGCGCAGTTCCAGTTGGTCGACGCACGCCTGGCCGGCCACGCGCCGCGGTCGCTGGACCTGGCCGAGGCGGCGGCGTTGCCGCTGACCGCGATCACCGCGTGGGAACTGCTGTTCCAGCGCATGCCGTTCGACAGCGAGCACGGCGGCGAAGACAAGTCGCTGCTGGTGATCGGCGGCGCCGGCGGGGTCGGCTCGATCGCGATCCAGCTGGCGCGACGCGCCGGCTTCACGGTGATCGCCACGGCGTCGCGCAACGAGACCACGGAGTGGTGCCGCACGATGGGCGCGCTGCACGTGGTCAACCATCGCCACCCGCTGGCACCGCAGCTGGAAGCGCTGGGCTTCGGCCAGGTCGACGCGGTGCTCAACTTCGCCGATACCGATCACTACTGGGATGCGATCGGCCAGTTGCTCGCGCCGCAAGGCCACGTCGGCCTGATCGTGGAGCCGGCCGGCGCGCTGAGGATCGGCGACCCGTACAAGGCCAAATGCATCGGCATCCACTGGGAATTCATGTTCGCCCGCGCGCGCTTCAACACCCCCGACATGGCCGAGCAGGGCCGCATCCTCGAACGGGTCGCCAGCCTGATCGATGCGGGTGAACTGCGCGGCACGCGCACCGAAACCCTGGTGCCGATCAATGCGGCGAACCTGCGCGAGGCGCATCGCCGGCTGGAGTCGGGCGGCACGATCGGCAAGCTGGCGCTGGCTGGCTGGTGATGCGTCGCGCGGCGCGCGTGCACGCCGCCGCGCACGATCAGCCGCGCTTGCCGGCGGCTTTCCGGGTCGGTGACGGCTTGGCCGGCTCACCCTTCTTGCCGAGCTGTTCCAGCAGCGTGTTCATGTCCTCGGCATGCTCCTCCTCCATCGCCAGGATGCCTTCCAGCACACGGCGGGTGGTCGGGTCGTCGGTGCCGACGTAGCTGATCATCTCGCGGTAGCTGTCGATCGCGATGCGTTCGGCAACCAGGTCTTCCTTGATCATGTCGACGATGTCCTCGCCCTCGACGTAGTCGGAATGGCTGCGGCTGAGCAGGCCTTCCGGCGACAGGTTCGGCTTGCCGTCGAGCTGGGTGATGCGCTCGGCGATCAGGTCGGCGTGGCCCTGCTCCTCGTTCGCATGCTGCAGGAACTCGGCCTTGATCGCCTGCGAGTGGATGCCCGAGGCCATGTAGTAGTGGTACTTGTAGCGCAGCACGCAGACCAGCTCGGTGGCCAGCGCATGGTTGAGCAGCTTGACCACGGTAGCCCGGTCCGCACGGTAACCCGCCGTCATCGCGCCCTTGTCGATGTCCTCGCGCGCGCGCTTGCGGATGTTCTCGATGTCGCTGACGAACGGCTTGGTCTTGGCCATGGCTTGCTCCTGCGGACGTGGGGGATGGGCACCGGTGGACGCGCGGTGCCGTCGAAAGTCGCAGCCTAGGAACGCGCATGAAAAAGCCAGGTGAAGAGAACTTCACCTGGCCCGGTTCAAGCGTATCGGTTCAACGCGGCTGGTAGGCGCGCAGGAACATCTCGACACCGGCTCGCGCGGTGCTTTCGATTTCCTCGGTATAGCTCTCGGGGCATTCGGTGCAGCCGAACATCTGGCGCATCATCAGGTTGCCCTTGATCAGGCTGAGGAATTGCCCGCTGGCGCGCGCCACGTCGTCGATATCGAGTTGGCCGGCGTCAACCGCCTGCTGCAGCAGGCGTTCCATCAAGCCATGTGTACGCTTCGCGCCCTCTTCCCAGATCAGCTTGCCGTAGCGCGGGTTGCCCTGGCGGCAGTCGCTGAGAATGGCGCGGAACGTACCCACGGTCTCGGCGTTGCAATCGAGGTGGGCATGGGTCAGCGCCACCCGCAGCAGGGTGGCGCGGATGTCGGCGTGCGGATCGAAGAAATAGGTCTCCTCCGGCAGCAGGTCCTGGATGCGCGAGCGGATCACTTCGCGGAACAGGTTGTCCTTGTCGCCGAAGTGGCTGTACACGGTGAGCTTGGACACGCCGGCATCCGCCGCGATCGCGTCCATGCTGGTACCAGCAAACGCGTTGCGGATGAACAGGGCCTTCGCCGCCACCAGGATGGCCGCACGCTTCTCCATGTCCTTCGGGCGACCGGGACCCTGGGGCCTGATTTGCGCGCTGGTATTCATGCCTCCACCTTCCCAAACGGAAACTCTCGCTTTATTATACGTGGCGGTTCAATTATTTTCCAAGTTGGCGTCGGAACCACGGTTTCGAGGCCTTTCCGCTTGCGCGCGGCAACGGGTGACGCCCGTCAATCCCTTGCGATGACTTCCGGCACTTCGTGGCCTGCCATGCAACCGGCAGGCTTGTCACTGTCGGGGCACGTCATTGTAGGGGCAGGCGCAAGCGCTTATCCTTTTTGACCTTTTTCGATCCGCACGGGACACGAGCAGATGGCGATGAATATCGAGCAGGCGCGACTCAACATGGTGGAAAACCAGGTGCGCCCGTGGGAAGTACTGGACGGCCGCGTGCTGGACGTGATCAGCCGCGTGCGCCGCGAGGATTTCGTCGCCGCCGAACACCGCCAGCTGGCCTTCGCCGACCTGTGCCTGCCGCTGGGCCACGGCGAAGTGATGATGAAGCCGGTGGTGGAAGGCCGCGTGCTGCAGGCGCTGGAGCTGCTGCCCACCGACCACGTGCTGGAAATCGGTACCGGCTCGGGCTTCCTCACCGCCTGCCTGGCAACCTTGTCCGCCCAGGTGACCAGCGTCGACATCCATGCCGATTTCACCACGGCCGCCGCACGGCGCCTGCAGGCCGCCGGCATCACGAACACCAGCCTGGCCACCGGCGAGGCGGTCAACGCATGGCAGCCCGATGGTCTGTTCGACGCGCTGGTGGTGACCGGTGCGGTGCACGCGATCCCGCCGCGCTGGCTGACCTGGCTCAAGCCCGGCGCGCGCGCGCTGGTCGTCCGCGGCCAGTCGCCGGTGCAGCAGGCCACCTTGCTCACCCACGAGGGCGCCGGCCGCTATCGCGAGGAAACCCTGTTCGAAACCGATCTGCCCTACCTGACCCACGCCGAACCGCCGCAACGGTTCGTGTTCTGATTTCGCCCCCGAATCGATCCCCACGAGGCACTCCATGCGTTTGAAGCTGCTCACTCTTGCACTGGCCCTGGCCGCCATCTCGCTGCCCAGCCACGGCGAGGATCTGCTCGATGCCTACCGCGAAGCGCGCGCCAATGATCCGGTGCTGTCGCAGGCCGATGCCACCCGGCTGGCCATCGGCGAAGGCGTGGACCAGGCGCGTGCGTCGTTGCTGCCGCAGATCGGCGCAAGCATGAGCCTCAACCAGACCAACGGCGGCAACCAGATCGGCCACAGCCGTTCACGCGCAATCAAGGGCACGCTCAGCCAGACCGTGCTCGACTTCAGCAAGTACGCCAACCTCAAGGCCGCCCATTCGGCGGCGGATGCGCAGGACGAGCAGTACCAGGCGGCGGCGCAGGACCTTTACGGGCGCGTGGCGGCAGCCTACTTCGGCGTGCTGACCAGCGAGGACGAACTGACCTATGCCAAGGCCAACGAGGACGCCTTCCGCCAGCAGTACGAGCAGTCCGACCAGCGCTTCAAGGTCGGCCTCTCGGCGATCACCGACGTGTACCAGGCCAAGGCCTATTACGAGGCGGCCAAGTCGCAGACCATCGCCGCGCAGAATGCGCTCAACGATGCGCGCGAGGCGCTCACCCAGATCACCGGCAAGCCGACCGGCGACCTGAAGAAGCTGCGCGACGACCTGCCGATGCAGCCGCCGGCGCCGGCCGACCAGGAAAGCTGGGTCAAGCAGGCGCTGGAAACCAATCCCAACCTGCTCACGCAGAAATACAACGTGGAGACAGCCCAGCACAACATCAGCGCCGCGCGCGCCGGCCATCTGCCGACGATCACCGCCGGCATCACCTATGGCAAGGGCGCCGGCTGGTCGGAGAGCGACGCCTCCGCCCGCTATCGCGACCCGGCCTCGACCACGATCGGGTTGACCTTGAACGTGCCGATCTTCTCCGGTGGCGCGACCCAGTCGTTCGTGCGCCAGTCGATCTACCAGCGCGATGCCGCCACCGACGCGATGGAAGCGCAGCGGCGCCAGGTGATACGCGACACGCTCAACTACTACCGCTCGGTGATCGCCGGCATCGCCCAGGTGGAATCGGCCAAGGCCTCGGTGGAATCCGGCCGCAAGGCGCTCGAGGCGACCCGCGCCGGCTTCGATGTCGGTACCCAGACGATGACCAACGTGCTGCTGGCCATCCAGACCCTGACCTCCTCGGAAAGCAGCTACTCGCAGGCCCGCCACCAGTTCATCCTGAACAAGCTGCTGCTCAAGCAGACCGCGGGCACGGCCGGCCTGAAGGACATCGAGGAAATCAACGCGTTGCTGCAGTAAACCGCCGCGCAGCGCACGCGAAGACGGTCGGGCCCATGCCCGGCCGTCCTGTTTTCCGCGCCGTCATTCCTGCAACAGCGTGTCGATCAGCCGCATGACCCGCTGCACTGCGCCGCGCTCGCGCTCGAACACGCGCTGCGCAGCCTGCCCCATCCGCGCGCGCTTCGCTGCATCGAGCAGCAGTTGCAGCACGGACGGCCCCAGCCGCTCGGCGTCCGCCACGCGTTCGGCGCCGCCTTCTTCGATCAGGCTGCGGGTGATCTCCTCGAAGTTGAAGGTCTGCGGCCCTACCAGCACCGGCACCGACAAGGCCGCCGGCTCCAGCACGTTATGGCCTCCGATCGGCACCAGGCTGCCGCCGACGAAGGCCAGGTCGGACGCCGCGAAGAACGGCATCAACTGTCCCATGGCGTCGATCACGAAGACCTGGTGCGTTGGCGATGGCACGCCCTCGAGACTGCGCGTGGCGGCGGTGAAGCCGAGGCTGCGCACCGCATGCTCGACCGCGCGGAAGCGTTCCGGATGGCGCGGTGCGAGCAGCAGCAGCGCATCGGGCAATCGCTTCAATACCTGCAGGTGCGCTTCCAGTACCGACAGCTCCTCGCCCTCGTGGGTGCTGGCCGCCATCCACACCGGCCGCCGCGGACCCCAGTGCCCGCGCATCGTCGCGCCTTCGGCCACCGCGCCGCCCGGTATCGGCATGTCGAACTTCATGTTGCCGGTCACCAGCACCTGCTCCGGATCGGCGCCGAGTAGGCGATAGCGCGCGGCGTCGGTACGCGACTGCGCGGCGATCAGGCGCACGCAGCGCAATGCCGAACGCAGCAACCCGCGCAGCGGCTTGTAGCCGCGCAGCGAGCGTTCCGACAATCGCGCGTTGACGATCATCAGCGGAATGCCGCGCTTGCGGCAGGCGTGATACAGGTTCGGCCAGATCTCGGTTTCCACGATCAGCGCCAGCCGCGGCCGGACCTTCTTCAGGAAGCGGCCTACCGCGTACGGCAGGTCATACGGCAGGTAGACGTGGAACACGCTGTCGCCGAACAGTTGCTGCACGCGCGCCGTGCCGGTCGGCGTGACCGTGGTGACCACCAGCGGGGCATTCGGATAATCTCGCCGCAACGCCTTGATCAGCGGCTCGGCCGCATTCACCTCGCCCACCGATACCGCATGCACCCACAGGCTGCCGCTGAAGCCGGGTGGATCGAAGAAACCGAACCGCTCCGGCCAGCGCCGATGGTAGGGCCGCGAACGCACACCACGCGCCAGCAGCCGCAGCACCAGCAGCGGCGTCACCAGGAACATCGCGAGGGTGTAGAGATAGCGCAACGTCAATGCCCGTCAGTCCAACGCGGCAGTATACGAGAGCAGGTGAGCGGGAAGGCACAAGGCTGAAGCATGCGACACGCTGCCACCCGCCGTTCCCGCTTCCCCGCCTCCACTACAATGCGCACGATGCCCGGCATGCCCCGCCCCACCTTCACCCGTTCGCTGCTCACGCCGCGCCACTGGCCGGCGTGGCTGGGCGTGGGCGCGATCTGGCTGATCGCACGGCTGCCGCAGCGCGCGCTGATGTGGCTGGGCCGGCGGCTCGGCGCGCTGGTGCGGCGGGTTCCCTCCCAGCGGCGGCGCATCGCCGCGGCGAACATCGCGCTGTGCTTTCCCGAACTCGATGCCGCCGCGCGCGCCGCGCTGGTCGACGCGAACCTGCGCGACATCGGCCTGATGTTGGTGGAGTTCGCGCTGGGCTGGATGGGCAGCAAGCGGCGCATGACCAGCATCTCCACCCGCATCGAGGGGCTGGAACACCTCGAGGCGGCGCGCGCGCAGGGCAAGGGCGTGCTGCTGGTCGGCGGGCACTTCTCGCACCTGGAGCTGTGCGCGCGGCTGGTCTCGCAGCGCATCCGCATCGCCGGCATGTACCGACGGATGGACTCGGCCGTGTTCGAGTGGGTGGTGCTGCGCGCACGACTGGACTACGCCGACGCGATGTTCGAGAAGGACGACATCCGCGGCACCGTGAAGTATCTGCGCGGCGGCGGCACGCTGTGGTACGCGCCCGATCAGGACATGCGCAGCAAGGACACCGTGTTCGTGCCGTTCTTCGGCGTGCCGGCGGCCACCATCACCGCCACCCATCACCTGGCGCGGATGTCCGGCGCACTGGTGATCCCGTTCTTCCATCGCCGCCTGCCCGACGGCGGGGGTTACGCGCTACGCCTCGGCGCGCCGCTGGACGGCTTCCCCGGCACCGACGTGGAAACCGACACCGCCCGCGTCAACGCCTGCATCGAACAGATGGTGCGCGAGGCGCCCGAGCAGTACCTGTGGGTGCACAAGCGCTTCAAGACCCGCCCGCCCGGCGCACCCGCGGTCTACTGATCCCTCCGACAGCCGGGTGAAAGCCTCGCCGGCCGAGAATTGCGCCGCTTTCGAGATCCGGGTCGACTCCGACGATCCGTCTCGCCGCCGAGTGGCGACTTTGCGCAACCACCTCGACTCCCGCGGACCGCCGGGCCTTTTCGGCTTGCGGGACGGCCGGACTGGAGAAGACCGCGCGATGACTCGCCATTCCCTTGCACCGCACCGGCATAGGAGTTGGAAAAGTGAGCGACGCCGCTTCGCGGGAAACACCCGCCCTGCCCATCCTCATGTACCACAACATCGCGCGCACGCCGCGCGACCTGCGCGTGTACCGCAGCCTGTTCGTGAGCCCGGCCGCCTTCGGGCGGCAGATGTGGCTGTTGCGTCGACTCGGTTACAGCGGGCTGTCCATGTCGGCCGCGATGCCGTACCTGCGGGGTGAACGCAGCGGCCGCATCGCCATCATCACGCTGGACGACGGCTACGCGGACAACCTGGACGCCGCGCTGCCGATCCTGCAGCGCTACGGCTTCAGCGCTACCTGCTACGTAGTCAGCGGCAGCATCGGGCGATACAACCAGTGGGACGCCGAACGGCTGGGCATGCGCAAGCCGCTGATGTCGGCGGAGCAACTGCGCGATTGGCACCGCGGCGGCATGGAAATCGGTGCGCACAGCCGCAGCCACCCACGGCTGACGCAATGCGATGACACGCAACTGCACGACGAGATCCACGGCAGCAAGGCGACGCTGGAGGATCGCCTCGGCGTATCGGTCACGCAGTTCTGCTACCCGTACGGCGACGCCGACGACCGCGTGGCCGGCATGGTGCGCGAGGCCGGCTTCGCCGCCGCGACCACGACCCGGCGCGGCCGGGCCTTCGCCGGCATGGACCTGTGGCTACTGCCGCGGGTGCAAGTGGCGCGCCACCACTTGCTGCCGCAGTTCGCCGCGCGGGTGCTGTCACGCTACGAGGATCGCCGCGCGTGAAGCTCCTCTTTGTCGGCACCAACCCCGAAAATAGCGGGGCCGCCAGCCACTTCGTCGCATTAGCGCAAGCCATGGCCGCGGCCGGGCATCAGGTCGGCGCGGCGGTCTATCCTGATGGCCCGGTCTGGCAAGGACTGGCCCGCTCCGATGTCCGCCGGTACGAGGCGAAATTCTGCAATGTGTTCGATCTGCGCGGCTATGTCGCCGTCATCAAGGCTGCGCGGCGGCTGAAGCCGGACTGGCTGGTGGGAAATTTCGGCAAGGAATACTGGCCGCTGATCCTGATCGGACGACTGCTGCGCGTGCCGGTGGCGCTGTTCCGGCATCGCACGCCGCCGATGAAACGCCTTTCCGCCTACCTGATCCCGCGCCTCGCGCAACGATTCCTTGCCGTCTCGAAGCATGCCCGCCAGGCCTATCTGGATCGAGGCGTCCCGGGCCATCTGGTACGGGTGCTCTACAACCCGGTCGACATGGAACGGTGCCGGGCCGACCCGCGCCGCCGCAGCGAGATCCTGCACTCGCTCGGCCTGGATGAAGAGGCGATCGTGCTCGGCTACAGCGGCCGCATGCACAACGGCAAGGGCATCTTCCCGCTGCTCGAAGCCGCCACCGCAGCCATGGCGGAACAGCCTCGGCTGCACTGCCTGTGGCTGGGCGACGGTCCGGATGCGCGGACGCTGCGCGAGCGCGCGACGGCGCATCCGACCGCGGGCCGGCATCACTTCCTGGGCTGGATCCCTGACGTCCACCCCTATTACAGCGCACTCTCCATGCTGGCCTTCCCGTCGATCGCCACGGAAACCTTCGGCCGGGTCTCGGTCGAGGCGCAGGCCGCCGGCGTTCCCGTGCTGGGCAGCGACATCGGCGGGATTCCCGAGACACTCGAGGCGGGCGTGACCGGCCTGCTGCTGCCGCCGGGCGACACGGCGGCGTGGCGCGACGCGATCCTGAAGCTGTGCGATCCGGCCCTGCTGGCGTCGATGGGTGCAGCCGCACACGACTACGTGCAGCAGCACTTCAGCATGCAGGTGATCGCCGCCCAGTTTCTGCAGATACTGGCCGGCAACTGAGTCTTGGAGCCCGTTCAATCCCGCGGGCGTCGCCGCTCGTACAACTTCGCGTATTTCAGGAATGCGTAGAACGCGTGGATGCGCGCCGCGATGAAGCCGGCCCAGCCGGAGCGCCAGTGTCCGCGCAGCACGTAGTAGCGCAGGAACGCCACGGCCGGATACGCCACCATGCGCAGCCGCAGCCAGCCGACCTTGCGTTTGGCCAGGTCGGCCTGTTGCAGGCTGGAGTAGCGATTCGCCTTGGCCACGCGTCCGGCGATGTCGGGCTCGCCGTAATGATCGATGACCACGTCGAGTACACCCACCGGGCCATCCACCTGCACTTCCTCGTGCACCTCGTGACCGCTCATCCGCGCGCGTTGCCGGTCGAACAGGCGCACGTAGTGGTTGAGCCGGCCGCGCCGCGACTGCCAGCGCCAGAACTGCCACTCGCGCCGCCACAACTGGTAGCCCGCATGGGTCGGCGCCAACAGTGCCTGCTGCAGACGCGTGGTGGCGTCCGCGTCCAGCGATTCGTCGGAATCCAGCAGCAGTACCCAACGATGGCTGGCCAGATCGATCGCCGCCTGCTTCTGTGCACTGTAGCCGGCGAACGGCTGGGTGTGGATGCGCGCGCCGTAGTGCGCGGCGATCGCCGCGGTGGCGTCGGTCGAGCCCGAGTCCAGCACCACGATCTCGTCGGCCCAGCTCACCCCGCGCAGGCAGGCGTCGAGCGTGCCGGCGCTGTTGAACGTGGTCACCACCACCGACAGCAACTCACGCCCCATCGCGCGTCTCCACATACAGACTCGCGCACCACAGCCCGAGCAGCCAGGCGAACAGCAGTCCCCACCACGCCGAATAGAACGCCAGGTGGGTATTCAGCGGGAACAGCATCACGCCCAGCGCCAGGGTGACCGGGAACGCCCGCGCCCGCGCCGCGGCACCGACCCGGCGCCATGCGCGCCACGCCAGCGCCACCGCGGCCAGCCACAGCAGCAGGCCGAGCGTGCCGGTTTCGGCGAGCACCTCCAGCACCAGCTGGTGCGCGTGGCAGGCGCCCTCGCCCACGCCGCAGGCTTCCGTGGTCACCACGAAGTGATCGTTCGTCGCGGCGTATTGCGGATACGCATAGCGGAAGCCGCGCACGCCGACGCCGTTGATCGGGTGCGCCATGAACATGTTGACGCCGGTGCGCCAGATCTCGAGCCGGCCGCTGAGCGCAGTGTCGATGGACTGGTCGGTGCCCTGCAATGCGAGCAGCGTGCGCTCGGCGCGGTCGTGGAAGCGCGCGGAAGCCTTCCACGCGATACCGCCAGCCAGCGCCAGCAGCACCGCCGCGATCACGCAGAAACCGGCGAAACGCAGCGGCGAACGGGCCTCGCGCCAGGCAAAACCCAGCGCCACCAGCGCGTAGCACAGCCAGGCCGCACGCGAGCCGGCCAGCAGCACCGGCCCCAGCACCAGCGCGAACGCGAGCAGCAGGCCGGGCAGGCCCCAGCGCCGCCGCGCCGCCCACAGCGCGAACGGCGACAGCACCGCCAGGGTCGGCCCCAGCTTGAGATTGTCGGCACCGAAGATGCCGGAGACGCGCTCGGCCTCGGCGTGCCCGCCCAGGCTCCAGCCAGTCAGCGCCTGCAGCCAGGCGTCGGCGCACCACAGCGCCAGCACCCAGGCCACGGCCACGTACAGCGCCTGCAACTTGTGCTCGCGGCGGATCGCGAAGCAGGCGTACAGGCCCAGCGGCGCGTAACGCAGCAGGGCGGGCACGGTGCTCCAGCTCTTGCCCGGCATGATCGCGTCGACGGCGGAGAGCAGCGCGGCCCCCACGTAGGCGGCCAGCAACCACAGCAGCAGTCGCGCGCCGGCATGCTGGCGCAGCGCCTGCGGGTCGCGCGCGAACAGCATGATCACGCCGAGCAGGCACAGCACGGTGCCCAGTTCGGAACTGCGCCCGAACGGCAGCAGGGCGATCACCAGCCAGAACGGCAGCAGCGGGGAACGCAGCGCGGCCTTGAGCGAGGTGGTGAAGGAATTCATGCGCGGACCGTGGCGAAGACGATCACGCATTGTAGGCGAGTGCGCACACCCGCCAAGCGGGCTCTCAGCCGGCGGTCACTTCGTCGTACAGCGCCAGCGTGGCCTGCTGCATGTCGACCAGGCGGTAGCTCTGCAGCGGCGAGATCGGCGGCGCCACCCGCAGCAGCTCGGCGGCCCGCTCGACCAGCCGCTCGCGATCGCCCGGCGGCACGCGGCCGGCCGGATACAGTTCGGCCAGCAGCTCGCCGACGCCGCCGTGCGCGTAGCCCAGCACCGGCCGGCACAGCGACAGCGCCTCGATCACCGTGCGCCCGAACGATTCGGGCTTGTTCGACAGCTGCAGTACCAGCGCCGAGATCGCGTAGATGTCGCGCACGTCGTGGCGCGGCGGCGTCAGTACCACCTGCGAGGTCACCCCGCGCACGCGGATCAGCTCCCGCAATTCGGCCACGTAGGCCTCGCGGCCGGGTTCGATCACGCCCAGCAGCAGCAATCGCGCCTCGATGCCGCGGCGCTTCAGGTCGGCCAGCAGCTCGATCGCGTCGTGGTGCCCCTTCAGCCGCGTGCCGCGGCCGGGCAGGGTCAGCAGCGGCGCGCCGGTCAGCGCCGGGAACTCGGCGAAGAACGCCTTCTGCCACGCATCGTCGGGGCGGTGCCCATAGGGAAATGCGACCGGATCGATGCCGCGAGGGATCACCCGCACCTTGCCGGGTTCCAGCCAGCGGTAGTGGCTCAGCACGTAGTCGCGCAGGGTCTGCGAGACCGCCACCACGCGCTCGCCGCGCAGCAGGATCGCGCTGTAGCGGCCCGGCGAATTGAGCCCGTGCACGGTGGTGACGAAATGCGGTCGCGGCGTCATCCCCTTCAGCGCCCACCAGCCCATCCAGGCCGGCAGCCGCGAACGGGCATGCACGATGTCGGGTTTCAGCTCACGCAGCGCCCGGCGCAACGCGCCAAGCCGGGCCAGCGTGCCCAGCGACTTGCGGCCCAGGTCCAGCGTGATGTGCTCGCTGCCCTCGGCCTGCAACTGTTCGACCAGCCGTCCGCCGGCCGAGATCACCACCGAGCGGTGGCCGGCCTGCACCAGCGCCCGTGCGATTTCCAGCGCCGAACGCTCCGCGCCGCCGGAATGCAGCGCGGGGATCAGTTGGACCACGGTCAGCAGCTTGACGGGCACGGCAATGCTGGACATGAGCTCTGGGCTGGAGGCTTTCATTCTCTGGAGACATGCAAAATTAGTGCCGCCAGCTGTTCGGGTGGACCCGGACGATCAGTCGCGCAAGACGTAATGCGCGCCACAGTAGGCGCAGGTTGATTCGCCGCCATCGTCGACGATCGGCAGGTACACCTTCGGGTGCGAATCCCATAGCGCCATGCCGGGCATCGGACAGGACAGCGGCAGGTCGGCGCGCGTCACTTCGTAACGATTTTCGGCATTTGCCGGCATCAATGACGCCGCCGCGGAAAGGGGGGATGACATCAGTGGACTCCAGACTGGACATCAGGCCGCAAATGGTAGCAGGCTGCAGCCTTCTGTCGGGGGACAGCACAGGGGAACTCCAGGGAAAAACCACCGCCGCGGCGTCCAGCCGTCACACAGCTGCGGCGGTTGTCATGAAGTGAGCACACCATCCTCGACCCGGCGCCCTGCGCCGGGCCAACTGCAACGGGCTTAGGAGCTGACCATGGATTTCGGAAAGATCATTGAACGCATCAAGGCCATCCTGACCACGCCCAGGACCGAATGGCCCGCGGCCGCCGCCGAACCGGCCACCGTGCAGAGCCTGTACGCCGGCTACATCGCGATCGTCGCCGCCCTGCCGATCATCGCCGGCTTCATCAAGGGCAGCCTGATCGGCACCAGCGCGTTCGGCATCACCGTGCGCACGCCGATCGGCATGGGCATCGTGGGCATGGTGCTGCACTACGTGCTGGCGCTGGTGATCATCTACGTGGTGGCGCTGATCATCAACGCACTGGCACCCACCTTCGGCGGCCAGAAGGACATGGTACAGGCACTGAAGACCGTAGCCTACGCCTGGACCGCCAGCTGGATCGCCGGCATCGCGGTGATCGTGCCGTGGCTGGGCTGGCTGATCGCGATCGCCGGTGCGGTCTACGCCATCTACCTGCTGTACCTGGGCCTTCCGCACACCATGAAGTGCCCGCCGGAAAAAGCTGGCGGCTATACCGCGGTCAGCGTGATCATCGCAATCGTGCTGAGCTGGATCGTCGGCGCGATCGTCGTCGGCGTGGTCGGCACCGCCGCGATGACGGGTGCGGCGATGGGCGGCATGCACGTCACCGGCAGCAACGGCGACAGCGTCACCATCGACAGTGACAGCGCACTCGGCAAGCTCGCCGCGATGGGCCAGCGTGCCGAACAGGCCAGCAAGGAACTGGACGCCGCGCAGAAATCCGGCGACAGCCAGGCGCAGTCTGCCGCGATGGGCAAGATGATGGGCGCCATGGCCGGCAGCAACGGCAACGTCGAGGCGCTGGCGCCGGACCAGATCAAGGCCTTCCTGCCCGACAACCTGGGCAACCTCAAGCGCAGCAGCCTGTCGGCCGAGCGCAACAGTGCGATGGGCATGCAGATCTCCCAGGCCAGCGCCAACTACGCCGCCGACAACGGCCAGCACGTCACGCTGGAAGTCTCCGACACCGGTGGCGCCAAGGGCTTCATGTCGCTGGCCGCCGCGATGGCGCCGGAGGAAGAAAAGCAGACCGACCACGGCTACGAGAAAACCTACAGCGCCGACGGCAACCTGGTCCACGAGGAATGGGACACCCAGTCGAAGTACGGCGAATACAGCGTGGTGGTCGGCAAGCGCTTCACGGTGAAGGCGAACGGCAACGTCGACAGCATCGACCAGCTGAAGCAGGCGGTCGCCAGCATCGACCTCGGCAAGCTGGAATCGCTGAAGGATGCGGGCGTGAAGGCGAACTGATCCGATTCGTCAGCACATAAAAAAAACCGCGCCGATGATGGCGCGGTTTTTTTGTGGGTCGCGGCAATTTACTTGGCGGCCGCCTTCTTCGGCACCGAACCTTCGGTGGTGATGCGGATGGTGAGCTCGTCGCTGACGTTCGGCACATAGGCGCCGACGCCGAAATCCGATCGCTTGATGCTGGCGGTGGCGTCGAAACCGATCGACGGCGCCTTGGTCATCGGATGCGGGCCGACCTTGTTCAGCGTCGCATCCAGCACCACCGGCCGGGTCACGCCGTGCACGGTGAGGTTGCCGGTGACCTTGAACTTATTGCCGCCCAGCGGCTGCACCTCGGTGCTCTTGAAGGTCACCACGGGGTACTGGTCGGCATTGAGGAAATCCGGCTTCTTCAGATGCTCGTCCAGCGCCGGCACGTGGGTGTCGAGCCTGGCCAACGGCAGGGTCACTTCCACGCTGGAATTGGCCGGATGCTGCTCGTCGAACACCAGGGTGCCTTCACCCAGGCCGAGGTCGGCGGTGGGGTTGGAGTAGCCGAAGTGGTTCCAGCTGAACAGCACCATCGTGTGGCCGGGATCGAGCTTGTAGGTGACCGGGGCGGCCTGGACCGACACGGCGGCGCCGAGCAGGCCGGCGAGAGCGAGATACTTCAATGCACGCATGGAAAAGCTCCTGGAAAAGTGGGAACGGGACAGTGGGGACAGCACGTGGACTTCAGGCGATCGTGCAGGCTTCGCCGAACGCGAGGCGGGGGCTGCGCGCGAACAGGTTGCGGCTGGCGTCGCCGTAGCCGATGCTGATCAGGAAGTTCGACTTGATCGAGGTGCCGGCGAAGAACGCCGCATCCACGCCGGCATTGTCGAAGCCGGACATCGGGCCGCAGTCGAGCCCGACCGCGCGCGCCGCCAGCAGCAGGTAGGCGCCCTGCAGGGTGGCGTTGCGGAAAGCGGTGGTGTCGATCAGCGGCTGGTTGCCGACGAACCAGCTGCGCGCGTCGGTGTGCGGGAACAGCCGCGGCAGCTGCTCGTAGAATTCGTGGTCGGTGGCGACGATCGCGGTGACCGGCGCTTCCATGGTCTTGGCGCGGTTGCCATCGGACAGGAACGGCTCCAGCTTCGCCTTCGCCGCATTCGACTTCACGAAGACCACCCGCATGGGCGAGGAGTTCGCGCTGGTCGGGCCGAACTTGGCCAGGTCGTAGACCTGCTGCAGCTGCTCGTCGCTCACTTCTTTCGGCAGCCACGCATTGAAGGTGCGGGCACTGCGGAACAATTGGTCCAGACTGGCCTCGGAAAGCAACTCGCTCATCGGTATCCTCTGTGGAAAGACGCGCCGGCAATGACGCCATCCTGCAAGTGTATAGGCGCTCGTACGCGAACAGCCCACCCATTAGGGGAACATACCGTGTTCATTCGGGAAACAATGCAGGGCCTGTGCCCGTGCTGAGACTGCACGGCGAATGCTGGGTGGTCACCGACAGCGCGGCCGGCAACCAGCGCCAGGCGCTGGCGCTGGCGGGACACCTGCAACTGCCGCTGCGTCATCTCGTATTGCGGCCGCGCGCACCGTGGTCGTGGCTGGCGCCACGGCTGGAACTGGGCGGCCGGCTCGCCCTGCCCGCCCGTCAGCGCCGCCTGTTCGCGCCGCCGTGGCCGGCCGTGGCGATCGGCTGCGGCCGCGCCGCCGCGCTGTTCACGCGCATGCTGCGCCGGCTGTCCGACGGGCAGTGCTACACCGTGCAGATCCTGGACCCACGCATCGACCCCGCGCACTGGGACACGGTGATCGCGCCCCGCCACGACCAACTCGACGGTCCCAACGTGCTGCGCCCGCTCGGCTCGCTGAACTCGGTGGACGACGAATGGCTGGCCGACGGCCGCGACGCCTGCCCCAGCTTCGCCGAGCTGCCGCAGCCGCGTGTGGGCGTGCTGCTCGGCGGCCCGCGCCAGGGCATCGCGCTGAATGCGGACTACGCCCGCCAGCTCGCCGTACGCCTGCTCGAACGCCAGCACCGTGAAGGCGGCAGCCTGCTGGTGCTGGGTTCGCGGCGCACCTCACCGACGCTGATCGAGGTGTTCCGCAGGACGCTGCACGACGTGCCGGGCCTGGTCTGGGCCGGCCCCGACGACGGCCGCAACCCCTATCCCGGCGTGCTCGGCTGGGCCGATCGCCTGGTGGTCACGCCCGACTCGGTGAACATGCTGAGCGAAGCCTGCGCCGTCGGCTGCCCGGTCGAGACCTTCGTCACCGCGCCGCTGCCGGCAAAGATCGCGCGCTTCCATCAGGCGCTGCGCGCGGCCGGGCGACTGCATGATCTCGACAGCCAGGCGCCGGCTTCGGCCACCCCGCTGCGCGAGACCGCGAGCATCGCCGCCGAACTGCGCGCGCGGATCCAGCGACGGCAGGCGCAGCAGGCGTTGGACTGAGCTGCTGCTCAGTCGAACACAAAGCCCAGCGCGTCGGTGACCTCGCGCACGCTGCCGCACAGCTGCTCCAGCTCCGCATCGCGCGGGGCGATACGCGAGCGCAGGTCGAGCGTGCAGGCGAGCGCGCGTTGCAGCAGGTCGGCATGGGCCACGGTAAGGATCGCGGACTGGTCGCTGTCGAGCAGGCCGGCGACGCGGCACGCTTCGATCAGCCCGGCGTTCGCGGTAACGCCGAGCAGGCCCGGTTGCTCGGCCGCATGCGCCAGCACTAGCCCCTGCAGTGCGAATTCGATGTCGAGCAGGCCGCCGTGGCCCTGCTTCAGGTCGAGCTGGCGCTCGTCGGAGCGGTCGCGCTCGGCGCGCCAGCGTGCCCGCATACTGCCGACCTCGGCCAGCACCGTGGCGCGCTCGCGCGGCACCGCCAGGATGTCGCGGCGCACCCCGGCCAACTCGGCGTTGAGCGCCGCGTCGCCGGCGACCGGCCGCGCGCGCAGCAGCGCCTGGTGCTCCCACGTCCACGCGCGGCTCTGCTGGTACGCCACGAACGCGTCGAGGCTGCTGACCAGCAGGCCCTTGGAGCCGTCCGGGCGCAGGCGCGTGTCGACTTCGTACAGGCGGCCGCCGCGGGTCAGCACGGTAAGCCAGTTCATCACCCGCTGGGCCAGCCGCTGGTACCAGCGCGAGCCCTCGATCGGCCGGGCGCCGTCGCTCATCACCTGCGCACGGCGACTGTCGTAGACGAAGACGAGGTCGAGATCGGAGGCGAAGCCGAGCTCCTCGCCGCCGAGACTGCCGTAGCCCAGCACGGAAAAACCCGAACCCGGCTGCATGTCGGTTCCCGGCAGGCGGCCGTGCTGGGCGACCAGCTCGCGCTCAGCCAGCGCCAGCACCGCGCCGATCACCGACTCGGCCAGTGCGGCGAGCCGGCGCGCGGTGGCGACCGCGTCGGCGCGGCCGTCATTGAACGCCAGGCCGAGCCGGAACGCGGTGGAGGCTTTGAACTCGTTGATCCGATCGAGCTCCGCCTCGGCCTCGCGCTCTTCCAGCGTGCCCAGCACGCGCGCGATCTCGGCGGTGATGTCGGCGCGCTTGAACGGCAATTGGTCGATGCGCGGGTCGAGCACGTCGTCCAGCAGCAGCGGCTGCGCGATGACGCGCTCGGCCAGGAATGCACTGTCGGCAAACAGCCGCACCAGTCGCCGGCGCGCCGACGGCTGCTCTTCCAGCAGGGCCAGGTAGGACGAGCGCCGCGCCACCGCCTGCATCAGCCGGCACAGCCGCAATAGGCTGGCCACCGGCGCGGCGGTGGCGCGGGCGGCGTCGAACAGCTGTGGCATCAGGTGATCGAGCCGCTCGCGCGAGCGCGCCGACATCGCGCGCACCGCCGTGGCCTGCGGCAGTTTCAGCAGGGCATCCGCCAGCTCGTCGCCGGGCGCGAAGCCGGAGGCTTCCAGCGTGGCGGCGTCCAGCGATTCGTCGCAGGCACGCTGCCACAGCACCATGTCGGCAGCCGGCACGCGGGCGGCACGGCCGCCCTGCGGCATCAGCACGGCGGCGAATTCCTCGCTAACGATGGCGCGCTGTTTCGCCAGCGCCGCATGCAGGCTGTCCCAGTCGGGATAGTCCAGGCTCAACGCGATGCGCTCGCGGCTCAGCGCGTCGGCGGGGATGTCGTGGGTCTGCGCGTCGCGCAGCATCTGCACGCGGTTCTCGACCCGGCGCAACAGCGCATACGCCTCGCGCAACATGCGCGCGCGCGCCGCGTTGATATGGCCGCGCGCCTCGCATGCAGTCAGCGCGCTCAGCAGGCCGCGCACGCGCAGGGACGGTTCGCGGCCGCCGCGGATCAGCTGGGTCAGCTGCACGATGAATTCGATCTCGCGGATGCCGCCAGGGCCGAGCTTGAGGTTGTCGGCGAGATCCTTGCGCGCCACTTCCGCGTCGATCAGCGCCTTCATCTCGCGCAGCCCGGCGAACGCGGTGTAGTCGAGGTACTTGCGATAGACGAACGGGCGCAGCAGTTCCTGCAGCTGCTTGCCGGCAGCCCGATCGCCGGCGACCGGGCGCGCCTTGATCCACGCGTAGCGTTCCCAGTCGCGGCCCTCGCTCTGGTAGTACTGCTCCATCGCGGCGAACGACAGCGCCAGCCGGCCGGCGTTGCCGAACGGACGCAAGCGCAGGTCGACCCGTGCGCAGATGCCGTCCATGGTCGGCTCGTTCAGCAGGCGTACCAGTTGGCGGCCGAGCCGGATGAAATATTCGCTGTTGTCGAGCGGGCGCGCGCCGTCGGTCTGGCCGGCGTTCGGGTACGCCAGCACCAGGTCGATGTCGGAGGAGAAGTTCAGCTCGCTGCCGCCGAGCTTGCCGAAGCCGATCACCAGCAGCCGCTGCAGTGCGCCGTCGTGGTCGCGGCTGTGGCCGTAGCGCGCGGCCAGCGCGCGCTCGGACCAGTCCAGCGCCACGCCGAGCAACGCCTCGTACAGCACGCTGGTGGCGGACAGGGTTTCCGGCAGCTCGTCCAGCCCGTTGACGTCGCGAAACACCACCCGCAGCGCTTCGGCGTGGCGGAAGCGGCGCAGCGCGACCATGCAGGCGGCTTCGTCGTCCGGCAACCTCAATGCATCGATGCGAGCGCTGGCGTCGCTGCCCGAGCGCAGCCGCTCCAGCCCGGCCGGCGCCAGCAGTTGCGGCTGGCGGCACCACACGTCGAAGGCGAAGTCGCTGGCCAGCAGGGTGCGGCGGATCCGCTCGGCTACGCCGGCGTCGTCGTGCAGGGGCACCCCGGCGGCGCGGCAACGGGCGGCCAGATCGCCATAGCGGTCGTCGATCAGCGCTCGCAGCGCGGCGGATTCCGGGTGGGTCATCCCGTCATTGTGCCGCATGCCGGCCGGTTGCCGGCGCCCGGCGACGGACCATGACGACAGCTTGAACAAGCCGCGGCCAAGCCCGAAACTCGCCGGCCACGCCCTACCCATTGTTCATCTGGATGCCATTACATTGGCGTGTCCAGACCATGACAGCAACCGCAGGACGGCCATGTCCCCGAATTCCGCCCATCCGCTTGCACGCTGGCGCGCCATCGTCCCGCGCGCCGCGCTGCTGCTGTTGCTGGCGCTGGCCTTCGTGCTGCTCACCGGCCTGGTGGACGGCGGCGTCGGGGTGACTCCGCTGCGCCTGTTCGACCAGGCGCGCTACCCGCTGGCCAATGCGTGGCCGGGCCTGCTGCTGGCCGGCATCCTGCTGGCGATCAGCCGGCGTGCGCTGCTGTCGTTCGCGCTGGCGTTCCTGCTGCAGGGGTTGTTGTACGCGGTCAACCTGCTGAAGGTGGCGAACCTCGGCACGCCGCTGCTGCCGGACGATTTCCGTATCGTCGGCCAGTTGCACAAAGGCGGCATGCACCTGCTGTCCGGTTATCTGCCGCACAGTCCGTGGCCGTACCTGGGCCTGCTCGCCGCGGTGGCGCTGATCGTCGCGGCATGGCGGCTGGAGCCGCCGTTGTTCCCGCGCCGCACGCGTGGCGCGCGCCTTCTCGGCGGCGGCGTGCTGGCGCTGGCGCTGGCCAGCATGCTGGTCGGCCTGCCCGCCTGGGCGAAGATCTACAACGGGAAGACACTGTGGCTGGAACCGTGGTCGGCGATCTCCACCACCACCCATTCCGGGCTGGTCAGTGCGCTGATGCTGTTCCACCTGGAATACGGCAAGGGCGAGCACAAGCCCGACCGCGCCGCGGCGGCGAAACTGATCGAGCAGTCCACGCCGGCCCTGCTGCAGTCGATGCAGGCGCCGGCTGCCGGCGGCGAACTGCCCGATATCGTGGTGGTGCAGAGCGAGTCGTTCTTCGACCCCACCATCATGCGCGGCTACGAGCACAGCAACTTCGCGCCGAACCTGCGCCGGCTCGCCGCACACGGCACCAGCGGCAAGCTGCACGTGCCCACCTTCGGCGGCGGCACCATCCGCACCGAGTTCGAGGTGCTTACCGGGCTATCCCTGCGCTACTTCGACAACCTGCAGTTCCCCTATCTGCAGATGAGCCACAAGGCGCTGCCGGGGCTGGTGCGCACGCTCAACCGGCACGGCTACACCACGCTGGCGTTGCACGGCAACGACCCGGCGTTCTGGAACCGCACCACCGCGTTCAAGGCGATCGGCTTCGACCGCTTCGTCTCGCAGTCGTCGTTCCCGCCCACGGCGCCGAACGACGGCAAGTACATGGCCGACAGCGCGATGACCGACGAGATCATGACGCTGCTGAAGAACGACGGCCCGCCGCAGTTCATCTTCGCGATCAGCATCGAGGCACACGGCCCGTACGACGTCGAGCCCGCCCACGTCGCCGAACGCGACGCGATCCCGGTGCCCCACGGCATCAGCGGCCGCGACAAGCTGGAACTGCAGACCTACCTCTACCACCTCAAGCATGCCGACGCCGAGCTCGGCCGGCTGGTGAAGCTGCTGGCGCAGCGCCAGCGGCCCAGCGTGGTGCTGTTCTACGGCGACCACCTGCCAGCGCTGAGCAATAGCTACCAGATCACCGGCTTCGTCGACGGCGGCGACATGCTGAGCCAGGCCGGCGTGTGGCTGCTGGTCGATCCGAAGCGCCCGGGCAAGCGCAGCAAGGCCGACACCGCCTCCTGGCTGCTGCCCGGCAAACTGCTGGCGCACATCGGTATCCACGACGATCCGTACTTCGCGCTGACCGAACTGGTCGGCCCGCAACTGGCCGCACTCACCGAGGCCCCCGGCGCCCCGCCGCTGGCGGAGGGCGACGACCAGCAGCAGCTCGACAAGGCCATGGCCAGCATCGACCAGTTGCGCATGAGCAACAAGCTGGACAGCCTGCTGCCGCAGCCGGCGACGCCGGCGCTCACGCCCGCACCCGGCAAGATTGCCCACAACGACGTGCCGCCGGCGCCGTTGCCGGCATCCACCGCACAATGATGCGGATGCGCACGATTCGAGCCCTCGCTCCGAGCTTGCCGTTCAGCGAGCTGTCCGGCGACTGAAGACCGCGGCACGGCGTTCACACGGTAGTGGGGCAGCGCCAACTAGCGTCGACGTGTCCGTGAGGCGCGTGCAGTGCGCCTTGCGGCGGCATTCCCCCACTTGGAGGTCCATCTCATGCGCAAGACCATACTCTCCGCCCTCGTCGTCGGCGCCAGCGTGCTCACCGTGTCCGCCTTCGCCCAGGCCAACCTCGGCGGTGCTGCCCGGGTCGGTGCCGGCGCCCACGTCGGCGCAACCGCACCGAGCGCCATGCACACCGTTGGTCAAACCACCGCGCAGACCGAGCAGACCCTGCATCGCACCGATTCCCACGTGAAGCACCGGACCCGCAAGGCCGTCGACAAGACCCGCTCGACCGTCAACGACCACGCCAATGCCAACGCCAACGCGAATGCCAATGGCACGATCGGGGCAGGCGCCGGCGACTCGCATGCCGGCGCCAACGCCAACGTCGATACCGGTGCCGGCCTCGATACCGCCGCCACCGCAGGCAAGGCCGGCGACATGGGCCAGGGTGTGGGCGGCGACGTGCGCGACGCCGCGCATTCGGCGATCCAGTCCACCGACCGCTCGGCCGGTTCGGTCGGCGACGCGGCGCAGCAGACCGCCACCGGGCAGTCGGTCGGTGCTGGCGTGAAGGCGGACGCCAGCGCCGGCGCGCACGGGCACTAAGCCACACCACCGGCCCGGCGGATATCGCCCGGACCCCAGCGCGCCGCAAAAAGAAAACCCCGCCGAGGCGGGGTTTTCCTTGAGTGCAAACGTGGAGAGCGGGACTCAGAAATCCATGCCGCCCATGCCACCCATGCCGCCGCCCATGCCACCGCCGCCATGGCTGTGGCCTTCATCCTTCTTCGGCAGTTCGGCAATGATCGCCTCGGTGGTGATCGCCAGACCGGCGACCGACGAGGCGTGCTGCAATGCGGTGCGGGTCACCTTGGTCGGATCCAGGATGCCCATCGCCACCATGTCACCGAACTCGCCGGTGGCGGCGTTGTAGCCGAAGTTGCCCTTGCCTTCCTTGACCTTGTTGAGGATCACGGACGGCTCTTCACCGGCGTTGGAGACGATCGCGCGCAGCGGCGCTTCCAGCGCACGGCGGGTGATCGCGATGCCGAGGTCCTGATCGGTGTTGTCGCCCTTCAGGCCTTCGACCGCCTTCAGCGCGCGGATCAGCGCGACGCCGCCGCCCGGGACCACGCCCTCTTCGACGGCTGCGCGCGTGGCGTGCAGGGCGTCTTCGACACGGGCCTTCTTTTCCTTCATCTCGATCTCGGTACCGGCACCGACCTTGATGACCGCAACGCCACCGGCCAGCTTGGCCACGCGCTCCTGCAGCTTCTCCTTGTCGTAGTCGGACGAGGTCTCCTCGATCTGCGCCTTGACCTGCGCGATGCGCGACTGGATCTTCTCCGCTTCGCCGGCACCGTCGATGATCGTGGTGTTTTCCTTGGTGATGACGATGCGCTTGGCGCGACCCAGATCGGCGATCGTGGTCTTCTCCAGCGACAGGCCCACTTCCTCGGACACGACCTGACCGTTGGTGAGGATCGCGATGTCTTCCAGGATCGCCTTGCGACGGTCACCGAAGCCCGGCGCCTTGACGGCGGCGACCTTGACGATGCCGCGGATGGTGTTGACCACCAGGGTGGCCAGCGCCTCGCCCTCGACTTCCTCGGCCACGATCAGCAGCGGCTTGCCGGCCTTGGCGACGGCTTCCAGCACCGGCAGCAGCTCGCGCACGTTCGACACTTTCTTGTCGTGGATGAGGATGTACGGGTCGTCCAGCTCGACCTGCTGGCTCTGCTGGTTGTTGATGAAGTACGGCGACAGGTAGCCGCGATCGAACTGCATGCCTTCGACCACGTCGAGCTCATTCTCGAGACCCGAACCTTCCTCGACCGTGATCACGCCTTCCTTGCCGACTTTCTTCATCGCGGTGGCGATGATGTCGCCGATGTTGGCGTCGGAGTTGGCCGAGATCGTGCCGACCTGCGCGATTTCCTTGTCGTTCGCGGTCGGGTTGGACATCTTCTTCAGCTCGCCGACGGCAGCGGCGACGGCCTTGTCGATGCCGCGCTTCAGGTCCATCGGGTTGATGCCGGCGGCAACCGCCTTGAGGCCTTCCTGGATGAACGCCTGCGCCAGCACGGTGGCGGTGGTGGTGCCGTCACCGGCGACGTCGGAGGTCTTGGAAGCGGCTTCCTTGACGATCTGCGCGCCGAGATTCTCGTAGCGATCGGCCAATTCGATCTCTTTCGCGACGGACACGCCGTCCTTGGTGATCGTGGGCGCGCCGAAGCTCTTCTCGAGCACGACGTTGCGGCCCTTCGGGCCGAGGGTGACCTTGACCGCATTGGCCAGGGTGTTCACGCCCTTGAGCATGCGGGCGCGGGCGTCTTCGCCGAATCGGACTTCTTTAGCTGCCATAAAATTTTTCCTTGAAAAATTTTGAAATTAAGTGTGGGGAAATCTTGCGCAGTGGTGCGGAAAGGAGCCGAAGGCGACTGGCGTGCGCGCTTTCTCGCGCTCGGCCAGTCAGCAGTCGATTACCCCTCGATCACGGCCACGATGTCGTCTTCCTTCAGGAAGACCAGCTCTTCGCCGTCGATCTTGATTTCCTGGCCGGCGTACTTGCCGAACAGCACCACGTCGCCGGCCTTCAGCGACATCGGGCGCACCTTGCCGTCGCTCATGATCAGGCCGGTGCCGGCGGCGACGACCTTGCCGCGGGTCGGCTTCTCGGTGGCGCTGTCGGGGATGACGATGCCGCCGGCGGAAACGCGCTCTTCTTCGAGACGCTTGACAATGACGCGGTCATGCAACGGACGCAGTGTGCTCATGGACGACTCCAACTGACTAGATTGTTGATGGACAAGGCTTTCAAGACCCGGGTCTGCGATCTTGTTAGCACTCAGAGTGAATGAGTGCCAATTTTACGGGTATACGACCCCGCTGCAAGAGATCTTTGAACGGGGGGATGCAACAGCTAATTGGGCGAACAAGGCGGCGTTTCAAGGGCGTGCCGCAAAAATCACCCGCGGCACGCGCAATCGGCGCGACCCGGGTACGCTTTGGCCATGACTTCGACCAATCCTGCCACCGTCCTGCTCTGCTATTGCAGCTGTCCGGACGCCGCCAGCGCCCAGGCCATCGCCGAAGCGCTGGTCGGCGAGCGGTTGGCCGCCTGCGTCAACCGCCTGCCCACCGTCCATTCCACCTACCGTTGGCAGGGCGTCGTGACCTGCGACAGCGAGGATCTGCTGCTGATCAAGACCACCACCGCCCGCTTCGACGCGCTGAAAACCCGCCTGCTCGAATTGCATCCGTATGAGCTGCCCGAACTGGTCGCGGTGCCGGTGCAGCGCGGCCACGAAGCCTACCTGGACTGGGTGCGCCAGGGCACACGGGCCGCGGCGACGTAAGGCCGCAGGCGGCGAACCCGCCCACGGCCGCTGGGTCATAATGCCTGCCTGCCTGTCCCCACAGGCCCCAAGTTGCTGGAGTCGTGATGCGACCGTTGTCTTCCGGCCGACTGGCCACCCGCCTGCCCGTGCTCGCCTTCCTGTTGCTGGCCATGCTGTCCGCCGCGCTGCCGGCGTCGGCACAGGACACCGCCGACCTGCTGCCGGTGACCGAGGCGTACAAGCTAAGTACCGACGCCGCCACGCCCGGCGTGCTGAAGCTGCACTGGACGATCGCGCCGGACTACTACCTCTACCGCGGCCGCATGAAGTTCAAGGGCGGCGATGGCGTCACCCTCGGCGAAGCGCAACTGCCCGACGGCGAGAAGCATCACGACGAATACCTCGGCGACGTGGAGACCTACCACCACGGCGTCGACGCCAGCATCCCGTACACGGTCGCCGCCGGTACCACGCGGTTGCAGTTGAGCGTGCAGTACCAGGGCTGCCACGAGGTCGACCCGAAGATCTGCTACCCGCCGCATACCGAGAAGCTGGACCTGCCGTTGCCGACCGCTGCCGGTGTCACGGCGACGCCGGCGGCCGGCAACGCGCTGGGCGCGGCGCTGAACCGGCTCGGCAGCCATACGGGCGCCGCCACGGCCGGCGCGCCGCTGCCGGCCGAGCAGGCGTTCCGCTTCGAGGCGCTGGCGCAGGGTCCGCAGCAGTTGCTGCTGCGCTGGACGATGCCGAAGGGTTACTACCTGTACCGCGACCAGACCACGCTGAAGCTCAATGATGCCGCGGGCCTCACGCTGAAACCCGCCTGGCCGGCGGGCACCGCGCACCACGACGAACACTACGGCGACGTCACCGTGTACTTCGGCCAGGTCGAGTTGCCGGTGGCGCTGGAAGGCGACTTGGCCGGCCGCCAACGGCTCACCTTGGAGGCAAGCTTCCAAGGCTGCCAAGACGGCGGCCTGTGCTATCCGCTGATGACGCGCGCGGTGGATATCGACCTGGGCAGCGGCACCGCGGCGTCCTCCGAGGCCGTGGCACCGGAACTGCCGCCGGCCGATCTCGCCGGCGGTCCGCTGCAGGTCAGCCTGATCGCCGCGCTGCTGCTCGCGCTGGGCGGCGGCCTGGTGTTGAACCTGATGCCGTGCGTGCTGCCGGTGCTGTCGATCAAGGCGGTCAGCGTGCTGGAGAGCGGCGACAGCCACGTCACCGCGCGCCGGCATGCCCTGTTCTATACCGCCGGCGTGTTGTGCAGCTTCGCTGCGCTGGGGCTGGGCATCCTCGCGTTGCGCGCGGCCGGGCATGCGCTGGGCTGGGGCTCGCAGCTGCAGCAGCCGTTGCTGGTCGGCGCACTGGCCTGCGTGATGCTGGCGGTCGGCCTGTCGATGTCCGGCGTGGTGCAGTTCGGCGCCTCGCTGGGCAATACCGGCGCCGGCCTCGCCGCACGCTCCGGCCCGGCCGGCGACTTCTTCACCGGCGTGCTGGCGGTGGTGGTGGCCAGCCCGTGCACCGCGCCGTTCATGGGCAGCGCGCTGGCGTATGCATTCGCCGCGCCGATGCTGTCCGCCCTGCTGGTGTTCCTGGCGCTGGGCGTGGGGCTGGCGCTACCGTTCCTGGCGATCGGTTTCGTGCCGGCGCTGGCGCGCCTGCTGCCGAAGCCGGGGCGCTGGATGGAAACGCTGAAGCAGGTGCTCGCGTTCCCCATGTATCTCACCGCCGCGTGGCTGGTGTGGGTGCTGGCGAATCAGCGCGGCGCCGATGCGGTCGGCCTGGTGCTGGTGGCAATGGTGCTGCTGGCGATGACGCTGTGGTGGTTCGAACGCAGCCGCTCGCGCGGCGTATCCAGCAGGATTGCCGTGGCGGTGCTGGCACTCGCCACCCTGGTGCCGATGTACCTGCTCGCCCACGTGCCGCCGCCGTCGAGTACGGCCGTGGCCGAGGAAGGCGTGGTCGCCTACAGTCCGCAGAAGCTCGCCGAGCTGCGGGCGGCCGGCACGCCCGTTTTCGTCGACATGACCGCCGACTGGTGCGTCACCTGCAAGGCGAACGAGCATGCGGTGCTGGACACGCAGGCGTTCCGCGACCTGCTCAAGCGCACCGGCGCGGTCTACATGAAGGGCGACTGGACCGACGTCAATCCGACCATCAGCGCGTTCCTGCAGCAATACCATTCGCCCGGCGTGCCGCTGTACGTGGTGTTCCCGAAGCACGGCGGCCCCGGCAAGCAGTTGTCCACCGTGCTGACCCGCTCGATCGTCGAGCAGGCGCTGACGGAAGCGGCTCGTTGATGCTGAGTCGCAGCAACTGGCTGATCCTCGGCTTGGCGGTGCTGGCCGCTGCGCTCGGCGGCTATGCGCAGCACCGCGGCCAGCGGCCGGCGCCGCTGGAAACGGCTGCGATCGGCCAGCCGCTACCGGCCATCAGCCTGCCCGACCTCGACGGCAAGCCCCATCGGCTGAGCGACTATCGTGGCCGCCGGGTGCTACTGAATTTCTGGGCCAGCTGGTGCGTACCCTGCGTGGCCGAAATGCCGGCACTGGCCCTGGCACAGGAAAAGTTCGGCGAACATGCGCCGATCGTGGTCGGTATTGCGATGGACGAGCCCGCTCATGTTCGGGCATTTTTGGCTGCACATCCGGTGAATTACCCGATCTTGATCGGCCAGATGAGCCCGCCCAGCACCTCGTTGCAACTGGGCAATACCCGCCAGATTCTTCCATATAGTGCACTGATCGATGCCGATGGGCGCCTTTTGGCGACACATGCCGGCCCGCTGTCTGCGGCGCAGCTGCAGCAGTGGCTGGCGCCGGGGCACAAACAGCGCTAAACCGGCGTCGACATACGCCTACGCACGGGAACCCGACGCTTCTCCGGCAAACATCGCCGATCTGCAGCGAACTGGACAAGATTCCCGACTGCGCGCACACTGCGCCGGGTTCCGGGACCTCCGGACGCTGGCTGGACGGTTTCGTGGCGAAGATCCTGGTCCTGCATGGACCCAACCTCAACCTGCTGGGTGCGCGCGAGCCGCAGATCTACGGCCGCGAGACGCTGGCCGACATCAACCGGCAGTTGGCCGAGCGGGCGCAGGCGGCCGGGCACGAGCTGGTCTGGTTCCAATCCAACGCCGAGCACGAGCTGGTCGGGCGCATCCATCAGGCCCGCGACGACCGCACCGCGATCATTTTGTGCAACGCCGGCGCGTTCACCCACACCAGCATCGCGCTGCGCGACGCCTTCGCCGCCACGGCGATTCCGTTCATCGAGGTGCACCTGTCGAACGTGTTCGCCCGTGAGTCGTTCCGCCATCACTCCTACCTGTCCGACATCGCGCTCGGCGTGATCTGCGGCTTCGGCGGCGACAGTTACCGGCTGGCGCTGGACGCGGCGCTGCAACGGTTACAGGCAGGCGCCGCGCCCTGACGTCCCCGGCCACGCGGACCCCATTCACCCCCGGCCACCCTAGCGGTGGCATGACTGACCAAAGGCTGATCCGATGGATTTGCGCAAAATCAAGAAGCTGATCGACTTGCTCGAGGAATCCAACCTCGCCGAACTGGAAATCAAGGAGGGCGAGGAAGTCGTCCGCCTGTCGCGCGTGCCGAAGAACGCCGCGCCGGTCGCCGCCGCACCGGCGGCCCCGATCGCCGTCGCCGCCGCCCCGGTTGCTGCCGCGCCTGCGGCCGCCGTCGAGGCGCCTGTCGCGAATGCGCTGCCGGCCGGCCACGTGGTGAAGGCGCCGATGGTCGGTACGTTCTACGCCTCGGCCACCCCCGGCACGCCCGCCTTCGTCAAGGTCGGCCAGCAGGTCAAGGCCGGCGAGACGCTGGGCATCATCGAGGCGATGAAGATGTTCAACCAGATCGAGGCCGACGTGGCCGGCACCGTGCAGGCGATCCTGGTCGAGAACGGCCAGCCGGTGGAATTCGACGAACCCATGTTCGTGATCGCCTGAAGAGCCGGGATTCGAGAATGGGGATTCGGGATTCGTCACAGCAACGGCCGCATGAGCGGCTGGAAGTGTGGCGCGACGCGATGGACCTCGTCGAAGCCATTTATCGAATCAGTGCCGGTTTCCCAGACTCCGAACGCTTTACTCTCACTTCGCAGCTACGGCGTGCCGCGATCAGCATACCCTCGAACATCGCGGAGGGCGCGGCCCGCCGATCCACACCTGAGTACCTGCGGTTCTTGTCCATGGCTCGCGGCTCCCTGTCCGAACTAGACACACAATTGCAAATCGCCGAGCGACTCGTTTATGTCTCCAGTACACAGGATGTAACTGAGCTGATCAATCGAGTCTTTGCCAAACTCAACGCGCTTATCCGATCCATCCAGGCCAAGAGAGGTGACTGATGCAACGCCAGCTCTTGCTCTTACAAATCCCGAATCCCGAATCCCGAATCCCATGCTAGAAAAAGTCGTCATCGCCAACCGCGGCGAAATCGCGCTGCGTGTACTGCGCGCCTGCCACAGCCTTGGCATCAAGACCGTGGCGGTGCACTCCACCGTGGACCGCAACCTGAAGCACGTCGGCCTCGCCGACGAGTCGATCTGCATCGGCCCCGGGCCGTCGGTCGACAGTTATCTCAACATCCCGCGCATCATCGCGGCGGCGGAGATCACCGACGCCCAGGCGATCCACCCCGGCTACGGTTTCCTGTCCGAGCGCGCCGACTTCGCCGAGCAGGTGGAGCAGTCCGGCTTCGTGTTCATCGGCCCGACGGCCGACGTGATCCGCCTGATGGGCGACAAGGTCGAGGCGATCCGGGCGATGAAGGCGGCCGGCGTGCCGTGCGTCCCCGGTTCCGGCGGCCCGCTCGGCGAAGACGTCGATACCAACATCAAGATCGCGCGCGAGATCGGCTATCCGGTGATCATCAAGGCTGCCGGCGGCGGCGGCGGCCGCGGCATGCGCGTAGTGCGCACCGAGGCGCACCTGGGCAACGCGATCACCATGACCAAGGCCGAAGCCAAGGCTGCGTTCGGCAACGAACAGGTGTACATGGAGAAGTTCCTGGAGAATCCGCGCCACGTGGAAATCCAGGTGCTCGCCGACGGCCAGGGCAACGCGATCCACCTGGGCGAACGCGACTGCTCGATGCAGCGCCGCCACCAGAAAGTGGTCGAGGAAGCACCGGCGCCGGGCATCACGCCGGAGCAGCGCGCGGCGATCGGCAAGGTCTGCGTCGACGCCTGCCTGCGCATCAACTACCGCGGCGCCGGCACGTTCGAGTTCCTGTACGAGAACGGCCGCTTCTACTTCATCGAGATGAACACCCGCATCCAGGTCGAGCATCCGGTGACCGAGCTGATCACCGGCGTGGACCTGGTGCGCGAACAGCTGCTGATCGCCGGCGGCGAGAAGCTGTCGATCAAGCAGGAAGACATCGTCATCCGCGGCCACGCGATCGAATGCCGCATCAACGCGGAAGATCCCGACACCTTCATGCCGAGTCCCGGCACGGTGAAGCGCTTCGAGGCGCCGGGCGGCCCCGGCGTGCGCGTGGACACGCATCTCTACGACGGCTACCGGATTCCGCCGAACTACGACTCGATGATCGGCAAGCTGATCGTGCACGGACCGGATCGCGAGACCGCGATCGCGCGCATGCGCCTGGCGCTGGCCGAGACCGTGATCGAAGGCGTCAAGTGCAATATCCCGCTGCAGCAGCGCATCATGGCCGACGTCGGCTTCCAGCATGGCGGCCAGAACATCCACTATCTCGAAAAGCGGATGGCCGAGCAGAAAGAAAAGGCCGCCACCGGCCAGTAATTTCCCGACCGAAGGATTCGCCCGCGACGCACAAGTCCGCTCGCGGGCGACGCTCTGCACAGAACCCGAAGGGCATCGCCCGCCAGCGGGCTCCTACGACAACGACGCCATCGACTACGCCCATGCCTTTCCTCGAACTCTCCGTGATCGTCCGCATCGACCAGCAACCCGGCGCGGAAGAATCGCTGGAAGATCTCGGTGCGCTGTCGATCACCTTGCAGGATGCCGATGCGGAGACGCCCGACGAACAGGCGATCTTCGAGCCCGGCGTGGGCGAACTGCCGCTGTGGCCGACGATCACGCTGAACGCGCTGTTCGACGAGCACACCGATCGTCGCGGCCTCGCCGAAGCGCTCGGCGAATTGCTGCCATGGCTGGAGCCCGACCAGCTGACCTTCCGCGACATCGCCGACCAGAACTGGGAACGCGCGTGGATGGACCAGTTCAAGCCGATGTCGTTCGGCCGGCGGCTGTGGATCTATCCGTGGAACATCGAGCCACCGGCCGGCGACGATGCGGTGGTGGTGCGGCTCGATCCCGGCCTGGCGTTCGGCAGCGGCACCCATCCGACCACGGCGCTGTGCCTGGATTGGCTGGACGGCCTCGAGCTTGCAGGCAGGACGGTTACCGACTTCGGCTGCGGCTCGGGCATCCTGGCGATCGCCGCGCTGAAGCTCGGCGCGGTCAGCGCGGTCGGTGTCGACAATGATCCGCAGGCGTTGATCGCCTCGGCCGACAACGCCGAACGCAACGGCGTCGCCGATCACCTCGCCGTATTCCTGCCCGGGGATCATCCCCCCGAGCCCGCCGACGTGTTCATCGCCAACATCCTCGCCGGTCCGCTCGGCGAACTGGCGCCGACCTTCGCGGCGGCCGCGAAGCCCGGCGCCCCGTTCGCGATCTCCGGCATCCTGCTCGGCCAGCAGGACGAACTGCTGCAGCGTTATGCCGAATGGTTCGACGAGTTGCGCGTCGATGTGCGCGAGGACTGGGTCCGCATCAGCGGCCGCCGCCGCGTCTGAACCACTCGTGGAAAAGCAGGCGCGACCGGCCTGCTAAGCTTGCCCGATATCGATACACAACGGCCTGCATGTATACACAATGCCCCGAATGCCTGTCCGTGTTTTCGCTGGATGCGGCGACGCTCGCGAAAGCCCACGGGCATGTCCTGTGCGGACATTGCGGAGCCGGTTTCGACAGCCTGGCCACGCTTACCGAACAGCTGGTGCCCGAGCCTTTCGTCGAACTGCCGGTGAACGAACCCGCGTTCGAACCGCCCTGCCTGGACCTCGTGGTGTACCGGCCTCGGCCGGATCCGCCGGCGGTGGTCGAGGATGAAGCAGCCCACACGGGCAAACCCGCCGAGGACTTTTCGCAACTGGTGCTCGCGCCGCGGTTTGCGCGGGCGGCGCGCGCGAGCGAGCCGTCAAAGCCGCGCCGGCAGAACCGCCGTCCACGCGCGCGGCCATCCGGCGAACGGCGCTGGCCGTGGGTGCTTGCCTGCACCGTGCTGCTGCTCCTGCTTGCGATCCAGTTGGCCTGGGCCGAACGCGATCCGCTGATCCGCAATCCGACCGTTGGCCGCTGGCTGCGCGGCAGCTGTGCCGTGCTGGGTTGCGAGCTGCCCCTGGTCGCCGCGCCACAGCAACTGCAGTTGCTCGCCAGCAACGTGCAGGCTCACCCCAGCGTGGCGAACGCGTTGATGATCAGCGCCAGCGTGCGCAACGACGCTGCCTTCGCCCAGCCGTACCCGGTGCTCACGATCGCGCTGTCCAATGCGCAGGGCCAGCGGCTCGCGATGCGCCGGCTGCAGCCGCGTGAATATCTCGACGACAGCGCGATCCGCCAGCGCGGCATCGCGCCGGGCGCCAGCACGGTCCTGCTGCTGGAGGTCGAGGACCCCGGCGACAAGGCGGTGGCATTCGAATTCAGCTTCGAATAGCTGCGCCGGTACTTAAAATTATCGCCGCACGCGGGTAGACTCGACCCCTCGCGCAGACTGCCGGATGGCATTCGATACAAAGCCGCGATGATCAGATCAGTCAATAAACCACAGGTAGCGGCACACGCAGCCGCCGCTTCGTACGTGAGGGAAGATGTCCGTGAACGCCGTAAGACTGCCTGTTGCCGAGGCCGCAAAACCGACCTCGGCACATAGCATGGGCGCGCAAGCTTCCAGCCCTCAGACCACCGCGTCGAACGGTGCCAGCGCGTTGAGCGAATGCGTTGCGCGCACGGTGCGCCGCTACCTCGCGGACATCGGCGACACCCCTTGCACCGAAGGCCTGCACGCGCTGGTGCTGCGTGAAGTCGAGACGCCGCTGCTGCGTGAAGTGCTGGCGTTCCACGACGGCAACCAGAGCCGCGCCGCCAGCGCGCTCGGCATCAACCGCGCCACCTTGCGCAAGAAGCTGGCCGCGCACGGCCTGCTGTAATTCCCGTCGGAGCCGTCGCTCATGCGGACGGCTATAATGAGCGGCTTTCGTTACCTGGAAACCCGCTCATGCCCACGCCCCAGCTCGTCCCGGTCCGTCGCGCCCTGCTCAGCGTTTCCGACAAGACCGGCCTGATCGATCTGGGCCGCCGCCTCGCCGCCAGGGGCATCGAGCTTCTCTCCACCGGCGGCAGCGCCAGGGCGCTGCGCGAAGCCGGCATCGCGGTCACCGATGTCAGCGAGCTCACCGGTTTTCCCGAAATCATGGACGGGCGCGTGAAGACGCTGCACCCGAAGGTTCATGGCGGGCTGCTCGGCCGCCGCGGCACCGACGATGCGGTGATGGCCGAACTCGGCATTGCGCCGATCGATCTGCTGGTGCTGAACCTGTACCCGTTCGAAAGCACGGTGGCCAGGCCCGGCTGCACACTGGAAGACGCGATCGAAAACATCGACATCGGCGGGCCCGCGATGCTGCGCTCGGCGGCGAAAAACTGGAACGACGTCGGCGTGCTCACCTCGCCGGAGCAATACGCCGACGCGCTGGCGGAGATCGAACAGGACGGCGGCCTCAGCCGCGCCACGCGCTTCCAGCTTGCGGTGGCCGCGTTCAACAACGTGGCCAGTTACGACGGCGCGATCAGCGATTACCTGTCCGGCCTGAAGCTCGACGAGGCCCGCGAAACCATCGCCGGCCACGAAGCCTTCCCGGGCCAGGTCAACGGCCGCTTCGTCAAGCTGATGGACCTGCGTTACGGCGAGAACCCGCATCAGCAGGCGGCGTTCTACCGCGACCTGTATCCGGCGCCGGGCACGCTGGCCACCTTCCGCCAGCTCCAGGGCAAGGAGCTGTCGTTCAACAACATCGCCGATGCCGACGCCGCCTGGGAATGCGTGCGCAGCTTCGTGAAGCCCGCCTGCGTGATCGTCAAGCACGCCAATCCCTGCGGCGTCGCGGTGAGCCTGGAGGGCATCGGCAAGGCCTACGACCTCGCCTACCAGACCGACCCGACCTCGGCGTTCGGCGGCATCATCGCGTTCAACCGCGAAGTGGACGGCGCCACCGCGCGCGCAATCGTCGAGCGCCAGTTCGTCGAGGTGGTGCTGGCCCCGGCTTATGCGGAAGATGCGCTGGCCGCGTTCAAGAAAAAGGGCAACGTGCGCGTGCTGGCGATCCCGCTGCCGGCAGACGGCGACCTGCGCGCCGCGCACCCGGGCATGAACTCCAAGCGCGTAGGTTCGGGCCTGCTGCTGCAGAGCGCCGACACCGGCATGATCGGTGCGGAGGATCTGAAGATCGTCACCCGCCGCGCGCCCACCGAAGCGCAAATCCACGACCTGATCTTCGCCTGGAAGGTGGCCAAGTTCGTCAAGAGCAATGCCATCGTCTACGCCCGCGACCGCCAGACCATCGGCATCGGCGCCGGCCAGATGAGCCGCGTCTACAGCGCAAGGATCGCCGGCATCAAGGCGGCCGACGAGAAGCTCGAGGTGCGCGGCTCGGTGATGGCCTCCGATGCGTTCTTCCCGTTCCGTGACGGCATCGATGCGGCCGCCGAGGCCGGCATCAGCGCGGTGATCCAGCCCGGCGGCTCGATGCGCGACGCCGAGGTCATCGCTGCCGCGGACGAGCACGACATGGCGATGGTGTTCACCGGAATGCGCCACTTCCGGCATTGATGGCGCGAACCACGAAATGCCGCGCTCACGCCTTGTTGAAGCGCACCATTCCAGCATCGGCATTTCCGATCGGAGGCTGCCATGCGCTACCAGCTGTATTACTGGACCGGCATCCAGGGCCGCGGCGAATTCGTGCGCCTGGCGCTGGAGGACGCCGGCGCCGACTACAACGACGTGGCCCGCGACAAGGGCGATGACGCCATCGTGCGTTTTCTCGATGGCGCCCATGAAGGCGCGCTGCCTTTCGCGCCGCCGTTTCTCAAGGCCGGCCGGCTGGTGATCGCGCAGACCGCGAACATCCTGCAATATCTCGGCCCGCCGCTTGGGCTGGTGCCGGAAAGCGAAAGCCGGCGGTTGTATGCGCACCAGTTGCAGCTGACCATCAGCGACCTGGTGGCCGAGGTGCACGATGCGCACCATCCGATCGCCAGCAGCCTGTACTACGAGGACCAGCGCACCGAGGCGAAACGGCGCGCGGCGGATCTGCGCGAGACGCGACTGCCGAAATTCCTGGACTACTTCGAGCAGGTGCTGGAACGTGGCGGCGGCCGTCACCCCTTGCGCGAACATTCCTACGTCGACCTGTCGCTGTTCCAGCTGATGGCCGGGCTGGACTACGCGTTTCCCCGCGCGATGCAACGGATGGCGGGCGAACGGCCGTTGCTGCATGCGCTGAAACAGCACGTCGCCGAACGGCCGCGCATTGCGGCGTACCTCGCTTCACCGCGGCGCGTGCCGTTCAACGAAAGCGGCATCTTCCGCCACTATCCCGAGCTCGACGATCCGCGCTGAGCGGCGCGTTCAGAACAAGGCGATCACCATCGCGCCGGCAACGATCAGCACACCGCCGACCAGCAGCGGCCAGCTCGGCCGCTCGCCCAGGAACACCAGCCCCAGCACGATCGCCAGCGCCACGCTGAGCTTGTCGATCGGCGCCACCTTGCTCACCGGGCCCAGCTGCAGCGCACGGTAGTAGCACAGCCACGACAGGCCGGTGGCGATGCCCGACAGCACCAGGAACAGCCAGCTATGCAGCGGCAAGCCGGTCGGCTTGGCCCACTCCTGGCGCAGGCTGAGGATGCCGGCGGTGACCAGCAGGATCACGATGGTACGGATG
>Ga0207664_10000132_pt1 | contig 64236 bp, 53 predicted proteins | sample LARL83metaG_FD_184349 | JGI IMG/M metagenome (GOLD analysis project Ga0207664, IMG submission 184349) | Corn, switchgrass and miscanthus rhizosphere microbial communities from Kellogg Biological Station, Michigan, USA - LAR L8-3 metaG... | ecosystem: Host-associated > Plants > Roots >...
GTCGTGTACTTCGATTTCGACAAGACCGAAATCAAGCCGGAGTTCCAGCAGATCATGGCGTGCCACGCCAAGTACCTGCAGGACCGCCCGACCTCGCACATCCGTCTCGAAGGCAACACCGACGAGCGCGGCACCCGCGAGTACAACCTGGGCCTCGGCGAGCGTCGTGGCAATGCCGTCTCCGACGCGCTGCAGGCCAACGGTGGTTCGGCCAGCCAGCTCGAAGTGATCAGCTACGGTAAAGAGAAGCCGGTGTGCCGTGAGCACAACGAGGATTGCTGGAGCAAGAACCGCCGCGTCGAGATCGTCTACACGGCGCAGTAATGATGAAGCGACTGGCTAACAGCTTTGCAGCCAGGTTCAGCATGGCGGGCGCTATCGCGTCCGCCATGCTGTTCGCGTTCCCGGCATTCGCGCAGGACTCGCGGTTGAGCCTCGCCGATCGCGTCACGCGGCTGGAACAGCAGGCACAGAACAAGGACCAGTCCGGTACCGGCATGGTCAACCAGATGCAGCAGCTGCAGTCACAGGTGCAGCAGTTGCAGGGACAGATCGAGGAACTGCAGCACCAGCTGCAGACGCTCGAGGACAAGAACAAGGCCCAGTACACCGATCTCGACGCCCGTATGGGCCGTCTCGAGAGTGGCGGTACAGGTGCCGCCGCCGCCACGGGCGGCAATCCACAGGCTGCCGGCAACCCGGCCGCCGCGGGCAGTGCCGCCGCTGCCGCCAGCAGCAACACGGCAAGCCAGCCGGCCACGGCCGGCAGCGCCACCGCCGCCGGCGATCCGGCAGCGGCCCAGGCTGCCTACGACGTGGCGTTCAAGGCGATTCGCGCGGGTAATTACGTGGAAGCCTCGCGCGAGTTCCGCAGCTTCATCCAGCAGTACCCGAACCATGCGCTGGCGCCGAATGCCTGGTACTGGCTTGGCGAGTCGTACTACGCCACCACCAATTACCCGGTCGCGCTGGAGTCGTTCCAGCAGCTGCTCAGCCAGTTCCCGCAGAGCGACAAGGCACCCGACGCGCTGCTCAAGGTCGGCTACAGCCAGCTCGAGCTCAAGCAGACTGCGGCGGCCAAGGCCACGCTGACCAAGGTCACCACCAAGTACCCGGGTTCCAAGGTGGCCAGCCTGGCCCAGGAACGCCTGCAGCGCCTGCAACTGCAGTCGGGCAACTGAGCGGTAGCGATATGAGCGGCAATGACGTGCGCGAGGCGTCCGGCACGCCTGCTGCGGCCGTTGCCGAACGCCTGCGCATCACCGAGATCTTCCACTCGATCCAGGGCGAGGCCGACGCGATCGGCTGGCGCACCGTGTTCGTGCGCCTCACCGGCTGTCCGCTGCGCTGTGTCTGGTGCGATACCGAGTATTCGTTCTACGGCGGCAACTGGCATGCGATCGACGACATCCTTGCCGAGGTCGCCTCGCATGGTGCCAGGCATGTCTGTGTGACCGGCGGCGAGCCGCTGGCGCAAAAGCGCTGTCTGATCCTGCTGCGCAAGTTGTGCGACGCCGGCTACGAAGTGTCGCTGGAAACCTCCGGTGCGCTGGACGTCTCCATGGTCGACCCGCGCGTGCGCAAGGTGATGGACCTGAAGGCGCCGGATTCGGGCGAGAGCCAGCGCAACCTGTGGTCGAACCTCGACCACCTGCTGCCGCACGACCAGATCAAGATCGTCATCGCCAGCCGCGCCGACTACGAATGGGCGCGCGCGATGCTGGCCGAGCATGCGCTGGCGGAGCGCTGCATGGTGCTGTTTTCGCCGGTGCACGGTGCGGTCGAGCCACGCGACCTGGCCGAATGGATCATCGCCGACAAGTTGGATGTGCGCTTCCAGTTGCAGCTGCACAAGCTGCTGTGGAACGACGCAGCCGGAAGGTAAAAGGTGGCCATATCGCCGTAAGCGACAATAACTCCGCGCGTCGGCCTGTGTTGCCGGTGGCGCTTCCGGCCGGTGACCGGCCGCACCTGTGTGGATGCAAGACATGTCTGATAACTCCCCCCGAAAAGCCGTCGTGCTCGTTTCCGGCGGCATGGATTCGGCCGTTACCATCGCGCTGGCGCGCGAGCAGGGTTACCAGGTGCACGCACTGAGCGTGGCCTACGGCCAGCGCCACAACTCGGAGCTGGCCGCGTCCGATCGCGTCGCTGAGATGCTCGGCGCGGTCGAGCACAAGACCGTCGGCATCGACCTGCGCAGCATTGGCGGCTCCGCGCTCACCGCCGATATCGACGTGCCGCTGGATACCGTCGACAGCGGCGACATCCCGGTGACCTATGTGCCGGCGCGCAACACCATCATGCTGTCGATCGCGCTGGGTTGGGCCGAGGTACTCGGTTCCAGCGACATCTGGTGCGGGGTCAACGCGGTCGACTACTCGGGCTACCCGGATTGCCGCCCCGCCTTCATCGAGGCGTTCGAGGCCCTGGCGAACGTCGCCACCAAGGCCGGCGTCGAAGGTGCCGGCATCCGCATCCATGCACCGTTGATGCGCATGAGCAAGGCCGACATCGCGCGCGAGGGCCAGCGTCTTGGCGTGGATTTCTCGGCCACGGTCAGCTGCTATCAGGCCGACAGTGAAGGCCGTGCCTGTGGCCATTGCGACGCCTGCCGGCTGCGCGCGCAGGGTTTCCGCGAGGCAGGGCTGGCCGATCCCACGCGCTACGCCTGAGCGTCCCGGTGCGCTTGCTTGTGCCGCTGCCGCCCAGCCCGTAAAATTGTCTGCTTGAGTTTTGCAATGATGGGTCGTTAGCTCAGTTGGTAGAGCAGTAGACTTTTAATCTATTGGTCCCGGGTTCGAGTCCCGGACGACCCACCAGTTTTCAGAGCGTCCTGACGGGCGCTCTTTTTTTTGTTCCTGGCCTTCAATCGTCGTCGCGGGTGATGGCCCACACCGACAACATTGCACTGCGCAGCTGTTGCGGTGAAACCGGCTTGTACAGCAGCGGAATCTTCGCGGCGATGATCTCGCGCAGGCGCTCGACGCGGGTTTCGCCAGTGACCAGCAGGCGCGCGAACGGCGTGTTGCCATCGCGCAGGTAGTGCTGGTCGAGTGCGGCGAAGACGTCGAGGCCGCGTTCGCCGCCGCGCAGGTGCAGGTCGGAGATCACGATGTCGGGTGGCCCGGGCCAGTTCTCGATGGCCTCCAGCGCCTGCAGCCGATCCTCGGCCACTTCCACGTCGCAGCCCCAACTGCGCAGGAGGAAACGGATGCCGGAAAGGATGGCCGGGTCGTCATCCACGACCAGTACGCGTTTGCCGGCCAGGTCGGCGAATACTTCGTCGTCGGGTACGGGCGGTTCCGGGCGTGCGGTGGCGATCGGCAGCTGGAAGTGGAACACGCTGCCGCGACCGAGCCGGGATTTCACCCGGACCTCGGTATCGAGCAGCTCCGCCAGCCGCTGCACGGTGGCCAGACCCAGGCCCAGACCCGAGTGCGAATCATCATGAAGCCCTGCGTCGGGACGGTCGTCGATGCGATAGAACTCGTCGAACACGCTGGGCAGGTGCTGCGGCGCGATGCCGCTGCCGGTATCCCATACTTCGATGCGTATCCGTCCGTTGCCGGCGCGCCGGGTGCCGATCAGCGCACCGCCGTGGCGGGTGAAGCGCAGGGCATTGCTGACCAGGTTGTTGAGGATGCGGGTCAGCATGGTGCGGTCGCTGCGCACCCACAGTCGGGTAGGGTGGATCGTCAGCTGCAGCCCGCGCTGCTCCGCGACCATGTCGAAGTTGCGGCTGACCTCGGCGAGGACAGCATCGAGCGGGAACTCGCTGATCTCGACCTGCACCGCGCCGGTTTCCAGCCGCGACAGGTCGAGCAGTTCACTGAACAGGTGGTCGAGCGACTGCACGCATTCCTGGATGTGGGCGATCCGGTCCAGCCGCTGCGGGTCGTGTTCGTCCACGGCCAGTGCGGAGGAGAACAGGGTCAGCGCATACAGCGGCTGGCGCAGGTCGTGCGAGGCAGCCGCCAGGAAACGCGACCTGGCCAGGCTGGCCGCTTCCAGCGCTGCATTCTTGCGGGCCAGTTCCTGCGTGGCTTGTTCGATCTGCTGCTCCATGCCGCGCTGCACGTCGTGCAGCGCCGCCGCCGCATGGTTGAAACCCTGCTGCAGCTCACCGATCTCGGTGCGGTCGGTCACCGCCACCGCCACCTGGCGATAGCCCTGGCCAAGCTGGCGCACGGCACCGGCCAGGTGGCGCAACGGCGCACTGATCCAGCTCGCCGCCTGCCAGCCGATCACGCTGGCGACGAGCACGCTCAACAGCAGGACGGCCAGGGCGTAGCGCAGGCTCGCGTGCTGGGCGGCGATCGCATCGCGCAGGCTCACGTCCACCAGCACCGAACCCAGCACCGTATTTCCGGACTGGTCGCGATCGAACACGTCGCGCACCACGGTCAGGGTCTCCTGTGGGTCACGGCTGTCGTCGGGCTCGTGATGATCGGCCAGGATCTGGCCGGCGGTGGTGCGGATCTGCACTCGCGTCACGTGCGGCAGGTCGCCGATCGAGTCGGCGATCCGCACCAGCTCCCGCAGCTGCATAGCGCGCAGTGGCTGCAGGCTGATCGAGGCCGCCTGCGTGGCGATCGTCTCGGCATTGCTGCGCGCCATCTGGCGTAGATTGAACAGTTGGCGCTGCGTCAGGAAGGTCACCAGCAGTGCGGCGGTGATCAGGGCAGGTACCAGCGCCACAAAGGCCAGCCGCTGCATCAGCGACGTGCGCTGCCACAGGCGTGCGAGCCAGGAGTTGGTCGCCATGTCCATCCGCCCCTACCTCCCCCTGAATTACCCCACGTCAGCGCGCCGGGCCAGTCCGACCCTGGCCCGCGCATCCGGATGATCTGGACCTGGCGCAACACTAGCGCGAAATGGGCAGATTGACAGCTGCACCGGGACGATCCGTCCGCCGGCCCTTGGGAAGCAGGCACTGGCGACGACACCTCGCGGCGCATGGTCGGCGGGGCCTGTATTCGTCGCGGTTTCGAATAGGGTGGCGCCGTTGCGCCGGTGGCGGGGAGCAACGGCCATCACGAGCGATCCGCCTCACCCGAGGCCGTGGCGCAGGCGCGACTGGATGGTCGCGCCTGCTGCCGAGCCCGGCAGTTACTTCAGGCCTTCGGTGAACCAGTAGGTACGCTTGCGCTTGCCGGTGTTGGGCGGGGTGACTTTGTTCGCGCCCAGCGCCGAGGTGTTGTTGCCGCCTACCGCGGATCCGGTCTGGTTGCCGCCACCGATCAGGACTGGGGTGTACACGCCGCTGCCGGGAGTGATTTCGACCAGGCCGAATACCGGCGAGGGTGGCAGGCCGCCACCGTCGAAGGTGATGTAACCGTTGCTGTTCAGGCCCGCACCGGTCAGGAAGTTGATCGCGTATCCGCGTGCGATACCAAGGTTCGGATAGCACATGTCGGGGTTCTTTTTGGGATCAAACGGTGTGTTGGTGCCGAAGTAGGTATAGCCCGCGACCGTCAAGGGCGCATTCACGGCCTTTTCGCCATCACCGGGTTGGCCCAGGGTGACATAGAAGCCCGACGTGGTGCTGGTGGAGGAATACGGCGCTGTCGTTCCTGCGGCGGCACCGGTTTCGTCTGTCAGCACAGACTCGGTAATCGGGGTCCAGCCGGTGGCCACGCTGGTGCCAGTGTTGGTGTCCTTCAGCATGTAGAAACGGTTGATCACAGTGGACGACGCATTCGCCAGCAGCGGATGTTCACGATCGCCGCTGGCGGCCACGACCGCGTCGAAACTGGCGGTCGGGGTAACGTCAGGCGGATAGAAGAACTTGCGGGCGGTGGTGCTGGTGCCGCCGCTGAGGCTGGCGATCTTGGTCACCACCCACTTGGTTGGATCGGTGTCATTGATGTCGGCACGCCAGATATTGCCACCCAGATCGCCGGTATAAATGCGATCGGTATAACCATCGCCGTCGCGATCCAGCAAGGTGATGTCGGCAGGGATCGCATAGGTCATGCCGGCGACCGTGCTGCAGGCGCCGGTTACGCCAGCGCAGGATGGCGCGGCCATCCACACCTTGGCACCGGTGAAAGCGTCCAGCACCACGATCGCGCGTCCCATGGTATCGGCAACGGCTACCGGGTCGGTGTCCTCGGCAGTGTCATAGCCACCGCCCATGATGACCACGGGAATGGGATTGCCGCTGACATCCTTGTACCCCTTGACCAAGGCCAGCTTGGGCTGTGACCAGGTCTGGCCGAGTTCAGCAATGTCGGCGTTCGTCTTGCTCCACATGAATACCGGTGGCTTGGTTGGGTCGCTGACGTCGAACGCATAGATCAGGCGGCCGCCACGACGCGCCGTGAGGTAGAGGTAGGTCTTCGGGCTGGCGGCGACACGCAGGTCCTGGTACACCGTGGTGGTACCGTCGAAGAAGTAGTCCTTGCCGCTGCTGGTGGCGGGGTAATCCAGCGTGAGCCCCGGAGTGTTGTTGCGCAGACGCTGGAATTTGCCGAAAAAGTCCGGGGCGATGAACGACCACAGCTCGCCGCCGGGGCGCACCAGGCGTCCGGTGGTTGCCGGGGCTATTGGGGACATGGTGATGACACCAGGGGCCGTCGCATCCTTGTTGCCGTTGACGGCACGGAAGACGCCGTCGTTGGAGCCGTAGAACACCACGATGCCGATGGAGCCGCCGTAGTTGACGACTGCCGGTCGTGAGTGCAGCACGTCGCCGTGGATGGACGGACGCACGGTGACCGGGGTACCGGGCCCTTTCTGGGTCTCGGCGCCGGTGCCGGTGTTGTTGTCCGTACCGCGGACCCAGTTGATCAGGGTCGTCGTATCGGCGGTCGTCGTAGTACCGAAAGCGGTGCTGCTGCCCAGTGTGGTGGCATCGAATGTGGGCAGCGTACCTGTGGTGGGACAGCCGCCCACCGTGGTGCAGGTATAGATCACGCGGCTCGTCTGATCAGTGAGGTAGTCCGCGCGGGTCATCTCGGCGACGCCGCCCTTGTCGACGATCTGGCCGTCGGGGGCGTCGAATGCCCCACCGGCACCGGTCGCATTGTTGATCCAGAAGCCGTTGGGTGGCCAGTTGGTGACGAGGGTGCTGGTATAGCCACTAGAGTTGATGGTGAACGGGCCGTTGCGCGTACCGGTGCCGGTACCGGTGCCGGTGGTAGTGGGGGTGCCAGTGGTGGTGCCGGTCTGCCGGTCCGCCGTCCAGAAGCTGAGCGCGTAGGGGGTAATGAAGCCGGTGCCGCTGTTGGTAATCGCCGGCTGGTTCAGCGAGTCTTCAAGCTGAACGTTGTTGTTCGAGTCGAAGCCAAGCTGGTACTGCTTGAGGTTGCCTGCCCAGCGTGGGGCGGCGGTGGCATCCGGGCGGAACATGCCGACATACACCTGGTTCAGCGAGGTGCCTTGGGCGTTCACGCTGACCGGCAGACTCACCGAAGCGAACACGCTGTTGGTCGCTTGTACTTCAGTCAGGATCGTGGTTAGCGCTTTGATCAGGCCAGCCACATCACCCCCACTTACATAGAAATATTTACCGCCACCGTTCCCGGCCATGCTTTTGATCAGGTTGATGTGATCGATGCATTTCTGATCCGCCTTTTTATTGCCCGATGGTTGATCGCAGCCATCTGAAACGGCGATGGTGTAGGTAATGATGTTCTGGTTGTTATGCGCGACCGAGGAAGAGATGCCGGAAAGATCGGCGTTGTACATGAAGCGCGTCCACTCATCGCCCCAATTTTGCTGGTCGCCCGGGGGATTCAACGGGATGATCGGTGGGGTGGTTCCACCATTGGCTATCGTCAGAGATGATTGTGCGAGCGAGGCACTGCTTGGTGTTTTGGGTGCATTGCTGCCGGTCACATTGGCCAGATAGATGATGAAGAGCTTTTGGCACTTGTCCGAGATCGACTTGCTGTACCTGGTTAGGGACAGGCCCGTGCTGGCGGTGTAGTAGGCCCAGGCTTCCTCCATGGATTCATCCAGGTTGTTGGAGTTGGTGTAAACAGCAGCCGTGCCGGGGCCGATTCCCGTCGCCCCTCCGGGGGTTCCCATGATCCAGTTCTGAAAAGTGGTTGCGCCAGCGGTGTCCAGCAGGGGAAGGGGGCCGGGTGCGGTTGGCGTGGGGCTCGGATAGTAGAACAGTCCGCCATTGGCCGGATTGAACATCATCAAGCCCATGTTGACCTGGCCGTTCAGCGGGCTGGTCGACGAGCCAATCGAGCCGATCAGGTTGTACAGCGCGCATTGTTCGAAGTCGTGCGCTTTGGGCTTGGTGGCTATCCAGGAAGGACAGTTGCTGCCGGGGGCTATCGTGGTGGCCGAGTTGCCATTCGCGGCGTTGTCCATGACAAGCAGGACATTCGGTTTGCCGCCACCGGTCGGCGTGCCGGTATACAGGGAGATATCCTCGCCGCTGACCATGCCCGGCAGCATCAGGGCTGCGGCGATCAGAACGAAGCTACGCAGCCTGTGGTTCGAGACGATGCGCGCGTGTGGCATGACGGTTCCTCCGCGGGAAGCGGATACAAGAGGTTAGTAAGGGCAATTCGTACCGATCGGCACCTGCACGGAAGCGCCTTGATGCACGGTGACCGCGACGGCGGTGTTGTTCGGATCGGTGACGCTGGACTGGATGTCCCACTGCGTCGCGGAGCACATCGAGGGTGCCGCTGGCGGTGGGGATACCGAGGAGGCCGGACCGGGCAGGATGAGGTTGCCGTTGGGATTGTTTGGCACCTTGCACACGTCGCCCAATGGCAGGGATGCGTTTGGGATCACCTTGCTGTCGAGGCAGGCAGGAGGCGCGACCTGGGCGGTGAAATCCGTGGTGCCGTCGCCGTTGACGTCGACCGCCACGGGGGTAATAGAGGTGATCGGCAGCCGGATGAACGGCTGACTTATCACCTGCTCGATGCCCTGCTGCGCCACGGTACCGGCTTCCAGCCGGTACTGCTGGTTGGCCGCCACCTTGGTGTTGATCATGCTCGAACTGACCATGGAAATGGCGAAGAGCATGAAGATGACCAGGAAGATCAGCGTCATCACCAGGGTGAAGCCGCGCTGGGAGGCGTGGGCCGAGGGAGTCTTCATCATTGGTTCTCCCTCAGGCCGCCCGTGTTCCAGATGCGCGCGACGGTACCGTAGACGTGCCGCTTGTAGTGGTCGCCATACGGGCCGTTCACCGCGGCGCGGCCCAAGTCGTAGGTGCGGGTGTCGGTCCAGCTGGCGGTGTTGTCGAGATTGCGCGAAAGCAGGTTGATGCGCACGGCGGTGACGTTGGCCCAGTTGGCAGTGGTTGAGGCAGTCCATGTGTAAGACGCCGCTGTAGCTGCCGCTGTGCAGGCCGCCGGTACGGCGCTGATGTCGGATGGATTGTCGACGTAGCAGTCCGGCGAACCGTTGTTGTCGAGGTCCACACCGTAGGTGTAGTGGACGTCCTCTATACCGGCGACCAACGAGGAGACCCGGATCGCGCCATTCACGAACTCGGCCATCTTCAGCGTCGGTGTGGTATCGGCGCCGCTGCACACATCGCAGGTGGCCACATAGTAGGTGCGCTCGACGTACTGGCGCAGCTCGGCTGTCGTGCCGGTGGTACTGCAGGCGTTGCCGGCAATGGGTGCCTTGGTGTGTAGCGTGAAGGCGCTGGCGCTCTTGCTATAGACCATCGACACGCTGTCGGTTTCGCAACTGGATCGCTGCAGGTAGTAATTGGTACCGTCAGGCGTGGCGGTGGTGCTGCCGGCGACGTAGCTGACCGTGAGGACTTCCGCGCCGGTCTTCATGTTCGGAAGGGCTGTCGCCAGGCACGAGGGAACGGTGGCGGCCAGTGCAGGCCCGTAGACCGGGAGTGGTACCGTGAGTGGACTGGTGCTGAAACCCATTGACGCCGGCGCCGTGGCGCAGGGATCCGGCAGCGCGTAGCTGGCCGTGGTGACCGGCAGGCTGGAGCGGCCGTAGAAGCCGGCCATCTCGATATCGCGCATGATGGACTGCAGGGCATAGCGGCCGTTCTCGACCTGCTCGGAAGTCTTGTTGAACTCCGCGCGTGCCTTGCTGGTGGAAACGTACAGCGAACTGAGTCCGGCCAGCAGCGCCAGGCCGATGGCGACGGCGATCATCAGCTCGATCAGGGACATGCCCGCCTGATGGCGGGCATGTGACATGGGCTGGACGTGGGCGCGAGGGGTCATCATGTCGTCGTGAGGTTGGCGATCTGGATTTCGACGCTGATCACGCGCCGCAGGTTGGTGCCGGGGATCGAGGCTTGCCCGCACGTCAGGACGGGCGTGGAGGTGGGCATCAGGCCCTGCCATGCGACACTGACGCGATAGATCTGGTTTGCGGCGTCGACTTGGGTGATACAGCCCACGGCCCCGATCATGGCGCCGACCTTGGAGCTGCCGGAAACCTCGCTGGAACCGAGCAGGGCACTTTTCCATGCGGCGAGATCGGCGTTGGCGGTGGCAGCCTGGTTGGCCGTGGGCGTCGGTGCGCCCGTGGCGCAGGCAGGCAGTGGGGCGCTGGTCGTACTGAGGCCGGTGGCGCCATTGGAGTAGCACGCGGCGACCTGCCGGTTGGCGTTGATGCGCGAGACCATATCCTGCACCAGGGTCAACGCCTGCACTCGCTGGTACGACTCCATCTCGCTGCGCGTGGATTTCGCCATCAGGGTGACGGTGCCGAGCAGGGCGATGGCTGCGATGACCAGCGACACCAGCGCCTCGATCAGCATCATGCCGGTCTGGTTTTTCATGTGCAGGTGACCTTGGTGGACTCGACGCGGCCGGTGGAGCCCACCGTGACGGTGAGGCAGAGCGGCTGCGAGCCGGTCTTGTTGAGGGGCTTGATCGTGAACGTGGAACCTGTGCTGGTCATCCGGCCATTGCCGTCGAAGCTGAAACTCCCGCTGGATGGCGTGATGACGATGTTGTTGAGGGCAGGCTGCTTGCGGATGGTCGCGGCGGGGGTGGTCTGGCTGACTACCCAGCCCCGGCTCCAGTCGGTCGCACTGTTGGCCGTCACGTCGACCGTGGTGTTGCGCTTGATCGCCTCGCTGCGCGCCAGCGCCACCGTGGAGTTGATGTCCATCGAGGCGTTCTTGACGCTTTGCGACTGCAGGAACGGCCGCATCGAGGGGATGGCGATCATCAGCAGCACGGCGAAGATGGCCAGGGTGACCAGCATCTCGATAAGTGTGAAGCCGCGGCTACGTGATGTGCGCATGGCTCATTTCCAGCAGTTCGTGGCGCCGGTACTGGTCGTTTTGTTGCCGTCGTCGTTGAGGATTAGCGTGGCGCAGCCCGTGTCGCGGACCTGGCTGTTTATCGGCGTCGCCGTGATGGTGTAACCCGGTGGCGTGCCACCCGAAACGGAGCCCGTCTTGGCCAAATCGACTTGGTAGTTGGGGGCCACCGTGTTCGGCACGGTGTAGCCGAGCGTGCTCAGGTTGCCGGCGAACTGCCGGCTGTCGACCATGTAGCGCTCCTGCGCGCCGGCGACTTCCTGCATGAAGCTCTCGGCCGCGGAGCGGTTGGAGCGCAAGGTGTACTGGTAATAGCTGGGCACGGCGATGGCGGCGAGGATGGCGATGACCGCCACCGTGATCATCAGTTCGATCAGGGTGAAACCGCGCGCGCGCGTTTCGACCTGCGTCTGCCGCAAGCGCGTGTGCGCCGGTGACATGGACCGCCGATCGGAGTGGATCGAAACTGGCATATTCCCCCCCTAGGGTTGCCGGTATTATTTCAGTTGACCGACAAGCTTATCCGTGTGCTGCGTCACGGGCTAACGCCATGCCTAGCGGGGAATATGAGATGTTCCCGAATCAAAGTCAATTTACGGATTTGGGGCGTTTGGCGGTGCCGTTGAACCTTGGGCAGGATCTTTCGACCTGGCCTGGGAAGCGGTTCATCCGGGCCCCCGGCGCACCCCGTTCGAAACGGACAGAAGCCTGATCCGGTTGATGGCGTCCCTGGGGGCGCTAATCGCTCCAAGCCGAGGCCGGATCCCGGCGTTCAGTCGACATGCCTGCTCCCCTGGCGGTGGCGCCGGGTGATGCGCTCGAGCAGCAGCGGCAGCAGGGCGAGCAGGGCGATCGCGGCCAGTGGCAGCAACACTTCGCGGTGCATGAACAGGGCGATGCCGAAGCTGTCGCTTTGGCTCATGGCCATGGCGTCGCCGAGGCCCGCGCCGATCGAGGTTTCGAAGATCAGCGAAACGGTGCCGCCGAGCCAACTGGCGCCGAGGAACAGCCACAGCGGGCAGCGCAGCCACGCCAGCGCCACGGTCACCGCGCCGAACGGCACGACCGGCACGAAACGCAGGAACAGGGTGTAGCTCACCGGGTGCCGCTCGAAGCCGTGGTGCAGTCGCGCCACGAAGGCGGGCGGCTGGCGGCTGCCGGGGCCGAACGCGTAGCGGCTGGCCAGGTACAGGATCAGCGAGCCGAGGGTAAGCCCGACCGACGAGCACAGCGTGGCGTCGACCACGCCGAACGCGAAGCCGCCGGCCAGGATCACCACGATGGTCCCGGGAATTCCGGTGGCCACGGTCAGCGTGAGCAGCCCGATGAAGGCCAGCCGGGTCAGCCACGGGTGCCCCGCGATCTGCGCGTGCAACTCGGCCTGGTGCGCGACCAGCTGGTGCGGGCCCAACTGGTCCAGCGAGCCGGAGGCAAACAGCACGATGCCTGCCAGCACCAGCAGGACCAGCGGCAGCGCGGCACGCCAGCGGCTCAATACGGTGTGCCGGTGGCGCCGTAGGCGGCCAGTACCTCGCGGGCCTGGTCGCGCAGGATGTCGCGGCGCACGACAATGTTGCGGCGGGTCAGTTCGCCGACCCAGTCGGCCGGCAACGGGCCTTCGTCGAACTCGGTGAGTTCCTCGACGTCTTCGGAGCGCGCACCGATCAGCAGTTCGTCGATGCCGGCCCACACGGTGGCGCCATAGCACTGGCAGCACGGTTGCGAACTGGTGGCCAGCACGTAGTGACCGCCATCCTCGTTCAGCCGGTGCCGGCTGAGCCGCTGTTGCGCGATCATGATCACCATCATCTCGGCGTGCGCGACCGAGCAGCTTTGCGGCACCACGCGGTTGACGCCGACGGCAACCAGCCGGCCGCTGTGGCTGTTGAACACGGCCGCGCCGAAGGGGCCGCCACCGCCGCGATCCACATTCTGCCGCGACAGCTCGATCGCCAGGCCCACGCGCTCCTGGTCGCTCTGGTAACGCCGGTTGGTATCGGCAACGTCACCGATCCACGGCGGCAAGGTGAGATGGATTTGCAGCGGCAGCATGCCTTCGCTCCGTTTACTGGCCGGCCGGCCTGGCCCAGACGTCGCGCAAGGTCACCGTGCGGTTGAACACCGGCGCGTCGGCGCGGTGGTCGACGCGGTCGGCCACGAAGTAGCCGAGCCGTTCGAACTGGAAGCGCTGTTCCGGCTCGACGTGGGCGGCGGCCGGTTCCAGCCACGCCTGCACCACGCGCTTGGCCTCGGCGTTGACGTGGTCGAGCCAGCTCTTGCCGTCCTCCTCGCTGTCCGGCGCGGGTACGCTGAACAGGCGGTCGTACAGGCGCACCTCGGTGGCCACCGCATGCTTCGCGCTGACCCAGTGGATCGTGCCCTTCACCTTGCGGTCGGCGCCGGGCAGGCCGTGGCGGGTTTCCGGATCGAGCGTGCAGTGCAGCTCGACCACATGGCCATCGGCGTCCTTGATGATCTGCTCGCACTTCACGATGCCGACACCGCGCAGGCGCACTTCGCCCTCTGGCTTCAGCCGGTGGAAACCCTTCGGCGGCACCTCGGCGAAGTCGTCGCGCTCGATCCACACCTCACGCGCGAACGGCACTTCGCGCGTGCCGAAGCTCTCATCCTTGGGGTGGTTCGGGAAGATCAGCGTTTCCTCGTGGCCCTCCGGCAGGTTGGTGATCACCAGCTTCAGCGGGTCGAGCACGGCCATGCGGCGCGCCGCGCTGGCGTCCAGATCCTCTCGGATGCAGTTCTCCAGGATCGCGTAGTCGATCACGCTGTTCTGCTTGCTCACGCCCACGCGTTCGATCAGCAGGCGCAGTCCGGCCGGAGTGAAGCCGCGCCGGCGCAGGCCGCGCAGCGTGTTCATGCGCGGATCGTCCCAGCCGTCCACGAAGTTCTCGTTGACCAGCTGCGCCAGCTTGCGCTTGCTGGTGATGCAGTAGCTCAGGTTGAGCCGCGAGAACTCGATCTGGCGCGGCTTGGCCGGCACCGTCGGCAGGCCGGCGTCGAGCAGCGGCTGCCACAGCTCGGGGTGGTTCGGCAGGTCGACCTGGTCGACGAACCAGTCGTACAGCGGCCGGTGGTCTTCGAACTCCAGTGTGCACAGCGAATGCGTGATGCCTTCCAGCGCGTCGGACAGGCAGTGCGCATAGTCGTACATCGGATAGATCGGCCAGGCGTCGCCGGTGTTCTGGTGGGCGATCTTGCGCACCCGGTAGATCGCCGGGTCGCGCATGTTGATGTTGCCGGCGGCCATGTCGATCTTCGCGCGCAGCGTCTTGCTGCCGTCGGCGAACTCACCGGCGCGCATGCGGTGGAACAGGTCCAGGTTCTCCGCGACGGAACGCTCGCGCCAGGGCGAATGGCGGCCCGGTTCGGTCAGCGTGCCGCGGTACTGGCGCATCTCCTCGGCGCTGAGGTCGTCGACGTAGGCCACGCCGTCCTCGATCAGCTTGCAGGCGCTGCGGTAGAACACCTCGAAGTAGTCCGAGGCGTGGCGCAGTTCATGCCATTCGAAGCCGAGCCAGCGCACGTCGTCCTTGATGCCCTGGACGAATTCGGGGTCTTCCTTGCCCGGGTTGGTGTCGTCCAGGCGCAGGTTGCACCAGCCGCTGAACTCCTTCGCGATGCCGAAGCTCAGGCAGATCGCCTTGGCGTGGCCGATGTGCAGGTAGCCGTTCGGCTCCGGCGGGAAGCGGGTGTGGATTGCGCTGTGCCTGCCCGCGGCGAGGTCGTCGCGAACGATCTGCCGGATGAAATCCTGCAGCGGAGCCGCCTGATGCACGGCGGCCGTCGGGCTGGCGGGTGCAGTGGCGGGATTCTCGTTCGACATCGGGTTGGACTCGCAGGTGGTAGCGGAAACGTCCAAGTTTACCCTGTCGCCGCCACCGGGCGCAGGACGGCCGTGCCCGGGCGGGCGGCTTGCCCCGCGTCGCCGTGCGGGTTAGCGTGCAGGCATGCACACCGTCTACCGCGCCGAAAACCTGTTCGATGCCCATCTGGTCAAGGATGCGCTGGAGGCCGACGGTATCCCGGCGTTCATTGCCGGCGAGTACCTCACCGGCGCGGTGGGCCAGCTGCCGGCGATGGATTACATCGCGGTGATGGTGCCCGAATCGAGCCTGGCCGCCGCCAACGGCATCGTGGGCGAGGTCGAGGCCCGGCTCATCGAGGCGCGGCAGGCGATCGTGGACGATGACCTGCCGGACGACCCGCTGACCATGCCCTGCTGAGTCGCATGGCCGGCGCGCATTCCCGAGGAAACCCCATGCAAGACCTCGCCGCACTGATCCGCGCCGTGCCCGATTTTCCCCGACCCGGCGTGATGTTCCGCGACGTCACCCCGCTGCTCGTCAACGCCGGCAGCTTCGCCCGCTGCATCGACGCGCTGGCCGAACCGTGGCAAGGCAGCGGTGTGCAGGCTGTGTGCGGCATCGAGGCGCGCGGTTTCATCTTCGGCGCCGCGCTGGCGCAGAAACTGCACGCCGGCTTCGTGCCGCTGCGCAAGCCGGGCAAGCTGCCGCCGCCGGTGGCGACGGTGGACTACCAACTGGAATACGGCAGCGACCAGCTGCAGGTGCAGCGCGATGCGTTCAGGCCCGGCGAGCGCGTGCTGCTGGCCGATGACGTGCTGGCCACCGGCGGCACCCTGGCGGCGGCCGCGGCCCTGGTCAGCGAGCTGGGAGCCGAACTGCTCGGCGCCAGCGTGGTGATCGAGCTGCCCGTGCTGCGGGGGCGTAGCCGCTGGCATGCCGGCCGGCCGCTGCACAGCCTGCTGCGTTACTGAGGGTTCTGCCCATCGGGCGCGTCGCGCGATGGGCCGCTCAGGGCGCGGCCATGCCGACACTCTCCACGTAGATCAGCTCGCATGCGCCCGCGCCGGTGTCGTCGCGGGTCAGCGAGGTGTTCCAGTGCCAGCCATCGGCGCGGCTGGCGTCGACCAGGAAGCCTTCGATGTGCACGACCTGGCCGGGGCGGATCTGTTCGAGCTGGCGCTTCACGTCCGCGTCGGCGGGGATCATGTGCATGTTCGCGCTGGAGGTTTCGATCTCGCGGCGCGGGATCGGGAAGGCGTCGACGTGCCAGTAGTAGAAACGGCCGGATTGGGTGATGTCGATCTTTGCCAGTACGCCGCTGTCGGACATGCGGCCCCAGCCGAGGGCAAGGTCCAGCGGCACCAGGTCGGCGTCGGCACCCCATGAGTAGTCCTTGCGCGACAGCACGCGGGCGGTGATGTCGAAGTGCGCGCGGGTGGTCAGGGTGGTGTCGCCGCGCTGCAACTGCGCGCCGTGGTCGAGATCGACCTGCACCGGCACCCCGGCGGCGAGCACGCCCGGCCCGGGTTGCAGCGGGCGACGATGCCAGTGCGACAGCGCGCCCAGCAGCACCAGCAGCAGAACGGCCGCCAGCAGGAGTTTGCGCATGCTCAGGCGAAGTCCGCCGCCAGGGCATGCCGTTGTTCGGGCGTGAGGGTGGCCTCGACCGGCATCGCCGCCAGGGTCGAGCTCAAGGTGACTGCGGCGCCGGCGCGCCAGTCCGCGATCATCGCGGGGCCGAGTTCGAAACGCAGGAAGTGCACCGCGGCGGTCTTCTTGTCGTTGCTGCGCTCCATGTCCTCGTCGGCGATGGCCGTGACCGCGGCGTGGCCGTGCACGCTCAGCGCGATCGCATGCTCGATATGGCGCAGGCGCACCAGCTCGCGCTTGCGCTGTTCGACGTCGGCGTATTCGATGAGCATCGTGGCCTTGAGGTTGCTGCCGTCTGGAACCAGCGGATTGTAGGCGTCCAGCTCGTCCTGGATGCCATCGGCCTCGAAGATGCGCTCGATGCGCAGCATTTCCTGCACCTGGTACTGGATGCTCAGGCGATCCTCGAAGATCAGCGTGAGGTGCTCGCCGAGGTGCACCGTGCGCTGCTTCTTGTGCGCCATCACGCGGGCGCGGAACTCGCCGCGCTGCTGCGCGTAGGTTTCCAGGCTGAGCAAGTCGGTGCGGGTGAGTTTGTCCATGCTCAGATGCCGTAAGCCTTGCGCAGCAGGCTCAGCGGATGTTCCGCCGCCGGCTTGTCGTCGAGGCCGTGGGCGATGTGGCCGCCGGCCATCGGGCAGTCGCTGGTGAAGTGGTCGGGCTCGGCCTGGCTCACCCGGTTCTCCACCGGCTTGGCCAGCTTGCGCGAGATCGCGTAGGTCTTGTGCTTGACGCCATAGGTGCCGTCGTGGCCGGAGCAGCGCTCGATGGTGGTGATCTCCGTATCCGGCACCAGTTGCAGGATGTCGCGGGTCTTCGGGCCGATCTTCTGCACGCGCTGGTGGCACGGCACCTGCCAGGCGACCTTGCCCAGCGACTGCCTGAAGTCGGTCTGCAGCAGGCCGGCCTTGTGCCGTTCGGCCAGGTATTCGAACGGATCGAAGAAGCGGTCGCGCACCAGCGCGACGTCGGCATCGTCGGGGAACATCAGTGGCAGTTCCTGCTTGAACATCAGCACGCAGGACGGGATGGCCGCGGTGAAGTCCCAGCCTTCGCGCGCCATCTTCGCCAGCACCGGGATGTTGCGCTCCTTGTACTTCTTCACCGTCTGCAGGTCGCCCAGTTCCAGCTTGGGCATGCCGCAGCAGCTTTCCTGTTCGACCAGCTTGGTCGGGATCGCGTTGTGTTTCAGCACCGCGGCGAGATCTTCGACCACCATCGGGTCGGAGTGGTCGCAATAGCAGGTGGCGAACAACGCGAGCTTGCCGCGCGTGCGGCCGGCGGGGACTGCTTCGCCGCTGCCGTCGAGGTCGTGCAGGCGTTTGCGCGCGGTGGGCGAGTGGTATTCGGGCACGCGCGCCTTCGCGTCGACGCCCATGGTCTTTTCCAGCAGCTGGCGCGCGCCCGCGTTGCGGTTGGCGGCATTGATCACCTGCACCACCACCGGAATCGAGGCGAGCTTGCCGACGGTGCGCGTGCTGGACAGGATCTTCGACGACAGCGGTACGCCGTCACGCTCGAACGCCACCGCCTTGGCACGCAGCATCAGGTGCGGGAAATCCACGTTCCACGGATGCGGCGGCGTGTACGGGCACTTGGTCTGGTAGCACAGGTCGCACAGGTAGCACTGCTCGGTGACCTTGGGGTAGTCGGCCTTGTCGACCCCGTCGATCTCCATGGTCTTCGATGCGTCGACCAGGTCGAACAGGGTGGGGAAGGCGTGGCACAGGCTGACGCAGCGGCGGCAGCCGTGGCAGATGTTGAACACGCGTTCCAGTTCGGCATCCAGCGACTGCTGGTCCATGAAGTCGGGGCTGGTCCAGTCCAGCGGGTGCCGGGTGGGAGCGTCCAGGTTGCCTTCGCGCGTGTCTTGGGTGGGATCGGCCATCGTCTGTCTTCCCGCGGATCAGGAGCGGAGTCCCATCCGTCATCCCGGCTGTTGCCGGGATGACAGCCGTGTTCGGCGGTTCCTCAGGCCATGTCGCCCAGTGCCTTGGTGAAGCGGTTCGCGTGCGAGCGTTCGGCCTTGGCCAGGGTCTCGAACCAGTCGGCGATCTCGTCGAAGCCTTCCTCGCGCGCGGCCTTGCTCATGCCCGGGTACATGTCGGTGTACTCGTGGGTCTCGCCGGCGATGGCGCTCTTCAGGTTCAGCTGGGTGCCGCCGAACGGCAGGCCGGTAGCGGGGTCGCCCACCGCTTCGAGGTATTCCAGGTGGCCGTGGGCGTGGCCGGTCTCGCCTTCGGCGGTGGAGCGGAACACCGCGGAGACGTCGTTGTAGCCCTCCACGTCGGCCTTGGCGGCGAAGTACAGGTAGCGGCGGTTCGCCATCGACTCGCCGGCAAAGGCGTCTTTCAGGTTCTGCTCGGTCTTGGAGCCTTTCAGGTTGCTCATGACATCACCTCGTGGCGTTGGGCTGGGAGGGGTTGCAAGTGCGGCCTTCACGGTCGTGACCAGCCGAGCCTAGCGCCCGGCAGGCGAATGATGAAATTGATTGTCTAGATCGGGCAAATAGCCTGCAGCTATCAGTGCGCCGCCTTGCGCGCGGGACGCACGGGCTTCGCCGCGACGGCAGGCGAGGCTGCCGTATGCGGGTTCAGCAGGTCCGTCGGCAACTGCCGGAATACGGCGGCCAGCCGTTTCAGGAAGCCGTCCATCGCCGAGCTCTTGCGCCACACCATGGCGATGCGCCGGCTCGGCGGATGGCCCTTGAACTCGATCAGGTGCAGGTTGTCCAGCGGCGCCACGGGCGGCTTCACCGCGGTGACCGGCAGCAGGGTGATGCCGACGTTCGCCGCCACCATCTGCCGCAGCGTTTCCAGGCTGGTGGCGCGGAAGCCGCTGCGTTCGGCGGCGCCGGCAAGGTGGCACACCTCCAGCGCCTGGTCGCGCAGGCAGTGGCCGTCTTCCAGCAGCAGCAGGTTCTGGTTGGACAGGTCGGCCAGTTTCAGCTGGCCTTGCTTGTGCGCCAGCGGATGGGCTTCCGACACGGCCAGCAGGAAGGGTTCCTCGAACAGGAATTCGGTATGCAGGCTGTCCTCGTGCAGCGGCAGGGCGAGGATGCCGGCGTCCAGCTTGCCCTCGCGCAACAGGCGCAGCACCGCCTCGGTCTTTTCCTCGACCAGCAGCAGTTCCAGCTTGGGGAACGCCTTGCGCACCAGCGGCAACGCATGCGGAAGCAGGTACGGTCCCAGGGTGGGGAAGATGCCCAGTCGCACCGTGCCGGATTCCGGGTCCAGCGTGCGCCGGGCCACGCTACGGATCTGCTCGATGCCGTTGAGCACGTCGCGCGCGCGGATGGCGATGTCGCGGCCGACCTCGGTCAGCAGCACCTTGCGCGGGGTGCGCTCGACCAGCGGCACGCCCAGTTCCTCCTCCAGCTTCTTGATCTGGGTGGACAGGGTGGGCTGGCTGACGAAGCAGGCCTCGGCCGCGCGGCCGAAGTGTCGGTGCTCGGCCAGGGCCACCAGGTACTGGAGATCGCGAAGGTTCATGGATCGTCCCGGCTTGGCAATAGCCATACGCTATGGCTGGGATGGTAACAATCAATTGGAGCAATGCAAGCGAGGGTCCTATCCTGTGCCCACGTTGTGCTCGTGACACCCCGCGCGCCGGAGCTCCCCTCCCTCTCCCCCGCAGGCGCGCGGGCTTCCCCGGCCGGTGATGAAGCTTGCTTCGTCGCCGGTTTTTTTTGCTCGGAATTCCCTCGCGGGCGGCCCCTGGATGACGCGTTGCGGCACCCGGGGCATGCCTTCTGGCACTGGGTCGAAGGTCATGCCGGTTCTAGCTTGGGGATTCTCCACGTACCCAGGGAAATCACCATGCGCCGACTCGCCCGTCCTCTTCTGCTCACCGCACTGGCCGCCTGCTGTGGTGCGGCGTTTGCCGCCACTGCCGACCAGGCGCCGCAGGGGCGCTTGCCCGGCTGGGCCGTGCCGCAGTCGTACCAGCTGGCGTTCAAGGTCGATCCAGCGCAGCAGGATTTCTCCGGCACCACCACGATCAAGGTCAAGCTGACCAAGGCGTCCGATCACCTGTGGCTGGATGGCGCGGAATTGAAGGTGTCGAAGGTGACGATCACCGACGCCGCCGGCAAGACGCACACGGGCAAGTACGTCGCGGTGGATCCGAAGGCCGGCGTGGCGCGGGTGGATTTCGGCAGCACGTTGCAGCCGCAGCAGCTGACCGTGAAGGTCGAGTACACCGCGCCGCTCAACGCGCAGCTGCAGGGTCTGTACAAGGTCACCGCGAAGGGCCAGCCGTACGCGATGACGCAGATGGAACCGATCAGCGCGCGCTTCGCCTTCCCCGGTTTCGACGAGCCCGGCTTCAAGACCCCGTTCGACCTCAGCATCACCGTGCCCGACCACGAAAACGTGGTGGCGAATACCCAGCAGGTGAAACAGGCGCCAGCCGGCAAGGGCTGGAAGACCGTGACCTTCGCGCAGACGCTGCCGCTGCCGACCTATCTGGTCGCGTTCGCGGTGGGCCCGTGGGACATCGTCGCCGGCCCGGACATCTCGCCGACCGCCTATCGCGCCAAGCCGCTGCAACTGCGCGGCATCGCCGCCAAGGGCGAGGGGCAACGCATGAAACACGTGCTGGGCGAAACGCCGAGCATCATCCACGCGCTGGAGAACTACTACGGCTTCGGCTATCCGTTCGACAAGCTCGACCTGCTGGCCGCGCCGGATTTCGAGGCCGGCGCGATGGAGAACCCGGGCCTGGTCACCTTCCGCGACTGGCTGCTGCTGATCGACAAGGACTCGCCGGCGCGCAACGTGCAGGGCTCGTTCAACGTCAACGCGCATGAGCTGGCGCACCAGTGGACCGGCGACACGGTAACCACCGAATGGTGGAACGACATCTGGCTCAACGAGGCGTTCGCCACCTGGATGCAGCAGAAGGTCACCATGCAGGTGCACCCGGAATACCGCGCCGACCTCGACCGCGTGCGCGGCGGCCAGGGCGCGATGAACAACGACAGCCTGGTCAGCGCGCGCAGCATCCGCCAGCCGATCACCGGCAACGGCGACATCATGACCGCGTTCGACGGCATCACCTACCAGAAGGGCGCCAGCGTCATCGGCATGTTCGAGAACTACGTGGGCGAGAAGACCTACCAGAAGGGCATGCGCGCGTACATCCAGAGCCAGAAGTACGGCAACGCCACCGCCGACGACCTGGTCTCGGCGATCGCCACCGCGGCCGACAAGGGCGATGCGTTCAAGCACGCATTCAAGAGCTTCCTCGACCAGTCCGGCGTGCCGTACGTGGCGACGAAGCTGGAACAGAAAAACGGCCAGACCGTGCTGCAGCTGAGCCAGAGCCGCTACCTGCCGCTGGGCAGCAGTGGCGATCCGCAGCGCATCTGGGGCGTACCGGTGTGCGTGCGCTACGGCACCGCCGACGGCAGCAAGGTCGCCTGCGAAATGCTCGACAAGGCGACTGGCTCGATGGTGCTGGCCGGTGCCAGCAATCCGACCTGGATCATGCCGAACGCGAACGCCAGCGGCTATTACCGCTTCAGCCTCGACAAGTCGGAACTGGGCGGGCTGGTCAAGCAGATCGGCAAGCTCAGCGATGCCGAGCAACTCGCCTACGCCGACGCGATCAGCGCGAGCTTCCGCCATGGCGACCTCGATGCCGGCGACATGCTGGCCGCACTGCAGCCGTTGACCGGTTCGAAAATCCGCGAAGTGGCCACCGTGCCGCTGGACCAGGCCGCGCAGCTCTACCACCGCATCGCCGCTACCGATGCGCAGCGTGCCCGCCTGGCCGCATGGGCGAAGGCGGCCTACCTGCCGCGCCTGGAACAGCTCGGCTACCAGCGCAAGGCCGGCGAATCCGAGGACGACTCGCTGATGCGCAGCAGCCTGGCCAGTTCGCTGGCGTTCGACTTCAAGCTGCCGGAAGTGCGTGCGGCCCTGCTCAAGCAGGGTGAGGCGGCGCTCAAGCCGAAGGCAGATGGCCATCTGAACCTGGCCGCCGCCGATCCCGACCTGCTCGGCGACGCGCTGGGCGTGGCGGTGCAGGAGCACGGCAAGAGCGCGGTCGATGCGCTGATCGCCGAGCTGCCCAAGACCAGCGATCCGGCCTTGCGCAACGGCATCCTCGGCGGCCTGGCCAGCGTGGAGGATCCCGCGCTGACCGAGCAGGTGCGCAATTTCGCCCTGACCAAGCCGGTCAAGGTCGGCGAAATGCGCATGCTGCTGAGCGGCGGCCGCGACACGCTGGCCGAGCGTGATGCGATGTGGTCGTGGTTCACCGCGCACTATGCGCAGATCCTTGATCGCACCGGCAGCTTCTCCGGCGGCCGCCTGCCGTCGATGGCCGCGGGCGGCGGCTGCTCCAGCGCCGAGTACGACCGTCTGCAGGCGTTCTTCAAGACCCGCGAGAAGGATGCCGCCGGCATCGGCCGCGGCCTGGCGCAAACTGGCGAGTCGATCCAGCTGTGCAGCGCGCTCAAGGCGAAGCAGGATCCGGCCGCGATCCTGCGCTGAGCGGCAAGGTGGAACCGAAACAGCCGGCATGCACAACGTGCCGGCTGTTTCGTTTGCATGGATCGAAGAACCCTTCGCCCAGTCGCTGTCAGGTCGCGGCGATGACGTCCTTCGGCACGTGGGCCTCGATCCAGCCGATGATGAATGCCTCGAGCGCCACCCGCGGCGGCACTTCGATTCCGGTCTCCCGCACGAACGCCGCCGCGGCCTTGATCAAGGATTGCTTCGACTGATGTGACGCCTGTCGCGCGGCGGCCTGCTGTTGCCGCAGCTGGACGGTATGCGGCGATGGCTGACCCGGTCGCGCGAACTTCTGGTAGCGCCGCAATTCATCGGCGACCACTTCGGTATCGAACGATGCCTGCAGCATGGCCTTGCGCGCCTTCAGCAGCTGGATCAGATGAACGGCGGCTGGCGTCGGTCGGCCGGAGTCCTCCGCGATCAGAAGGACGCGGGCGAGTGATGGCGGCAGCATGGCCGCGGGTACGGACGCGGATGCGTTGATGTGCTCCAGCTGGCTCAGGAAGCCGGCGTGGGAGAAAGGCTTCGGGGTTGCCATGGGGAGCCTGATTCTGGAGAGCCTGGACGATACGTCCTTCGCTGGCGGGATGCCACGGCGGTTGTTGAAAACCGCAGGGGTAACGGCAAATTCCGATATCGCCGTTCCTTCTCGTTGGCCTAGAATCTTCACGTAGCGCGGACGCCATCCACTGCAGCGCATGGCCTGCATACGGCGGCGTCGTTCCACACAACGTGTCCACCGGCATCGCCTACAGGGGGCTTGATGATCGAGCTGGAAATCCAGGGCCTCTCGGAAAACCGGGAGGGCCTGCTGATCGAAGTCGGCCGGCTCGTCATGGCCAGCGGATTCAACTTGCAGCGGCAGCGTCTGCTGCCGGATCACTACGGCATCCTGCTGACGATGGTCGTGCGTGGGCCGTCGCGCAAGAAGCGGATGCTCGAGGCGGCGCTGGACGCCTGTGACCGCTTCATCAGCGTCAAGGTTTTCCCCTTCGTCGAAGGCGAGCCGAAACCGCATTTCGCGGCGTCGCGCAAGCGGGTGGGGCCGGCGGCCGTGGTCTCGCCGGCAGCGGTCGTTGCTTCGACGGCATCCGTGCCCGTCGCGGCGCCTGTGGTGGAGGACCGAACCCGGGGTGTCGAGTCGGCAGCGGCAGCCGCGCCGGAGCCACCCCGGGAGCCATTGGTGGAGCCGGAGTTCGAGTTCATCCTGCCCACGCCGCGGGCGCCCGCACCGGCACCTGCGCCCGTGGTCACGACACCGTTCGTCGAGCGGATTCCGCTGGCGCCGGACGAGGCTGCCGTCGAGAAGGCGCTGCGGGAACTGGAGTACGACTACCCGCAGATCGTGCCGCAGCTGCTGGCGTTAGCGCATTCGGTCGCCGAGGCCGCGCGCGAATCCTCGCTCGCGCTGGCGGGGCGGCGTACGGGTGCGTGGGTGTTCGAGAGCGAGTACGCGCTGGATGACGGGCTGGATCTGCGCGAAGCGATCGAGCACATCGGCGCCCCCGCGCTGCGCGCGCTGGTCGAGGTCGACCAGCAGGGCGGCCAGTTGCACATCCACGACAGCCCGCTGTGCGCGGAAGACGGCCGTTCCGGCTGCAGCTTCTTCAGCGGCTTCCTGGAAGGGTTGCTGGGGCCGGCCATCGCGCCGGGTAGGTTGTCGATTTTCCCCGTCTGTTGCCGGAGCTACGGGGCGGACGAGTGCGTGTTGGCGATTTCGGATTGAATCCGCGATCGAACGGAGCCGTTGTAGCGGGAGACCAGACCGCGCAGGGCGACGCGGCCGCCGACGACCATGCGTGAAAGCACCGCGCACATGGACCGCGCCGCCCACGTTCTCGAAGTTGACGTGCACGCCGTCAGGGGCGGCGGCTTTGAGTTGCCGCTTGAACTCAAGCCTATGCCTGCGACACAGGACGGCCAGCCATTTCAAAATTCAGCCGCCCGCGCGTCTTACAGGTCAACTTGGCATGACGAGGTGGATCGATGCGCGTCGCACGAACGAATATGGCAGGCATGTTGTGGGTGGATGCCTTGCGCCGCCGCTGGTCGCTGCGGCGGGCTGCTGGCGAGAGCCGATGGCAGTTGGCCATGCACATGACAAGCTGGGTGCGGCTGTTCATTCGGCAGACGCGATGGCTGCGTTCACTCAACGCGCGGGAGACCCTGCGACGGGCGGCGCACGCCGATCCCCGGCTCTATGAGCGCTGGCACCGACCTTATATTTCGACGCATTTCGGCCTCGATACCCGGCGCCGTATCGTCCGCTCGCACTACGCGTTCGTGATGCGGCGTTTTCCCGCGTGGCTGTGCGAGCGCATCGTGTCGGGTGGCAGCGCGCGCCTGGCCACGCTTCGGCTGGATGGCGTGCCCGGGGCGTACTTGAGTCTGCGCAAACCTTCGCGCGGCGACGCGGGTGAACTGAGCCTGTTGTTGCTCACCCTGGACAAGGAAGTGCTGGCTTCGTGCATCCTGACATTCGATCGCTGCGACAGCGTCATCATCGGTGCCGTGCGGGGCGCCGGCCCGCACACCCCGTTCGAGGCAACCCGCGAGTTCATCCAGGGCAGCCATGGCCTACATCCGGCCGACCTGCTGCTATCGCTGGTGCGCGAACTGGCTGCACTGCATGGCTTGAAACGCATCCGCGCGGTCGCCTCATCGGCGCGTGTCGTTGGCTCGTTGCAGGGGCTTGCCGCGGACGGCGACGACGCTTTCTGGCGAGAGCAGGGTGGCATGCCGGCGGGGTCGGGTTGTCACGAATTGCCGCTGTCGCTGGTGCGGGTGCCGTGCGCCGAGGGTCCCCGCAGCCGCCATGAAAAGCAGCAGCTGAGAGAGGCGTTCCGCGAGAAGGCCTGCGAGGCTTTTGCTGCCGCATTTCGCACGACGGACGGCGGTCATCCCGGCGGTGCGAGGGTATCGGGTTCACCGGATGTCGCTGCCACGATCCGCGCCCGATCGCACGGAGGGCAAAAACCCGCGCCGGAACATGGCGGCTTGCTGGCGGCCGGCCTGTGAAGCGTGTGCGGTCCGGATCAGAAATTGTAGGTGCCGCTGAGCAGGATCATCCGGCCCTCGCGTACCGGCACGAACGACGACTCTGCATTGACGGCATACAGGGTGCGCGCGAACAGGTTTTTCACGCCAAGCGTCGCCGACCAGGCGTCGGCGTAATAGGTGAGGTTGGCCTCCGCGCTGAGCTGGCCGGGGATGGCGAAATGCCCGCCGCTCTCGACACGGCCCATGGTGCGGCTGCGCGCGAACACGCCACCGGCTACGCCCCAGGATTGCAGCGTACTGCGCTGGAAGCGGTAGCTGGCCCAGGCGTTCCACTGATGCCGGGGCGCTCCATACGGAAGACTGCCGTCGTGGTTGCGGATGCGCGCGCCGGTATAGCTGGCCGACACATCCAGGCCGGGCATGACCTGGCCCTCGAATTCGATTTCCACGCCGCTGTTGGTCTGGCCCGGGCCGGGCACGGCGAAGTGTGGCGGCTCGGGCGATATCCGGTTGATGCTGTGATCCAGGCGGATGCGGTACCACGCCGCGCTCAGCCTGGCGCGCTGGTCGAACATGTCCAGCTTGGTTCCCACTTCGATCTGGCGCGACACCGAGGGCGGCAGCGGACGGCCATCCTCCCCCAGCAGCGCATCAACCTGGAAACCGGTGTTGCTGGAGGCGTACAGCGACACGCCAGGAGCGGGCTTGTAGACCACGCCGAGTCGCGGCACCCATTTCGACCGGTGCAGTGTGGGCACCGCGCCGCCGGCCAATTCGTATGTGGCATGGCGCACGGTCGCCAGCACGTCCCATGACTCGCCGATCGAGATCTGGTCCTGCACGAATACTCCGGTGTTGGTCGACCAGGATCCGCCCAGTGGCTGGGTCCGTGCGAGGCTCGCGTCCTGCGAAGTGGCCGACGGCAGCAGGTTGTTCGGCTGCAACTCGACGTTGACCGCTTGTCCCGTGGTGATGACGTTGGACTCGGCGCTGTTGCCGGCGTGGGTGCGGGCGTAGTCGATCCCCAGCAGCACGTCGTGCACCAGCATGCCCTGGTCGAAGCTTGCCGCCAGCTCGTTCTGCAGCGTGTAGAACGCGTCGGCATAGCGGTACGTGCTGGCCGCCGCCTCGGTCAGGCCGAAACGCTGTGTGTCGGAAAATGCCCAGGCCTGCCCGCTGCTGTGCTGGCTCACGTACTGCCCGCGGCTGCGCAGGCTCCAGTCACCGCCGAGCGCTTGCTCGGCCATGTAGAAAGCGCGATGGGTGCGGTACCTCGCATGGTCGTCCGGGTTGCCGAGCAACACATCGAATGACGACGACTCGGCCAGCGACGGGCCAAGCAGCACGGTGTGATCCGGCACCGGTACGCGGTTGTCGACGTACTCGAGGCCGAATAGCAGTTGCGTGGTGTCGCCCTGCCAGGCGATGGACGGCGCCAGGTAGCCGCTGCGTTGGCCGTGGTAACCCTGCGCCGTGCGGTCGGCGCGATTGCCGGCGGCAACCCATCGATAGGTCAGCCGCCCCTGCTGGTCGAGCGGTCCGGCCAGGTCGACGCCCAGCCGCGTGCCGTCGTGACGTCCGGCGGAGAACACCAGCTGCCGCACCGGTTCGGCCTGCGGCCGTTTCATCACGATGTTGACCGAGCCACCGAAATTGTTGTCCACCGACGACTCGCCGAGGATCGTCTCCGGCCCCTTCAACACCTCGACTCGTTCGATGCCGATCAGCGGCGGCAGGTCCTCGATGCGCGCCACGCCGTTGGGCATGCCGTCGGTCAGGCCGTTGCCGGTGCTGAATCCGCGGATGCGAAACAGCGGCGGGCCGCCGAAGCCGTCCACGTAATCCACGCCTGCCACGTGGCGCACCACGTCGGCCACTTCGAAGGCCTGTTTGGAGTCCATCAGGTCGCGCGTGACGATACTCACCGACTGGGGAAGGTCGGCCAGGTTCGAATCCGTGCGTGTGGCGCCGCGCGTGGTCCCGGCCATGAACCCCATGTCAGCCAGCACGAGACCGGAAACCCGCACGGTATCCAGTACCGAGACGATCGGCACGCTCGGCTTGGTGCCGCTGAGCCGGCTTTCATAGGAAACCGCCGGCGTGAAGTCGCGCTGGCGCACCACCACCGTGCGCCTGCCGATCACCTCGTAATCCAGGCCGGTGCCTTCGAGCAGGCGGGCAAGCGCCACTTCCACCTTCAATTTGCCGGAGGTGCCGGTACTGCGTCGTCCCGCAATCGTGTTGCTGGAGGTGAGTATCTGCACGTCGGCCTGGCGACCCAGGGCCATCAGCGCGCTGGACAGCGGTTGCGGCGGAATCGAGAAGCGGGTCGGTCCGTCCGTCAACACGAAGGCGCCCGACGCGGCATCGACAGTACCCGGGCAACCCGCCGAGAGGCACCATGCCACGCACACGACGAGCGCGCGCCGCAGCCACCCTGCAGGCCGGCGCGACGTCATCCGCAGCATCCCGGCGGCGCATCCCGCACGGGAACGGCCCCTCGGTGGCGCATGGCCCGCCTGCACCCATGGCAGCGGTGCCGTTTACGTTCCGCCATCGTGCCTGCCCTGCATGCGAATCGTGGTCCGGTTAGGGTTGTCCGGCACTCGAAAGCACCACGTGGTCGGCAAACGTACTTACCTGCACGGGGAAAACATGCGGCAAGGCGCCAACCCAGCTGTCAATGGTAGTGGTGTTGACCGTGCCGGTGAACATCAGCTCGCCCAGGCGCGGATCGGCAAGCTGCACCGGCTGGTGGCTGTAACGGTTGACGTTGGCCAGGACGGCCGACAGCGGCTCGTTGACGAACTCCAGCCGATGGTGGCGCCAGGCCGCCGCGTGCTCGATCGACACTTCGGAAACGCTGACCGCTCCGGTAGCCGGGTCGTACTCGGCACGCTGCCCGGCCACCAGGTCCAGCCGACCTGGCGTCAGGTTCGCACCAGGCGATGCGCCGTCGGCGGGGGACAGGCGTACGCGCCCCTCGGTCACCGTTACGCTGACTCGCTGCCCGGTGCGCCGCACGTTGAACGCGGTGCCCAGATCCTCGATGTGCAACGGGCCGGCGGTGACCACGAAGGGGCGGCTGTTGTCGTGGGTGACGGTGAAAAATGCTTCGCCGGTACCTAGGTCGATGTCGCGCCGGTCGCGCGCATAACGTGTCGTCAGCGTCGATGCCGCACCGAGTTGGATGGCGGTGCCATCGGGCAATTCGATGTCGCGATTCTCGGCCACGGCGCTGGCGTATTGCTGTGGCGGACCAGCAGGATCAAGCACGCCACGCAGCGTCCACCAGCCGCCCAGCAGCGCCACGCCGATCACGGCCGCGGCGGCGGCCGCCAGCAGCGGGCGGCGCTGCCGCGACACGCGGCGGGGGGCGAATTCGTCGATCAACTGCTGGCGTTGGTTCGTCGATGCGTTGGCGACCATGTCACCCAGCGCATTGAGCTGCGCGAATGCCTGCGCGTTGCTGGGATCGGCCGCGATCCACGCGCTCCAGCGCTCAAGCAGGTCCACGGACGGCTCGGGATCACGCAGTTGGGTCCACCAGATCGCAGCCATGCGCATGGTTTCTTCCTCGAATCCCGTGTTGATGGCCATTACGGCGCCTCCGGTGCAAAACAGCGTTCTCGACAGTGGGCCATGGCATGGCTGACGTGATAGCGAATCATGCGCTCGCTGAGTTTCATGTCGCCGGCAATCACGGAAAAAGCGCGGCCTTCGACGACGTGCATCACGAAGGCCTGGCTGGACTTGGCGGGAAGCTCGCGCAGGGCGGCCTGTACCTTCTTCCACTGCTGGCTGGCCCACAGGTGTTGCTCGGGTAATGGCGTGGCGTGCATATCCTCAGCGGCCGGATCGGGCGGCACGTTGGCTCGCACGACGCGCTTGCGCAGGTAATCCATCGACTGGTTGATCGCCATGCGGAACAGGAACGCGCGCGGCGATTCCAGGTGGGACAGGTCATTCATCGTCAGCAACTTCACATAGACTTCCTGGGCGATCTCCTGCGCGTCGGTGCGGGAGCTGAGACGGCATTGCAGCAATGCCACCAGGGCATCGTGATGCTCGCGATACAGCGCAGCCACCTGCTCGGCATGGCCGGGGGAGCTGCCTGGACGCGGGGCTTCGTCGCGGCGGGGTGGTTCCATGCTGTACGGACTATCCATCAGTAGTGATTCATGGCGCTCGTCGGCTGGGGTGCGAGGATCTGCCGCAATCTCGGCTTTTCTCATCTCTCCCAAAGACGTGCAAGCTGGGGAAATTTGAAATGGCGGCATATTCCCCGTTTGCCAGCAGCAGGGCCTTTCTTTCCCTGGGAAGTGGGGGAAGGTGCCCGAAGAAGCGCTCCCTTCAGCCCGGGGCCGGACCCCGCGGCCAGAGGGCGTCAAGCAAGCACCATTCCGCATCGACCCCGAAACGTCGCCAGCTGCGTTGAAGTTGAAGTCGGGGTCGTGTTGCGCCCGATGCGGGTACGACGGTACACGCGCCGTGTTCCACTTACACTGTGCCGGCCGCACGGCACACAGGGAGAACTGCATGCTTGCTCGAACGCTCGGACTGCTGGGTCTGTGGTGGCTGCTGGCGGCGCCGCTGCCGGCGCAGGACGTACCGCCGCCGCTGCGCGACTGGCAGGGCTGGGTGCTGCACGACGTGCCGCAGCACGACTGCCCCTTCCTCGCCACCCAGGCACCGAACACCGGCAGCCGTCAATGCGCCTGGCCCGGTCGGCTGATCCTCGATGCCGGCAAGGACGGCGGCCGCTTCAGCCTGGACGTCCACGTGGATGCGCCGAGCTGGGTGGCGTTGCCCGGTGACGCGAAGAGCTGGCCGCAGCAGGTCGTCGCGAACAACCAGCCGGCGACCGTGTTGCAGCACGCCGGTCAGCCGATGCTGTGGCTGACGCCCGGCGACTATCAGTTGCGCGGCATGCTGCCGTGGACAGCGCGCCCGGCACGCTTGCGCATGCCGATGACCATCGGGCTGGTGGCATTGAGTGTCGATGGTGCGGCGGTCACGCGTCTCGAACGCAACGGCGACCAGCTCACCCTGGGCGAGGCCGCCGCCGCGCAGCGCGCCGCCGATGCGCTGTCGTTGCGCGTCTATCGCCGCCTTGCCGATGGCCTGCCGGCCACGCTGGAAACGCAGTTGCAGTTCAACGTCACCGGCAGTGCGCGCGAGCAATCGCTCGGTCCGGTGTTGCCGGAAGGTTTTGTGGCCACCGCCTTGTCCGGTGACTTGCCGGCGCGGCTGGGGAACGATGGCCAGTTGCGCGTGCAGCTGCGGCCGGGCCAATGGACGGTCACGCTTGCCGCGCGCAGCGTCGCCCCGCTGGGCAAGGTGGCGCTGAAGCTGCCGGCGGCACCGTGGCCGCGGCAGGAGATCTGGAGTTACGACGATGCTCCCGCCCTGCGCAATACCCGCGTGGAAGGCAATGCCACCGACGCGGCCCAGGCCGGCGTGCCGGGCGAGTGGCGCGAGCTGCCGGCCTTCGTGCTGGACGACGGCATGGGCCTGGCGATCGAGCAGGGCACGCGCGGCGACGAGGGCGGCAAGGGCGACCAGTTGCACCTGCAACGCCAGCTGTGGCTGGACTTCGACGGCGGCGGCCTCAGCGTGGCCGACCGCCTCAGCGGCGAGCTGCGCCATCACCAGCGCCTCGACGTGGCGGCGCCGTGGCAGTTGCAGCGGGCCAGCCAGGGCGGCGAGCCGCTGCTGGTGAGCAAGGACGAGGGCGGCGGCAGCGGCGTCGAGTTGCGCGAGCAGCAGCTCGACCTCGATGCCGGCCTGCGCCTGCCCATGCATCGCGGCGCGATTCCCAGCGCCGGTTGGCAACTGCCGTTGGAAAGCATCGACGCCACCTTGCACCTGCCGCATGGCTACCGCCTGCTCGGCGCGATCGGCGTGGACCGCTCGCCCGATTCGTGGGTCGGCCAGTGGAGCCTGCTCGACCTGTTCGTGGTGGCCCTGATCGCGTTGCTGGCCGGGCGCCTGCTCGGCTGGCCGTGGGCGCTGCTGGCCGCCGGCTACCTGGCGCTGGCGCAGCACGAGAGCGCCGCGCCGCTGTGGACGCTGGCCGTGACGCTGGCACTGGCGCTGCTACTGCGTGCGTTGCCGGAAGGCCGGCTGCGCGCGGCGGCACGCGCCGGCGCGGTGGCGATCTTCGCGCTGGCGGTGCTGTGGACCCTGCCGTTCGCCGCGGCGCAGTTGCAGTACGCGCTGCATCCGCAACTGGAAGGCGGAAGCCAGAGCCGGGTCGTTTCGGCGAGTTACGCCGAGCAGGCGGCGCAGGAAGAGGTCTATGCGAATGCGCAGATGAAGATGAAGCAGCAGGTGGCGCCGGCGCCACCACCGCCCGTCGAAGAAATGGCCGCTGCCGCGCCGTCGGCTGACGACGCGATGAAGGACAGGCAAGTACGGGGGGATTCCGGCCTGGTGGCAAGCGGCCGTTCGAATCAGGCGTTGTCTTCGGTCGTGGTTATAGGGACGAAGATGCCGGGCCTCGGCAGTGCCAGCAACAACCGGGTCGACAGCCGCAGCGTGATCCAGGCCGGCGCCGGCATGCCGAGCTGGAATCAGGGCAACGACTACCGGCTCGGCTGGTCCGGCCCGGTGACCGCGGAGCAGAGCACGCGGCTGGTGATCGCGCCGGCGTGGCTGGTGCGGCTGCTGCGGGTGGTCATGGTGGGACTGCTGGCGCTGCTGCTGGCGAAGCTGGTGCCGCTGCTGCTGACGCCTCTGCGTGGTCGTTGGCGCGACTGGCGCGGCGGCGGTGCGGTGAGCGCCGCCTTGCTGGCCATCGCGCTGCTGCCCGCGGGCGTGCATGCGCAGAGCCTGCCCAGCCAGGACTTGCTGATTCAGCTGCGCGACCGGCTGACCGAGGCGCCGAAGTGCGCGCCGGCCTGCGCCGCCGTGGCACAGGCGCAACTGCTGGCCAGCGGCGACACGCTGGATGTGGCATTGGAGGCGCATATCGGCGCCGCGGTCGCGCTGCCGCTGCCGCAAGCCGACGACGCGTTGCAGTTGCTCGATGTCGGCGTGGACGGCCGTGCGAATGCACCGCTCAGCCGTCGCGGCGATCAGCTGCTGCTGCGGCTGGACCGCGGCGTGCATCGGATCAGCCTGCGCTACCGCATCGGCGCGACGGACAACGCCAGCTTGCGTTTTGTGCTGCGCCCGCAGCGCATCGCCTTCAGCGGCCAGGGCTGGTCGCTGGCCGGCGTCGACGACGGCCGCCCGCTGGGCGACAGCGTCGCCTTGCAGCGCACGCGCACGGCCACCGATGGCAAGGACCTGCCGCCCGTGCAGAACTTCCCGCCCTATGTGCGGCTGACCCGCAGCCTGCAACTGGGCGTCGACTGGACGGTCGAGAACACGGTCGAGCGCATCGCCCCGCAGGATGGCGGCTTCAGCGTCACGCTGCCGCTGCTGCCGGGCGAGCATCCGCTGGGTGACGACGTGCTGGTGAAGGATGGCCGCATCAGCATCACCTTCAACGCGAACAGTGACGAGGTGAGCTGGAGCAGCCGGCTCGATCACGCGACGAAGCTGGCGCTGCAGGCGCCGGCGCTGGGCGAGCGTGCCGAGGTGTGGGCCATCCACGCCGCGCCGATGTGGCACGTGGACGCGAAGGGCGTGCCGACCAGCGCCAGCGATGACGGGCTGCTGTACCAGCCGCTGCCCGGCGAAAGCCTGCAACTGGCCTTCAGCAAGCCGGTGGCGATCGCTGGCGACAGCCTGGCGTTCGACGGCGTGCAGGTAACCAGCCGCGCCGGCGAACGCGCCACCGAAACCACGCTGAGCCTGCGCGCGCGCAGCACGCGCGGCGGCGAACACGCGATCAGCCTGCCGGCCGGTGCCGAGTTGCTGGATGCGAATCGTGACGGCGAGTCGATCAACCTGGCCGTGCGTGACGGCAAACTGAGCCTGCCGCTGCTGCCCGGCGAACACGGCTACACGCTGCGCCTGCGCGAGCCGCACGGTGTCGCTGCGCGCACGCGCACACCGGCGTTTGCGCTGCACGCGCCGGTGGCGAACGTCGACCTCGCGTTGCAGCTGCCGCAGGATCGCTGGGTACTGTGGACGTGGGGGCCGACCACTGGTCCGGCGGTGCTGTACTGGTCACAGCTGGTCGTACTGCTGTTCGCCGCGTGGCTGCTGGCGCGCTACGCGCCGACGCCGCTGCGCTTCCGGCACTGGCTGCTGCTCGGACTGGGCTTCTCCGCGTTCGCCTGGAGCGCCTACGCGCTGGTGGTGGCGTGGCTGATCCTGCTGGGCCTGCGCGCGCGCAGCACGCCGTCGGAGCAACTGGGCAGCACGAAGTTCAACCTGATGCAGCTGGGCCTCGCGCTGCTCACCCTGCTGGCGCTGGCGGTGCTGATCGGCGCGGTACCGAAGGGCCTGCTCGGCCTGCCGGACATGCACGTGGCCGGCAACGCATCCAATGCGTGGAACCTGCGCTGGCTCGCCGACCAGAGCGCCAATGCATTGCCCGGTGCCGGCGTGCTCAGCGTTTCGCTGTGGGTGTACAAGCTGGCCATGCTGGCGTGGGCGCTGTGGCTGGCATGGTCGCTGATCGACTGGCTGCGCTGGGCCTTCGACGCGTGGACGCGCGGCGGCTACTGGCGCAAGCCTGCGCCGAAGCCGGGCGTGGCGCCGCCGCAGCTGCCGCCATCGGCGACGGAGCCGCCGCATGCCTGATGTCCGCGGCATGCTGGCTGCTGCGGCCGATCGGCTGGGCGAGCGCGTCGACGCCGAGCTGTTGTTGCTGCACGTGCTGCAGCAGCCGCGCAGCTGGCTGTTCACCCACGCCGACGACGTGCCGGATATGGACGTCCAGACGGCTTATGCCGCCTTGGTCGAACGCCGCGCCGCGGGCGAGCCGGTGGCCTATATCACCGGCCGGCGTGGCTTCTGGTCGCTGGACCTGGAGGTGAGCCCGGCCACGCTGATCCCGCGCCCGGAAACCGAGCTGCTGGTCGAACTGGCGCTGCAGCGCCTGCCGCTCGTCGCTGCCTGCAACGTGGCCGACCTCGGCACCGGCAGCGGCGCGATCGCACTGGCGATTGCGCGCGAGCGGCCGCGTGCCCGGGTGGTCGCCAGCGACACCAGCGCCGCCGCACTCGCCGTCGCCCAGGGCAACGCGCAACGCCACGCCATCGGCAACGTCGCCTTCGTGCACGGCGACTGGTTGGCGCCACTCGCCGGCCAGCACTTCGATCTGATCGTCTCGAACCCCCCGTACATCGAAGCCGCCGACCCGCACCTGGCGCAAGGCGACCTGCGTTTCGAGCCACCCACGGCGCTCGCCTCCGGCCCCGACGGCCTCGACGACATCCGCCGCATCGTGCGCGGCGCCCCCGCCCACCTGCACCCCGGCGGCTGGCTGCTGTTCGAACACGGCTGGAACCAGGGCGCCGCCGTCCGCGCGCTGCTCACAGCGGCCGGCTGTACCGAGATATTCACGGCGCAGGATCTGGAGTCGCGCGATCGGGTGAGTGGTGGGCGTCTCGGGTAGGTCGTCGCGCGCCCCCTGCCTGTGGGACGGCGGATATCAGCCCGCGCTGGCGATGCTGGCGGCGGCAAGCTGCGGGAAACGCGCGCGGATCGCGTGGCGGATGCCGGGCAGGTCGAGGCCGGCCATGGTCAGCACTTCCTCGCGGCTGCCGTGTTCCAGATAGACGTCCGGCAGGCCCAGGTGCAGGATCGGCAGGGTGATGCCGTGCGCGGCCAGGCATTCCGCCACGGCGGAGCCGGCGCCGCCGGCGACCGCGTTGTCTTCCAGGGTGACGAAGGCATCGTGGGTTTGCGCCAGTTCCACGATCAGCGCCTCGTCCAGCGGCTTCACGAAGCGCATGTTGACCAAGGTAGCGTCCAGTTCGGCGGCGATGGTGGCGGCCGGCGCCAGCATCGCGCCGAAGCTGAGCAGGGCCAGACCGTGGCCGCGCCGGCGCAGTTCGGCCTTGCCGATCGCCAACGTGTCGAGTTCCTGGTGGATCGCTGCGCCGGGGCCGGTGCCGCGCGGATAGCGGATGGCGGCGGGACCGTCATAGTGAAAGCCGGTGCTGAGCATCATGCGGCACTCGTTCTCGTCGGCTGGCGCCATGATGACCATGTTCGGCAGGCAGCGTAGGAAGGTGAGGTCGAAGCTGCCCGAATGGGTGGCGCCGTCCGGCCCGACCACGCCGGCGCGGTCGATCGCGAAGGTGACGTCGAGGTTCTGCAGCGCCACGTCGTGGATCGCCTGGTCGTAGGCGCGCTGCAGGAAGGTTGAGTAGATCGCCACCACCGGCTTGGCGCCTTCGCAGGCCATGCCGGCGGCCAGCGTCACCGCATGCTGCTCGGCGATCGCCACGTCGAAGTAGCGTTCAGGGTATTCCCGGGAGAAGCGCACCAGGCCGGAACCTTCGCGCATCGCCGGGGTGATGCCGAACAAGCGGTCGTCGCCGGCGGCCTGGTCGCACAGCCAGTCGCCGAAGATGTCGGTGTAGGTGGGTTTGGCCGGCGCGGCCTTCTTCACCACGCCGGCCTGCGGGTCGAACGGGCCCACCGCGTGGTACTCGATCTGCGCCTGTTCGGCCGGGGCGTAGCCCTTGCCCTTGGTGGTGATCACGTGCAGCAGCTGCGGCCCGGGCAGGTTCTTCACCGTGCGCAGCGCCTGCAGCAGTTTCGGGATGTTGTGGCCGTCGATCGGGCCGGTGTAATGGAAGCCCAGTTCCTCGAACAGCGTCGACGGCACGAACATGCCCTTGGCGTGTTCCTCCCAGCGCTTGAAGAAGCGGCCCATGAAGGACTGTTTCGGGATCGCCCGCTTGGCCCGCTCGCGCAACTGGTTGAGGCGGCGGCTGGCCATGGCGCGGGCCATCATCTTGGTCATCGCGCCCACGTTCTCGCTGATCGACATGCCGTTGTCGTTGAACACCACCAGCATGTCCGGCTCGGCGTCGCCGCCGTGGTTGAGCGCCTCGAACGCCAGGCCGGCGGTCATCGCGCCGTCGCCGATCACCGCGACGACCTTGCGGTGGTCGCCCTTGCGCTGCGCGGCGAGCGCCATGCCCAGCGCGGCCGAGATCGAGGTGGACGAGTGGCCGACGCCGAAGGTGTCGTATTCGCTCTCCTCGCGCCGCGGGAACGGCGCCAGGCCGTCCTTCTTCTTGATCGTGGTGATGCGGTCGCGACGGCCGGTGAGGATCTTGTGCGGGTAGCACTGGTGGCCCACGTCCCACACCAGGCGGTCGTGCGGCGTGTCGAATTCGTGGTGCAGCGCCACGGTGAGTTCCACCACGCCCAGGCCCGCGCCGAAGTGGCCGCCGGAGCTGGCCACCGCCTCGATCAGGTACTGGCGCAACTCCTCGGCGACGGCGGGCAGTTCGTCATCGGGTACGCGGCGCAGGTCGGCTGGCGTCTCGATCGGCGCCAGGTGGGGGTAGTGGGAAAGGTCGTTCATCCGCGTATTGTTGGTCCAGCGGCGGGGCGGGGCAAGGGCGGACATGTGAACGGACGAGGACGAGGCCGCCGCAGGGGGTTCTCCACATGGCACACACGCTCGTGCGGAGACGCTGGGCAAGGTTCTTCAGATACGGGAAATTCGTCATGTCCGTGCGCAAATTGTTCCGCCGCTTTGCCGAGGGCACCTCGCGTCAGGCCGGCAAGCCGATGGCGTTCATCCTGGCCGTCACCCTGGTGGTGGCATGGGCGACCACCGGGCCGCTGTTCGGCTATGGCGATACCTGGCAACTGGTGATCAACACCTCCACCACGATCATCACCTTCCTGATGGTGTTCCTGATCCAGAGCAGCCAGAACCGCGATACCGCGGCGCTGCAGATCAAGCTGGACGAACTGATCCGCACCAGCCATGCGCACAACGCGCTGCTGAACCTGGAGGAACTGGACGAGGACGACCTGGACCGCATCCGCAGGCATTACTGCAAGCTGGCGCACCAGGCCTACGGCAGCCTGTCCACGATCGAGCAGGACATCCGGGACATGCACAACGACGAGGGCGAGGACGACTCGGCCGACTGAACTCAGGCGGCGACGGGCGTGGTCATCGACATGGAGCGCCGGTCGCGCGGCAGCCGGCTGACCAGGAATTCCATCTGGTCGGCCAGGATGTTGCGGTTGGACAGGATCAGGTGCTCGACCCAGCTCGGCCGGTACGGCACGGCCAGCAGCGGCATGTTGGCTTCCTGCGGGGTGCGGTTGCTCTTCTTCAGGTTGCACGCGAGGCAGGCGCTGACCACGTTCTCCCACTCGTCCTTGCCGCGCTTGGAAATCGGCAGCACATGGTCGCGGGTGAGCTCAGCGCGGACGAAGTGTTCGCCGCAATACAGGCAGATGTGGCGGTCGCGGGCAAACAGCGCGGTGTTGGTCAGTGCCGGTGCCGGGTCGATCGCATGCTCGCGGCAGTGGCCGGTGCTGGCGATGATCGGGTGCAGTTGCAGCAGGCTCTGCGCGCCGAGCAGGCGGTTGTGGCCGCCGTGCACGGTGAGGCAGGGGTCGCCCAGGGTCCAGGCGACCGCGTCACGGACGTACAGGCAAACCGCCTCCTGCCAGCTGATCCAGTCGAGGATGCGGCCGGCGGCGTCCAGTGACAATACGCGGGTCGCATTGAGATCGGCCCGACTTGGCACTTCCATCAGCATGTAAATCGTCCTTCAGCCAGGGGCTTCGAAAGAGCGTTCAGGCAATGCAGGGTGCTTGTCTGGGGTCAGCATAGAACAATTTCGTTGCAATTCGCATGCAAATGGGGCAGCAGCCCCCTGGCGGGGCAGTCGCCGTTGCGGATAAGCACTGATATGATTGCCAGTCAACACAGACCCGACGCCGGGTTTGGTAGGGGCGCTTGGTGGTGACCCGGCACGGCGGTGGGCAGAGGTGGACAACGTGGCTGAAGTTCTTTTCTACGAGCATCCGGTACCGCTCAACCGTGTCGAGCACAAAGACCTGCGCATGAAGGCCGTGCCGAACGTCAAGTTCGCCATGAACGCGCATTCCGTGCCGCTGACCGGCGTCGAGTTCGGCATCGCCGCGCGCGACCTGCTGATCGTGTTCGCCGGTACCAGCGTCACCGACGCTGGCCCGGTGGCCCTGCTCGGCCTGCGCCAGAACGAAAATCTGTACGTCGACGCCGACGGCCAGTGGTCGCCGGACACCTATGTCCCGGCGTTCGTGCGCCGCTACCCGTTCGTGCTGGCCGAGAAGCCGGCGGGGCAGGAAGGCGACGACTTCACCGTGTTCCTCGACGAGCGTTACGAGGGCTTCAACGCGACGGAAGGCCAGCGCCTGTTCAAGGAAGACGGCACCGACAGCGAGCTGCTGGCCAATGCCGTGGGCTTCCTCGGCGATTTCCAGCAGAACGTCACGCGCACCAAGTGGTTCATGGAGCAGCTGAACAAGCACGGCCTGCTGGAGCCGCGCAACGTGCAGTTGCAGAAGGAAGGCAAGGACGGCCAGCAGGGCAAATCGATCAATCTCAACGGCCTGTTTGTGGTCAACGAGGAGAAGCTGCGTACGCTGGACGAGAAGACTTGCCAGGAGTTCCTGCGCGAAGGCGTGCTCGGCTGGATCTACGCGCACCTGCTGTCGCTGACCAACATCGACCGCCTGGCCCGTCGGCTGGACGTGCGCGAGCAGGCCGAGGCGGCTGCCGGCGCGGTCACGAACTGATCGTTCCATTCCGCTGGTCGCAAGGAAGCCGCCCTCGGGCGGCTTCTTTCGTTGGCGCGTTCAGCGGACCGGTTTGGCCAGCCGCAGCAGGTCGGGTGTGTAGCCGGAGGCTTCGTACAGGGCGCGGGCGCGCTCGTTGCCGGGAAACACCGCCAGCGTCACCAACTGGCATTGATGTTCGCGTGCCCAGGTCTCGGCGTGCGCCAGCAGCGCCTTGCCGACGCCACGCCCCTCGTGCTGCGGCGCCACCGCAATGTCGGAGATGTGGCAATTGCTGCGCCCGGTGAAGAAGTCCGCGGTGCGCTGCAGATGGATGAAACCGGCCCGTTCGCCGTCTTCGTCCTCGGCCACGAACAGGTAGCTGTTCGCCGGCTGGTCCTCCAGATGGCGCAACAGGTCGTTGCGGATGCCCTCGATGCATTCGTGGCGGCGCCGCCATGGCGGCAGCGTGAAATCCACGAAACGCGGCACCTGATCGAGGATGAAATCGTCGTCGTCTTCTTCGGCCAGGCGAATCAGCAGGGACATGTCGGTCATGAGGATCGACTCAGTGGCTGGGTGACGGTGCCGTTTCTACACCTTGCATGGTGGCTGCGGTAGTCCCTGCCGGCACGTGTATATTTTGCGGAGCGCGACAAGGGCCGGGGCGATACGTCGGCCTCGTCTTGCCGAACGGCATCCACGCAAGGAAATCGCCCATGTCGACCACCCGCCGCCTCCACATCCAGCCTGCCGGGGATCCCGTGCTCGCGCAGGGCATGCGCGACATCCACGACGACTTGAAGCTGCCGTCGGCGTTCCCGCCGGAAGTCGAGGCAGCCGCGGCGCAGGCGGCCGCGAACCCGCGGCTGCCGGAGCTGGATCGCAGCGACATCGCCCTGGTGACCATCGACCCGCCCGGCTCGATGGACCTGGACCAGGCGATGCATGTCGAACGCACCGATGGCGGCTATCGGGTGTGCTACGCGATTGCCGACGTCGCCGCCTTCGTCAGCGCCGGCGACCCGGTCGACCTGGAGGCGAACCGGCGCGGCGAGACGCTGTACGGCGCGGACGCGAAGATCCCGCTGCACCCGAAGGTGCTGTCCGAAGGTGCCGCCTCGTTGCTGCCCGGCCAGTTGCGGCCGGCGTTGTTGTGGACGATCGATCTGGACCAGACCGGCGAAGGCATTGCTGTCGACGTGCGGCGCGCGAAGGTCAGCAGCCGCGCCCGGCTCGACTACGCCGGCGTGCAGCAACGCATCGACGCGGGCACGGCCGACCCGATGTGGGCGGTGTTGCGCGAGATCGGCGAGCTGCGCCGGCAGCGCGAGTTCGCCCGCGGCGGCGTCAGTCTGCCGCTGCCGGAGCAGGAAGTCAGCGTCGTCGATGGCCGCTGGAAGCTGGCGTTTCGCGCGCGCCTGCCGATCGAGGACTGGAACGAGCAGATCTCGCTGCTGACCGGGATGGCCGCGGCGCATCTGATGGTGCAGGCGAAGGTCGGCCTGCTGCGCACCCTGCCGCCGGCCGATCCGCGCGCGATCGAGCGCCTGCGCGTCACCGCGCGGGCGCTCGGCATCGCCTGGCCGCCCGGGCTGGATTATCCCGGCTTCATCCGTTCGCTGGATCCGTCGAACGACGTGCATGTGGCGATGCTGACCGCCTGCACCAGCGTGCTGCGCGGCGCCGGCTACGCGGCGTTCGACGGCGCGCTGCCCGCGCAGCCGATGCACTCGGCGCTGGCCGCGCAATATACCCATGCCACCGCGCCGCTGCGCCGGCTGGTCGATCGCTACACCGGCGAGGTCTGCGTGGCGCTGTGCGCGAAGCAGCCGATACCGGCGTGGGCGCTGGCCGCGCTGCCGGGCCTGCCGGCCACCATGCAGGTCTCCGGCCATCGCGCCGGCCAGTACGAAAGCGCCGTGCTCAACCTGGCCGAAGCCGCCGTGCTGGCGCCGCGCGTGGGCGAAGTCTTCAACGGCGCGATCGTCGAGGTCGCCCATGACGATCCGGGCAAGGGCACGGTCATCGTGCGCGACCCGGCGATCGAGGCCAGCGTATCCGGCAGCGCGAGGCTTCCGCTCGGTGCCGACGTCAGGGTGAGCCTGGTCGAGGCCGATCCGGTTCGGCGGGTGACGCGTTTCGAGCTGGCTGGTTAGCCGGAGTCTCCGCGCAAGTCACGGCGAGCGGCTGCGAATCGCGCGCGAGAAATCGTCTACCGCCTGGCTGTTTCTCGCCCGTTCGGTGATCCGGCCGCGTTGACGCAGGACGTCGACCGGCACGCTGCGATCCACCGCGCCCACCTTGTGCAGGTATTCCGGCAAGTAGCCGGTCAGCAGCAGGCGGATGTCGCGCGGCAGGCCCGGATCGATCTGCCGGGCCATACGGTAGACGATCGTGGTGCAGTTCGAGGTGATCGTGTTGTAGAACTTCGGTGTCACCGCCATCTTGTTGGCGGCGTGCACGTAGGAGAGGAACAGCGCGCGCATGGCCGCCTTGTCCATGCGCAGGGGATACAGGTAGTCGTCCTCGCCGCGCACATTGGTGCGCACGCGGATGATGTCGCGTTCGTCGGCGGCCACCAGTACCGTCTCGAACTGCTTGAAGAAACCGCCGACCGGCGAGTACTGCTCGCCGCGTTCGCGGCGGATCTCCACCGAGAACACCACGTGGCTGTCGTCGTCGAAGCCGAACGAGATCATCGCGTGGGCGATCGCCTGGCTGCCCCAGTACGACAGCACCGCGTCGGCCGAGGCGAGGCGGTCCAGGTCGTAATGGCGGGTCTCCCAGTGCGCGTCGTAGTCGTCGTCGCTGCGCCAGTCGAAGTCGCGCACGTTGTCGAGGGTCACCTCGCTGCCGTTCACCGTGCCGGTGAACTGGCGCGAAACGTCGTCGGCCCAGATCCGCGTGCCGGACGGCGCGATGCTCGCCCACCACAGCAGCAGCAGCGCGTACATCGCCGCGTAGACACCCAGCGGAAGCCAGCTGCGGCGGGCGGTTGCGATGGCGACCAGGGCGATCACGGCAAGTGCCCACAGCACGCCGCCGAGTGTGCGCACGGTCGCGTTGCCGGGCAACTGGTACCACAGCGCCATGGCGCCCCACGCACCGGAGACGAAGGTGACGAGTGACACCGCCGCGATGAGCGCCGCCCTGCCGATCATTCCGTGTGCCTTTGCCATCTCGTTCCCGGGCATCCGTCCATGGCGCAAGCGTGCGGCTTTGGCCGTGGCATGGCAATGCCGGGGCCTCGACGTGGTGGTTACAATCCCCGCACCACCCGCCCGGGCCATGACGCCGATGAGAGCACGCCGATGATGACCGGAACCTGCGCCCGGGTCGCGCGCTGCATCGCCATCATCGGGCTGCTCGGCCTCAATGCCTGCGCGATGGTCGGGGTGAGCCGCGTCAAGACCAACGACTATGCCAACCAGCGGCGCGCCGATGTGATCGGTACCAACCGCCTGAGCGACCGCACCGTGCAGTCGCTCAACGTGGTGGCGCTGGCGGTCGACAGTTGCCAGCGCGAATTCATCAGTTGCACGGATACCGTAGCCCACTCGGCGGGGCTGACCGACGAGCAGCGGCTCTCGGCGCTGGCCGAACTGTGGTTGGGCTTGGCGCTCAAGGCGGAACGGTCGCGGCCCGGCGCGGCGATGGACGATCCGACGCTGGATGCCTACCTGCAATCCGCACGCTACGCCTACGCCTATCTGTTCTACACCGCGCGCACACCCGCCGAGCGCGCGTTCGAATTGCGCCAGGTGCAGGTGACGGGGTTCTACAACCTGGCCGTGCAGCGGGTGATGAGCCGCCTCTTCCTGGAGCTGCCTCGGCTGGATCCGCACTGGACGCAGGCCACGTTGGCCGGCTGGACCGTGCTGCGCCCGCAGAGTGACGTGCGTCTGGCCGGCAATGCCCGCGTGCCGGCGGAGCTGATTCCGGCGGCCAATCTGCGTTTCAACGGCCTGCGCAACGTCTACCGCCGCGACGGCTTCGGTTCCGACTTCGTGGCCGTTGCGCCGGAGGAGAAAACCGATGCCGAGGTGCCGTGGCGCGAACCCGACTACGTCTCGATGACCGGTGCGTTGGTGTTCGACGGCGGCACGCTGGATGAAGTGCTGGCGACGCGGCAGGTACGCCTGCTGGTGCGGTCTCCGTACCGCGACGACACCATCACGATAGGCGGGCGAGTAGTGCCGCTGGGCGCGAACTTCACCGCTGCCTACGGCGTGTGGCTGGCCCGCTCGGGTTTCGCCAGCCAGTCCATCCGCTCGCTGCTGGGCCGCGAAGGCGGCATCCGCACGCCGCGCGTGCTGCTGATGCAGCCGTACGATCCCGACCGGCTCACGGTGGTGATGCTGCATGGCCTGGCCAGCAGCCCGGAGGCGTGGATCAACGTGGCGAACGACGTGATGGGCGACGAGGAACTGCGCCGCAATTACCAGGTATGGGAGGTCTACTACCCGACCAACCTGCCGGTCGCGGTGAACCTGGCGAACATCCGCAAGGCGCTGGACGCCACCCTGAAACACTACGACCCGTCCGGCCAGGCGCGCGCCTCGCAGAACATCGTGCTGATCGGCCACAGCATGGGCGGCGTGATCGCGCGCCTGCTGGTGTCGTCCAGCGGCGACAGGCTGTGGAGCCTGATCCCGTTGCGCGCGAACCTGCCGGCGGCGAAACGCGCCCGATTTCGCGAACGCCTGAGCCGCTACCTGCAGTTCACCCCGATGCCGCAGGTGAACCGCGCCGTCTTCCTGGCCTCGCCGCATCGCGGCACGCCTTACGCGCAACATCGCCTCGCGCGCTGGATCGGCAATCTGATCCGCCTGCCAGTCAGCGTGCTGAAGGAAATGGCGAGCATCACCGAGCTGATCAAGAGCGACGGCGACGAAGGCGGCAACGCTCCGTTGCTGCGCATCCCCAACAGCATCGACAACCTCAGCGACGCCGACCCGTTCATCGCCGCCGCGGCGAACCTGCCGATCTCGCCGCGCGTGCACTACCACACCATTGTCGGCGTCTATAAATCGAAGGGCCCGTTGCAGGACAGCAACGACGGCGTGGTGCCGTACCGCAGCGCGCACCTGGACGGCGCCGACTCCGAGCTGGCCATCCCGTCATGGCACAGCGTGCAGGAAACGCCGGCGGCGATCCTGGAGCTGCGGCGGATCCTGCGGCTGCAGATATCCGCGGCGAAGGGCGATCAGGGTTAGCGCCACCTGGCGACCTTGCGCGTGCGGGTTGTGAACGGAGTGCGCCGCATGTCAGATTCGCGGCTTCGTTGACAGGTCCGGAACGGGGAAATCCATGCGTAAATCCATCGCCGCCGCCGTGTGGCTGTCCGCGGGCGCCATGTTGCCCGTGCCATGCCTGGGCCAGGAAAAACCCAAGCCGCCGATCGTCACCGATCCGATTTACGCGAAGCCGCAGCAACTGGTGGAGATGGATCACGGACGCCGCATGAACCTGTACTGCCGCGGTTCCGGTTCGCCCACGGTGGTTCTCGACGCCGGCATGGGCGACTCCACGATTTCCTGGGCGCTGGTGCAGCCGACGCTGGCGAAGCGGACGCGGACCTGCTCGTACGACCGTGCCGGCCTGGGTTTCAGCGATGCGGCCACGCGTCCCGGCACGGTCGCCAACATGGCGGAAGATTTGCACGCCTTGCTGCGGGCCGCGCATGTCGCGCCGCCGTACGTGCTGGTCGGCCATTCGCTGGCCGGCATGACCGTGCGCGTGTTCGCCGATCGCTATCGTGACGACGTGGCCGGCCTGGTGTTGGTCGAGGGCTCGCACGAGGATCAGTCAGTGCGCGGCTGGGCCATCGGCGAACCCGGCCAGAAGGCCAAATGGGACGTATATCTGAAGGAGGCGCATGCCTGCGTGGACGAAGCGCGCAAGGGCCTGGTCAAGGGCACGCCGGCCTTCGCGAAATGCGTCGGTGACGACGACCCCCGCTTCAGCAAGGCCATCAACGATGCGCAGCTGGCTTACGGGGCGAGCGTGAAATGGCAGTCTGCCGTGGCTTCCGAACGTGAGAACCTGTTTTACGCGAGCGCGGAACAGACCCGCGGCACGCGCAAGGACTTCGGCGCCATGCCGATCATCGTGCTGACCCACGCGCCCTACCCGAAATCGAAGGACGAGACGCAGGAGCAGCGCAACCAGCGCACCCTGCTATGGGAAGACCTGCACACGCAGGTGGCCGCGATGTCGACCCACGGCGTGAACATGATCGTGCCGGGAAGCGGGCATTACGTGCAGTACGACCGCCCGGAAATCGTCATCGATGCGGTGAATCAGGCGCTGGCGATCGCGAAGGAACAGCGCGCGAACTGATCCTCGCAGTGCTCCCACCCCCGCAAGGCAGGGGTGGGGTTGCTTTTGATCTGGTCGCTCGGCTCAAAAGCGAACCCCGCCCGACTTCCCCGGCGACCGAAGGAGGTCCCATCAATACACACGGAAGCATGCAGCCGCTGGCGAAGGCAGGTAGCTGTCCTCGCCCACCCGGCGGCAATGGGCGATCAGGCCGGCTTCGGCGCGACGGGCCTGCTGCCAGTCTTCACGCGTGAACGCAAACCCGCCGACAGCGCAGCCGCGCAGCTCGGCTTCGATCGCGCGCACGCGGCAGTAGTCGAGGTAGCAGTCGACCTCGCCGGCCAGCTGCGGCCAGGCGGCATCGATCAGGATGGCGTCGTCGAGTCGCCCGACCAGCGGCACGCTGTCCGGAATCAGGTCGTGATCACCGTGCACGTAATCCATCACCACACGGGCCGGCTCGACGGCTTCGCTGGCCGGCTGCCAGGTCGCGTCGGTGATCATCCGGTCGACCGCGCTGGCCAGTTGCAGTCGTTGCTCGATGCTCGCCGGGCGTTGCCCGTCGACCGAGCGACCTAGCTCGCGCGACGCCGTGGCCAGCTGGTCGCAGTCGAGCGGGAAGTGATGCAGTCGTACCAGCAATTGGTTGAAGTGGGCCAGCGCCTCGGCTTCGAGCAGGAAGCCTCCGACAAAATGGCGCCGGGCGGGGCGGTTCAGGCTCGTCCATGCGGACGACTGCAGGGCGGCTGACAGGGGTTGCAAGGTGGCGATCTGGGCATACATGGCAAATCCTCGGGTGGTGGCGCCACGGAATGCGGCGCAGGTTCAGATTCCACCGCACGGCGGTTTGAGTCATGATGGACAGGCAGGGCTTGTATGAGCGAACACTGAGGTTTATGTGATCGCCTGAGGGCTTCCCGATGAACCGGATGGAATCGGGCGCGCGCAGCAGGGGAGCTACGCCTTATCGCTTTGACGACATCGTGGTCGACCCGGCCGCGCACAGCCTGGTGCGGGCGGGCGTGCCCCAGCCGGTGGAGCCCAAGGCCTTCGCCGTCCTGCTCGCGCTGCTGCAGCACCCCGGCGAACTGATCGGTCGCGATGACCTGCTCGACCTGGTCTGGGGCCATCGCCATGTCACGCCGGGGGTGCTGACGCGGGTGATCGCGCAGTTGCGCCACGCGCTGGGTGACGATCCCCAGCAGCCACGCTACATCCAGACACGGCATGCCCTGGGCTACAGCTTCATCGGGCAACTGCAGGACGACGCGGATACCGGGACTCCGCCAGCACCGGCGCCGGACCGGACTAGCGTCGATGACCTTCCGGCCATCGGGTTGCAGGTCACGCCGGCGTTGCCGACGAGCCGACATGAGCAAGTCGGATTGCCCCGGCAGGAGCAGGCCGATCCGGCATCGGCGTGGAGCGTCCCCGGGCCGACACCGGCGCGCGGGCAGGGCATCGATCGGCGCTGGAAGCAACGCCCCTGGTTGGCGCTGACGGTGCTGCTGTCTTGCGCACTGGTGACCTGGGCCGTGATCCAGCGGGTCACGGCACCGGCGTCGCGGCTCGCCGCGTCGATCGCCGTGATGCCGTTTACCAGCCTCAGCAGCCACCCTGGCGACGAGTACTTCGCCGAGGGATTGGCCGAGGAGATGCGCGATGCCCTGGCTGGCGTGAAGGGCCTGAAGGTCGCTGCACCGCTTTCGCCGGACGCCAGGAACGGTGCTGCCGACGCCAAGGCTCTGGGGGCCAGGCTCGGAGTGGCCACGATCCTGGATGCCAGCGTTCGCCGCGAGGGTCAGCGCATCCGCATCACGGCCCACCTGTCCGACACCGCCACCGGGTTCACGCTGTGGAGCCATACCTATGATCGCGAGCTCTCCGATGTGTTCGATACCCAGAGCGAGATCGCCGGCGAGGTAGTGCATGCCCTGCTGGGGGCGATTCCCGGCGAGAGCGATGCCCTGGCGAAGCGCTTGACGCCCACGCACAACGAGGCCGCGTTCGACATCTACCTGCAGGGCCTGAATCTGCTGCACCGCACGCCCTCGTCCGACACCGCCGACAAGGCGATCGAGCGCTTCGGCCAGGCGCTGAAGGAGGACAGCGGGTTCGCCAAGGCGCAAGCGGGGATTTGCCGGGCCGAAATCTGGCGCCTGGAAAGCAAGCACAGCGCCGAGGCCTTCGACAATGCCAAGCTTGCCTGCCAGCGCGCCGCGCAAATGGATCCGACGCTGCCCGAGGTGGATCTGGCGATGGGTGATCTGTACCGCGTGGCCGGCGATGCCGAGCGTGCGTTGCAGTACTACCGCAACAGCATGCGGGCGCCGGCCATGCGGGTTAAAGCGCATATCGGTGCCGCCGAGGTCTACGCGGCCCGAGGCCAGCACGATCTGTCCGTGCAGGAATTCCAGCAGGCGTTGCAACTGAGCCCCGGCGATCCTGGCGTGCTGGCCCATCTCGGCTATCAGCAGTATCTCGATGGCAACGTGCCGCAGGCGGTGGTCTCCTTCCGCGAAGCGGTGGAGCTGCGGCCGGGCGACGCCATTCTGTGGGGCACGCTGGGCGCGCTGTACATGGCAGCCGGCAACAATGCCGACGCCGAGCAGGCGCTGGAGCATTCGATCGCGCTTGAGCCGGCGGCGGCCACCTTGACCAATCTGGGATTGCTCAAGTACCAGGCGGGCGATTATGCCGCGGCGGTCGATCTGCGGCGCCAGGCAGCCGTGCTGGACCCGCAGGATTTCATGACCTGGGGCAATCTGGGCGACGCGTTGCGGGCGGATCCCCAGGCCAGCGCCGCAGATGTGCACAAGGCGTATGAGCAAGCCGCGGCCCGCGCCGAGGCTTACCTGAAAGTCCAGCCGAACGATGCCCGCGCGGTCGCCTTGCTGGGCCTCTACCAGGTCGTGCTGGGCGACGCGGCCAGCGCCCGCATGCTGATCAAGCGCGCCGAATCGCTGCCCGGCCAGCCCGGCGAAGTGGCGTTGCAGAATGCGGAAACGCTGGCGCTGCTGGGCGACATCGAGCCGGCCCGCCAGCGGCTGGCGGCGGCCCGTGCGGCGGGTATCGCCGAAACGGTGATCGCGAGCAACCTCACCTTCCGTCGTCTGGGCCTGCTGTCTCCACCGGGGACGGCAGGCAGGAGCCTCGGCGCGGAACCACCCGCCTCGCGCACGAGCAAGGGGCACCCACCCGGAGAACGACATGAGTGAAAACCACACCCTCACCCTCAAACCCGGCACCTACTGCCTCGACCTCGGCGATCGCGATGACGTCCAGAGCGTCAGCGTCAACACCATCGTGGTGCCGAAACCACCGCGGATCTGCGTGGAGATCGTGGTGGTGCCGAAACCAAAGCTGCGTGGTCCTGAGCAGAGCGCATAACCGGGCACTGCGTTGACGCAGGCGGAGGGGACGTTGCGTCAGCGCAACCGTACCCAGGAATGCGCGCAGATGAGGTGGTTGCGCCGAGGCGATGTCGCGGTGCAGCCGCGCTGCGCGCGGTCGCTTCGACGCAGACGTACCGCGACACCGCCCTTGGCAGTGACGTGGCGCCGTTGCTGATCGTCCTCCGTGCGCTCAGCCTCCCACCACCGGCAATGCAATGAAGCTCGCCTGCGCCGGCGTGTGATACACGCGCTGCGTGGCCTTCACGTAATCCGCCGGCTTGGCCAGGAAGATGTTCGGCACGAAGGTCTGTGGATTGCGGTCGTACAGCGGGAACCAGCTGGATTGCACCTGCACCATGATGCGGTGGCCCGGCAGGAAGACGTGGTTGGCGGCAGGCAGGGCGAAGCGGTAGGCAAGGGGCTGGTTGGCGGCGATCGGCTTGGCTTCGGTGAAGCCTTCGCGGTAGCGGCCACGGAAGATGTCCATCGCCACGGCGAGCTGGTAGCCGCCCATCTCCGGTTGCTCGGCAACCTGGTCGGGGTAGACGTCGATCAGCTTGACCACCCAGTCGCTGTCGGTACCGCTGGTCGCGGCGACAAGGTTCACCTCGGGCGCGCCGCTGATCGTCACAGGCGCGGTGAGCGGTTCGGAGACATAGCTGAGCACATCGGTGCGGCCGGAGGCCTCGCGCTGGTCGTCGACCAGCCATTGCGACCAGGTCTGGCCGTCGCCGTAGCCGATCGGCTGGATCGGGCGCGCGCGGAACGGCACCGGGTGGGCGGGATCGGAGACGTATTCGTCGTAGGCATCGCCGCCGGCGGGTGCGTCGAAGCCGAGCTTGTGATCGGCCTGCAGGTATAGCGGGCGGCTTTTTGCGGCGCAGCCGTTCTCGCAGGCGAGTGGCCAGCGCGGCAGCCGCTGCCACTGGTTGCTGCCCGTCTGGTACGCGGTGACCGGCGCGAGGTCGGCTTTCGGCGCGCCGTCCTTGAGGTATTGCGCCAGGTACGGGCGCAGGATCTTTTCGCGGAAATACTTCGCGGTGTCGCTGCCGAAGCGGATCGCGCCGAGCGAGCTGCCCTCGTCGATCTCCTGGCCGTGATGCCACGGCCCCATCACCAGCCTGACCATGTTGCCGCTGCTGTCCTTCGGCTTGATCGCACGGTAGACGGCGAGCGCGCCGTAGATGTCTTCCTGGTCCCACAGGCTGTGCACCAGCATCACCGGCACCTTCAGCGGCTCCTTGGCGAGCAGCTTGTCCACCGCCTGCTCGCTCCAGAAGCTGTCGTAGGCAGGGTGCGCCAGCAGCTTGTTCCAGAAGCCGAGCTGGCGCATGCCGTAGGCGTCGGCGAGCGCGCCGGCGGAGCCGTAGTGCATGAACAGGTCGTACTCGTCGTGGTAGCTGGTCCACCACTTGATCGAATTGTCGCGGCTGGCGACCTGCTCGTAGATGTAGCTCAGGTTCTGCTGGCGGAACGCGCCGTGGTGGAACCAGTCGTCGCCCATCCAGCCGTCCACCATCGGGTTCATCGGCACCGACACCTTCAGTGCCGGGTGCGGGTTGAACAGCGCCATCAGCGGCTCGAAGCCGTCGTAGGAGATGCCCAGCGTGCCGACCTTGCCGTTCGATTCGGGGATGTTCTTCACCAGCCAGTCGATGGTGTCGTACGTGTCGGTGGCGTCGTCCACCGGGGTGGGATTCAGCGGGCCGTGCAGCGGCCGGTTCATCACGTAGTCGCCCTCGGAGCCGTACTTGCCGCGGATGTCCTGCACCACGCGGATGTAGCCGTCCTCGACGATGATGTCGGTGGCGTTGTCGTAGCCCTGCAGCATCGGGCCGAGGTGGCCGCTCATGCTGTGCGTGGTCAGTGCGTTCGCGTCGTACGGCGTGCGGGTGAGCAGGATGCCGGCGTGGCTGGCGCCCTTCGGCACCAGGATGACGGTGTGCAGCTTCACGCCGTCGCGCATCGGGATCATCACGTCGCGCTTGACGTAGTCGAAGCCGGCGGTGGACGGCACGAACTTCGCCGGCGTCTCGCTGGGGTAGTCCGGGTACTTCGCCTGCGGCGTCTCGGCGGCCTGCAGTGTGCCGCCCAGGGTGAGCAGCAGGGCGAACAGTATCGGCTTAAGGCAGGCCATGCGTTGACTCGATCTCACGGTGATTCCCCCGGCGGACGAAGTGACCTAGCGTAACCGCATTGATTCCCCGAATGAGACCGCTGACCTTGGCAAGCCTATTGCTTGACTGATCGCATGAGCGACCTTGCCTACGACATCACCTATCTGATCGAATCTGAATCGGCCGAGCCTGCGGCACCGTCGCGGGCGCCGACCAGGGTGCCGGCTGCCGTGGCGCCACCACCGGCAAATGCCGTCAGTGCGCAGGAAGCGCTGGCGCGGGAACTGCTGCAGGTGGCCGATGCCCATGAGGCACTGATCCAGCAGTATCTGCGGTTCAGCGCTACCACCTCTCAGGGTACTTCCCGGCCGTAACCTGCCGGAGGGTTGCCACTCTGTAAGAAAAGCTGACGCTTTTCGGCACACTGGCCGACGCGGACCGACGGTGAAAGCGCCGCATGGACCCTTCCCAGCGGGACATGCCCGGGCTCATTGGCGGCGGACCCGCGCCTGGTGCGCTTCGAGCCGGCTCTATTTGACCGACCTCGAAAACCGATACCTGAGGTATTGGCCCAAAGTGGGGTGATACCAGAGCCCGGAAGGACCGACGCCTTCGCGAGGGGTGAGGGTGCCGTCGACCGCGTCACGCAAGGCCTGCTTCATCAGCGGGATGGCGCCGGCCAGCTGGTGCAGCGGATAGGTATTGAAGCCGTCGCTGCTCTCGATGTGGATCCGTTGCTGGTACAGCACGCCGCCGGTGTCCACCCCGGTATCCACCAGGTGCACGGTGACGCCGCAGTTTTCGGCATCGCCGTGGACCAGTGCCCAGTAGCCGCCATGCACGCCGCGGTAACGCGGGGTGATGCCGACGTGGGTGTTGATGAAGGGGCGGTCGATGCACTCGATCACGGCGCGCGAAATGATCCGTGTGCCGTTCACCACGACCGCGTCGACGTCGAGCTTCCTGAGCAGCCGCCGCACCGCCGCCGCGTTGACGCTGTGCACCCGGTGGGTGATGGCTGCCGGCGGCAAATCGGCGTGCAGCCCGTAGCGAAGGATCAGCTCGTCGATGCGGCGGCGCTGCAGTCGCGCCAGCAGCCGGTTGAACGCGATGAAGGCCAGCTGGCCGATGACCGTAGGCCACCCCAGTTGGCGCAGCCGGTGCCGGATCATGGCCCGGGACGACGGCTTGCGCTCCACCACCACGGCGAGAATCTCTGCCTCGCCGGCCAGCGCGTTGTACATGAACCAGGACGACGGCCCGTCGCCGCACAGCATGGCGATGCGCGGAAGCCGTCGGTTCATCGCGCCGCCAGTGCGTCGGCGAGTTCGGCCATGCCCAGCGAACGCATGCCGTCCTCGCGGCGCAGGCGTTCGAACTCCTCGATCACCTGCTCCAGGAAATGCATGTTCTGGTCGGTGTCGACGCCGAAATTGTGCGGATGCCACCACAGATGGAAGATTTCATGGTGCCGGGCGGCGTGGCGCATGGCGCGCTTGATCCGGCGCAGCCGCAGGCCGTCCAGCCAGGCCAGGCGCGGGTCGTGGGGGCGCAGGAAACGGCTGGCCGGAAAGTTGAACGGAGGCGCGCCGGCGCAGCTTTCCAGCGTGTACGTGTGGTGGCCGCTGAGGTTGAGGTAGCTGTCCAGCAGGCGGCCCATGCGGCGCACGGCGTTCTGTCCGACGTTGTCGGTCGCGGCATACAGCCAGCCGTGCTCGTTGCCGCGATAGGCGGTGATGCCCTGTTCCGCCAGTATCGCCAGGTAGTCGGGGTGCCACTGGTTGCGGGGAAATACCAGGCTGCGCGGGGTGATGCCGCGTGTCGCGGCGATGCGGATGGCGGCGGCGAGGTCGGCCCTGAACGTCGCGGCGGTCTGTCCGGCTTCGCGGCAGTAGTAGTGCGAGTAGGTGTGGGTCGCGATCTCCTGGTGCGGTGTCGCGGCGATCAGGTCGATCAGTGCGGGCGCGAAGTGGTAACGCTCGTCGATATCCGTCGACTGTTCCAGATAGCGGTACGGGCAGAGCGCATGGTTGTCGTAGTGGGGCCGTTCGGGCGGAGCCGCCGACAAAGCCTCGTTGCGGTCATGGCAATACAGGAAGCCCACGGCCGCCCAGGTGGCATGGATGTGATGCTGCTCGAACAGGCTCAGCATGCGCGGGATGGCTTGCCGGACGCCATCCAGATGCTCGCGGTAAGCATCGAGGCTGCGTGTGTCGCGCACGCCCCAGTAGAGCTCGAAATCGATGGATATTGTGAATGCGCCGGTGTTCATGCCACCCCCAGCCTGCTTCCCGCCGGCACGAGCGTATCAGCTTCAGATGAACGCCGGTTTCACCCACCGGCCTGCGACCTGCCGGTACACCCATCCGAAAAAGCCCGGGCTGGCCGGGCTTTTTCGGGCACGCGTGGTTGTAGCGGTGTTTCAGGCGATGTCGGGCAGGGCCGTCACGCCGGACTCGATCGCCGCCTTGTGCACCAGGGTGCGCGGCAGGATGCGGGCGAAGTAGAACGCCGCGGTATCGCGCTTGGCCTGCTTGAACGCGGCGGACTGCGTGCCGGCTTCGGCGGCGGCCACGCTGCGTGCCCACAGGTAGGCGAGGGTGACGTAGCCGGAGTAGTACAGGTAGTCGGTGGCGGCGGCGCCGAGTTCCTCCGGGTTGGCCTGCACGCGCTGGGCCAGGCTCACGGTGAGATCGCTCCACTCCTTGGTGGCGACGGCGAGCGGGCCGATCAGGCTGCGCAGCGCGGCATCCGCACTGTGCTGCTGGCAGAACGTGCTGATCTCCTGCAGAAAGTGTTTTGCGCCGATGCCTTGCAGTTGGAGAATCTTGCGGCCCAACAGGTCGGCCGCCTGGATCCCGGTGGTGCCTTCGTACAAGGTGATGATGCGGGCGTCGCGCACGAACTGTTCCATGCCGTTCTCGGCGATGTAGCCGTGGCCGCCGTAGATCTGCAGCGCTTCCTTGGTGCACTCCTGCGCCAGTTCGGTGGTCATGCCCTTGGCGATCGGGATCAGGAACGCGACCAGCTCGCCGGCCTTTTGCCGGGCGGCGGCGTCCGTCGCGCGATGCTCGATGTCGGTCTGCAGCGCGGTGTACAGCACCAGCGCGCGCGAACCTTCGACGAACGCGCGCTGGGTCAGCAGCATGCGGCGCACGTCCGGCTGCACCAGCAGGTTGTCGGCCGGCTTGTTCGGGAATTTCGGGCCGGACAGCGCGCGCGACTGCAGCCGCTCGCGCGCGTAGTTGAGGCTGTTCTGCAGCGCGCGCTCGGCCAGCGCCAGGCCCTGCACGCCGACCGACAGGCGCGCCGCATTCATCATGGTGAACATCGCGGCGAGGCCCTTGTGCGGCTGGCCGATCAGGTAGCCCTCGGCGCCGTCGAAGTTCATCACGCAGGTGGAGCAGGCGTGGATGCCCATCTTGTGCTCGATCGCGCCGGCGGCCACCGTGTTGCGCGCGCCCAGCGAGCCGTCCTCGTTGACCTTGAATTTCGGCACGATGAACATCGAGATGCCGCGGCTGCCTTCGGGTGCGTCGGGCAGGCGCGCCAGCACCAGATGCACGATGTTCTCGGTGAGGTCGTGCTCGCCAGCGCTGATGAAGATCTTGGTGCCGCTGATCTTGTAGCTGTTGCTCTCGGTGGGCTCGGCGCGGGTCTTCAGCAGGCCGAGGTCGGAGCCAGCCTGCGGCTCGGTCAGGCACATCGTGCCGGTCCAGCGACCGGCGATGATCGGCTTCATGAAGCGTTCGCGCTGCCACTCTTCGCCGTGCATTTCCATGGCGTGGGTGGCGCCCTCGGACAGCAGCGGGTACAGGCTCCAGGCCAGGTTGCCGGACTGGAAGATCTCGGTGGTGGCGGTGCCGAGCACGCCGGGCAGCGCCTGGCCGCCGTAGGTTTCGGGATTGGTCAGGCCGGTCCAGCCGCCTTCGGCGAACTGCTTGAACGCCTCCTTGAAACCCTTCGGCGTGGTCACCGTCTGGCTGGCCTTGTCGTAGCGGCAGCCTTCCGCGTCGGCGGGCGCGTTGGTCGGCGCCAGCAACTGCTCGCTGAGGCGGCCGGCTTCCTCCAGCACCGCGTCGAGCAGGTCGCGGCTGTGCGCTTCGCCGCCCTGCAGCGAGGTGAGGATCGGTTCGGCACCGAGCACGTCGAACAGGGCGAAGCGCAGGTCGTCGAGGGGGGCCTTGTAAGCAGTCATGGTGATTCCTTCGGTGGAAAGCGGGGATGCCTAGCGATACGTGTTGGGGATGCCCGGCACCGGCGAGATCCAGTCGTTGCCGTTGAAGTCGAACGAGCGCGGCTTGTCTTCCTGCTCGGGCTTGGCGCTGGCGCTGCCGCTGATGCGATAGGCCAGCGCGCCGGCGCTGCCCTTGGCGGCGATCGCCTGCAGCGCCTTGGTCATCGCCGCGGTAGGCAGCACGTTGAGCTGGATCACGTCGCCGGCAAGCTCGGGAATGTCGAGGTCGAAGGTGGCGTGTAGCCGCACCGGCACCAGTTCGGCGAGCTGCAGCTGGCCGTCCAGCGACTTGAAGTCCATCCCGCCGTAGCTGTTGTTCTGGATGCGCACGGTCAGCTGCCACTGCCCGCTCGGCAGCACCACCAGCTGCTGGATGCTCAGGGTCGGCGGGTACACGCTCTTCTTCGCCGGGCCGCAGGCGGCCAGGCCCAGCAGCAGGACGGGGATGATCCAGCGCAGCAGGCGCATCGCAGCTTCTCCAAACGATCGTTTGAATACCGATTCTAACCGCGATTGGGGCCGGGCGCGCCAGTACCGATTGCAGTGATGACTGCGACGAACCGGCGCATGGCGAGCCTGGGTGCGCTGCGGAGCGGGCCGGGCCGCATACGCTCAGCGCGCTGCGTCAACGGCGGGCGCGACCGGGGGTCGACATCGGCGACGGTGCCCCCGCCGCGCGGGGGATGAAGGGAAACGGAACGTGCAGGCCGTCAGCGCGTGGCCGGTTCGACCATGACCAGCTTGATGCCGTGCTTGCTGGCGAACTTCTTCGCGTTCTGGTGCTGGATCGAGCCGAATTTCGCATCGAGCACCATCTCGCTGATGCCTCCGGTGAAGGGCAGTTCGCTGAAGACGTGCCCTTCCAGCAGCAGTTTCTCGTCGGCGGTGTCGGGCAGGACCATGTCGAAGTAGCAGCTCTGGATGATCGCGTCGAGCATGACCGGCTTGGCCCATGCCACCAGCGAGCCCAGCACGTGGAACGCCGCCTGCGACGAGGCATCCTGGATATAGAACGTGTCGCCGGGGTAGTACAACGCATTCACCTTGAACTTCGGGTTCAGCACCAGGTGGCTGCCGCCGTAGTCGATGGTGGAACCGTGCAGGCGCCGCCCATAGTTGAGTGCGGCGAAGACCTGCTTGGCTTCCGGGTTGAAGCGGCGGTTGCCGGAGTCGGCGTACTTGCTGTCCTTGCCCGTGGCGGCCGGGGCGGCCACCGTGCGCACGTTCGGGTTGGCCCGGAATTCCATCTGCTCGCGGATACGGTCCATGCCCTGGCGTCCCGGCGCCAGGCCGCGCGCGGGCGCCTTCGCGCTGGCTGCGCCGGTCGCGTTGTTGAAGGTGATCCGGTCGTCGGCCTGGGCGCGGATCACCGGCGGGTTCTTCGCGTCGCCCAACAGCTGCGCCTGCGCGCCGTTGCGGCCCGAACGCGCATAGGCCTGGGCATAGGTGGGAAAGTGATTCTCGGTGGAGAACCAGCTGTCCGCGTTGAAATTGATCGTGAGCGAAGCGGCCTGCAGGCTGAGGTTGATCTTTTCGTAGACCTTCAGCCACCTGTCGCCGCCAAGCTTCATGCCGGCAAGCCGCGGGTTGCCGGCCAGGGCCTGCGCCACCAGGCGCTCCAGATCCTTGTTGCGCCGATACAGTGCCTCAACACGCCCCTCGACATAATGCTGCTGCACCAGGCCGGCGGATGGGCCGGTCACCTTTTTCCACAAGGTCTGGGGAGGCGACATGGACAACTCCTTTGGCAGACAAGGTGTATAGCGAAGATCCGGATGCAGGGACTCGCCGACTCTAGCGCAGGGATCTGCGCCGGGAAAGACCGATGGCGGGGTGGCTCCCGATCGTTCGGTGGCCTGGCGAGGCGATGGCGAACGCTTCCGCGGCTGGTCGCAAACGGGCATCATCGCCGCTTCCACTTTCACCCGTAGGGTTCCGCCGCATGTCACGACGCTTTGTTGCACGCCGCTCGCCGATCCACGGCAACGGCGTGTTCGCCACCGCCCCGATCGCCAAAGGCGAGGAAATCATCGAGTACAAGGGCAAGTTGATAAGTCCCGCGGAGGCGGACGATCTGTACGGCGACGGCGGCGAAACCGGCCACACTTTCCTGTTCACGCTCAACGACGACTACATCATCGACGCCAACCAGAACGGCAACAGCGCGCGCTGGATCAACCACAGCTGCGCGCCGAACTGCCGCGCGCTGGTCGAGGAAAGCGCCAGCGGCGATCCGCGTCGGGACCGCGTGGTGATCGAGGCGATCCGCAACATCAAGCCGGGCGAGGAGCTCACCTACGACTACGGCATCGTGCTCGACGTGCCGCACACGGCGCGTCTGAAAAAACTGTGGAAGTGCCTGTGCGGGTCGCCGAAATGCAGCGGCACCCTGCTCAAGCCGAAGCGCTGAGGGCAGGAATGAGTGGAGAGGAATGGAAAACGAGAGAAGCCTCCATTCATTTTTCCCCACTCACTCCTCGCTTCATTCCTAATCCTCTTCCGCGTGCGGCTTCCATGCCTCGCTGAGCTGCTTCTGCACGGTCGGCGGTACCGCTTCGTAGTGGCTGAGATCGAGGCTGTAGCGGCCGCGGCCGCCGGTCATCGACTTCAGCTCGGTGGGGTAGTCGGTCAACTCCGCCAGCGGCGCCTGCGCCTTGATCACCAGCTCGCCGCCGCGCTGGGTGTCGGTGCCCAGGATGCGTGCCCGCTTGCCGGCGAGGCCGCCGGTGACGTCGCCGACGTTGTGTTCGGGAATAGCCACCTCGACGTTGACGATCGGCTCCAGCACGATCGGCTTCGCCTTGCCGACGGCGTCCAGGAACGCCTTCTTGCCGGCGCTGATGAAGGCGACCTCCTTCGAGTCGACCGGGTGGTACTTGCCGTCGTACACGGTCACGCGCAGGTCCTGCAGCGGGTAGCCGGCGACGGCGCCGTGCTCCATCGCCTGGCGCACGCCTTTCTCGATCGCCGGCAGGAACTGCCCGGGGATCACGCCGCCCTTCACCGCGTCGACGAATTCGAAACCGGCGCCGCGCTCGAGCGGTTCGATGCGCAGGAACACTTCGCCGAACTGGCCGGCGCCGCCGGTCTGCTTCTTGTGCTTGTGGTGGCCCTCGGCGTGGCCGGCGATGGTTTCGCGATACGCGATCCGCGGCGGGTGCGAGTCCACCTCGACGCCGTAGCGCTCGCGCATGCGCTCGAGCATCACCTTCAGGTGCAGGTCGGACAAGCCGCGCACCACCGTCTCGTTGAGCTCCTTGTGGTGCTCGACGCGAAAGCACGGATCTTCCTCGGCCAACCGCCCCAGCGCGTTGGAGAGTTTCTGTTCCTGGCCCTTGTGCCGCGGCTCCAGCGCCAGCCCGAACATCGGCGAGGGGAACGCCAGCGGCGCCAGCGTGATCAGGTCCTCGTCGTGCGAATCGTGCAGCACCGCGTCGAAATGGATCTCCTCCACCTTCGCCACGGCGGCGATGTCGCCGGGAATCGCCGCCTCGATCTCCACATGGGTCTTGCCCTGCAGGCGGAACAGGTGGCCGACCTTGAACGGCTTGCGGCCGTCGTCGACCAGCAACTGGCTGTCGCGGCGGATCGTGCCCTGCCACACGCGGAACACGCCCAGCTTGCCCACGAACGGATCGTTGACGATCTTGAACACGTCGGCGATCACGTGGGCCGCGGGATCGGCGCTGATCTTGAGCGGCGTGCCGTCGCCGCGCGCGAACGGCGGCGGGTTGCCCTCGGCCGGGTTCGGCAACAGCCGTGCGGCCACGTCCAGCAGTTCGGCGACGCCTGCGCCGGTGCGCGCGCTGACGAAGCAGATCGGCACCAGGTGGCCTTCGCGCAGGCACTGCTCGAACGCGTCGTGCAGCTGCTGCGGCGTCAGCGCGCCTTCGCCGGCATCCAGGTAGCGGTCCATCACGGTTTCGTCGACCTCGACCACCTGGTCCAGGATGCGCTGGTGCGCCTCCGCCAGCGAGGAAAAGTCGGTGGCGCCCTCGGTGTGGAAGAAGCAGTCCAGCACCCGGTTGCCGCGGTTGGCCGGCAGGTTCACCGGCAGGCATTCGCTGCCGAACTCCTCGCGCAGCGCGTCCACCAATGCGGCCAGTTTGGCGCCGTCGTAGTCGATCTTGTTGATTACCAGCACGCGCGCCAGACCGCGCTTGTGCGCGTGCATCATCATGCGGCGGGTGCCGTACTCGATGCCATTGATCGCATTGACCACGACCGCCACGGTTTCCACCGCGGACAACGACGCCAGCGTGGCGCCGCGGAAGTCGGCGTAGCCGGCGGTGTCGATCAGGTTGAGGTGACAGTCGCCGTGATCGAGGTGCGCGATGCAACTGTCGATGGAATGGACGCGCGCCTTTTCCTGCGTGTCGCTGTCGGACACCGTATTGCCGCGCTCGACCGTACCCGGCGTCTGGATCACGCCGCCGGCCACCAGCAGCGCTTCGAACAACGTGGTCTTGCCCACGCCGGCGTGTCCGGCGAGCGCGATGTTGCGGATGCTTTCCGTGGAATGCGTCACGATGCGACCCTCCCATGCAGGGCGTGGCCTCGTGGCATGAACGGCGCCGCGCGAGGCCGCGCGTTGGCGGCTGACGATGGCGGGCCGTCATGGTCGTCTTGCACCTGCGCAGGGCGTGGCGTGCGTCGGGCAAGGGCGGTCATGGCGGAGAGACGGCGCGTGGCACCGTCCGCCTAGCCTTGAGCGAACCACCGGTGCGGTCAAGCTGCAGTGCGGGGAACCGGCGTCGTGCCGCGGCGGTCTCATTGAAATGCGTCGCGCCCCCTTCCGCCGCCGTCCGATGGGGGCGGAGGTTCAAGCGCCATCGGCCATCCTGTTCGCCGTCACCCTCCGCGAGGCACCGTCATCGTCCATTCGCAGCAGCTTGCCCAGCATCGCCCACCGCCGCCGGACCCGGAACCCGGTCAGCCGCCGGGCCGCGGCCTGAGTCCGCTGGACGGCGCGGCGCGGGCGCTGCTGCGGCAACGGCGCTGGCGCGAGCCGCAGCACGAGCGCCGCCAGCGCTGGCTGGCGCTGCTGGTCGCCGGCCTGCTGCATGCGCTGTTCGTGCTGGTGATCTGGCAGCAGATGCAGCCGCCGACGATCCGGACCACGGTGCGCACGCAAGCGGACGACGTGCTGCAGGTGCGCTTCATCACGCGCGCACCGGACACCGCGGCCGCGCCGCCACCGCCGGCCACGCCAGTGCCGCCGAGGCCCCGCGTGCCGTCCCGTCCGCACGAGCCGCCCGCGAAGAACGCGATGACCCTGCAGGTGCCCACGCCGGCACCAGCCGCGCCGCGCCTGTATGACGAGCACGGCCAGCCGTTGCTGCCCGCGGCCGCTGCCAGCGCCCCCACGCCCGACTACGTGCAGCATCTGCCGCAGGGCGACGCGCGGATCATGCAGCACCGCAGCCCGGTCACCTATCAGGCCACGCGCTTCGAGAAGGACTGGAACAGCAACAGCAATGCGATCGACAGCGCGCTGCAGAAGCTGGTGGACAAGACCACGGTGAAGAAGACCATCCGCCTGCCCGGCGGCGTGCGTATCCACTGCGGCGTTTCGCTCGCCATGCTGGCCGGCGGCTGCGGCGGCGATCCGCCGCCACCGCCTTCGGCCAAGGACGGCGACGAGCGCCTCAGCATGGCGCCGGCGAAGCCGCTGGCCGGTGACGCGCATGCGCCGCCGAAACCCAGCGAGGAGGCGTGCATCGCGATGTACCGCGCCGGCAAACCGCTGGCATGGGGCTGCCCGGTCGACACGCCGAATCGCGCGGTCGACGCCGAACTGCGCGAACGCGCCGCGGGAGCCGCCAGGCAACACTAAGAGCAGGTGCGCCCATTACACTGGCCGGCATGCCCCTGCCACCCCCGGATCAACCCGCCGCCGGCCGCCCCGTCAATCCTGCGCGGGTGATGCTGAATTCGCCGCTGGCGGCGGCCACGCGGGCCCGGGTTTATCACCAGCGTACCCGTCCGCGCCCGCGCGAACGCGGCCTGCGCATTCTCGCCATGGCGGGCGCGCTGCTGGTGCATCTGATCTTCCTGTTCGGCTTCGTGCTCGGCCCGGCGTACGAGGTGATGCCGCCGCCGGAATCGCGGCAGCAGCTGCTGCAGGTACGCTTGATCGAGCCGCCCGAACCGCCGCCACCGCCACCGGTGCGCGGCACGCCGCCCAAAGAGCGCGGCCCGCGCCACCAGGGCCGCAGCAGCCGGCCCGCACCGAGCAGCGAGCGCAGCGCGAACACCACGGCCGTGATCGCGCCGAAGCCGGCTGCCGCCGCGGCGACGCCGGTGATCGCGAAGGCCGCGACGCCGCACGCGCCGACGCCGAAGCCGGTCGCTGCTCCACCGGCGCCGGTGAGCCTGCCGCAACCGGCGCCGACGCCGGAACTGCAGCCCATCCCGCTGGCCGGCGAGCCACCGGCCGTGACGCTGCCGACCCCGGCCATGCAACCGCCGGTGCCGCCGAAGTTCCAGCCCGAGTCGGTGCGCAAGCCGCAACTGGAAGGCAACCGCCCGATGCCGCCACCGCCGTCGCTGGTATTGCCGGAACTGCCGCCGCAGGCAGCACCGCCGATCACCGTGTCGAGCATCGCGTTGAGTACCGAGGTACCCAAGTCCAGTGCACCGGCCAGCGTGACGCCGGCCCGTGCGCAGCTTCCCGCTGCGCCGCCGGTACCCGAATTGCAGCCCATCCCGCTGCCCGCACAAGCTTCGCCGAGCGTGAACGTGCAGGCGCCGCTGAGCGTGCCGACGCCGACCGTGCCGATCGAGAAGCCGCAGCTGCAGGCACCGGCAGTCGAGGTGGCCGAGGCGGAACTCGAGGCGGTTCCGCTGGCGCCGCCGGCCCCCGCACGAATGGAGCCGCAGGCACCGAGTGCGAAGATCGAGGTCGCCGACGCGGCACGAGAAACAGCCGTCCAGCCGTCCATCGAACGACCGCAGTTGAGCGCGCCGCCCGCCGTCGCTGCCGCCGCCACGCCGACCCCGCCAGCAACAAGTCCGCCGGCGGAGTCGGTGTCGCCCGTGACGACCGAGCAGGCTGCGCCCAGTCCCACGGAAACCAGCAGCGGGCGCGACGTCAGCCGCGCCCCCGACGCCACGCCGCAAGGCAGCGACCTGGCCACTCCCGGCAAGCCCGAAGGCGTGGTCGCCGCACCGGAAAGCACCAGCACCAGCACCGCCGCCGCACAACCCGCGGCGCGCCAGGGCAGCGACCAGGGCCGCAGCGGCAGACAGCCGGGCGAGGGTCAGCCCGGCGGCAACCAGCCCGGTGCGGAGCAGGGCGAAAAGCAGGGCGCGTTGGGCAGCTACGTGCAACTGAAGCCGCGCGGCGACACCGAGATCATGAGCCACAGCACGCCGAACATCGGCTACCAGCCGACCCGTTTCGAAAAGGACTGGGCACCCGAAGGCGAAAGCTCGATCGACACCGCACTGCGTCGTGCCGTCGAGAAGACCGCGGTCAGCCACACCTTCCACCTGCCGCGCGGCGTGCGCGTGGAATGCACGGTGATGCCGCTGCTGCCGATCGCCCTGTTCGGTTGCAACAACCCCGACCCGCCCGCGAAGCCGGTCGACGACAAAGTTTACGAGCGCCTTCACCTGGCGCCGGCCAATCCCGTGGCAACGCCTGCACCGGCGGCCAGCAACGCCACCCCGGCGCCGATGGTCAGGTTCGACAACAGCGCCGAATGCGCCGCCGCCCGCGTCGCCGGCAGCCCGCCGCCGCCCGGCTGCGAAGGCATCGTGCTGCCAGTCAAGCCGGCCGCACCCGCATCGTCATCCAGCTCGTGGGTACCGGCGAGCGACCAGTTTCATTGAATCGCGGCGGAGGGTCATTCCCGATCAGGCGGACCGAATACACCGTGGCCGCCGCAGTTGAGCACGGAGTATGGTCCCGGGCGATGACGATCACCGCAAACGCGCACGCGCCTGATCCAGCGACCACGGCGTTTTTTTCCCCGTTACACCCTCACTTTCGCCTGTGTAACTCATACACCCTCAAAAGTGTCGGATAACACCGGCAGCGTGCACCTATGCCCGCAGCTGCGCCGCAGCGCAAGCACATGATCTGTTGCAAAAATTCGCCGCTTGAACGGGCGAAATCGGAGCCGCATACTCGGTGCAACACCCCACTTTTGGGGTCTACTAAGCGTTAGTCGGTAGCTCGTGGTGGTTCTTGGTGTTGTGTGTTTCGCCCAGCTTCGCGGCGGCTTGCAGTGTTTCGCTTCGGCAGCTTTTTTCCGTGGCGTTCCGGCAAGTCGTCGGCTTTC
>Ga0207664_10000133_pt1 | contig 63672 bp, 49 predicted proteins | sample LARL83metaG_FD_184349 | JGI IMG/M metagenome (GOLD analysis project Ga0207664, IMG submission 184349) | Corn, switchgrass and miscanthus rhizosphere microbial communities from Kellogg Biological Station, Michigan, USA - LAR L8-3 metaG... | ecosystem: Host-associated > Plants > Roots >...
CTTCGATGACAACTGGTGCGCCGTCGCCGTCACCGTCAGCCCCTGACCTGTATAGATTGCCTCGTTGAATGTCGTCCCCGACGGAGCGGCGGCCACGGCAAACACCCCGTGTGGCACTCCACCAGTGAAAGCAGTCGCAATGTAATCTCCTACCATCAAACCGTTTTGCGAACTTGGCAGCGAACCGAGTTGCATCGGCCCGGCAACGGTCACGGGAGCGTTCCATGTAGCGCCTCCGTTGGCCGATGAAATGAAGCCCACGATCAGTTGGCACGTCGACATCGTGCAGTTGCTCTGCGAAAAATAGTAATAGTGAATCGCCACGTGGGCGGTTGCACCGGAAGTGGCGGGATCAATCCCGATTCCCGGAATGAAGTGATCGACTCCGCTCGTTACATCGTCGATCGGGACGCGCGTCACCGCACTCCAACTCACGCCGTCGGTCGAAGTGCTGTACACCAGATCGTTCGCGGTGCATCCGGCTCGATACCGGCAGTCTTCCCAGACTACCCAGATCGTTCCTGCGCCATCGATGGCAGCTGAGGGCAGCGGTCCGCTGCGGAAGCCTGGCAAATCGGTGTGCACTTGTACATCGGAGATCGTTCCAGGAGAGATCCAGGTTGCGCCGCCGTCATTCGAGATAAAAAATTTCATCGCGTTCACGACAGTCGAAAGAACCGGCACCACAATTGTTCCATTCGGCTGGACCAGAGGCTGTCCACCAATCCCTTGGAGAAAACCCGCGGTTGGCGTCGCGGTTCCCCACGTCAGTCCGCCATCGTTCGAAGTACTCATCAGGACTTCGTCGAAGTTGTTGGGACTGTCCCACTCCATGTAGCAATTGCCGTAATGCGGGCTGGAGGGCCAACTATCACACACGATCCAATTCTTGTCGGAATTCACCGATGCCGCATCAACGCTGACTGGATTCCCCCATGTAACGCCATCGGTCGAGCGGTTCACGACTACAGCTGGCACTTGCGATGTATTGGAAATCGGCAGCGAAGAGATCATCCATACGCCGTGTTTCGCGTCGTAAGCCACGTTCGGATCGCTGACCGCGTCATAAGGACCGGTCCCTTCCCCCGTCGTCAGGCCAGGGAGAAATCCATGGGTCCACGTCGTCCCGCCGTCGGTCGACGTCGCCCAACCGATATCGGTTGCGCCGCCAGGAGCGATGCGTCCGGTCTGAAAGGTTGCCACCAGCGTATTACCGTTTGCGAGGACATGCGGCTCCACTTCCGTAGCATGCTGCCCCGGGGCCACAGTGTAAGGATCAGAGCTGATCTGCGTCAGGTTCGGCCCGATCGGATTCTCTGGTTGCGTCTGGATCGGAGACGACGATGACCCTGAGCATCCGATGAGCGCGAGCGTCAATGAAGCAGGAAGCACGGCGAAGCGTGCTCTATAGCAGAACGCGTCAGCCAGTTTTTCGATCATGCAGGATTATCCTACGCTCGTCTTTTTTTTACTGATCTCTTGCACACTTCCCGATATCGTACCGTCTTGGTTCATGGCCGGGAGTTGTCTGAATCGCGCACAAAGACAACCGCGGAGTCGTCCACGTAAATGGTTTTCCATTCGCCGGCCTGATTCAGCGCATTGGTCAGGGGCGACTCTTTGGGCAACAAGATGCATCGAGTGTCGTGCTCCCGCAGGAATTCGTCCCAGCCCGGCTCGGCATGGACGAGCTTCAAGTAATACTCGAAGAAGTCCTCTCCGTACAAATCGTGACGGTCATCTACGACCACTTTCGTCGCGGGCGAAAGACGGTAGATCAAATACCCTCCCCAGTAATCAGGGCTCAGTACGGGCCCCTTCACCGCATACTTCTCGAGAAAATTCACTGCTTCGACGGGCATCCGCTTGCCGCCGAAATGGGCATCCATCAACAGATTTGAGCCGGCACGACCCCCGTTAACCGCGATCGCGAAAGTGACGATCAACGCAAGCATTGGCCACGCGTGACCGCGCTGCCTGGCCTCCATTGCGCTCATGCGCTGGAAAAAATCATGTGCAAATCCTCCTGGCGGAAGGAGCGGCCCCACGGCGAGCGCGAGCAACACGGAAGATACCGGAATATTCCGCGATGCATACAGTCCCGCATACACCGCAAACAATATCGTCAGCCCAGTGCTCATCCGCAATTGGAGGCAACGAGTGGCCACAGTCGCAAATGTAATCAGCAGTAAAACCAGAAAGCATCGCTGCGCGATTCCGTGAAAATTCGGCGACTGGAATTCGTCAATGTGATCCATCAGGAAACGGTTGGAAAGATATGACATGACGTGCGCATGCAACTTCCAACCGTACGGATTCACCAAGCTCGCTGCCGATGACAACAGGCCGATCCATACCAGATCCCGAGCACGTTTTGCCGCGGCAACCTTCTGCAGCATTTCCTCGAGCCGGCCTTCTTTCGCCCGAGACCAATTCCATACAGCTGCCAGCCAGAAAATGCCCAGCAGGACAAACCCAATCAGAAATCCGCCGTGCACGTTGACCCAAACTAGCATCAGCAGAGGCAAGAGCCACAGCCGTCCGGGCCCTCGCCGGTTTCCGACGAGAGAGCCGAGTTCTGAGGAATCCAAAATCCAGAACCACGCCAGCGTGAATAACCAACTCACGACGTGTGGCCGCGCCAGGAAATGAATCGTCGAGGCCGACACCGCCAACAGCACGAGCACCAGCGCGAACAGCACATTGGTGGCGCGGGACATCAGCAGGCGAAACGTCCAAGCAAACACCGCCGCGATTAGGACAGCGGTGAACCATACGACCCCATTGAGCCCCAGCATAGCTTCTAACCGACCCACAACGACGTCATAGAGCCACTCCCAGGCGAACCAGGGCTTCCCGCCCATCGTTGAAGAAAATGTATCCGTGTGTGGAATGGCGTGTGTGGCTAAGATTTGCTGCCCGGTACGGATGTGCCACCCGATTCCCGCATCCCCAAGTAATCGAACAGCGAGCGGTGTGAAAACCAGCGCGCTCAGGAGCGCAACAAATATCAAGTCCGCCACGGAAGGCATGGCTACACGCACCCACGCCGGGATCGCCGCGCTCAAAGAACTTCTGGAACCATCTGCCATCGCGGTGAATCTTATAGAGGTGAGGCGCTAACAGCAAGATGACCAGCAATGGAACACCTCGGGTGGTAATCGTCGGAGCAGGCTTCGGCGGGTTGAATGCCGCTCAGGCCGTGGCACGAGGCCCCGTCCAGGTCACCGTTATTGATCGTAAAAATCATCATACTTTTCAGCCTCTTCTCTATCAGGTCGCAACCGCCGGGCTTTCGCCTGGGGAGATTGCTGCGCCCATCCGATCGATTCTTCGCTCGCGCAGGAACGTTGAAGTTCTCATGGCAGAAGTCACCGGTTTCGATCTTGAACACCAAATGGTTGAAACTTCTGACATTGACCTTCCCTACGACTATTTGATCGTCGCGGCGGGCGCGCGCCACTCCTATTTCGGACGTGATGATTGGGAGCCTCTGGCCCCCGGCCTCAAGACCATTGAGGATGCACTCGAAATACGGCGCCGCATTCTCCTCGCATTCGAACTGGCGGAACGCCAGACTGCCGCTGGAGAAACGTCGTCTCCATTGAACTTTGTGGTCGTCGGCGCCGGACCCACAGGAGTAGAACTGGCGGGAACTCTCGCCGAAATCTGCCACCACGCCCTCACCCACGAATTTCGCTCCATCGATCCCGTGCGCACGCACATCCTGCTGATCGAGGGTGGCCCGCGTGTTCTGGCCGCATACCCTGAGGATCTTTCGCGCAGCGCACAGGAACAATTGAATCGGCTGGGCGTGGAGGTTCGGACCTCAACAACAGTGACGCAAATTGAACCGGGGGCAGTTCATATCGGCGACACGCGCCTTCCCGCGACCGTCGTGCTGTGGTCAGCTGGAGTCGCCGCTTCCCCGCTCGGGAAGAAACTCGGAACTCCAGTGGATCGTGCCGGACGCGTGCACGTGCAAGCGGATCTGAGTGTTTCCGGTCATCCAGAAGTCTTCGTGATCGGCGATCTCGCCGCTGCCAAGGACGAACAAGGCAAGATGCTGCCCGGCGTCGCACCAGTGGCGATCCAAGAAGGGCGCTTCGTCGGCAAATTGATTCGAGAAGAACTCGCTACGCGTTCCTTTGCTCACTCTCCGCAAGAGGGTGAGGTGGCCAACTCTCGACGCGCCTTCCATTACTGGAACAAGGGCAGCCTGGCGACGATCGGCCGTGCCGCCGCAGTTGCTGATTTCGGCCGTATGCACATCTCAGGCTTCCTCGCGTGGTTATCCTGGCTCTTCGTCCACATTTTCTTCCTCATCGGCTTCCGCAATCGCCTGCTGGTTTTCATTCAATGGGCATGGTCCTACGTCACCTACGAACGCGGGGCCCGCCTGATCACGGGCAGTACCTACCTGCCCGGGTGGACTTTCGTCCCCCCGTCGGCACCAGTTACTAGTGTCGAGCACACATCACAAGAAATTCACTCAGGGCCAGCGAAATAGAGGGACAATAGGCAGAGCCCTGCATTCGATCTGCGACAGCGGGCAGTGGCGGAAACCAAATATCTCTGTCAACCTGAGCGAAGCGAAAGACCTATGCATTCCTCGTCCAAGTCCATGAAGAATTTCTTGATGTCGTGCCTCATTCTCTGCGTTGTGGCGGTTGCCTATTCCTCGGCCTCGGCGGAAGTTCTTAAGATCGTCGTCAACGACACGATCCAGCCCATCAGTGCCGAGTACATCGCTCGCGCACTCGACGAAGCCCGCCGCCGCAACGATCAGGCTGTATTGATTGAGCTCAATACACCGGGTGGTCTAGTCAGTTCAACACGAGACATCATCGAGAAGATCACAGGCTCGTCCGTGCCCGTGATCGTCTATGTCACACCGACCGGAGGACACGCCGGCTCTGCCGGGATTTTTATTCTCGAATCCGCTGACATCGCCGCGATGGCTCCCGGAACCGCCGCCGGTGCAGCCCATCCGGTTACGTTCATCGGTCCGGTACAAGTCAAGCCGGACGAAGAGATGAACCGTAAGATTGAGAATGATGCGGCGGCCCTGATCCGATCGGTTTCCGGCAAGCGCGGGCGGAACATCGAGGCTGCGGAAAGTGCCGTGCGCGAGTCGAAGTCCTTCAGCGACCAAGAGGCACTCGCCCAACATCTCATCGAATATGTGGCGTCCAGCCCCGAGGATCTCTTTCGCCAAGCCCAGGGGAAGATTTTTAAACGTTTCAACGGCGAATCAACTTCTTTAAACCTCATGGGGCAGCCGGTTGTTCCTTTCGGCATGACTCTCAAGGAAACTATTCTCGACACGCTGATGGACCCGAACATTGCCTTCCTTTTGCTGGCCATCGGCGCACTGTCGCTCTATATCGAGTTCAACCACCCGGGCGCCGTAATCCCTGGAACCATTGGCGTGGTGTTTATCCTTCTCGCCGCCTTTGCACTTAATTTTCTGCCGACGCGTTTCGCGGCGTTAGGACTGATCCTCGGCGCCTTCGCTCTGTTCGCTGCGGAAGCCAAGTTCGCAACACACGGAGTCCTCACCGTAGGAGGCATCGTGCTGCTCACCTTAGGCGGCTTGCTGCTCGTTGACTCCCCGATACCAGAAATGCGGGTCCACCTGATTACTGCGCTCGCTGTGAGCATCCCTCTCGGACTGATCACTGCCTTCCTGATGACGATCGCGCTCAAGGCGCGACGCAATAAAGTTGTTACAGGAGCGCAGGGATTACTCGGCGAAACCGGGGTCGCGCAAACCGCGCTTTCCCCGCAAGGCAAGGTTTTCGTCCACGGCGAACTGTGGGACGCGGTCGCTTCCTCGACACTTCCCGTGGGCCAATTAGTAGTGGTGCGTAGGATCGACGGTCTGACGCTCTCGGTAGACCCGTTGGGTGCGACTCCGCCTCCAGCCAACCCAGCACCAGCAATTCTGTAGTTGAAGACGTTCCCGTCGCTACTTCAAATTGAAGAGCGCATTCACATGCGCCGTAACCGTGACGGTCTGAGGCGTGAATTCCTCCGTAGGTGCCGGCGGCCCCGCGGTTGCCATCGCGGACATCGAGCGCGCCATCCGCGGCATGACTACACGCGCGTTCTCAAAGGTGTCCACTGACGCATACGAAAGTTCTCCCAACCCTCGGCCACTCGCACGGGCGACTGTCTCGGCAGAATTCCGCGCCCGCCGGTAGGCATCCTCCACCGCCTTGTTCTTGGCATCGTCGATGTTTTCGAGCGTGTAGCTGAGTGTTTGCGTCTCACTTACGTTGGCATCGGCGAGTTGCTCGGTGATCACGCCAACCTTCGAAAAATCCTTCAGTTTCAGGCTGACGTCGGTGCTGACGCGATACCCGATGACTCTTTGCTTGGGCTTCCATTCGTACACTGGCTGTACGGAAAGGAATCCGATGCTCGCGGCTTTGGGCTCAATCCCGTTGGCACGCAGTACCTGCCGCACCTGTTCTACATTTTTCGAAGCCTTCTGAAATGCCGGCTGGGGAGTGTCGTCCTGGACGGACACGTTGAATTGAATCTGTGCCGTGTCGGGAGCAGATTCAAACTTCCCGTCGGCGCCAACGTAGACAGTATTCGCTTGCGCGCTCACGGCGGGATGTTCCTGGGCAAACGTCATGGTTGCGGCGAGAAGAAGAAATGCTAGGAAAAACCGTGCAGATTTCATGGCAGCCCTCCGAGGCGATTATCCCACGTAGGCCGCGCATCTGAATGAAGAGGACAGAGGATGCTGCAGGAGGAGAACTATCTAGGCCCTGGTGCGCGGCCCAGCCACTGCCAGCAAATCTACTTGAAGGTCGGGAGAGTGTAATCCCTGTACGGTCGTGGGAGCCAGTTTTCCCGCCGCTGGCAGCATCCCAACAGCGCGATTTTTTCCTGCCAGCTTCGCCTGATGGAGCCCCCGATCGGCAAGTGTCAGAACCTCTTCGTAACCGACGACGCGGATATTGTCGATAAACCAAGGAAATGCCGCCCATCCCATCGAACAGGTCTGGTGGATGGTCTCGCCTGATCCACCCACGGTGAACGGCGCGTCGGCGACAGACGAAAGCACTCGCTGGGCCAGCAATTCAGCTTCGCTGCGATCCGTATAGCGCGAGACGATGAGAAATTCCTCGCCGCCCCAACGAACCAGAACATCCGAGTGACGGATCGAACTGCTCAAACGGCGCGCCATCTCCAGGAGCACCTTGTCGCCAACATCGTGTCCATATTTGTCGTTCACTTCTTTGAAATTGTCGGCATCTATCAAATAAAAAACCAAATCGCGAGTATGCGGATCGTGTTTGTCGGCGTGCGAGCGTAGCGCCTGGCTGACGTCGGCTTCGATCGTCGCTGAGAAGAAACGGCGATTGCGCAGTCCGGTCAGCGGGTCCGTTAGCGAAGCCTCCTGCAAGATGACGTTTGTGCGGCGCAACTCGCTATTCAATCGGCGGTGCTGAATAAACAACAAGAACGCCATCAGAAACATCGTCGCCAGGGTAACCAGCACTCGGAAATGAGATGCTCTCGGGGGAAGCCTCGGGTCCAACAGCGCAATCAGCGCAATAATCGGGAGCGAAAGAACTGCCAGCATCGCGAGATTGGCCATCGACGCGTTGTAGGAGTCATCCGCAGCACTTTCGGGAGTTGGCATCAGACCTTGCCCCATCAAGGCTGCTCCGGTGAACAATGCGAAAGAGGCGCAGTACGGAATGTCATACCAACTGCCCGGAAAATAAAGATCCTTCTCCAAGGCGTGGTTGAGGACGAAGAAAGAGATGCCGTTGAACACGAACGCGCCGCAGAGACAGGAGTAAAACGTTTTCCATCGTCCCGAGCTTTGAATCCAAAAGACCACCAGGACGCAGCAGATCAAGACAGTTTCGGCTCCAGAGAGCAGGTCGAAGTTACGGCTGTAGGCGACTTCGCTCGGAGAGGGATATTGCCAGCACACGACAAAAGAAACGTAGAGATAAAGCCACCATAGCATTAGCAGCGAGAAATCCAATGCCCCGAGCCGCACACTGCGCTCGGAAGGCTGTCGATGTGGCCGGAGGAGCAAGCCGGCGATCATCGGCGCTCCGGCGAGAAACAGGAGCGCGTCGGCAGGGTACATAGCCGGGATCTTCTTCTTCAAAACGAGATCGAAGACGATCCAAACTGTTTGATCGCAAAACCAAAGTCCCCATCCCGCAGCCTGAAGAATCCAAAACCAGCGGATGCGGCCCTTGCTGGCGGGAGCGTGCCTGGCAAATGCAAAGAGGGCGCACAGCATCAGTAGACCGCTTACAACGTCGCTCACTGCAGTTTGAGCCAGACCCCGGGACAGCAATGCGCAGCCCGCCGTCAGCACCGCCATAGACATGACGGCAGCTCCAACCAGTAGGATTGACGGATTGCGGCGGTTCAACGGTACCACCTTAGCGCGCAGATTTAGCCTTTGGCCCCAGTGGAATACGCGACCCTGTAAATCTGGGCGTCAATGTCTTTACGTAAATCATCCCAAATCTTGTCTGGCATCTCGAGAAATACTCTCACGACTTCCGGATCAAACTGCCGCCCTGACCACTTGGTAATTTCAGTGCGAGCGGCCTGCAACGACTGCTTCTCCCGATAGGGACGATCGGAGGTGATTGCATCGAAAGTATCTGCCACGGAGAAGATGCGAGCCCCAAGCGGAATCTCTTCCCCTTTGAGTCCGCGGGGATAGCCCGTGCCGTCAAAACGCTCTTGGTGGGAGTAGACGATCTCCGAGGCTTCCGCCAGGAACGGGATCTTTCTTACGATCTGATAGCCATGGTAGGCGTGCTCCCGCATGATAGTGAACTCTTCGGGCTCAAGTTTTCCCGGCTTGTTCAGGATCTTGTCAGGGATCGCCATCTTGCCGATGTCGTGCAGGAATGCTCCGCGTGCGATGGTATTAATCTGTTCACGCGGTAGTCCCATAGCACGCGCGATCGCAATCGTAAAAGCGGTGACGCGCTTCGAATGGCCTTCTGTCTCCCGGTCCTTCAAGTCCAGCGCGTCTCCCAACGCTTCGAGAGTGATGTCGTAGGAGCGCTCCAGGCTCGCCATCGCGGCCTGCAGTTGATCCGTACGCGCCGCGACCAGCGATTCCAGGTTCGTTTGATAAGTCCGGTTCTCAACCTTTAGCCGGCGATTCTCGAGCGCGCGGCTAACGGTGTTCAACAACTGTTCCCGCTCGAACGGCTTTAAGAGGTAGTCGTATGCCCCGTTTCGAATGGCCGCCAGCGCCACAGAGATGTCGTGCACGGCGGTAACCATCACCACCGGCATGTCAGGGTATTTTTCCTTGGTGCGCTCCAACAGGCCTATGCCGTCGAGGTCCGCCATCATCAAGTCGGAGAGCATCAGTTCGAATTCTTCCCCCGAGGTGAGGACCGCCAGCGCTTCCATCCCGGAACCCGCTTGTTTGCAGGCGTATCCTGCGGTACCGAGCATGGACGCGACGATTTCGCGAATCGCTTCTTCGTCGTCAACTACAAGAATGCGGTCTGGCATAGGGAATACACGAAAGTCTAATGGCGATTGTAACCCACCCGCGAGATGCCGAAAGTAATCAGTCAGGTCCGGAAACTCCATCGAGAAAGGCACGCCCCGTGATATTCAAAACTCAGGAATCTGTACGTCCGGAACACGATGAGCGCCTTTCTCTGGTCAATCTGGAATGCGGTGGCTAAGCTGGGCATCGCTAAGCCGACGACGGCGGAGTTCGCCTCACTCGTTCTGTTGGGTGCTACCCTGCTGGTGATCTTCGCTTTCCGCGAAAACTACCTCAAGATTTGGATTGTCGGTTGGACCGCTTTGGTCGCTTCTCACCTGGCCGAGCATGCGCTGGCCGCGAAGATTCCCGCACCGTTCGGCGCTGTCGCAGTCCAGGCGAGTTTCGTACTCGCCGCAGGATTATTGGCAGGCGCGGTTCTGCTTTACACCCGCAGCCGCGACTTGATCCTCCCACTTGCCGTCATCACGCCCGTGCTCGTGGGGTTTGCGGGCGCTCGACTTCTGTTGTGGCCCGATTCCCTGCCCTTACGGTTCGCTCTGGAAATCGGCTATCGCATCATCCTGCTGACCGCTTCCATTGCGCTGTTGCGCGCGCGCCGCGGACGTTGGGAACCTTCAGCATGGCTCGTCGCATTGTGCCTGCCCCTGCTTCATCTGACATGGGCGCCGTTTACCGATCGCATACCAGCAGCCGCTTTCATTGCCGCCGAAGGCATACTCGGCGTCAGCGTGATCTTGGTCGCGTTCGGCCAGGTCCGTATGCGCACGCGAAGGCTACTCGCCATGCAAGCTCTCACCAGCAGCATGGCCACGGCCCAGCAGTATGGAAACGTGGTTCAGTGCGCGGTCGCTGAATTGCATCGCGTGACCCGAGTGCGGGCTGCATGGTTCCGCCTACTCGAGGGTGGACACCTGGTCGCGACCCACGCGGTCGGCCTCTCTTCCGATTTTCTGCGAGATGCAGGCTTTGCCGAACTAAACGACGATCTCTCGAAACTCCTGGCGCAAACCGAGCCGCAAGTCACTACACGTCAGACTCCTGGTCCAGAGACAGAGCAATGTCTCGAAGTAGAGAAGATTCGCCAGTTGGTGATTGTTCCAGTAGTGGGCAACAAGTCGCCCGTCGGAGTGCTTTTGCTGGGCAGTTCCGGAAGCCGCCACTGGACCGCCGAAGAATTGGAATTTCTGAAAGGCTGCGCCAAACAACTGGCTCTCGCAGTCGAAAATTTCCGCCTGCTCGAGCAAGTGTTGCGCTCGCAGCGGCAGTGGATGAATACGTTCGATTCCATTCACGATATCATTCTGGCGCACGACGCTGATTTCCGCATCGTCAAAGCCAACCAGGTTCTGCTCGAACATCTGGGCCAGGCTGCCGCAGATGTAATCGGCAGCACATGCGAAGCGACTCTGCCTCACAAATTTGGAGAGTGGACCGGATGTCCCTACTGCGCGATGGGCGCGGATGAAGAATTCACCGAAGGTGCCGACCCATGTTTCGGCGGCTTCTCGGTGGTTTCGACCTCTTCGTACGCCGATCAGGGCAGTCCCCAAAAAGGAATCATTCACGTTGTCCGCGACATCACCGAACGCCGTTCGGCCGAGGAAAAATATCGCCTGTTATTTGAGCAGGTGCAAGAAGGTGTTTACGTTGCTACCAAAGATGGACGTCTCATCGATTGCAACGACGCCTTCGTTCACATGCTCGGATACGGAACGCGGGAAGAGTTGCTCGTCCTGAACCTGGACTCGGAAATCTGCGTAGATGCCCGCCAGCGAGAAAATTTCCGGCGCGAAATCGAAGCCCACAACTACGTGCGCAACTTCGACGTCACTCTGCGCCGCAAAGATGGAACACTTCTCCTGGCCGTAGAAAGCAGTTTCGCCACCCGTGATTCCGCCGGAAACATTGAGCGCCACCAGGGCTTCGTTCTCGACATGACAGAGAAACGCCGCGCTGAAGATGAGATGCGGCGCCGCAATCGTGAATTGAACGCGCTCAACGCCATGGCAGTGGTGGCCGCGCAATCTTTCGACTTGGACGAGATCCTGAACCTGACCTTGCGTCAGGTGGTTACGCTGTTCGGCGCCGAGAGTGGCACTGTCTTCTTGTCCGATTCTGACAACACCACTTATCGGCGGCGCGCCGCCTGGGGACCACGCAGTCGCGACAAGAGACACGCCGCCGAGGTTGCATTCACCGAGGGCTTTGGCGATCTCGTTATGCGCTCGCGCGCAGAGGTGGTCACCGCAGAATATGTGCCTCACTTGCCGCCCAACGTCGCGGAATTCCTGCGCTCCGACGCGGATCGTTCCTGGATATGGGTCCTGTTCTGGGGCAAAGATGCGCCAGTCGGAATTATGGGCCTGTGCAGCCACCTGGCATACGAATATTCGAGCAACGACGAAAACCTTCTCGTCGCCATCAGCCGCCAACTGGCTACGACGATCGAAAAAGTTCGCCTGTACGAAGAAACCTGCCGCGCCTACGAAGATCTACGCAAGACCCAGGAACAGCTTCTGCAGAGCGAGAAGATGTCGGCCGTCGGACAGTTGATTGCCGGCGTTGCGCATGAACTCAACAATCCGCTCACCGCAATCCTCGGCTATGCCGAGCTTCTGGAAAGCGAAGGACTGAACAACCGCGCTCAGGACTATGTCAGCAAGCTGTTCAAGCAGGCGCAGCGGACGCATCGCGTCGTTCAGAACCTCCTATCCTTCGCCCGTCAGCGTACGCCGCAGCGCGAAGAAGTGGACATCCGCAAGGTGCTCGACGAAACCCTTGCCCTGCGGGACTATGATCTCAAGACCAACAATATTCGCGTCGAGTTGGAGACGCCTTCTGAACCTGCCACCGTCGTGGCTGATCCCCATCAAATCGAGCAGGTCTTCCTGAACATTCTCAACAACGCAGTGGACGCCATCCTCGAGACGGGCCGCACCGGAAGCGTGAAGATACGGGTCTATAACCAGAACGGACACATCTGCACTCAATTCACCGACGACGGCCCCGGCCTCAAGGATCCCAAGCGCATTTTCGATCCCTTCTACACCACCAAGAGTGTAGGCAAAGGAACTGGCCTCGGTCTCAGCATTTGCTACGGCATTGTGAAGGAGCATGGCGGCGATATCACAGCCAACAACGCTCCTGAGGGCGGCGCCGTGATCGAAGTCAAGCTGCCTGCAGTGGCCTCAGCCATCTCCGAGCCCGAACCACCCAAACTGGTGGTCCCGCGCGAACGCGCCATCAGCGGCCGAGTGCTTCTGGTTGAGGAGGAAGAATCAGTTCTCGACTTTGAGCGCGATGTGCTCGCTGGCGCCGGTGCGGCCGTAGTCACGGCCCGGACCAGCCAGGACGTCATGACGCGTCTGCTCTCAGAGCCCTTTGACGCCGTGATTATGAACGGCAAGATGCCCGGGGAATGGAATGCCAAAGAATCCTATACCTGGCTCAAAAACAATTGTTCCACCATGGAAGGTCACGTTCTCTTTACGTTCTCGAATGGCGTCGATCCGGCCGACGGCCGTAGCTTCCTTCAGGAAAACAACGTTCCGTACCTGGTGAAGCCCTTCGAAGTCGCGGAACTCATCGCCCAGACTCGTCGCTTGCTGCAAAAGTCGCAGGCCGCCGGGGCCGGCGCGGACTAAGCACGAACCGATTCCCCCGCTTACATCCACTTGATTCGCAAGAACCACTGACCGTCAAAAACGGCTTCCAGCGCGGCATCGGCCACGAAACGCACAGCGATCCACACCTGTCCTCTATCCCTTTTGGGTTAGACTAGCGGCATAGCCATGTCCCAATTCGTCCACTTGCACCTGCACACCGACTATTCCCTTCTTGATGGCGCCTGTGACGTCGAAAAGCTCTGCCAGCGCGTGCAAGAGTTGGGCATGCCCGCCGTGGCCATGACCGATCACGGAAACATCTTCGGCGCAGTCCACTTCGTCAACGCCGCTAAACACGCCGGAGTTAAGCCGATCGTCGGTTGTGAACTTTACATCTGCAAGAAAAACGACCACAACATCGAGCGAACGCCGCCCGAAGGCGACACTTATAACCACCTGCTGGTGCTGGCCGAGAACGAAGAAGGCTACCGCAATCTGGTCAAGATTACGTCTGAAGCTTCGCTTCACGGCTTCTACTACAAGCCGCGGGTGAGCAAGCAATTCCTAGCCGAGCATTCGCGCGGCCTGATCGGCCTTTCCGGTTGCTTGAAGGGCGAAGTTGCCGAACGCCTGATGGAGAACAACTATGAGGCCGCCCGCGCTGCTGCTGGTACGTTCACTGACATCTTCGGCAAGGAAAACTTCTTCCTCGAAATTCAGGATCAGGGACTCGAGATGGAGCACCGCATCCATCCTGGACTCTTCCAACTCGAAAAGGAACTTGGTCTGCCGCTCGTCGCGACCAATGACAGCCACTATCTCTGCGAGGACGACGCCCACTCCCAGGACGTCATGCTCTGCATTCAGACCGGAAAGTCGGTCCACGACACGGCCCGCATGAAGTTCGAGGGCACGCAGTTTTTCGTCAAGAACTACGACGAAATGCAGCGTGTGTTCAAAGACTCGCCTGACGTGCTTACGCGGACACTCGATATCGCAGAACGCTGCAGTCTTCGTCTCGAAAAGATTGCCACCCCGTTTCCGCAGTTCGAAGTTCCGCCCGGATTCACGATCGACAGCTACTTCGTACACGTCACCCGCGAGGGCTTCGCCCGCCGCCTGGAAACGCTGCGCCCCCTGCGCGAGCAAAGCAAGCTGAAGCATTCGCTAACCGACTACGAGCAGCGCCTGGAGCGCGAACTCGGCATCATTCAACAGATGAAGTTCCCGGGCTACTTCCTCATCGTTTGGGACTTCATCCGCTACGCCAAAGAACATGACATTCCCGTAGGGCCAGGTCGCGGATCGGCCGCCGGTTCTCTCGTCTCCTACGCTCTCGGTATCACAGACATTGATCCCCTGCAGCACGAATTGCTCTTCGAGCGCTTCCTCAACCCCGAACGCGTGTCCATGCCTGACATCGACATCGATTTCTGCATGAACCGCCGGGGCGAAGTCATTCAGTATGTTACGCAGAAATACGGCCGCGACAACGTCGCCCAGATCATCACCTTCGGCACCATGGCCGCGAAAGCCGCGATCAAAGACGTAGGCCGCGCTATGGACATCCCCTACGCCGACGTGGACCGAATCGCCAAGATGGTCCCCACCCAGCTCAACATCACGCTGGAACAGGCAATCGAAGACTCCGCCCAGCTGCGGGAAGCGATTGAGAAAGACGGTCAGATTCGCGAACTCTTTGAGACCGCGAAAAAACTGGAAGGGATGGTTCGCAATTCCGGGGTGCATGCCGCCGGAGTCGTAATCTCTCCGCGGCCGCTCACCGACCTCGTTCCCCTGCACAAGACCAAGAACGACGAAATCGTCACCGCCTTCGACATGGTTGCCATCGAGAAGATGGGCCTGTTGAAGATGGACTTTCTCGGCCTCACCACGCTCACCATTCTCACCGATGCGCTGAAGTTGATCGCGCACACACGCGGCACCACAATCACTCTCGAACAAATTCCGCTGGAAGATAACGAAACCTACGAGAAGGTCTTCCACAAGGGCTTAACCTCCGGCGTCTTCCAGTTTGAATCGCATGGTATGCGCGATGTGCTCCGTAAGTATCAGCCCAATTCCATCGAAGATCTCACCGCCCTCAACGCTCTCTATCGCCCCGGTCCGATCCAGGGAGGAATGATCGACGACTTCGTCGATCGCAAGCACGGCCGCAAGAAGGTTGAATATGAACTGCCGGAACTGCAGGAGATCCTGCAGGAAACCCTCGGCGTGATCGTGTATCAGGAACAGGTGATGCAGATCGCCAACCGCCTTGCCGGCTACTCCCTGGGTGAGGCCGATCTGCTCCGCCGCGCCATGGGCAAGAAAAAAGCCGAGGAAATGGCACAGCAACGCGAGCGCTTTGTCGAAGGTGCCGCGCAGCGAAGGTATCCACCAAAGAAAATCGAAAAGATCTTCGACCTGATGGCGCAGTTCGCCGGATACGGCTTCAACAAGTCTCACTCCGCGGCCTACGCCCTCCTCGCCTATCACACGGCCTATCTGAAAACGCACTACCCCGTCGAGTTCATGGCCGCGCTTCTCACTTCGGTCACCGGCTCGACCGACGACGTCGTGAAGTACATCAACGAATGCCGCGAAATGGGGATCAAGGTCGACGCGCCCGACATTAACATTTCGCATGCGAACTTCACGCCCCAGGGCGAGTCGATCCGCTTTGGCCTTGCGGCTGTAAAGAATGTCGGCGGCAACGCGATTGAATCCATTGTTGCGGCACGCAAGAAGCTCGAAAAGTTCAAATCCATCTTCGAGTTCTGCGAGAACGTCGACCTTCGCCTGCTCAACAAGCGCGTGCTCGAGTCGCTAATAAAGAGTGGCGCTATGGATTCTCTCGGCCGCCGCGCTCAACTGATGGCCGTTCTCGACAAGGCGATGGAGCAGGCACAGAAAGCGCAACGTGACGCCGAGTCGGGCCAGCACGGGCTGTTTGGCGTCTTCCAGCAAGAGGACGCAGATTCGCACAATGACAAATTACCGACCGTCCCCGACTGGGACGAGCACACCCGCCTCACCGCCGAAAAAGAAATTCTCGGCTTTTTCATCACCGGCCACCCTCTCGAACGATACAAAGACAAACTTCAGGACCTGCATGCCCTGAGCATCGAAGAAATAGCGGCGATGACGAAGTCCACCGGCAAAGATGAAACCATCGTGACTGCCGGCATCATCAGCAACGTGCGCGTTCTCAAATCAAAGCGAGGCGATTTTTACGCACAGTCAACGCTCGAAGATATGTCGGGCTCGATCGATATGATCGTCTTTCCCGAGGCCTACAAGCGCATTGGCGACAAAGTGAAGCTTGAGGTCCCCGTGCTCGTTAAGGCGGGCGTGCGCATCGAAGAGGGCGCGAATCCCAAGATCACTGCTGCCGAAATCCAGCCACTCGAAGAAGCCAAGGTGCCGCTACCGCGCGCCATCCGCATTCGGCTTCCGCTTGAGACAGCGGCCGAGGCTACTGTTGACGACTTGCATGCTCTTTTCGTCGAGCGCAAAGGCCAGGCTAAAGTGTTGTTTGACGTGGAACGCCAGGGCGATTTCATGGTCGTGATGGAGGCGGAAGGCTATAATGTGCTTCCGGACCGCAACTTCATCACGCGGGTCGAACAATTGTGCGGGCGGGGCAGTGTCCGCGTCATCAGCTAAGTCTTAAACATGGCGGCAACCGAAAAAGCGCAGCAGGAACTGGAACAGATTGAGCGTCAAGTGGCCGAGATGGAATCTGCCACTCCCGACGCTGCGACGCGACGCGAAATCGCGAAACTCCAGGACCGCATCGACACGCTGCGGCGAGAAATGACCGCGCCGCCCACCGCTTGGCAGAGGACGGAGTTGGCGCGCCATCCCCAGCGCCCCCAATCTCTCGACTACATCGAACGGGTCTTCACCGATTTCAGCGAGATTCACGGCGATCGCGGATTCGGTGACGACGCTGCCATCATCTGCGGCATGGCTCGATTTCACGGGGATGAAGTGTTAGTTGTCGCCACGCAAAAAGGCCGCGACATGAAGCAGCGCGTCTACCGCAATTTTGGCACGCCGCATCCCGAGGGCTATCGCAAGGCCATCCGCCTCATGCAGGTCGCCGAAAAATTCCGGCGACCGATTTTCACTTTGATAGACACGGATGGCGCCTATCCCGGCATCCATGCCGAAGAGCGCGGACAGGCCGAGGCCATCGCCTACAACCTGCGCGAAATGGCGCGCCTCGAAGTTCCGATCATCGCGACCGTAATTGGCGTTGGTGGCAGCGGCGGCGCCCTGGCGATTGCGGTTGCGGACCGCGTTCTGATGATGGAAAACTCCATCTACTCCGTGATCTCCCCGGAAGGCTGCGCCGCGATTATGTGGCGCGATGCGACGAAAAAGGAACTTGCGGCTGAAGCTATGCGCATCACCGCGGATGACCTGAGCGAACTTGGTGTCATCGACGGTATCATCCCCGAGCCCGATGGCGGAGCCCATCGCGACCACGATGCCGCCGCCAACCTGCTCGACGCTACCTTGCAGAAACACTATGCCGCGTTGAAGAAGATCCCACCTGCAGAATTGCTCGTGTCACGATATAATAAGTTTCGTAATATGGCTCAGTTCTTTAAGACTGAATAGTGAGTTCGTACGGCTACTCCCCTTTCCCAAACAGGTTCCTCCCCGCTGCGGGCGGGCGATTTGCCGCGACGGACTCCGTACTCGCGCCGTATAATGGAATGTTTCTTGCCTGCAACTACACAAACCATGGGCGACCGAGTTCGCCCCGATAACTGAAGGAAGGTGTTCGGATGGCCACTACGGATGTGGTGCCTCGGGAATCCGCCGGAGGCATGGGGCGCAAGCGAATCGTCAACGACATGAGTATTCAGGTCGCGACGGTCAATGGTTCTGGCTCGCAGAGCTCAAATACCGTCCTCTTACGCAGCATTTTCCAGATGGGTGTACCAGTTTCCGGCAAGAACATGTTCCCTTCGAACATCGCCGGACTCCCCACCTGGTACACGATTCGCGCCAACAAAAATGGCTACATCGGCCGCAAGAAAGAAATCGATTTCCTGGTAGCCATGAATCCCGAGACCGCGCAGGAAGACACCATGTCTCTTGCCTCTGGCGCGTCCGTTCTCTACGACGAGCCGCTGGCCCTGCACAAACTGCGCACTGATTTACTCTTCTACGCTGTTCCTTACGACAAACTCGTAGCCGCAGTCTGTCCTGAGGCCAAGCTGCGCAAACTTGTCAAGAACATGGTGTACGTCGGCGTCGTCGCCCAACTCCTCGAAATTGACATGTCCGAGGTCGAGAAGGCGATCCGCAAGCAGTTTGCCAAGAAAGTAAAGGCGGCAAATCTCAACCTGGCCGCTGCGCAAGCCGGATTTGATTACGCAAAGACAAGCCTGAAGAAGCTCGGCGCCTTCTATATCGAGCGCATGGACAAAACCACGGGCAAGATCATCATTGACGGCAACTCCGCCGCCGCTCTGGGCTGCATGTTCGCCGGATGCACCGTTGTCACTTGGTATCCCATCACGCCTTCGTCATCACTGGTTGAGACGATGATCGAATACATGAAGGAATACCGCATCGGTCCAGATGGCAAAGCGACGTTTGCCATCGTGCAGGCAGAAGATGAGTTGGCTGCGATCGGCATGGTGATCGGTGCGGGCTGGGCGGGCGCGCGCAGCATGACCGCGACTGCCGGCCCCGGCATCTCGCTGATGTCTGAATTTGCCGGCCTCGCCTATTACGTCGAGGTACCCGGCGTCATCTGGGACATACAGCGCGTGGGCCCCTCGACCGGCCTTCCGACGCGCACCTCGCAAGGCGACATTCTTTCGACTGCTGTCCTCTCGCACGGTGACACCAAGCACATCATGTTGATTCCCTCTTCAGTAGAGGAGTGTTTCAAAATGGCGCCCGAGGCCTTCAACCTCGCGGAACAATTCCAAACCTTGGTGTTTGTCATGTCCGATCTCGATCTCGGCATGAATAACTGGATGTCCGATCCATTCCAATATCCGACCACGCCGATCAATCGCGGCAAGGTTCTTAGCAAGGCAGACCTCGACCGCCTTGGCAGCTTTGCGCGCTACAAAGACGTGGACGGAGACGGCATCGGCTATCGCACGCTGCCTGGAACAATTCATCCGGCTGCTGCCTATTTCGCGCGTGGCAGCGGCCACAACGAGCGTGCTCAATACAGTGAACGAGCTGACGACTTCGAAAACAACATGGAGCGCCTCAACCGCAAGTTTGAGACCGCACGTTCCTTCGTCCCACGACCTGAAATAACCAGGGGAAACAAAGCCAAGATTGGGATCCTCGGATTTGGCACGTCCCACTGGGGCATCACCGAGAGCCGCGATCAATTACGAGACGAATATCACCTCGAAACCGACTACTTGCGCCTCCGCGCCTATCCATTTACCCGCGAGGTGCATGAGTTCATCGAGCAACACGACCGCATTTACGTCGTCGAGCAGAATCGCGACGCCCAAATGCTCAGCCTGCTGAAGCTCGATCTCAAGCCCGAATTGATCGGCAAGCTGCGCAGCCTCGCGCACATCACTGGACTGCCGCTCGACGCGCGGTCCATCACCGACGAACTGACCAGCATGGAGGGTAAGTAAATGGCAACCACTCCCGTTGATCCCGGAGTAGCATCACCCGGGCCAAAAACCAATCGCATTGGCCTTACCGTCATGGATTACAAGGGCGGAAAGACCACGCTCTGCGCCGGTTGCGGCCACAACGCGATCTCCGAGCGCATCATCGAATCCATGTTCGAGATGGGCGTGCAGCCCGAGTTGCTCATCAAACCCAGCGGAATCGGTTGCTCCTCGAAGAGTCCCGCGTACTTCATGAGCCGTTCGCACAGCTTCAACGCCGTACACGGCCGCATGCCCTCAGTCGCTACCGGAGCCTTGCTCGCGAACCACAAATTGATCTGCATCGGCGTGAGCGGCGACGGCGATACCGCCTCCATCGGCATCGGCCAGTTCATTCATCTCATGCGCCGCAATCTGCCAATCATTTACATTATCGAAGACAACGGCGTTTACGGCCTGACCAAAGGCCAGTTTTCGGCGACCGCCGACTTGGGCTCGAAGCTGAAATCCGGCGTTGTGAATGATCTACCCCCAATCGACACCTGCGCGCTCGCCATTCAGATGGGCGCAACGCTGGTGGGCCGATCGTTCTCGGGCGACAAGAAGCAACTCAACGCCATGCTGAAAGCTGCTATCGCGCACAAGGGCACCGTCATGCTCGATGTGGTCTCGCCATGCGTCACCTTCAACGATCACGAGGGTTCGACCAAGTCCTACAAATACGTCAAGGAGCACGAAGAGACGCTGCAAGACGTCAGCTTCGTCCCCCACTTCGAAGAAATTGATGTGCAATACGATCCCGGCACAACCGTCGAAGTCACCATGCACGACGGCTCGCACCTTCGTTTGCGGAAACTGGAAGAGGACTACGATCCCACCAACAAGATCCGTGCTATCACGCGTCTCACCGAGGCGCACGACAAGGGCGAAGTCCTGACTGGTGTGTTTTACGTAAACCCCGAGGCGCCTAGCTTCATCGACATGCTGAATGTCGTGGATGAACCCTTGGCCACGCTGCCGGATTCCCTCACTCGTCCAGGCAAAGAAGTGCTTGATGCAGTCATGGAAGAACTGCGCTAGCGGCGATCCAAGAGCAAAGGCCCTGATTGACAGGGCCTTTCCGTTTGTCGGTGATCTAAACTAGATCTTTGAGTGTCAGGCGGACGTGCCTTTCGCCGTCGCCCCGTTTCGCCGTGTCGCGGTTCCTAAGCATTGCAGTGCACACAAACGACTTGATTCCGAATTCTTCACCAACGGCCTAAGCTGTCTTTCGCCTTGGCTCACCGCTGTGTTCCGGATTTTGCCCCGGCTCCGGAAAATCAGAATCCGCATCCTTCAGCATTGGATCTTGATCGCGATGCCCCAACTGCTCCTGTAGTCCGATGTTTCCCGGAACCGAGTGATTTTCAACTTCGATTGCGCCCTTGGTCACATCCTGATCGGGAGAATTCTTGCTCATAATTGCACCTCGTGCGGCGAGGGTAGACGCTTGAGCATGATAAGTGCAGTCCGCCGCAACGTTTCGACTTTATCACTGGAGCTTTTGGAAGGAAATGGTTATAAAGGAGGAGAATATTGCAAGGGAGTTGGTATATGAAGCGGATCTTTTCCGTACTGATGATGTGCCTACTATCCAGCACGTTCATGTCTGCGGCCCCGGGCCAAGCTACGCTCACGCCCGTATCAGCGACTCATCAGCAAGCCCAACGCCATCGCGCCCACAAGGCTGGAAAGCATCACACTCCCAAACGGGCTCACCGCCGCATGGTGTAGGCAGGCGGGGTCCTGCTACGACCGTTGTTGGAGTCTAGACCAGATCACCTGCCCGTCGTTGAAACCCCTAGCTTGCGCAGCCGCTCGCGCGCCTGTAGAGCCTCCGGAGCATGCGGATAGCGCTGGATCAAGTGCCGCAACTCGCTCACGCCCTCATCCTGTTTACCCAGCTCAATCAGCGCGAATCCCTTCTTCAACTGCGCCGACGCTGCCTTATTTCCGCTGGGGAAGTTCTGCAGCACCTGATCATAGTTCTGTGCCGCCTGCTGGTAGTTCGCGGCACGGAACTGGATCTCTCCCAAATAGTAGTAGCTGTTTCCGGCGAGATCGGTGTTGGGATAGAACTTGATGTAATCCGAGAACTCCTGCGTCGCTAAATCATTCTTGCCGCCGTTGTAGTCGCGGAGACCGTTGTTGTAGAGCACGTCTGGAGGTGGTGCTGACGCGATCGCCTGCGCCTGTTGTTGCTGTTGAGTCTGCTGTGCAGCCAAGCTCTGCTGGGCCGACTGCATGTCCTCAAGCTGCTTGGTGACTTTGGCAAGGCGCACCTTGATCTCATCCATGGTGTCGTTGAGCGCCTGAATCTGTCCTGACAGCGCGTCCGTCTTCGTTCCGCCCTCGGACTGCTGCTTCTGGAGCGTAACCTGGAGTGAATTCAGCGCAGCCGCCACTTTATTCACAGCGTCCGTATCCTGCTCGACGAGATTTTTCATGACACCCATACGCTCATCGAAGGCTCGCTGCATGGCCGTCATTTGTTCCTGCAGTTGCTGCACCTGGGTCTGCAACTGCACCATGTCCTTGTTCACGCCCCAAGCTGGAGCAATACCCAAAGCAAATGCCAACAACACTGCGATCACCACAGAAATGCGATGTAGTTTCATAGAGAATTCCCTGAATACAGCAGTTTAGATGCCATGATTGTCCCACAGGCTGGAGGATTTCCGAAGGGAAAGGATCAACGCGAACCCCAAGATTCAATGGGGCTCCCACCGCTTCTCTGTGCGTTCATGGCTCGGCGCAGACCTCTGCGCCACTCTACCCGAGCAAAAAGTGGGGACGCCGCTTCGGCGTCCCCTCCAACTCTTACTTCTGAAGGACCAGATGGCCTCGGCGATTCTGCTGCCAGCAAGCTTCATTGCTTTCTGTGCAGAATGGTTTTTCTTTGCCGTAGCTGATCGTCTTGATGCGGCTGGCGCTTACACCGGCAGCGGTCAGTGCGTTCTTGGTCGCACTGGCACGCTTGTCGCCCAAGGCAATGTTGTACTCGGTCGAGCCGCGTTCGTCGCAGTGACCCTCAACTGTTATGTTCATGTTGGTGTGCTGGCCAAGGAACTGCACGTCGGCCTGCACTGATCCCTGTTGGTCGGTCCGAACATCAGCCCTGTCGTAGTCAAAATAGACATCCTTGACGTTCTGGTTAAACAAGTCCTCATCCGTCAGGGATGGAGGCGGTGGTGGTGGCGCAGCCGCCGCCGCTACGGTAAGTCGCGCGGTCGCTTCTTGCGTGCCTCCGGCTCCTTTTGCCGTGAGGTGATAGGTCGTTGAGTCTGTGGGCGACACGGACTGCGATCCGTTGGCTTGCACCGCACCAATCCCATCAATGGATACGTCGGTAGCATTGCTGGACTGCCATGTTAGCGAGGCCGACTGCCCTGCCTGAATGCTGTTCGGGTTCACCGAGATCGAGGCCGTCGGGGCTGCTGGTGGCGGCGGTGCGGGTGGCGGCGGTGCCGGAGCCTTTTTCTTTCCACAGGCGCCAAGCGCCAAAATCGCGCCCAGTGCGATGATCAGCAGGAACCACTTCATGCGTTGTTGCTTCACGTTATTCCTCCCTACGACCTTCTCGGATTTTCCTCAAGGTCAGACGAAGCGTATTTAGTATTTACTATTTCCAACTCCAATTCGGTTGCGTGTTGCGTCCTGTAAAGGTCAGTTGCTGAACTTTTGTGCCATCGGCAAGCATCGTCCAGATTTCTTCCTTGCCCGACCGGCTCGATTGAAACACAATGTGCCGCCCATCCGGCGACCATGAAGGAAAGTCGTTGCGTCCGCCATCGTGCGAGAGTTGCACCCATTGCTTGCTCGCAATATCCATCAGGTAAATATCGGACGCGCCCGGCTCTCCTGGCCCGTACTTGCGAACCCATGCAAACGATAGGAACTGCCCATTCGGCGCCCACGACGGTGAAACTGCATAGCCTTGATCGGTCATCCGTTGCTGATTCGTGCCGTCGGCCTCCATCGTGTAGACCTGCGGCAGGCCCGTTCGCCCGCTCACAAATGCCATTTGCGCGTTCGTCTTCCGGTTCCACACCGGAGAGACATCCGGCCCCTTCGAGTTCGTCATGCTGCGCAGACTGCCGCCCGAAGCATCCGCCACGTAGATCTCAGGATTGCCACCGCGCGACGAGGAAAACGCCAGCTTCGTCCCGTCTCCCGACCACGCCGGCGATAGGTTCGTTCCGCCCATGTGCGGAAAACTCACCATCCGGTTCAATTCCAGCGAGTAGATCATGATCTCCCAGCCGCTCTTGGTCAGCGAACTGAACGCCACTCGCGAACCGTCGGGAGAAATGCGCGGTGATAGTGAAATCGCGCCCAAATGCGTGAGTTGGTGCTGGTTCGACCCGTCATAATCCATCGCCCAGATTTCCTTGTGACCGCTGCGGTCACTCACGAAATAAATCTGGCTCTCCGCGATGCCGGGAATGCCTCCACCCAGCCGGAAAATAATCTCGTCGGCGAATCTGTGCGCCATCACCCGCGCTGCGGCGTCGCTAACGATGTCCCCATACTGCTTACCAAGAATCTGCGGCGACTGTATGTTCTTCAAGTCGTACAGCCAACCTTGCACCGTCAACCTTCCGCTGGCCACACCAAGGCTTCCAAATGCGAGCATGGCTGCATTCGGAGGAGGTGCGTTCCATGCGATGAAGTTCACTTCAGGAGGTTGCCCCGGAACTTGCAAAGGGTAGAAGCTCTTCGACACCAGTTCGACCACGCCCGAAACATCGAGGTCGTTCCACAGTGTGTCATTGAAAGTTTTCAGTAGGGCGGTGTTTTGTGGATCGCTGGTGGAGGGCTTGAAGTCTGGAACCGCCAGGCGAACCTTTTCCACTCCGAGGCTTGTTCCGGTCTTGACCCAGTCCTGCGCGAACGCAACCGTCGAGAGAATGCCAAAGATCAGCAACAGAACGTGCGTAAGCGCAGAGCCTTGATACTTGGACTGTCGGCGGGTTGTTCGTCTTGCAGGAAGGTCCATCCGCTTGGTGGAGAAACGTACTCCGTACGACAATATCGTATCCCGATATGAATTCCTTTGCAAGATCTCTTCCCTCATGCGGCATACTTCCGCCGCTAATCTCTTCTTTGCATTGTGCAACATTCCCGAACCCGCGCAACAATCGGAAATGCATCCTGATTACTGATTCGGTTCACTTCCTGCTGTAATCGAACCAGTACTCTACTGATATTTTGCTGCCTGAGTAATCCGGAGGCAATGGTCCAAAGGTATCAATCCGCTGCAAGGCGCGCGTCGCTGAGATATCCAGCGATGGGACACCACTCGATTGCTCCACCCGCACGTTTGCCGGATGCCCATCGCGCATGACGTCAAAAGTGATATACACACGCTGCGCCGTCGTAATTCGCGGATCAACTTCGTACTTCAGCCAGTTCTCCGAGACCTTCTGCTGAATCACGTGCACGTACCACGAATATTTTGTTCCGAAATCGCCGCCGCCTCCGCTGATTCCGAATCCGCCTTTCGCTCCGGCCGCGCTGAAACTGCCATACGGTCCGCTGACCGGCCCGCCTTCCCCGAACGCCACCTGGTTCGTTTCCTCCTCAGGGGCTGGCAGCGGCTTCTCCTTCGATGCCGTCACCTGTTTTTTCGGCGGCTTTATCTTGGCGTTCTTGCCCTGAATCTCGATCGCATCCGGCTCCTTCTGTTCGATCTTGGGCTGCGATTGCGTCAGGCCCTTCGACTCATTCGCCAGCACGTTTTTGGCGTTCGGAGAATTCGCCGATAACGGAATCGTACTGACCAGCGAAACGCCCATCGCTTCACCACCGCCGCCCGCACCCCAACCTTCCCCACTCGTGCGGTACGCGAGAGCGGAGTAAACCAGGAGAAGCACCGTAACACCGACGTGAAAGCCCGCCGACCACGCCAGCGCGCGTCCCCAGCGGTCATGCTCGAAATAGATTTCAGCGCTTGCTGCCATTTTGCTCTAACGGTTGCGTCACAATGCTCACGTTCGTAATGCCCGACGACTTCACCGCATCCATCACCGTCGCGAAGGCTCCAAACGGAACGTTCTCATCGGCGCGCACAAAAACAGACTGGTTGCGCGGATCGCGAATCTTCTGCCGCAACTTCGCCCCAATCTCGTTGATGTTGATCGCGTCATTGCCCAGAAAAACCCGCTGATCTTTATTGATCGTGATGACCGTGCGCTCTTCGGTGATCTCTTTCACCGTTCGCGTCTTCGGCACGCTGACGTCAATGCCCGACTGCAGTACCGGCGCCGTCACCATGAAAATGATGAGCAGCACCAGCACCACGTCCACCAGCGGAGTGATATTGATATCGGCGATGGCGGTCTGGGTTCGCCCGTTTGACGTGGTGAACGCCATTAGCGCCTCACTTCAGCCGCAATCGGCATCTGCGCCTGGCTGTGCTCCACCGCGTTGAGTACCTCAAGGGCAAAGTCATCGCTGCGTGCCGCAAACTCGCGGATCGACGCGCCAATCAGGTTGTAGGCAACGACCGCCGGAATTGCCGCAGCCAGTCCAGCGGCGGTCGTGATCAGCGCTTCTGAAATGCCCGGCGCCACAGCGCGCAGGGTGGCCGCTCCCGCCGTGCCCAGCCCGTGAAACGCATCAATGATGCCCCACACCGTTCCAAACAGCCCGACAAATGGCGTAACCGCAGCCGTAATCGCGAGCCAGGGCATATTCCGCTCCAGGCGCGTGATCTCCTCCGACGCCCCGATCTGCATACCGCGCTGCACCGCGGTCAGATTTCGCAGCATGCCCGATGTGCCGACCTGCCGCTTGTACTCCTCGTAGCCGCCCTCGAACACGCCGACCAGCGGGCTCGGCTTAAACTGTTCCGCGACCGCGGCAATATCCTGCAGGCGCTGCGCCTTACGGAACGCGCGGACGAAGCGGCCGCTCTGCATCCGAGCCCGCCGCAGCAGGCTCCATTTAGCCAGGATGATGGACCATGAGATCAGGCTGAACGCCAGCAGGAAGAGTAGAACCAGCTTGGCGACCGCGCCGCTGTTGGAGATCATGTCGACGATTTCGCCGCCGACGAATGCTGCTGGCAAGGGAGAAAATTGCATCGTTTTCAGTAACACCTGCCTAGATTATAGATGAATCAAGCCGCGCATCTTCGCATACGTATCCGATATGCCAACGAATATTTAGGGCACATACTATGTGAAAATCTGATTCTGAGACGGGACTCTCAGCGACGTGAGAGTTCACTCACTTACCCGCTCTCGGATCGCTATTCCTGAACGCGAACTGCACCGTCATCGAATCGAAATACGGCGAATCCAGCGGCGTGAAATGCATATCCTTAACCTGGATAACGACGTAGAACCCATCCACCTTCATGATTCTCTTCGCGCGGATGGGAACCGCACCCAACCCATTCGGATTCAGCCACCACAAATTGTTCTTGGGATCGGAGGACGGTTCTTGATTCTCCAAAAGGATGTTGCTGTAGATGCTGTGATGCAGGTCCCGCAGTTTCACTCGCCACTCAGTAATTTTGTTATCTCCCTCGGGCCCCTGCGGAGAAACAGTCAGCTCGTAGCGATCGCCACCGCGAGTATCCTTGATGATTTCCCGGTAGGTTGCATTCTGCGGCGTCAGCTTGGCTTCGAAGCTTTCTTCGGTGATCTGCGTCGATCCCTGCCGAAAGCTTTCCGCATAAATCGCGGGGGAAACGCCTTGCGCGCACAACATCCCTGTCAGCACCACCAACAATCCGATAATGGATTGCGCGCCAGGCTTCATCGCCGATGGGCCGCCTCAATGGCAGAAGTATTCGAGGAAGAGGAAACCTGCGCTATGTTGACACTTTCTAGCCATTCGCAAAGAACTCGGGAAGCCCGCTTGCTGTTCCTCGCCAACCGCACAACTTGCGGCCAGATCCACGGCCGTATCGCCGCGAACACCGCAAAGCGCGATTCCAGAAACCGTCCGTCGGAGTCTACGAATCGATCCATGTCGGGAAGCGTGAAATCAAACTCGTCCGAGATTACTTTCAACACTGCGAATCCTACTCCTCTTGCCTCGGCTGCGCGCGCCACCGCCGCCGCTTCCATGTCCACTGCCTGCGCCCCAAATGAAGCGCGCAACTTCGCCTTCTGCGCCGAACTCGCCACCGCTCCAAAACTGACCAGCACACCCGCGCCTTGCCCCAAGCTAACGCTGCTGCCATCGCCCGAATTCACGACCCGTGCCGGCTGAACCACGGTTCCGACTTTCAGCGCGTGATCGAGCGCCCCGGCAAAGCCGGCAGAATAAACCAGCGCCGGAGCATACAAAGAAATCACGGCCTCCGCAGCTCGCCGCGCCGCCTCCGCTCCAATCCCACCGCACACCAGCACCACATCATCCTTCTCAAAAAAGCGAAACCGCCGCCCAACGTATTCCTTCTCGGTAACGCGCCACCGCTTCACCAGCGGACGGACTTCCCTCTCCAGCGCAGCCACGATGGCGACTCTAGACATATCCGTTTGCCTTGAACCACTCCACCGCCCGCCGAAGCGCGGCTTCTACCGGAACAATCTTCCATCCCAGTTCGCGCTCCGCCTTGTCCGAACTGGCGAACATTTTCTTCTTGCCCATGCGCACCGTATCCACCGTTGCCCGAGGCTCGCGATGCAACAGTCGCCCGGTGATGGCCTCGTCAACAACCCCGGCAGCGAACGCGAACACGTAAGGCAACTTCACCTTCGGAGAAGGCAGCCCGGTGATCTTCCCCAGCCGATCAAGAATCTGTTTCAGCGTCAAATTCTCGCCGCCTAGAATGTAGCGTTCACCCGATTTCCCTCGTTCCAGCGCTGCGATATGTCCCTGCGCACACACGCGCACATCCACAAGATTCAATCCCGTCTCGACATACGCCGGAAACTTCCGCTTCAAGAAATCCACTACGATCCGCCCCGTTGGCGTGGGCTTCAAATCCTGCTCGCCCACCGGCGTCGTCGGATTCACCGTCACTACATGCATCCCGTTGCGCCCCGCTTCGAGCGCGACCTGTTCCGCCATGAACTTCGACCGCTTGTACGGACCGATCATGTCGGCCAGTGATACCGGCGAATCTTCGTCCGCCGGATGCCCATTGCCCGTGAATCCCATCGTCGCCACGCTCGACGTATACACTACGCGTCGCACGCCGTTCTTTCGGGCCGCCTCGAGCATCGCCCGCGTGCCCTCCACATTCGACCGGTACATTTCCTCGGGATCGCGCACCCATAGGCGATAATCGGCTGCCACGTGAAACACCGTGTCGCAGCCCGACATTGCCTTTTCGAGAGAAGCAGCATCTCGCAGATCCCCGGTGGCGGTCTCAACCTTCAGACCAGCTTTATTGAGACCATCCAGGTTGCGCAAGTTGCTTGTAGGACGCACCAGCAGCCGCAGCTCCGCGCCCTGATCGGCCAGCACGCGTGCGACATGGGAGCCTAAGAATCCGGTAGCGCCAGTGACGAAAGCGAGCATTCAGCAATCAGCATTCAGCACTCAGACAGCATTGTCAACACCAAGAATTATTCCTGGCTGAATGCTGATTGCTGAGTGCTAATTGCTGTTCTTCTCCATCACCTTGCCATACGTCGTCAGCGCAAGCAGCGGGAAGTATTGCCGGTAGAGGTGATACATCAAATAAAACACGCGCGGGAAGCCGGTGCCGGTGAAGAACGGTTCATCCCACGCCCCATCTTTCTTCTGCGTGCGCAGCAGATAGGCGATTCCGCGCGCGACCGAGTCACTCCGAACGTCATTCGCGGCGAGCAACCCTAAGATTGCCCATGCCGTCTGCGAAGGCGTACTCTCGCCCTGTCCCCGCAAATTCGGATCATCGTACGATCCCACGGTCTCGCCCCAGCCGCCATCCGCGTTCTGCACCATGCGCAGCCACTCGGCAGCCTGCTGTACGCAGGGCTCGTGCAAGTCCATGCCAATCGCATCCAGCCCGCGCAACACCAAGGCCGTTCCGTAGATGTAGTTCACGCCCCAGCGCCCGAACCAACTCCCGTCCGGCTCCTGTTCATTTCTGATGAAGGTGATCGCCCGCTTCACCGCTGGATGATTCTTGTCGTATCCATACGTCGCCAGCATCTCGAGGATGCGCCCCGTAATGTCCACGGTCGGCGGATCAAGCATCGCGTTGTGATCGGCAAACGGGATGTACTGAAACACCATCTTGTCGTTGTCTTTATCGAACGACGCCCATCCGCCGTTCTTGCACTGCATCGAGAAGATCCAGTCAATCGCGCGCTGCACCGACTCGCGCTGATAGCGTCCATTAGGATGTTCGACACGGCTCAGCCCCAGGCAAACCATCGCGCTATCATCGACATCCGGATAAAACTCGTTGTTAAACTCGAAGTACCAGCCCCCCGGCTGCCCGTTCTTATTCTTGACCTTCCAGTCACCCACATTGCGCACTTGCTTCTGCAGAATCCAGTCCGCGCACTTCACCATCCGCGGATCGTTCGCCGGAACTCCCGCCTCGCCAAGCGCAAACATCGCGTACGCCGTATCCCACACCGGAGACATGCAGGGCTGCATGCGGAATGTGTCTTCCTCTTCGATCCCCAACTTCTCGAACTCGTCCATCGCGCGAATCACCTGCGGATCGTCCAGCGAATATCCCAGGCAGCGCAGTGCGATGATCGCGTTCATCATCGACGGATAGATCGCCCCGAGCCCATCGCTCATCTCGAAGCGCTCGAGCATCCACTTCTCCGCGCTCTTCAGCGCAATCGAACGCAGCGGGCGCACGTGCACGCGCTCCAGCCAATGCGTCATTCGGTCAAGCACCAGAAAGAAATTGCGCCACGAGACCAGCTTCTTCGCCCAGTGCAAATGCATGCGCGACTTTTGCATCCCACCGACGAACAACTCCTCCACGCCTATTTCGCGCGGAATTTTCTTAAATGGTTTCTTGGCGTAGCAGATGGACAGCGGCACCAGAATGGCCCGCGACCACGAGGAAATTTCGTAGATGTTGAACCAGAACCAGTTCGGAAACAGAACGATCTCCGGCGGAATCGCCGGCACCGCGTCGTAGTCGTACTGCCCGAAGAAACAAAGATAGATCTTGGTGAATGTATTGACTTCGGTAACGCCCCCCATCTCTAGGATCTTCTTGCGCGCCCGCTCTAGCGCCGGATGATCGGCGGTATACCCCGCCAACTTCAACCCGAAGTACGCCTTCACCGACGCCGAGATGTTCGACGGCCCCGCGGCGTAAATACTCCACCCGCCATCTTCATTCTGATGCCGCAGAATCCAGTTCGCCGCCTTCTGAAACCGTTCCTGATTCCCCGTCCCCAGCAGCGTATGCAGCAGGATGTAATCCGACTCGAGCGTCGTATCGGCCTCAAGTTCGCCGCACCAGTACCCATCCTCATGCTGCTGCGAGAACAGATACTTCTTCGCCGCCGCAATCGCCGCGCCTACACGATTGCCAAGTTCTTCAATTTTTCCGAAACGAAGCTGTGGGTTCGAACCGAGGGATGCCGAGGCTATATGGGAATCGGGGGAGTCAGTATTCATCAATTCACCAACCTATTCGATTGTCATCCTTTGGTGAGCGTATTTTGCCCGCCGAAGAACCTAGGCGTGCCGCGCGACCATTTGCGCTTCTGGCACGCTTCCTTAATTCGCGCTGGGTGCGGCCGCGATCGCCTCAACGATCTCCGGAGGCAGCCCAAAGCGTACATTTTCCGGCATCACTTCCAGTTCTTCCATGTTGCCAAATCCCTTGTCGCGAAGGAACGTCACCGTCTCTTCCACCAGATGTTCCGGCGCCGACGCTCCGGCGGTGAGCGCAATCGTCTTCACGTCCTTCAGCCACTCTGACTCAATGTCGTTGCAACTATCGATAAGATGCGCGTTCGTCCCCAGGTTGCGCGCCACTTCTACCAACCGGTTCGAGTTCGAACTGTTCTCAGATCCCACCACCAGTAGCAGATCCGCTTCAGAGGCAACCTGCTTCACCGCAACCTGCCGGTTTTCGGTGGCATAGCAAATGTCCTGCGCCGCTGGCCCCTTGATGTTCGGGAACTTCTGCTTCAACGCCGCGATAATGTCCTTGGTCTCATCCAAGCTCAGCGTCGTCTGCGTCAGATACGCCACGCGGTCCGGGTCGGGCACCGACAGATTCTTTACCTGCTCCGGATTTCCCACCACCTGCGTCACCATCGGAGCCTCGCCCAGCGTCCCAATCACCTCATCGTGATCCTTGTGGCCAATCAGGATCAGCGAGAATCCTTCCTTCGCGAACTTCACTGCCTCCACATGGACCTTCGTCACCAGCGGACAGGTCGCGTCAATCACTCGCAACCCGCGTCGCGCACTGTGTTCGCGCACCTCCGGCGAAACTCCGTGCGCACTGTAAATAATGCGCTCGCCGTTCGGCACCTCGTCTTCGCTGTCAACGAAGATTGCGCCCTTGCCGCGCAGTTCCTCGACCACAAACGAGTTGTGGACGATCTCCTTGCGCACATAAATCGGTGGCCCAAACGCCTCCAACGCAATGCGGACCACATCAATCGCCCGCACCACCCCCGCGCAAAAGCCCCGCGGCTTGAGCAAAAGTAAAGTCTTACTGTCGTTCTTCGCTAAGATTCCAGACACGTTGTAAGCCCCGCTCCTAAGATTCCTGCTCCCCTAAGCTTTGTCATCCTGAGGCGCGCTTTAGGCGCCGAACGACCTATGCAATTTGGTGCCGCCAGATACCGACGCTGAGGTCCGATCTCGACCGTCCACCTTGGGGTTAGATGCAACTTCGCCCACAAAATCAGTACCTTCAGGGTACACCATCCCCATTGTGGCGATACTAATAAACTACCGGAAAGTACCGGGATGGTCAACGTAAGCCACAGAAACAGCAAGGATTAGCAGCGAGAGGGGAATCCCGGGCCTCGAACGGCGCGGCGCCCTAACCATCGCCCCACAGTCAGCGCCTCGCACTGTACAATCTCTCGACACTCCATGCCCCGGGGAAAAAATCACATGAGATTCCGCTTACTGGCTTTGCCGGTTTTTGCGCTTGCTTGTGCTTCACATCTCCTGACGCCCTCTGCTGCCGCTCAGTCGGCTCCAACCACACCGCCTGCGCCGCGGGCGATCACCGTCGACGATGTCTTTCAAATCCACGACGTGCGCGATCCTCAGATTTCCGACGACGGCCACTGGGTCGCCTACACCGTCTCCACGGCCATGCTGAAAGAAGACAAGAACGAGACGCGCATCTGGATGGCCCCGGCCGCTGGCGGCGACGCCATCGCCATGAGTGCCGAAGGCGTCTCCTCTTCTCGTCCCCGCTGGAGTCCCGACGGAAAGTTCCTCGCCTTTCTCTCCAAGCGAAACGAAGGCAAGACGCAAGTCTGGCTGCTCAACCGCATGGGCGGCGAGGCGCAAAAGCTCACCGACACGATTCAAGACGTAGACGATTTCGTCTGGTCCCCAGACAGCAAGCGGCTCGTCCTCGTCCTGCGCGACCCAACGCCGGAAGAGTTGGACGAGGCCAAAACGAAAGATAAAGACAAACCAGCCGGCGCCGATAAAGAGAAAGAGAAAGACACGAAGCCAAAGAAACCGAAAACCCCACCGCCCTTCGTCATCGACCGCTACCGCTTCAAGACCGACACCGTCGGATACCTCGACCGTCGCCGCACCCACCTGTATGTATTCGACATTGCGACCAAGGCGGTTGTGCAGATTACTTCCGGCGACTTCGACGACAGCGAGCCAGCGTGGTCGCCCGACGGCACGCAGCTTGCGTTCCGCAGCAACCGCTCGACTCCTGATCCCGATCGCACCTACGACACGAACATATGGGTGGTCTCCGCCAACAACTCCGATAAAGGCGCGCACCTCACGCAAGTCACAACCAACCCAGGCTCTGACGTCGCACCCGCATGGTCGCCCGATGGCAAGTGGATCACCTACCTCACTCAGCTTGATCCGAAGCTCCTGGTCTACGCGACCCGCCACGTTGCCATTTCCCCGGCCACGGGAGGCGAGGCTAAAGTCCTCACGAAATCCTTCGACCGCTCCTCGCGCTCGCCACATTTTTCGCCCGACGGAAAGTTCGTGTACTTCATCGCCGACGACGACGGATCGGTCAATCTCTGCCGCGTGCCAGTCTCGGGCGGCGAGATTACGCGAGCCATTTCTGGACACGTCGTCGTCTCCAGCTACACTCTCGCCAAATCCGGAGACCTTGCCGCTCTCATCACGAGCATGGACCGCCCCGCCGAAATTTTCACGACCACAATCTCCGGCGGCCCACTCACGCGCATCACGCATGTAAACGACGAGTTCATGGCAAAGATCAAGTACGTCACGCCCGAATACGTTAAGTTTCGGAGCAAAGACGGCACCATGGTTGCCGGCTATCTCTATAAACCGCTCGATTACGTGGCCGGGAAAAAATATCCCACGCTTTTGCATCCGCACGGCGGCCCCGTCGGCGCCTATTACGGCGAGTTCGACCATTTCTCGCAACTCATCGCGGCCAACGGATACGTCGTGTTAGAGCCCAATCCACGCGGCTCCTCAGGCTATGGGCAGGATTTCTGCAAGGCCATCTTTGCCGACTGGGGCAACAAGGATTATCAGGACGACATGGCCATGGTCGACTACGCCGTCGCGCAGGGCGTGGCTGATCCCGACAAACTGGGCGTAGGCGGCTGGTCGTATGGCGGCATTTCAACCGACTTCATCATCGCTCAGACCACGCGTTTCAAAGGCGCCATTTCGGGCGCCGGCTCGGCGTTCCTCGCGGCTTTCTACGGCCATGACCAGTACATCCTCGACTACGATGTGGAGCTCGGTCATCCGTGGGAGAACCGCTCGACCTGGGATAAAGTCTCGCCCTTTTACAGGGTCGCAAACATCACCACTCCGACATTGTTCATGGGCGGCGACATCGACTGGAATGTGCCCATTCTCGGCGGCGAGGCAATGTACGAGGCTCTAAAGAGTCTAGGCCGTGAAACGGAACTGGTCGTGTATCCCGGCGAGTTCCACGGCTTCAAGACGCCCTCCCACATCAAAGACCGTCTCGAACGCAACCTCAGCTGGTATGCGCACTACGTTAAAGCCGACGGCACTGCGGCACGCCCAGCCCCGAAAGCAAACTAGCCGGATGTTCTAACCCGGGATGTCGAATTCGTTGGGCAGAATGTAAGGATGAAGGGTGCCCCATTTCTCGCGCGTCCTGTGCGCGAGAAGTGGGGGATTTTCTGCAGTAAAATCCTTCCGTTAATAGCGGTGATTCTCTACCGCAAGCCAAACTTTCCCAGCTACCTCCCGAACGCGTCGCGACTCCAATTTAGTAAAAGTGCTCTCAAAAATGTCATCGGGCGACCCTATTGCCGGCACTTCCACGAGCAGCCCCAAGTTCTTGTAGAACTCAATCAATGGCGCCGTGCTCCGCTGATAGGCACCGAGTCTTACCTTGATCGATTCCGGCCGGTCATCTTCCCGCTGAAACAGTTTGCCGTCGCACCGATCGCACGAACCCGCAACCTTCGGAGGCCGCTCCGTCACGTGGTACACCGCCTTGCACTTCTCGCAAGTTCGCCGTCCGCCCAGCCGAGCCACAATCTCGCTCTCGGACAGTTCGTAACTCACCACGGCAGTCAGCGCCAACCCCTCGCTGTCCATCAACTGTTGCAGCGACTCGGCCTGCCCCAGGGTGCGCGGAAATCCGTCCAGAATGAATCCCCCGGCGCACTGCAGGCAGCCGATTCGCTCCCCCACCATCTCCCACACCGTGGAATCTGGCACGAGTTCGCCTCGCCGCATATATTCCAACGCGGCCCGCATCGCTGGACTCTGCTCGCACTCCGGCCGGCTCGTGGCAGCGCGCAACGCGTCCCCTGTGGAAAGATGACAGGCCCGAAGCCGCCGGTTAAGTAGATCGGCTTGGGTCCCCTTGCCTACGCCCGGCGCCCCCAGCAGCACCAGCCTCCAGGGAAACTGCGCGCTTTGGGCAGCATCCTTACATTGAAGCGCCGGTCCCTGCAGCCACGCAGCCCGGTCTCGCCTATTTTTTGTGTCCATCCTTGAGGATATAGGTCATGCCGAAACGCTCGGCTGTGACGGAAATCACACTTCACTATCGCCTCGAACACACTCAGACCCCCACCTCTCCCACATGGCACCCTCGTGCCCCCACTTCCCCCTCCCCGTGCCATTGTGATCCATCCCCAGTTGATCCAATATGTTGGCGCAACAGATTTAGGTCGTCGCTAAGACGCCCAGGTCCCCCGAAAATGCTGGAGCTCAAGCCAAGACCGACAGTCGTAACCTCCCGGACGGGAGTACCATCCGATAGTCGGCAGCCCCGCCGATTGATGCTCGCACTGTTCCTCTTATTAGTCGCCCTGGCCACCGTAGTCGTCCGCGACCGCGATTTCTGGTTCGGATCCGACCAGTCGATTCTCGACGCCGATACCACCGAACCCCAGGCGACTCGTCCCGCGGCGAGGGTCGTAAGCACCGTCAACCAGACCCCGGCGGCTCCGGCTCACACCGCCAAAAAGCAGGCGCCCACCGCCACGAAGTCCGCCGAGCCCAAGCCCGCAGAAGGACCGGTCGTCAGCCGGACCGTCCTGCCTCCTCTGGATGTCGAAGTAGTGGCCGGCGACGCGCACAGCAAACTGCATCCTGGCAGCAACGCCACGAAAGTTGAGATTACGAATCAGGCTTCCGCTTTAAATACCGCCACCAACGCGGCCGAGCGCGAACGCATCGCCGAAGCGCAACCCCAGGCGTCCTATCCCCTGCTGGCGCAGCACATGAATGTCCAGGGATCGGTTGTTCTTCAGGCGCTGATCAGCGCCGACGGCGTCGTCCAGAATCTCCGAGTTATGAGCGGACCCGCCATCCTGAGCTCAGCAGCTCAGCAAGCGGTGCGCGAATGGCGCTTCAAGCCGGTCGTCGAAAACGGCCAGGCCGTCGAAACCAAAGCCAAGATCACCGTCAACTTCACCATCAATGTAGCCGATAGCTCTTCGAAAACCACCCTTGCGGAAGTCGAGTCCGACCGCATCCATATCCTCTCCCGCTAAATCAAGACTCCTCGATAGCACAGCGCGCTCGGCCGCCGCTCTTCGCTTCAGCCCCACTCCGCGGCAGGCCACTCCCGTAGAAGAGCGGCTCTTCAGGGCCGCGTAAAGCGGAGAGGAAGATGGTTGGGCTTTAGCCCAGTGGCTGTCCGCAGTGCGCTTCACAACGAAACGACTCGCAGAAAAACAAATCCGGGCTGCGTCGACAAATTTTCGAACGCAGCCCGGACGATTTCGTTGAACCTCGCGCGACTACCGTTTCACCAGCTTGTACGTGCCATCCAGCAGGCCGGTGTTGTTTTCTCCGCCAAACATCACCAACTGCTGGCTCGCTCCGTCCCACGCCAGGCCAATCGACCAGCGCAGCGATGGCGCATGGAACGTCGGCACAGTGACCCAGTCGTTGCCAGTCCACGCCCACGTGGTCGTTCCAAATCCGCCGCCGAACGCAATCACCTCGTTCAGCACCGGATCAAATGCCGCCGAAGAGTAATACGTCAACGGCGGCTGCGTTGCCGGAGTCTGCTGCGTCCAGTTGTGTCCATCCCAAGTCCATGTGTTGTTCGGATTCACATCGCCCAGCCCGCCGAAAATCACAACGGTTTTATGCGCGTAGTCGTTCGACACAACCGCCGCGCCCCGGGCCGACGGAAAATTCTGCGAATACCGTTGCATCCAGTCACTCCCTGTCCACTGCCACGTAATCTCCTGGAAGAAATTGCCGTCGAATCCGCCAAACATTTCGGCGTGTCCGTTAATCGGATCGCTGAACATCATCGGCAACGTCACCGCCGTCGGCACGTGCGTCGGATTCGCCTGCGTCCACGTTCCTGCTGCGCCGTCCCAAATCCACGTGTCGCCCAGATATTGTGAACCATTGAACCCACCGAACAAGATCAACTTTCCGCTCACCTTGTCCACGGCCATCGCAGCTGCCGCTCGCGGAGATGGCGCGTCCTCCGTTACCGCCTGTGTCCAGGTGTTCCCGTCGAACAGCCACGTGTCACTGGTGTACGACGTCGAGTTGAAGCCTCCAAAGCTCACCACTTTCTTGCCGATCGGGTCATACGCCATCGCCATCGCGCCAATCGCCGGCGGGCTGTTTGGAGGATTGATCTTGAGCCACACTGCCGACGGTCCGGCAGCGAAAGCACTCAATGCAGAGAGAAGACACAGGGCAAGCACAACAACTGCGCCGCGCTTCGCGGCGTTCCAGTTCAACATGAGGGGAATTTTCCTTTCGAAATGTTGACCCAAGCTGAAGAGCCGTTCTCTTATAGCAGAGCGCGTTCCCGCCGACTAGAGAAGAAGGGCCCCAATCGACATAACAAAAACAGTGTGAAAGTTAAAAACGCGAAGCTCTTTGAAAATCCTTGTCATTCCGAAGTGCGGCGGTCTCGCACCGTAAGCCTCATCTACCCATTCGCCTTAATCATCTGCTCCGCATGCTTCCGCGAAGTTTCCGTCAGCTTCGCCCCACTCAGCATGCGCGCCACTTCCTCCGTCCGCTCTTCGCCCACAACGCGCCGAATGCCAGTCCGCGTCCGACCGCCCGATTCCTTCTTCTCGATCACGTAATGATGATCCCCAAACGTCGCGATCTGCGGCAAATGCGTCACGCACAAAACTTGATTCGATCGCGCCAGCGATTTCAATTTCTTCCCCACCGACTCCGCCGCCCGTCCCCCAATCCCCGTATCAATCTCGTCAAATACCAAAGTCCTCTGCGCGCGTCCTTTGCGCGACCCGCCAAGGGTGCCCGATTTCTCGCCTTCTTTGCGAGAAGGAGCTCTGTTGCTTTCCACGCTAGCCTTCAACGCTAGCATCACGCGAGACAATTCTCCTCCCGACGCAATGTGCTCCAACTGCCGCAACGACTCCCCCGGATTCGTCGAAATCATGTACACAACTTGATCGATGCCCGACGCGCTCCAGTTCCCTTCCTCCTCCGAACTCGTCATCTCGATGCGGAACGCCGACTTCATTGCCAGATCATTAATCTCGGCCTCGACCAACTTCTCCAGCCGACGCGCCGCTTCCGCGCGCTTCTTCGACAGTACCCGCGCCGCCCGCACATACTCCGCCTCGGCCTTGGCTAACTCAGTCCGCAACCCGCGCAAAATTTCATCCTTGTTCTCGACCTCCGCCAACTTGCGTGACACATCCACACCAAAGGCAATCACTTCATCGAGCGTCGGACCATACTTCCGCTTCAGCCGATCGAGCATCGCCAACCGATCCTCCACCTGCGCCAGATGTTCCGGCGATGCATGAATCCCGCCCGCATAATCGCGCACAGTAGCGCCCACATCCTCCACGCTGATCCGCGCCGTCTCGAGCGCCGCCAGCGCCTCTTGAAATTTCGGTTCGTACCGCGTCAACTCTTCGACTTGCTTCTGGGCCGCCCGCAGCGACGACGCCGTCGACCCGTTCCCCTCATACAGCAGATCAAACGCGTTCATCGCCGCGTTATAAATTTTCTCGGCGTTCGCTAGCACCCGCTTTTCGCCCTCGAGCTTTTCGTCCTCCCGGCTCTGCAGCCGTCCTTCCTCGATTTCTTTCTTCTGAAAGATCCACAAGTCCACCAGGCGCAACCGGTCTTGCTCACCATGTTCCAACTCCTCAATGCGCGTGCGAATCCCCTTCCACGCCGCAAACGCGCCCTCCACTGCTTCAAGCGAACTCCCCGCAAACGCATCCAGCAACCCCATTCGCGCCGGACCGTCAAACGCCAAAATGGATTCATTCTGCGCGTGGATCGTCGCCAGATGCGGCGCCAGCAACCTCAACACCGCCACCGTCGCCGGCTGGTTGTTCACGAACACGCGCCCCTTGCCTCCCGCCGCGATCTCTCGCCGAAGAATCAGCGACCCATCATCCGACTCATCCAGTCCGTTCGCCTCCAGAATTCCGTCGAGAGCTTTCTCCGCCGCTCCCTCAACCTCAAACACTGCCGACACCACCGCGCGCTCCGCCCCAGCGCGGATCACATCGCTCGACGCCTTATCCCCAAGCAACAGCGCCAGTGCATCGACCAGAATCGACTTCCCCGCCCCGGTCTCGCCCGTAAGCAAGTTCAACCCGTGTCCGAACTCCACCGCCAGGTTGTCAATCACCGCGTAGTTTTCAAGCCGCATCTCTATCAGCACAGTCAGTCCTGGAAACCGAAAGTTTTGCGCAGCATAGCACGAAAAGTGGCAGACGGCCTTTGGAACAAGGGCACGCCTCCAAGATTAATCCTGGAGCAGGGTCTGCATTCGATTAAGTGCGAACGTATCAGCGACCTTCGCCCCTCGTTGCGTCGACGCCCTGTAGAATTTATCTTAGTGCGGCGGTCGCTCGCAGATCCTTCCTATGAATGTCCTCGTAGTGAATTCGGGCAGCTCCAGCTTGAAGTTCCAAGTCATTGCCACCGATCTCGACCGAATCGGCCAATACAAAGACGATCGCTTGTGCAAGGGCGAGGTCGAGGGCATCGGCGGCGAGGCTATCATCAGATTTCAGTGCCGCGTTGGAACCACGCAGACCTTCACCGCCCCGTTGCGTGATATTTCTGCGGCGCTGGAATTCATCGTCCGATACATCGCATCCGACAAGTCAGGCGTAACCGAAATCAAATCTACCGGCGATGTGAACGCCGTGGGCCACCGCGTGGTGCACGGCGGGGAAAAGTTTACGGAATCGACCCTGATTGACGACAAGGTGCTGCAGGGCATCGAAGATTGTATTGAACTGGCCCCGCTTCACAATCCCAACAACATTAAGGGCATCCAAGCGGCGCGTGAACTGCTCGGCAGCAGCGTTCCTCAAGTAGCCGTCTTCGATACCGCGTTCCATCACTCCCTTCCCGAGCACGCCTTTCTCTACGCGGTTCCCTACCATCTTTATCGCCGGCACCGTGTGCGCCGATACGGCTTCCATGGCACATCCCATCGCTACGTCGCCTTCCGCTACCGCGCCCTGCGAGGACTCACGCGAGAGCAAACCAACGTCATCACCCTTCACCTCGGAAATGGCTGTTCCGCGGCCGCCATCAAAGGAGGATCTCCCGTAGATACTTCCATGGGGATGACGCCTCTGGAAGGTCTGGTCATGGGCACCCGCTCGGGCGACCTCGATCCCGCCATCGTCAATGTCATCGCCCGCAAAGAAGGATTGTCCCCGTCAGAAGTCGACACGCTCCTCAACACGCAGTCCGGCTTGCTCGGCATTTCGGGGCTCACCAATGACATGCGTGAGTTGCAGGCAGAACTGAAAGAGCACGATGACCGTCGGGTTCGGCTGGCCATCGAAGTCTTCTGCTATCGTGCCCGGAAATACATCGGAGCATACCTGGCGTGCATGGGCGGAGCCGACGCGGTCGTCTTTACCGGTGGCATCGGAGAGAATTCGCCCGATATTCGCACACGGATCTGTCAGAACATGGAATGGGCCGGCCTTCGTCTCGACCCATCGAAAAATCAACAGATCGTGGGACGCGAAGGCCGGATCTCCGCTGACGACTCCAAGTTGCTCGCCTACGCTATCCCGACCGACGAGGAGTTGCTCATCGCTCGCGATACCGTGCGCGTGATCTTAGGCGAGCCTCATCCCTCTTGAGTCGGGATCTCAGTAAGGCCACGTCCAGTCCGCCACGTCGGGCTTGTCGATGCCGTATTGGTGTGCATAACTCCGGCACGCGATCTGCTGGTTCAGGAAGTTTTCTTTGGCATGCCCACCAATCTTCTGCAATCTGGGCACGCGGTTGACTACATCCATCGCCAGGCTGAAGCGGTCAATATTGTTCTCGATCGCCAACTCCAGCGGCGTGTTAATGCTGCCTTTCTCTTTGTATCCGCGTACATGAATGTTGGCATGGTTGGTGCGGCGATACGCTAACCGATGGATCAGTTGCGGATACCCGTGGAAATTGAAAATGACGGGCTTGTCCACCGTGAACAACGAATCGAAATCCCAATCGGATAGTCCATGCGGATGCTCCGTACTCGGCTGTAGCTTGAACAAATCGATTACGTTGACGAACCTGATCTTGATGTCAGGAAATGCCTGGCGAAAAAGCACGGTCGCCGCCAGCGCTTCCTGCGTGGGGATATCGCCCGCCGAAGCCATCACCACATCCGGCTCGCCGGCTTGATCATTGCTGGCCCAATCCCATATGCCAATGCCCTTAGTGCAGTGGATGATGGCCCTTTCCATGTTCAGGTATTGCAGATGTTTCTGCTTGTCGCAGACGATCACGTTCACATAGTTCTGGCTCCGCAAACAGTGATCGGCAACCGAGAGCAGACAATTCACATCCGGTGGAAGATAAATGCGAGTGACGTTCGCACTCTTGTTGACGACCACATCGAGGAATCCCGGATCCTGGTGGGTGAAACCGTTATGGTCTTGCCGCCATACGGTTGACGTGATCAGAAGATTCAGAGAAGCGATGGGGTCGCGCCACGAGAGGTGGTTGCAGATCTCCAGCCACTTGGCATGCTGGTTGAACATCGAGTCGATGACATGCACGAACGACTCATACGTCGAGAAAAATCCATGCCGCCCGGTGAGAAGATACCCTTCGAGCATTCCTTCCATCGTGTGCTCGCTCAGCATCTCCATAACGCGGCCGTCTTTTGCAAGCTCGCCACCATCTTTGTCTTCCGGAAAAAATTCCTCGATCCAGAATTTCTTGCTCACGGCGTAGATTGCATCGAGCTTATTGGAAGTGTTTTCGTCCGGTCCAAAGACTCGAAAATTGTTCATATTGAGCTTCATCACGTCGCGCAGAAAAGCTCCCAGCGGCGGCGTGTTCTCCACCTGGACAACTCCCGGTTTCTCGACCTTCACCCCGTACTCGCGAAAATCCGGTAGCCGCAGGTTCTTCTTGAGGCGCCCTCCGTTGGCGTGAAGATTCGCGCTCATTCTCCGGTTTCCGGCAGGCGCCCACTCCTGGAAAATCGGAGCCAATTTGCCTGCGCCATCGAAGAACTCGTCTGGCTTTTGCGAGCGCATCCACTTCTCGAGAATCCGAAGTTGCTCGGCATCTTTCTTTACGTTGGGCAGGGGCACCTGGTGAACTCGCCAGAATCCTTCCAGGATATGTCCCTCGACTTCGCGCGGCGCGGTCCAGCCCTTTGGCGAGCGCAAAACGATCATGGGCCAGCGAGGCCGGCTGCTAACGCCCCTCGTGCGGGCTAGCTGCTGATGCTCCCGGATTTCGAGTATGCAATGCTCCACCGTCGCCGCCATCGCTTGATGCATGCTCTGAGGATCCGAACCTTCCACAAAGTATGGCGTCCAACCGTAGCCCCGGAGCAAGCCCTCGAGCTCCTCGTGCGAAATTCGCGCCAATACCGTGGGATTATTGATCTTGTAGCCATTCAGATGAAGGACAGGCAGAACCGCCCCGTCGCGCGCCGGATTGAGAAACTTGTTGATGTGCCACGAAGTCGCCAGAGGCCCAGTTTCAGATTCTCCGTCGCCCACCACCGCCGCCACGATCAGTTCAGGATTATCAAACGCAGCGCCACACGCATGCGAGAGCACATAGCCGAGTTCTCCACCTTCATGAATCGACCCCGGCGTTTCGGGCGTGCAGTGGCTTCCGATGCCGCCGGGAAAAGAAAACCGCCTGAAGAATTCACGCAAGCCCTCTACATCCAGACTCTCTTCCGGATAGACTTCAGAATACGTCCCTTCCAGGTATGCAGGCCCCAGAACGCCCGGTGCGCCATGCCCTGGACCCGCGAGAAAAATCATGTCGAGGTCGTATTTCTTAATCAGCCGATTCAAGTGGCCGTAGATGAACGACAAGCCTGGGCTCGATCCCCAGTGGCCCAGCAGTCTGTTCTTGATGTGCTCCGGCCTCAAAGGCTCGGTCAGCAACGGATTGTCCAGCAGGTAGATCATTCCCAGACCGAGGTAGTTGCAGGCGCGCCAGCAGGCATCTATCTTGCGCACTTCTTCGGAACTGAGGGGCTCTCCTCCAACGGTTGATCGAGTTTCGCCGTACGGACTGAGTTCAACAATTTCGCTAGGAAGAGTCGAGGCAATGGTAGTCATAATTACTCCTCTTGATATTGATAGGCTATGCCCGAGAGTCTTTCCGTGACAAATCGACCGTCTGGAAACCTCTTGCAGAAATGCTAGCTCGGGGTTGTTAATGTCCGATTAAACGTCGCGACCGCCACAACTTATCCGCACGTGCTTCGGCCCCCGGCGTTACCCTCGGGTGTCCCACTCCCCCGTTTTGCACCGAACCCCCGCCCCATATCATCTAAAATAGCTTGATGGCCATTGCCGGACCTTATGCGGTCGAGTCTCCTCAGCATTTGATTCCCTCGACCATGCAAGCCGCGGTCTACCGCGGCGTTAACGACGTCCGCCTCGAAACCGTCCCAGTCCCCGCCATCGGCCCCGGAGAACTTCTCGTCCGCGTGCATTCCTGCGGTGTCTGCGGCACAGACCTCAAGAAGATATCGACCGGATCTCACTCCGCGCCGCGCATCTTCGGGCACGAAACCTCGGGCGTCGTCGCCGCCGTCGGCGAGGGCGTACGGGATTACAGCCCCGGCGACCGGGTCATGGTTTTCCACCACATTCCTTGCGGAAAGTGTTTCTACTGTCAAAGCAAGACTTTTGCCCAGTGCCCGACTTACAAGAAAGTCGGCTGTACCGCCGGATTCGAGCCTTCTGGCGGGGGCTTCGCCGAGTACGTTCGCGTCATGGATTGGATTGTTACGTACGGTACCGTACGTATTCCAGACGGCACCTCCTTCGAGCAGGCCAGCTTCGTTGAGCCCGTCAATACCTGCATGAAAGGCGTCGAAGCCCTTCATTTGCATCGTGGCGAGACAGTTCTGGCCATCGGACAGGGCCCCATCGGCATCATATTGAGTGTGCTGGCCCGGCAAGCCGGGGCCACCTTAATTACTTCCGATTTGTATCCCGAGAGGCTTAGAATAGGTTCAAGTTTCGGACTCGACCTTACAATTGATGCTTCGCGGGCAAATGTCGTTGAGCGCGTCCGCGAATTGACCGAGGGGCGTGGCGCCGATGCGGTGATTCTCGCAGTCGGCGGTAACTCCCTGATTCGCACCGCGATGGATGCGGCCCGTCCCGGTGGCAGAATTTTGCTGTTTGCGCAAACGCAACACGGGGAGGCCGTAATCGATCCTGCAGCCATCTGTGTCGATGAAAAAGCTTTAGTGGGCTCTTACAGTGCATCGGTTGATTTGCAGCAAGAATCGATTCGTTTTGTCATGAACCGCGAAATGGATCTCGAACGACTAGTCAGCCATCGCTTCCCGCTCTCGGAGAGCACGCAAGCCTTGGATCTGGCCGCCCATCCTCAGCCCTCGTCTATGAAGATCATGATTCAGCCCGGCATTTCGTGGGCCGGTAGTACTCGGGAAGGAAACCCGCAGTGAACGGAAAAATGACCGCCGCCGTCTTGTACGGCAAAGAAGATTTAAAGATCGAGAAAGTTCCCATCCCTCGCGTGGGTGATGGCGAAGTTCTGGTTAAGGTCCAGGTTGCCCTCACCTGCGGCACCGACCTCAAGGTGTACCAACGCGGTTATCACGCCCGCATGATCGTTCCCCCTGCCCTCTTCGGCCACGAACTCGCCGGAGTCATCGAGGAAGTTGGCGCCGGTGTCAACGGATTCAAGAAGGGCATGCGCGTCGTCGCCCTCAACTCCGCCCCGTGCCAGATGTGCTTCTACTGCTCCAAGCATCAGGAGAACCTCTGCGAAGATCTCCTCTTCAACAACGGAGCCTACGCCGAATACATTCGCGTCCCCCGCCGCATCGTCGAAGCCAACATGCTCATCATTCCCCCCAACGTCAGTTTCGAAGACGCCGCCATGACTGAGCCTCTCGCCTGCGTCTTGCGCGGACTCCATGAAACCGGCGTCGAGATCGGCGACACCGTCACCATTCTCGGCGGCGGCCCTATCGGCCTCATGTTCGTTCAAGTCGCACGCGCCATCGGCTGCAACGTCGTCTCCGTCGTCAAGCGCGACGGACAAGTCGAAGCCGCCAAAACCATGGGCGCGCACGAAATTATTCAGACCACCAAGGTTCCAAACGTAGTCGAGGCTGTCCGCGCACTCTCTCCGCAGAAGCGCGGATGCGACGTCGTCATCGAAGCCGTCGGCAAGCCCGAAGCCTGGGAATGGGCCGTGGATATGGTTCGCAAGGGCGGCACCGTGAACTTCTTCGGTGGCTGCGCCAGTGGGACAAAAGTGCAGCTCGAAACCAACCGCCTGCACTACTCCGAAATCACCTTGAAGGCCACGTTTCACCACACCCCCGAAACCGTGCGTCGCGCCTTCGGATTGATCGCGGCCAAGAAGATCCGTCCAACCGACTACATTACTGGGGAGGCCCCGCTGTCGCGCCTGCAGCAGGTCCTGCGTCACATGTTGAACCGCGGCGGCGACATCAAAACCGCCATCATCCCCGGCCACTGATTGAACGATTTGCCGTTGGGTTCGATGTCATCCTGAGCGAAGTTGCCGTGAGCGCAGCGAACGGCAACGCGGTCGAAGGATCCCTACCACCGAGGGTTCCTTAGCGACCTTAGCGAATTTTCTTAGCGTCCTTAGCGGTGAAAAGCTTTCGCAACCGGCATGCCCCAACTAGCCACTCACAACCCGCCGCTCGCCGCCCAAGGCTGGTCCCGCCTCCCCGCCGAATACGCCATCCCCACAATCGCTCCGACGCTCGAAGCCGCCCGCGAATACTGCGCTCGCCTGGCCCGCAGCCACTACGAAAATTTCTCCGTCGCCAGTTGGTTTCTTCCGCGCCGCCTGCGCCAACATTTCTTCAACGTCTATTCCTACTGTCGCATCTCCGATGACCTCGGCGACGAAGTCGGCGACACTGCCGCCTCCCTCGAACTCTTAGACCAGTGGGAACAAGAATTAAACGCCTGCTACGAAGGCTCTCCGAAACATCCCGTATTCGTAGCCCTCGCCGAGACCGTCCGTGAATTCGACATTCCGAAGCACGAATTCTCCGACCTCCTCATCGCCTTCCGCCAGGACCAAACCATCACCCGCTTCGAAACTTTCAACGACGTCCTCGCATACTGCCACTACTCCGCCAACCCTGTCGGACATCTCGTCCTCTACCTCTGCGGATACCGCGACCCCGAGCGCCAGCAACTTTCTGACTTCACCTGCACCGCCCTGCAACTCGCCAACTTCTGGCAAGACGTCAGCGTCGACTACGCCAAGAACCGCATCTATCTCCCGCTCGAAGATCTTCGCCGCTTCAATGTCAAAGAAGACGACATCGCCCGCGACAACAACACTCCGGCCTTCTGCGCCCTGATGAAGTTCGAAGTCGAGCGCGCCCACGACTGGTTCCGTCTAGGCCTGCCGCTCATCTCCAAGGTCGATCAGGAACTCGCCATCGATCTCGATCTCTTCAGCCGCGGCGGCCAGGAAATTCTCCACGCCATCGAACAGCAGGGCTACGCCGTCCTCGGAAATCGCCCGTCCATCTCCAAGCCGCGCAAGCTCGCTCTCGTCGCCCGCGCCGCCATGGACAAACTCCTTGGAACCGCTCCCGGAGCGAAAGTATGAGCGCCGGCACCCAGCAAGTCCCCATGCCCTGGACGCCCGCCCCTCCGCAGCTCGTGATGGCGTACTCCGTCTGCAAAGGCATCACCCGCACCGCGGCCAAGAATTTTTACTACGCCTTCATGGTTCTCCCGCGCCGCAAGCGCGAAGCGCTCTGCGCCGTCTACGCCTTCATGCGCCGTTGCGACGACATCACCGACGACGCCACTCTGACTCTTCTCGAGCGCCGCCAGAAGCTCGACGCCTGGCTCGACGCTCTCCACCGCGCCCAGCAAGGTCAGCCGACCGACGACGCAATTCTCCTCGCGCTCACCGACGCCCAGCGCCGCTACACGATTCCCGCGGGCCTGCTCGACGAACTCGCTCTCGGCACCGCCATGGACGTCGAAGAAACCGAAGCCTCCGCTCAGACCACAACAACGCCCGGCCTCACCATCCAATACAAAACGTTCGAAGACCTCCGCCTCTACTGTTACCGCGTCGCCTCGGTCGTCGGCCTCGTCTGCATTCACGTCTTCGGATATCGCGATCCCGAAGCCGAGCCTCTCGCCGAAAAATGCGGACTCGCCTTCCAGCTCACCAACATCATTCGCGACGTCAAAGAAGACGCGGCCATGGGACGCATCTATCTCCCCGAAGAAGATCTCGCGAAATTCAATCTCTCCGCCGCCGAGTTGCTGGCAACTCCAGACCCCGCGCGCTTCAAGCCTCTGCTCGCCCTCGAAGCCGACCGCGCCCGTGAGTTCTACGCCGCCGGAGAAGCCCTCATCCCCTACATCGCCGAAGACAGCCAACCCGCGCTCTGGGTCCTGATCACGATCTACCGTCGCCTGCTCGAACGAATCGCCGAAAAACAATACGACGTCTTCACCGCCAAAGTCACCCTCAGCCGATGGGAAAAGTCCCGCATCCTAGGGAAAGGTTTCACCAAGCGCCTCACTTAGAACGAAAAATGCCGCTGCGTCATTTACCAGGAAAACCAGGCGTCATCCCGAAGGCGCGCGCTTTCACCAGCGCGCCGAGGGATCTCTCGCTTCACAGTTCTATGGGTGAGAACGAACTAGATGTACCCTTCCTAGTCCCGCGTTGTTTGCGGAGGAGGATAGGCCATCCGAGATCCCAATGGCTCAATGGCTCAGTGACCCGATGACTCAATCCCCCCATTCCGTCGCCGTCGCCGGAGGCGGCCTCGCCGGACTTGCCGCCGCCTGCGCCCTGTCCGACGCCGGATTCCGCGTCACGCTTTTCGAGAAGCGTCCCTTCCTCGGAGGCCGCGCCTCCTCCTGGGAACATCCCGGCACCGGCGAAGTCGTCGACAACTGCCAGCACGTCCTCTTCCGCCTCTGCACTAACTTGATGGAGTTCTACCACCGCATCGGAGTCGCCGACCAGATCCGCTGGTACGACGAAATGACTTTCATCGAGCCCGGCGGACGCACTTCCGTCATGAAGTCTTCCCCGCTGCCCGCTCCGCTCCACACCGCGCCATCATTTTGGCAATTCAAGTTCTTGAGCGTCGCCGATAAGTTCTCCATCTCCCGCGCGCTCATCCCGCTCACACTCACCGAGCAGCGCGACACCGGCGAGTCGTTTCAAACCTGGCTCACTCGTCACCACCAAACGCAGAACGCAATCCACCGTTTCTGGAATCCAATCCTTGTCAGTGCCCTCAGCGAAGATCTTGACCTCATCTCCGTCTCCGCCGCCGCGCAAGTCGTCCGCATGTCGATGATGTCCCCCAACGCCCGCCAAATGGGCGTTCCCACCGTCCCTCTCACCGACCTCTACAACAAAGCCGGCGACTACATCCGCGCCCGCGGCGGCGAAATCCACTTCCGCCAACCAATAGAAGGATTCACCGCGACCGAGTCGCGAGTCCACCTCCAACTCCGCAATCAAGAAGAGACAAAGCAGAAAGAGTCAGCAGGTAAAGATGCAGCGGGTGCCCCGTCCAAGCTCTGCTTGGGCGGGGACTTTGACTTCCTAATCCTCGCCCTTCCCTTCGACGCCCTCGACAAAGTTCTCCCGCAAACTCCCGCCAGCGCACCTCTCCGCGAAAAAATCACCCACTTCGAAACCGCCCCCATCACCGGCATCCACCTATGGTTCGATCGTCAAATCTCCGACCTCGACCACGCCGTCCTTCTCGACCGCACCATCCAATGGATGTTCCACAAATCCCGCCTCCAACCCATGCGCAGCGAAGGATCGCTCGATACAACAGCCGCGGAGCGGCGCAAGAGTGCAGCCCACGGCGTAAGCCGTGGGTCAGAATTCAACTCTGATCCAGCCCCGGAGGGGCGAAAGAAACTTCTCGCGGGGAACGATTCCGAAATCCCCAGCTACATCGAACTCGTCGTCAGTTCTTCCAAATCCCTCATCGACAAATCCCGCGCCGAGATCGTCGACCTCGCCCTCGCCGAAGTCCGCGAATTCTTCCCCGCCGCCCGCGAAGCCACCTTGATCAAATCCACCGTCATCAAAGAACTCAACGCCACCTACTCCCCGCGCCCCGGCATCGACGCTCACCGTCCCACGGCCATCACCCCTTGGCCCCGCGTATTCCTCGCCGGAGATTGGACCGCCACCGGATGGCCCGCCACCATGGAAGGCGCCGTCCGCAGCGGATACCAAGCCGCCGAAGCCCTAACTCGCGCCGCAGGGAAAAAGGACACGCAATTTATCTCGCCCGACCTTCCCGCCACAGGCCTGATGCGCATCTTCTCCTGAACCACCGCTCGAAAAGATTTTCTTACCGACCTTCGCACCCTTGTTTAGCGATCTCAGCGGTTGGAATATTTCTTGAATTTGTTACTACGAAGTTGGAGTCTTTTTTGAATTTGTCATTCCGAAGCGCGGCATTACCGCGCGAGGAACCTGCTTTTCTTCGCGACCTTAGCGACCCTTCTTAGCGATCTTAGCGGTTAAGCTTTGTGCCGCAATCTAATCTAAGCCGCCCGCCGCGGAAAGCTCCCCGTAATCCTCCGCACAAATCCATGAATTTTATGAAACCCATTCTCCGGCAAAAACATGTAAGGACACTCCCCCGGCACCACGGCGATCCGTTTAGCCCGGCAAAACTCCACAGCCTTCGCACTCACCGCACCCGCACCCGCCGCGCGATACATCCACACCCGTCGAATGCCCGCCTCCGCGCAGTCGCGAACCACGGCATCGGTCACGCCCGGAGAAGTCATCAACAACGCCCCATCGACCGCCGGCTTTATGTCCTGCACCCGCGCGTAGCATTGCCTTCCTGACATCACCGCTAATCCGGGATTCACCGGCACGACGTCATACCCCCGCCGGCACAACTCCTCGAACAACATCACGCTGAAGTCTTTGCTCTCGCGCGAAATCCCGACCATCGCAATCCGCTTCTGCGCCAGGAACTCCTCAATCGTTTCCAACGATACCTCTCGAGCATTCATGGTTCCCCCTTTCAACACACTTCTACTCGAAGCACCAAAATCATTCAGTGACGGGAAACACGAGGCCAATCGCATACCAGAACTCGCCGGAGAGAATTGGAGGAAAAGGAACGTTCGCTTAAATGAATTTGTCATTCCGAACGCGGCACTATCGCGCGAGGAACTTGCTTTTTGGGAGTCTTTTTAAATTTGTCATTCCGAAGCGCGGCATTATCGCGCGAGGAAATTGCTTTTTGGGAGTCTTTTTTAAATTTGTCATTCCGAAGCGCGGCACTATCGCGCGAGGAACCTGCTTTTCCGCGCCCGACCCGCACTCCCCCCGCCAAGCAAGCCCAAACAAAAGAATGCCCACTTCCCGCGAAGCGAGAAGTGGGCCATCCTTCAACGTCGCGATAGTCAGACTCCGCCGTTGCGCCCGGACACGGAGCCCTCTCTACCGCTCCCTAGCTTTTGATCAATCGCTGCCAGCGCCGCAATCTGCCGGTCGCCAATCCCCACAGGCCCGGTCCCAGTAATCCCGTTCCCATCAGGAAGAACGATCCTGGTTCCGGTGCTCCCACCGAAACACGCAAGGAATCCGCTCCGCTATTGCACCCTGCACCCGACGACGTGCAAATCCCCACGTGCATTGTCTTGCCATTCGTCATCGCCAGCGAGATGAACTGATACCCACCCGCCGTGTACGTTCCCAGGATCGGCCCTGACGGCATGGTCATGCTGCCATTTGTGTTCGGCGTAAATGCGATCGTCGCCATGCCGTTTACGTTCGAGAACGTCACCACATCGGCGATCGTCGTGTCGAGTGAGTTCGTGAACAGCACCACCGAACCCACCGCCTGCGAAGAAAATTCCATGTACTTGAAGTCCACCGTCATCGGCAATACCGGGTTCGCCTCCGGCATTACGCAGAGGATCTGTGGGTTGGCGTTGGTCAGCGATATTGTTCCCGAGCAAGAACTTGCCCAACTCGCTCCGGACATCGCCAAAACCGCGACCACAGCTGCGGCTAGAACAATCCACCGGCTATGGGCGCGAGAAGAGAAGGAAGGAAGTGACGACTCCACGTAAACTCCTGATTCTTACGGCCGTCTGTGGCCGTACGACACTCGGGGGGGTGTCCGATCATTGCTACCTGGGTTTACTCCCGTGGTTGCGGGGTCAGGCAGAGATCCCGTCCCAGGCACATCGGATCATATCTCAACTCCCACCCCCTGCCATCAGGGATTTCCTGTATGCCACCCCTGTGGAAATCCCCCTGTCAGCACTGCTCGTCCTGACAGTTGCGCGAAGACGGGGGTGCATTCCAAAGCGTGCCCCAATTATTTAAAACTTGTCATTCCGAAGCGTGGCCTTATCGCGCGAGAGCCTGCCCTGAGCGAAGTCGAAGGGAACCTGCTTTTCTTCGCGACCTTACCGGCTTTTCTTAGCGACCTTAGCGGTTAAAGAGTTTTTGAACTTGTCATTCCGAAGCATGACACCATCGCGCGAGAGCCTGCCCTGAGCGAAGGCGAAGGGAACCCGCTTTTCTCTGGCCACGAAGCAGCCTTTCACTCCCCCACCGGGCAACTCAGCACAAACCCGCTCCACATCGTGAAATTCGTCAGCCCCGTCAACCCCGTATATGGATCCGCCCCCGGCCCACACCACCCATACGGATCAACCGCCAGCGGACTCTTCCCCGTTACGTTATCCACCTCGAAATGCAGATGTGCCGGAACCCCGCCCCACACGCCTGACGCAAAATTTCCCGTGTACCCAATCGGAGTCGTTCGCGACGTCGAAACCCACTGGTTCTGCTGCGCGCACGCTGGACACGCCACAATATTCTGCCCTGCATTGCACTCCGTTCCCTTCGGATCCGAACTCGTGCACCGCTTCACCGTTCCGCTCGTCGCGTCGTAATACGATGCAAGATGCATAAGCACCACCACGTATCCGCTGGTGTTGACCAGGCTCTGGCATCCGCCCGCAGGCTTCGTCGGCGACGGAATAATCGCCAGCACATTTCCCCGCGCGCCATCCACAATTCCTTCCGGCGAGAACAAGTAAGTCACGCATCCGTTAATCGACGGAAACAGCGGCGTGCCAAACGGAAACACATAGTCAATCGCGGGATGCCCGTCGTAATACAGCACGCCCGCCCCCGGATAGTTGTATCCCGATAGGAAAGTCGAAATGTTCGGATTCGTATAAGCGAACAGCAACCCCTTGCACTTCCCGCCGCCATTCTTGAATCCCGAATACTTGACCGTACCAATCTCTCCCGTAAACGCCGTCACGCTCCCGTATCCGCCGGCTCCCGTCGGCACTCGTATGCGACCTGCATCTGATGATCAAACACCGTCATGATCGGCGAATTCGCCGGCGTGCATACTCCCCCGCACACCGCATTCTGCTTCACCGGAAAATTCAAGCTGAGTAACCCAGGCTCTTGGCCGGATACAAGCGGCGCACCCGCAATCAGGCCGACCGCTAACAGCAACGCGCGGGCACAGCGGATCTCGTAGCGCATAGTTTTCTTCCAGGATGAGTCTCGAGCACGAGCAATTTCGATGGAGTGCGGAGTTACTTTGCAGGGGAACGCCCAGTACAAGCAGCGCAGCGAACGGATATTACTAACAGAATTCCAGCATGTCAATGAAAGTCGATTGTTGGTAGTGTCCTATACGAGGCTACCCCGAGTTCGCTGCGTCCAGTCACAAAACGCCTTGTCATTCCGAAGCGCAGCCGTATCGCGCGAGGAACCTGCTTTTCCGCGGGCCACCCCGGCTATTCGTACCGCAAAGCCGTCATCGGGTCCACGCCTGCCGCTCTTCTGGCCGGAGCGGAGCAAGCAATCGCCGCGACCACGCCTAACAGACCCGTTACAGCCAGCACAATCATGGGGTCGTGCGATGTGCCCTCTATCCAGCGCGCCAGAACTTTATTCAGCGCGAGCGTGAGAACGATACCCGCCACAATGCCACTCCCTACACTCACGACGACGGGCGAGAACGCGATCTTTAACACGTGGCCGCTGCGTGCACCGAGCGCGATGCGAATGCCGAACTCATTGGTGCGCTGCGCCACCGAGTACGAGACAACGCTGTACAGTCCGACCGCTGCCAGGGCCAGCGCCAGCAAGGCAAATGCGCCGAACAGCCAGGCCACGAGCTGCTCCTGTTCGTACTCCTGCTGGCCGGTGATCCAATGATCCAGGTCCTGAACATTGCCGTTGATCTGTTGATCCGCGTCAACCGAGTTCACCTGCACTCCGACAGCGTGCAACAGCCGAAGTGGCGATTGCTCAGACCGTACCAGGATCTGTGTCCACATCCCCATCGACAACGTGTAAGGGACGAAGGCCTCGGGAAGAATCGGGTTCCGCAAGCCATCATCGCGCTTATCGGCGATGATGCCGACAATCTGCAGCCATGAGTCGGAGCCGGGCGCGCCCAGTCGGTAGGGTGCCGCGTCTTTCATGTCGGGAACTCGCAGCGACCGGCCGATAGCGTCTCCATTCGGAAAGTAAAGGCGCGCCAGAGTCTGGTTGATGACGGCTACGTGAGCGGCATTGTGATTCTCGCTCTCATCCCAGATTCGTCCTTGCGCGAGCGGAATGCGAAGCAGAGGAAAATATCCGGGGCTGACAAAATTGATCCGAACCCGCAAATCGTCCCGCCTCGGCTCGCCTAGGATTTCTACCCCTGTGTGCCATCCGTTGGAAGGCGGCGTGGCATTGCTCGACATCGCAGCCATCGTGACACCGGGAACGGTCGCCGTTCTGTTTTGCAACTCTTCGAAATAGGCTTGGCGTGCCTTCCAGACGGGGTAGGTTCCGTCGTGTACGGGGATTCCTACCGACATCACGTTGTGCGGGTCGTAGCCCAGAGGCGTATGCATGAGGTGCAGAAAACCCTGCATCGCTGCACCTGCGCCAGCCAGCATGAGCAGCGTCAGCGCTGTTTGCGCGCCGATCAGGACGTTATGGGTCAGGCGTCCTTGCACAACTCCAACAATCTTGCGAGTGCTGGATTGCATGACCTGGCTCACCTCCGGCCGCGACAGTTGCAGCGCCGGCCAGAGTCCGAACAGGATTCCAGTAAAGAGTGCCACCGCCACGCTGAAGATCAGCACCGCCAAATTGATGCGGATGTCGGCTTCGTGAGGAAAAGAGAATTTCGGTAGCAGGCTCACGATGGTGGCGAGTGCACGATACGCCAGCAGCACGCCTAGGCCCGCGCCGGTTAACGAAAGCAGCAAAGACTCGGTCAACAATTGCCGGATGATGCGCGATCGGCTCGCACCGATCGCCGTACGAACGGCCATTTCGTGCTGCCGGGCCGTACCGCGCGCCAGCAGCAAGATAGAGACGTTTCCGCATCCAATAGCCAGCAGCAGCGCGACTGCGGCAAACAGCAGAAACAACGTACCCCCCAGCCGACGGACAAAGTCTTCATTCAGTCCCACCACATGAAACTGAAAGCCGTCGCTCGGAAAATGCTTGGGCGTCTCTTTCGCGAACTGTTGGATTAACGGCAGCAATGCCGCGTCCGCCATCTCGTGCGTTACTCCCGGCTTCAGCCGAATGCCAACGTAAAATGCCTTCACCGGATCCTGAGTAATCTTCAGCGGAAGATACACGTCTCCATCGCCCCACGTGAAGCGCGGAGCCGTCACACCAACAATCGTGTAATTCTTGCGGACCAGTTGGATCGTCTGGCCAACTACGCCCGGATCGGAGTTGAAGTGTCGTTGCCAGAACTTGTAGCTCAGCAGCGCAACCGGCTGCGGATCCTGGCCGTCGATCGCGTCGGAAGGGATCAATCCACGCCCAAGCGCGGGCGGTACACCAAAGAAGAGTGAGCTATTGGAGGTCAGGTACACGCCCTGAGCGTCTTCCGGAAGATCGCGCCCGGTGACCGTCAGGCTCCAGTCATCTTCCGCGAATGCATCTTCTACCACCGGCGACTTTCGAATCTGCTGCCACTGCCCTCCCGTAAGCCCGAATCCCATCTCCTGCTGGCTCTTGTCAAAAAGCCGCATATGCACCATGCGGTCCGAGGCCGCATAAGGATACGGATTCATCATGATGGCGTACACCACACTAAAGACAGCCGTGGTCGCGCCGATGCCCAATGCGAGCGAAATGACGGCGGTCAATGAGAATCCCGGATTCTTGAACAGCTGCCGCAAATTGAAGCGGATGTCGTTCAGCAAGGTCTGCATTTGATATTCCCCCACATGGGTTGAAGACAACCGAAGCACCCGCAGTTCCAATCGAGGAACCGCTTAACTCTTTGCGTTTTCAGCAGAAAACAATTTGTGCAGCCCGATTCGTTTCGTTCGATTCCGTTCCGGTGTGTCCATCACCGGACACGAGAAATCGAACCACCACTCATGGCCTGAAGAAGAGAAAATCGAGTGCACCCCGTTCTGACGTCACGCACTCCTCAACGTTAGCGTGGGGATTTTTAACGTTCACCGCCCAACGAATGTAGGGACAGCCGCCCCCGGCTGTCCAGCGGCCCGGAAGTACCGGGCCGTAGCGCCTCAACGACAAAGAAGCCCCAAGACGAACCGAGAAGAACATCAACTGAGAGGGACCTTCGATCTCCAGCCTCGCCAGGTCTCCGATAACCATCAACGCCCCATTGTCATGCTGAGCGAAGCGGCGAGGAGAGCGAAGCGACCCTCACCGCGCAGTCGAAGCATCCCTACTCCCTGCAAGCTTCATCCACGGGGCCGCTAGCCAACCTTCTTACCGCCGCCTCCACCTCCGCAACTGCTTCCAGGCCTGCACCAACTCCTGCACCGCACGCGCCGGAGGAAAATCCCGCGACGTCATCCGGCACTCCCGATACGCTCTCTCATAAAATTCGCGCACTCCCTCCATCCCCATCCGCGCCAGGTTCCCGCCAATCTCCTTCAACTCCTCCCGGCTCCATATCTTCTCCACCCCGAAATCCGGACGCCGTGCCATGACCGACGAATCCTATCATATTCGCCATTTCTTCGCCCACCAGTGCCGCCCGCCAAGTTGCATTTGTCATTCCGAAGCGCGGCAGTATCGCGCGAGGAACCTGCTTTTTCGATTTATCATTCCGAGCGTTACGCCGCCCTCTTCCCGCCATCCCGCAACAACCCCAACCGCACCAGGCTCTCCGCCGTCGCCACAATCGCTTCTTCATTCGACCGCGGTGCCCATCCCAACACCCGCTGCGCCTTCTCGCTCGTCGCATTCTTCACCTTGCCCAGCTCCGGGATGATCTGCTTCACCGCCGCGTCGCGCAGCGACGCCAACCGCACCATCCAGTTCGGCAACTGCCGCGTCGGCACCCTCTTCGCCGCCGCCCCCATGCGTCTCTTCAACACTTGCGCGATCTCGAGCATCGACATGAAATCTCCCGCCACCGCCAGAAATCGTTCACCCTTCGCCGCCGGATCCTTCATCGCCCGCAAATGCAAATCCGCTACATCGCGCACATCCACCGCGCCAAAATGAAGCCGCGGCAAACCCGGTATCGCGCCGTCCATCATGCGTTGCACAACCAAAATCGACGTCGAATAATCCGGCCCCAGCACCGGACCGAACACGCCCACCGGATTCACCACCGCCAACTCCAACCCTCCACCTTCTCGCTCAACAAAATCCCACGCCGCGCGCTCCGCCAGCGTCTTCGACTTCGCGTATGCCGCCACGCCCTCGCCATTCGGATCCGTCCAGCTCGTCTCATTAAACTTGAACGGCTCACTCTGCGGCGCATGACCATATCCAATCGCCGCAAACGACGACGTCAGCACGACGCGCTTCACGCCCGCATCCCGCGCCGCTCGCAACACGCGCAGCGCACCCTCACGCGCTGGCACAATCAACTCATCCTCATGCTTCGGAATCGTCTCCGGAAACGGCGACGCCACATGCAGCACATACTCACACCCCGCCACCGCCTCCGCCCATCCCGCATCTTTCTCCAGATCAGCCGCGACCGTCGACAACCGGTCGCCCGGCGCCGCGCCACCTTCCTTCAGCATGGCGCGCACATCGCTCTCGCGCTTCAAGCTCCGCACCGTCGTGCGCACACCGTACCCCGCCTCCAGCAACTGAAGAATGCAATGGCTCCCAACAAATCCCGACCCGCCCGTAACCAACACCATTCCTTGAGTTCTCATCTGTGTATTTTAAGTCGAAAGGGAATTGTCATCCTGAGCGGAGCCGCGAAGGAATCTCATGCCCAACCGGCCCCGCGCAGGTTTTGGAAAGTACTGCAGTTTGCAGCCGCACACAACGTTGTCATCCTGAGCGGAGTCGCTCGTCAGGCGAAGCGAGGAGCCTGCCCTGAGCGGAACCGCGAAGGGATCTCCTGTTCAACAGGCCTCGCGCGTAAGCCACTCGCCTTTTGCGCGCAGTGAGGATCACTGACGTGCCCCTACGACAACAACTTCGGTTCCCTCTCCCTGCGAATCAGCGCCGCCAATCGCGAGAGTTCCTTCTCATTATCCGCAAGCAGCAAAATCGCCATCTTCAGCGCCTCGATCTCCCGCTGCACCTGCCTGCGCTCTTCCTGCTTGCGACGCAGTCCCGCCTCCACCATCTGCGGACTGCACGTAACACTGGCAAACTTCTGCACCCGCGGCGAGGCCACCGGGGCCGCGCTCACCACCACCACTGGCGCGCTCCGCGCCTGATCGTCCGGCGGAAGCTGCGTCAGAAACTCCAGCCCCAACTGATCTCCCACGCGATTGCGCACCACCGCCGTCACCCGCGACGGATTCGTCGTCGGAAACTGCAACTGCATCAGATCGCCCGGATTGAGCACAATCGGCGCCCGCAGTGACATTCCTGCCCGGCTGATCTCTCCGCCCCGCCCCACGACCGGCGTGGTAAGAACTCCATTGACTGCCGTGATCCGTACCGGCAACGCGACCCGCAATCGCGGCCACCGCCGCGTGTTTTGGGAGAACGGTAAGTGCCCTGACAAATGTCCCATGCAAAATCCCCAGGTCGTACAAATTCCATACAGCCATGTTTGATTCGTCCGCGGCACACTTCCAGACGAGAAGCGGCCTATAGCTGGACAACGAAGTGGTGGGCAAACCGATTCTGAATCGAATACCGCATTCTTTCAAATTACCAACGGGCACTCCTCCCCCAGTTACCGCGCCTGATTCATGGCTTCTGCAGGTTCACGATTCCCTAAGGTGCATGACTCGGAGGGTCCCCCATCTTATTGTCTTGTCAGCACGTCAGCCTTGTCATCCTGAAGGAGTGCGCTCTTTGCGCGACTGAAGAGCCTGCCCTGAGCTTGCCGAAGGGACCCATGCACTCCCTCACCAACCCGGATTCTCTAGGCGTTGTCATTCCGATCCCGAGCGAAGCGAGGGGAGGAACCTGCTTTTCTCGACTTCACCTTCCTCCTCCCCACTTTCTCCCCCCGCAGCAAATCCCACGCCCCGCGATACTTCTCAAACGAATTCCTCCCATCCTTCCGGCATCCAAACGGATACAGATTAATCGTCAACCTCCCAGCCAGTGCCCTCACCGGAATCACATACCAGATCCTCTCCTCCGCAATCCTCACCACAATAAAGTCCACCTGCGACGGCGTGTACGAAACCTGCTTCGCGCTCGTCCTCCACGACGCCCGCACCGCAAATCCCCGATGATGTCTCGCCCCCGTCAACTTCACCTGCACCCGCCACAACAAATGCCATCCCGCATCCACTACCACGTCATACCGCTCGTTGTCGCCCCACGGCTTCGACACCACCATCCCGCGCCCTGTGGCCTCCACCGTAAACTCCATCTCCGTCAAATCCCCCTTGTCCTTCGTGTGATCCCGTCCTCCCGCCCCTCGTCTCCCCTTACTCATGTTCGTCTCCCAAACTGCCTATGTAGGGACAGCCGCCCCCGGCTGTCCAGCGGCCCAGATATATCGGGCCGCAACGTCACAATTATCAGCACACCACCCTTGTCATCCTGAAGGAGCGCGCTCTTTGCGCGACTGAAGAGCCTGCCCTGAGCTTGCCGAGGGAATCTCTGCACTCCCCGCCGTAATTCGACTCTTCATTCCTTGTCATTCCGATCCCGAGCAACGCGAGGGGAGGAACCTGTCTTTCCCCGCCCTATCCCCAACTCCAGCCGCGCACGGACGGCCCCCCGCTCCCCCCACAAACACAAATGGCGCAAAGCCCAAAGGCCTGCGCCATCAAATTCACCCTATATATCCAGAATATCAAACCGCCCAGGGTAAAGTGGTAAATTCCCCAACTTTATATTTCCCCCAAAATGAACACCTTACCCAGAAAACCCCAAAATGACCCCCTTGACAACTTTTCCCCAAAATCCCAAAAAACGCGCCGGATGCCAGAGCCCGCGGGGAGTCACAGAGCAAAATCCCACTCTCGGCAGCCATGTTCTCAATAGACCAATTCAATTTCGTACGGTTTGCTGCCTAACCTATATTTTTCGGCTATGGTCTTTTTGCCTGGTCATACACTTCACGGATGGCTTTAATCACGGTCTCCGGCTCGTCGAACTGGATGTACTCCGAGCTATGGTGGGCGAAGATTTGTTTCGAGTTCGAAGACAGTGTGAGCCAGCGTGCCTGGGCCACCGTGATCTCCTGCTCATATTTGAGGTGCTTCGGAGTATCCGGGGGCTTCGTCTCCAGGTGGCCGACAGCGTGGTTTCCCGAGGTGAGAACGCGAATGGGGCGCGAGCCAAATGAGCGGCGGTGCTCTTGCAGATAGGTTTCGTCCGCCGCCGTTTGTTCCATTTCTGAAGCATAAGAGTCATACATGGCGACTTTGGTTTGCGCGATCTCCAGCACTTTGGCGTTCAATTCCTGAGACCACTCTGCTTCCGGCAAACCCCGAAAGAAAAATTGCTGAGCACAATTCTGTGGTGGCCGGCCAGGACGAGACGTTACCGGCAACGGCTTGTGCTCGGCTATCAGGTCTCGACACTCGCGCATGTCCTTGGGAATCCCAGCAAGTCCTCGATGTTCCTCTTCTTGCATCTCCTTCGGTTCGACGTCGGTGGAATCGGCGTCATCCAACACCAGCCCCGCAACCTCGTCCATGTACAGGTCCGCAAAGGTGCGCACGTTGTCGCCGCCAAAGGCGCTTCCCACCAGTATGTAGGGCCCACCAATGCGGGCATTGTGAAGCGCTGTATGTAGCTCCTCAGCGATGTGCACGCTGGTACGCGGCATGGGACCGGGATCGCTGAATCCCGCGCCGCCACGGTCGTAGCTGCAGGCGCGCGTCCATTTGGCGATCTCCGGCTGCACCTTCGACCACGCGGGCGCCCAGTCTCCCCATCCGGAATCGAAGACCACCGTCGGCGAGCCGTTCCCCATGCAATAGAGATTCAGCCGAAATCCTCCGGCGTCAACGAGCTGGCCGGGTTGCGCGTAAACGATGTCGGCTGGGGAGTTGCTGCGGCTCGCAGCTTGCTGGCCAGAAACAGCAACCGTGGAGATCAACACTGCTAACAGCAAGAACATTTGGATTTGTTTCATTCGAGTGACTCTCCTCAATCTGTCGAAGAGCTGCACGAGCCGAGTGCGCCTTGCACGGCAACCCTTGGGAGTGCACTCCGCGGGAAACCGTTACTTCACGGTGAATAGCGCCGATGCCGTTACGTTCTCCCATTCGATGAGCAGTTTTCCCTTGGTTCCACCGGCGCCCGACAGCGTGATCTTGAGAGTCTCGACTGGCGACGACGGCTTGCCCATGGTCAGCGACGCGCGGCCCAGTTCGGTGGCCGGATCATCGGTGGTGGCGCCCTCGTGAATGCCGTCTGGTGATTTCCCCACGCCCCAGATGTGGCGGCCGCCGGCCATCAGCGCTTTGTTGACGATCAGCTTCCACTGGCCGTTGTCGAGGTCGGCGTACAGGGTGTAGTCGCCCTTGGGAATGGCCATGCCATTCAGGTCGAGGTCAGCGTCGCTGTGCAGAACAGTGGCGTAATCGGCGCCCAGACGCCATACGCCGCCATCCGGCTGGAGCGCGCCCGCGCCATTGAAGATGTGCCGTCCCCTGACGGACGGGGCGTGGTAGTAGATCCAGAGATCCTTGCCGTTGATAGTGACGCTGGTTTCGGCGCCAGGACTCTTCGTGTTCTTTGTGGCCAGGTCTTCCCTTCTCACCTGCGCGACGGCCAGCATCAAACCGCCTAACAAAAGAGTACTCAATAGGATTCGTTTCATGTCCGATGTCGTTCCTTTCTCCGAGGACGTATGCCACGCGCGACGAGGACGGCTCCCGCAGGGGTTACAAGTGGAACCGGCGCTTATTAGGTTGCCTTGCCTTTGTATGTCGAAATGTGATATATCAAATAACGATATGGAAGTCAAGGATCGACCACTCTCCTCCGCCGCGCTTCATATCCTTCTCGCGCTCGCCGAGTCTAATCTGCATGGATACGGGATCATGCAGTCGGTCAAACGGCAGTCCGGGGGAAATTACAAGTTGGGACCCGGCACGCTGTACGCTAATCTCGATCGCTTGCTGGCCAGCGGCTTGGTGGGAGAGAAGGAGCGGCGACTGAAAAGTGGCGATACCAGGCGGGAATATTGCCTGACACCCAGCGGGGAGCAGGTGCTGCGCCTCGAAGTGCGGCGCCTGCGGCAAGTGGTTGACACCGCGCGGACGCGGCTGGGTAAGTTGGATGAGAGGGGCGCATGAGCACGCGACTCTGCTTACTATGGGCTTACCGCTGTTTGCTGCAGCTGTATCCCCCGGCGTTCAGAAAACGTTTTGCGGTGGAGATGCTGGAGTTTGCAGAAGCAGCCGAACCTGGGGAATGGCCACTCATCTTCGGCGACACGAGCGTAGCGATCGTGCGCTGCTGGCTGCAGCCAGCGAGAACCAGTTCGACGGTCGTGCCTGCCGGGCAGGATGCTTACCTGGCTCTGGGAGAATCCGGGCTTACGGCATCGAGATTGTTGCTCGGTCTCGTCCTATCCACGGCGATCCTTGTCGGTCTCTGCTACGCTGGTTCGCTCGGCTACTCGGAGCTCCCACAATGCCACTCGATCGCAACTGAAAATGTGTCGCGATGACGGCCACTACACTTCGAGCCTGAAGCGTTGAGATCCCGATCTTCCATAATCCGTTCATGAACTAGCAATCGATGTTGCCTTCCTTTTGGCTCTCATTGCGCCTACTGGCGGTCCATTTAGCTGGACCACGCTCGTTGACCCGCAAGAATCTTGTAACTGACCAAATCAGCCCGATTACACAAATAAGCGTTAGTAGTAACCCAGCTTACGACGGATGACATTCGCCGGTCGAAATGCTTCGTCCGCTTGAGAGCGGCTGACAATAGTTTGTTCGGTCCAATTGCCATACTGATCGTACTGGTACGTGTACTGTATCTCTGTGCTTGAGGTACTGTTTCTGCCTGGAACATGTTCGGCACAACTGGGAAACCGGAGCCAGATGGCCCCGGTTTTTCTGGAAGGACCCGGGATGCCGGAGTTCCAACTTACTTTCCGGTGCCGGTTAGACCCGCCGTCTGTGGACTGTTGCTGGCGCTGTCGCTCACCGTCAACAGCCCTGTCCTGGTGCCTTTCGCTTGCGGCGTGAAGGTCACACTGATCGTGCACTTGCTCCGGGCGGCTAGGCTCGTCGCACAGGTTGTGGTCGACACCGCGAAATCTCCGGTCGTTGAGATCGCGATGCTGGTCAGGGCGATTGCCTGGTTGTTGCTCAGCGTAAACGTCTTCGCTGCACTGGTCGTCCCCACCGCCTGGGCTGCGTAAAAGGCGCTGACCGGGGTCAGCGTCGCGGGCACAAAGCCAGTG
>Ga0207664_10000134_pt1 | contig 63580 bp, 61 predicted proteins | sample LARL83metaG_FD_184349 | JGI IMG/M metagenome (GOLD analysis project Ga0207664, IMG submission 184349) | Corn, switchgrass and miscanthus rhizosphere microbial communities from Kellogg Biological Station, Michigan, USA - LAR L8-3 metaG... | ecosystem: Host-associated > Plants > Roots >...
CTGGGCACCACCGGCACCTTCACCGGCACCGCGCGCAGGTTGAAGGAGCACGACGCTTCCATCCGCTGCATCGCGGTCGAGCCGGAGGACTCCTTCCACGGCCTCGAGGGCCTCAAGCACCTGCCGACCTCGATCGTGCCCGCGATCTGGGACCCGGCGGTTCCGGACGAGGTCTGGGGCTGCCCGACCGAGCCCGCCTACGACCTCGCGCGCACCGTGGCGCGCAGCGAAGGCCTGCTGGTGGGACACTCCTCGGGCGCGGCGCTCTGGGGGGTCCGGAAGCTGCTCGAACGCGACCCGAAGGCCGTTGTCGTGACGGTGTTCCCGGACGGCGGCGACCGCTACCTCTCGACCGGGCTCTACCGTCTGCGCGGCGCGGCGGTGGCGAAGTGAGGATCGCCCCCGCGGCCCTGGAGGACATCCGCGCGCATGGCGAGGAGGGCTACCCCTACGAGATCTGCGGGGTGATGCTGGGCCCCCGCGGCGGGCGCGGCCGCGTCACGGAGACGCGGCGCGCGCGCAACACCGTCGTCGATCGCGCCCACGATCGTTACGAGATCGAGCCGCGCGACCTCATCCGGATCGAACGGGAGGCCGATGAGAACGGCCTCGAGATCGTCGGCTACTACCACAGCCACCCCGATCACCCCGCGCAGGCGTCCGCCACCGATGCCCAGCGCTCGTGGGCGGGGCCGGTCTACCTGATCGTCGCCGTCCACCAGGGCAAGGCGGTGGACCAGAACGCGTTCGTGGCCACCCAAGACGGCGGCCCGATGCGCGGCGAGACTCTAGAGGTGAGCTAGCCGGGCAGCTCCAAAGCTTCCGGTGGGACAGCATCCGGCGAGTGGTCAGTCGCGTAGCGCCGGACCAGGTACTCGGGGACCATCGTCACCGGCGGCCGCTCCCAATCGACGATCTCCTTGACCTCGAGGAAGAAGCGGTCGTTGGTGTAATGGATCAGCTTCATCGACCGGTTCACCTCTTCGAGCAGGTGCATGCGGTGCCGGTCGCCGAGACGCTTCAGCGCGACCTGCATGATCGCGAACGCCATCTTCGAGAGGTCGAACAGCTCCTGGTTGCGGTGGATGCGCAGCCCGAGGTCCACCTGCGCGATCCGGTTCAGGCCGAAGTTCTCGAGGATGTCGATCAGGTGGCCCATCTCGACCCCGTAGCCGGTGAAAAAGGGCAATCGCTCCAGCAGCTCGCGCCGGCCTGCGTACTCGCCTGAGAGGGGCTGCAGGAGACCCGAGAGCTCGGGGTAGAAGAGGTTGATCAGGGGCCTTGCAGCGAGCTCCGTGACCCGGCCGCCGCCGGCGGTCTGCTCCTGGCCCGGGAAGTTGAGGGGCCGGCGGTAGAAGCCCTTCACGTAGCCGATCCGCTGGTCGGTCAGCAGCGGCCCGATGACCCCGTAGACGAACTGCGGATGGAAGTTGGAGACGTCGGTGTCGCACCAGACGACGATGTCGCCGTCGAGCACGTAGAGGCTCTTCCAGAGTGCCTCGCCCTTGCCCACGAAGGTGCCGAGCTCGGGTGCGATCTCGCGGTGGTCGTGCGCCTTGACGCCCATCGCCTGCGCGATGGCGACCGTGTTGTCGGTGGACCCGGAGTCGATGACGACGATCTCGTCGATCAGGGGATGGCGATCCTGCAGCTCGTGCTGCGCGATCTTCAGGATCTTGCCGATCGTCGCCGACTCGTTGAGGGTGGGCAGCCCGAGGCTGATCTTCACGCCCTGCTCGCGCTTCAGCTCGACGAGGCGCTCGACCTCCTTGAACTCGCGGGAGTGATAAGTGTTCTCGGCAAACCAGCGGTCGACGACCGCGGAGAGATCGCTCTCGGCCGAGCGGATCAGCGGGAAGGGACTGGGCTCGCCGAGCTGGCGTGGCGGTGCGGCCGCGCGGGCGCTCTTGGCCAGCACCACCGTGCCCGGCAGCTCCGAGACGGCGCCGGCGAAGCGGTTCCCGACCAGGACCGAGGAGCGGAAGAGCTCGGCGTAGGCGCCGAGGACGACCACGTCGTGGTGCTTGGCCTCGTCGAGGATCGCCTGCGCGGGCTGGCTCGAGGCGAACTCGAGGACCTGGGCGCCCGGGCAGGCGCAGTGCTTCTGGACCAGCTCGTGGAAGTGCTCAGAGGCGCGCTGGTGCCGTTCCGGCGTGCTCCTGGGGTCGTGGACGTGCAGGACTGTGAGGCTGGCGCCGGCAGCCTCGGCGATGGCCGCGGCCGCGCGCAGCGCCAGCACCGCCGACGGACCTCCGCGAACGGGCGCCAGCACGCTCTTGACCGGGTGCTCGGAGCCGCGGCCGGAGCGCACCAGGAGAAGGTCCGCGGGCGGGTCCGACGCCAGGTCCTCCATCACCGCCGAGCTCGCCTGCCCGCGGTGGCCGGGACCGCCTGACCACTCGAGCAGGATCAGGTCGGTGCCGTTCTCATAGGCCGCCTCACGCACGGCCTGGGGCACGCTATGAGCGACGCGCACCTGGACGCCCAGGCCGGCCCGCTCCCGCCGCTCGAGCGCGGTGATGCGCTGCAGGAGGCCCCGGTAGCGCCGCGCCACCGTCACCCCGCGCGCGATCGGGCGCCCGAACGGGATCTCGACGACCCCGAGCACATGGCCGCTGCCGTTCTCGCGCCGCAGGATCGCCTCGGCGACCTGGAGCAGGCGGGGCGCGGCCTGCGCGCGCAGCACCGGCACCAGGACGTGCAGCCGGCCCTTCTGGTCAGGCAACGGCAGCCTCCAGCACGCTCTCCAGGCGGGGCAGCAGCCGGCTCCAGTCGTGCCGCCGCGCCCGGCGGCGCAGCCTGGCGCCCGGGCTCGCGAGGGCCTGGCCGATCACGCCGGCCAGCTCGCCAGCGGTCGCCTGCGGAGGGAAGAGCCAGGCGTCGCCGCCGCTCACCTCCCGCAGCACCGGGATGTCGGCGCACACGATCGGGGTGCCGGCGATGCCGGCCTCCAGCACGGGCAGGCCGAAACCCTCCGACTCGCTCGGCATCACCACGACGTCCGCCAGCCGAAACAGCCCGGCGATGTCGGCATCAGCCACGGGGTGAACGCCGGCACCCACCTGAAGTTGGTGCATGAATATCACTTTGTCTCGAAATCCTAGTTCCGCGGCGAGATTCTGCAAGTGCTTCGCATGCGCCGCGTTCTCCGCCGAGTGTGCCCCGAGTGGCCCTGAGATCGCCAGCCTGAGGTTCGGCTCCGTGCGCGCCACGATGGCGGCCGCTTCGATGGCCAGGTCGAGGCGCTTGCGCGGGGTGATGCGCAAAGGGCAGAGCAGTAGTGGATCGGCCTCGAGCAGGCCCGCGGTGCCGGCCAGTTGCGCGGTAGCCTCGCTCAAGCCCGCGAGCTCCGCGATATCGATGCCGTTGGGGATGACCTGGATGTCGTCCGAACCGCCGCCGAACAGCTCCGCCAGCTCCAGCCGCCGCGTTTCCGACACCGCCACGTAGGTGACTCCCGGCTGGCGGCCACGGAGCAGGTCCCACGGCCGGCCCTCGTGCCGGTAGGCCGCGTAGCGCGGATTGATCCAGGCCAGGTCGTGGGTCCAGGCCACGAGCGGCTTGCCGAGCTCGAGCAGGGCCGTGGCGGCAGGCAGGTTGAAGGGCATGGTGAGGACGTTGTGGGCGACCACCGCATCCCGCTCGCCGAGGGCGTCGCCGAGGCTCGCGCGCAGAGCTTGCGCCAGCGTTTCGAACCGCGCGTCCACCCGGCCTTCGGCCAGCGCGTTCGCGACAGCCTCGACCTCCGGGTGCCGTGAGTCGAGCTCAGGGATGAGGACGTCCGGCTCCCCGCGGCCCGCGACGACGAGCACGTCGTGGCCGGCCCGGCGGAGATGGCGGGCCTGGGAGCCGAGGATGCTCTCCACGCCGCCGATGACCGGCGGCGCGGAGTAGTGGACAAGGGCGATCTTCAGGCGGGCAGCTCCAGCGTGATGCCGCGCGGGCGGCGGTCGACCTTCACCCGGGGGGAGGAGTCGCAGCCATCGATGCTGATGTCCAGCTCATGCTCGCCGACCTTCAGGCCCTCAATGCGCAGGCGCTGGTAGAGCGGCGTCGGCAGGGGGTCCACCCTGACGACGCCGCGCAGCGAGTCCGCCTCGATGCCGGCCAGCACGCGCAGCAGGTGAAACAGCGCACCCGCGCCCCACGCCTGCGGCGAGCAGCTGACCAGGTACTCGCCCGGCGGCGAGCCGAAGCGCAGGTCACGCTGAAAGCCGCAGAAGAGCTCCGGGATGCGCCCGTCGCCGAAGCGCAGGCTGGCCTCCAGGACCGAGCGGGCGACGAGCTCGGCCTCCATCCGGAAGCCGGCGCGGCGCAGGCCCTCGGCGATGATCGAGTTGTCGTGCGGCCAGACCGACCCGTTGTGGTAGCTCATGGGGTTGTAGCCCGGCGCCCGGCTCGACAGCGTGCGCACCCCCCAGCCCGAGAACATGTCCTCGGTGGCCAGCCGGCGGGCGAGGTGCACCGCCCGGCGCCCGTCCGGCAGCCGTGACCAGAGGAGGTGGCCGGCGTTGCTGCTGACGGAGCGGACCTGGCGCTTGTCGCGGTCGAGCGCCTGGGCGTAAAAGCGCAGGTCCGCCATCCAGAAGAGCTGGTTGACCTTCCGCCGCAGAGCGGTCGCCTCCCGCTCCAGGCGCTCGGCGAGCTCGATGCTGCCGAGCTGGCGGAAGATGCGCGCGATGCCCACCTTGGCGTCGTACACGTAGCCCTGCACCTCCACCAGGGCGGCCGGCAGCGGGGCCGGCCGGCCGTCGTCGTGCAGCAGGGAGTCGGCCGAGTCCTTCCAGCCCTGGTTGCGCAGGCCGCCGATCGACTCCAGGTGGTACTCGAGCAGCCCGTCGCCGTCGACGTCGGCGTAGCGGTCCACCCACTCGAGCGCCGCCATCGCGTTCGGCAGCAGCTCGCGGAAGAGTTCGAGGTCGCCGCTCCACGTGACCACCTCGTTGAGAAGCACCAGGAAGAGCGGGGTCGCGTCTACGGTCCCGTAGTAGGGCGTGTGCGGGATCTGGCGCAGGTTCGCCAGCTCGCCGAAGCGCTGCTCGTGGAGGATCTTCCCCGGCTCCTCGGCGCGATAGGGATCGACGCGCCGGCCCTGGTTCTCGGCCAGGTAGCGCAGGGTGCCGGTGGCGAGCTCCGGGTTGAGCCCGAGGCACTGCAGCGAGGCGATGAGGGCGTCTCGACCGAACGGCGCCGCATACCAGGGCACGCCGGCCGTGGGAAAGAGGCCGGTGGGCAGCTCGTCGCAGAGGATGCGGAGGTCCTCCTGGCTTCGCCAGACGAGGCCGCTGTTCAGGAGCTCGTTGTCGGTGCTCCAGGTGGCGCAGTCGGAGTTCCAGGCGACGTACTTCTTCTCCAGCGAGCGCAGCGCGGCGTCGAAGTCGAAAAGCGGCTCTGGCTCGTCGTCACCGATGAGTGCGAGGACGTCGACCAGCATCACGAACGTCTCCTGCGGCTGCAGGCGCAGCGGCACCGTCGCCCGGCCCACCTGCAGGCGAGGGACGGGGTCGAAGACGACCTCCGTCTCGCGCCGCACCCCGTCGAGGCCCTGGTAGGGAAACGTGAACCCGGTCTCAGTGGCCGCCGCGGCCTCGAGCGTGCCCAGCATCGGCAGGCTCCTGTAGCCCCGGACCTGGAAGATGTCCTCGAAGTCGGCCGCGAAGCGCAGCTCGAGCTCGAGGTCAGCCGTCTTGCGGCCGCAGTTCTGGATCCCGATCCGCTCGTGCAGCCCCTTGTGCATGAAGCGGGTGCGCCGGATGCTGACCGTCTGAGCTGAGATCTGGGCGCCGCCCGGCGTGTCCAGCTTCGGGTTCACCAGCTGGAACGTCGCGACGTAGGCGCGGTCGATGCTGCGGTTGAGCAGCACGGGGCGCCGGCCGTTGACGCGCAGCTCGTAGCCGCTCAGGAAACGGGTGTCGGAACGGTAGAGGCCGAGACCGAGGTCGTTGTCGAAAGGGATGTCGCCGTTGAGCTCGGAGACCACGAAAGCGCGGTTCTCCTTCAGGATCACGCGATCTTCGAGCACTTAGGTGTTGGGTGCCATTCTCGCAGTCACGCTCAGAATTTCAACCGTGCGTCCCATCGTCGCCATCGTCGGGCGGCCCAACGTGGGCAAGTCGACGCTGTTCAACCGCCTCATCGGCCGCCGGCAGGCCATCGTCGACGCGACCGCCGGTCTCACGCGCGACCGACTGTACGGCGTCGCAGACTGGCGCGGTCGCGAGCTGACCGTGGTGGACACGGCCGGCCTCGAGCTGGGCGGAGCCGGCGAGGGCACGCGCGCCGCCATCGAGATGCAGACGAAGGCGGCGATCGAGGAGGCGCAGGCGATCGTTCTCGTCCTCGATGTGCGCCAGGGGCTGACCCCGGTGGACCGCGACATCGCGGAGATGCTGCGGCGTGCGCGCACGCCGGTCCTCATCGCCGCCAACAAGGCGGACTCGCCGGGCAACGAGCACTTCGTGCACGAGCTGCACCAGCTGGGGTTCTCGGAGCCCTACCTGATCTCGGCGCAGCACGGGCTCGGCGTCGGCGACCTGCTGGACCGCGTGCTGGAGCTGCTCCCGCCGCCTGAGGAGGAGGGCGAGCCCGAGGCTGCCGCTGCGCGCATCGCCATCATGGGCCGCCCCAACGTCGGCAAGTCCTCCCTGCTGAACGCAATCCTCGGCGACGAGCGATCCCTGGTCCAGGACGAGCCGGGCACCACCCGCGACCCGGTGGACACCGAGCTGGTCTTCGACGGGCTGCCGGTCGTGCTGGTGGACACGGCCGGCATCCGGCGCCGCTCGGCCGCCCGCGACCGGCTGGAGCACTTCAGCCTGTTGCGGGGCATCCGCGCCATGGAGCGCGCCGACGCGGTGCTGCTCGTGCTGGACGCGTCGACGGGCGTCGTCAGCCAGGACCAGCACGTGGCGAGCTACGCGCTGGAGGCGGGCAAGGCGCTGGTGTTGGTGGTGAACAAGATCGACCTCGCCGCGCCCGCCGAGCGCTCGGCGCGCTGGTGGCGCGAGCGCGTCGGCCACGAGTTCCGCTTCGCCCGCCACGTGCCGCTGGTGACCGTTTCGGCGAAAACCGGCGAGGGGCTGGGCAAGGTGCTCCCGACCGCGCTGGAGGTGGTCGGTCAGCGGCACGTGCGGGTCTCGACGGGCGAGCTCAACCAGGTGCTGCGCGAGGCGATGAGCTCACGGCCGCCGCCGAGCTTCAAGGGCAAGCGCCTGCAGCTCAAGTTCGCGACGCAGGCGTCGTCGGACGCGCCGACGATCGTCCTCTTCGTCAACGACACGAGCCTGCTGCACTTCTCCTACCGGCGCTACCTCGAGAACCGCCTGCGGGAGCGGTTCGGGTTCGCCGGCAACCCGCTGAAGATCGTGCTGCGGGCCGCGCGGGACTGAGCGCCTAGCGCTCCGGGTAGGTCGCCGAACCGACCTCGTCCTCGCCCAGCCCGAAGTGGTGGCCGATCTCGTGCAGCACGGTCTCGCGGACCAGCAGCCGCAGCTCCTCCGGGGAACCGGCCTGCCGCTCGAGCGCCGCCTTGAACAGCGTGATGGTGTCGCTGTGCGGGACCGCGAAGGTGGTCTCCGGTGCGCCCTGGTAGAGCCCGAGCAGACCTCCGGGCGGCCCTTCGTCGATCGTGATGATCGTGTACTGGAGCCGCTCGCGGATCCTGTCCGGGAGCTCCGCGAGCGTGGAGTCGACCACGTCCCACATCTCGTCGACGGTCATCGAGCCAATTCTCGGCGTTTACATTTCGCTGATCCGAATTCGACCCAGCCTTCACAGAATCCTGATTACTTCTGAGACGAGATGACTCGCGTCCTGGTGGTCGATGACGAGGAGCACATCCGCGAGCTCTGCAGCCTGTACCTGAGCCGCGAAGGATTCCAGGTGGACGCCGTGGGGAATGGGGAGGAGGCCCTGGCGCAGGTCGGCGCGACCGGTCCGGACCTGGTGGTGCTCGACGTGATGCTGCCGGGCATGGACGGCCTCGCCGTCTGCCGCGAGATCCGGAAGCAGAGCCAGGTGCCGATCATCATGCTGACCGCCCGCGACGAGGTCACGGACAAGGTGGTCGGGCTCGAGCTCGGCGCCGACGATTACGTCACCAAGCCGTTCGCCCCGCAGGAGCTGGTGGCGCGCGCCAAGGCGCTTCTGCGCCGCGCCCAGGCGGAGCCGGACCAGCCCAAAGTGACTCGGGCCGGCGACCTGGAGGTGGACCTGGAGCGCCACGAGGTTCGCCATGGAGAGCGCCGGGTTCAGCTGCGCCCGAAGGAGTTCGACCTCCTGGCGCTGCTGGCGCGCCACCCGGGCCGTGTGTTCCAGCGCTCCGAGCTGCTGGACCTGGTCTGGGGCTACGACTTCCCGGGCTACACGCGGACGGTGGACGTCCACGTGCAGCAGGTCCGCGAGAAGCTGAGCGTCGCCGGCGTGACCAAGCCGTCGATCCAGACGGTCTGGGGGGTCGGCTACAAGCTCCAGCTCGAGCCGTGAACCTGACCGCCCGACTGGTGCTGGGCTCACTGGCGGTGATCGGCGTCAGCCTCATCGTCAGCGGCGTCCTGACCGGGGTGCTGGTCCGGCGGCTGGAGAGCGAGACCGCATTGCAGCAGCTCGAGAAGGCCGTGCTGAACGCGCGCAGCGCCGCGCGGGCCGGCGGCGTCGAGTCGCTGGGCGCCGATCCGGGAGGCAACCGGCTGCTGGTGGTGAACGCCAACGGCGGACTCGTCTACGACAGCGAGGGCACGGCCGGACCGGGGACCACGGTCCACCTGGCGGGCCCGCACCTCGTCAACGCCGCCGTCGTGCGCGACGGCACGGTCACCATCGCCGGCCAGACCTTCACCGCGGCAGCGGTAGCTTTTCGACGCGGGCAGTTTCTCGTCGCGGCGCGCGCCGGGGACGCGCTGGCGACGGACGCCGCCAGCAGCCTGGTACCCCGCCTGCTCATCGCCGGCGGCGCCGCCCTCGCCGTCGCCGTTGTGCTGGCGCTGGCGCTGGCCCGGACCATCTCGGAGCCGCTCCACGAGCTGGCGGGCGCCGCCGGGGACATCGCCGGCGGCAACTACGCGCGCCGCGTCAACCCGCGCGGCCCGGCGGAGGTGGGCGTCGTCGCCGCGGCCTTCAATCGCATGGCCGAGGCCGTCGAGCGATCCCGGACGCTGCAGCGGGACTTCCTGGCCAACGTCTCCCACGAGCTCAAGACGCCGCTGACCAGCCTGATCGGCTTCAGCCAGGCGCTGGTGGACGGCAGCCTCCGCACCGAGGCCGAGAAGCAACGCGCGGCGCGGATCCTCAACGAGGAGTCGCAGCGGCTGCTGCGGATGTCGCAGGAGCTGCTGGACCTCGCCCGGGTGGAGTCCGGCCAGGTCTCTCTGCGGCGGGAGCCGGTGGACGTCGCGGCCCTTCTGCGGCAGCAGGTGGAGGTGATGCGGCCGCGCGCCGAGGCCGCCGGGCTGCGCGTGGAGCTGGAACCCGGAGCGGCGGTGCCGGCCGCGGTCGCCGACGCCGAGCGGGTGCACCAGGTCATCGACAACCTGCTGGACAACGCTGTGAAGTACGCGGCCTCGGACAGCGAGGTCCGGGTCGGCGCGGTCCTGGCCGGCGGCCAGGTCGAGGTCTCCTGCTGGAACGCGGTCGCGAACGGGAGCCCGGACGTTACCCGCCTGTTCGACCGCTTCTACCGGGGCGACCCCGCGCGGGCCGGCACCGGCGGCGTCGGCCTGGGACTCGCGATCAGCCGGGAGCTGGCCCAGGCGATGGGCGGGAGCCTCGCGGCGGAGTCCGCCGGCGGCGGGATCCGGTTCCGGCTGCGGCTACCGGCTCAGGCGGCGGGGCAGGTCACGTCGTAGTCGACCCGGCCCACCCACTGGACGAGCCAGGCACGCGTGAACCCGTCGAACGCCTTCGTGCAGTAGCTCGTGACGTTCTTCGAGCTGCGCTGACCGGTCGCCACCCAGACCGCGGCCAGGCCGGTGACCTGGTTGCTGCCGGCGATCTCTGACCACTGGAGCGAGGTCGAGTAGGCGCCGACCGGCGCGCCGCCCGTCAGCGTGTTGAGTTCGTCGCGGGCGCCCTGAAGAGTCGCCGCGTTCAGGGACAGGTCTGCAGTTGACCAGCTATTGCCCGTCTCGACGTCGAGCCACCACATCGCGGGTGCGGCCAAGCCCTGCTGGGTATAACCGCCGCGGTTCACGCCAGCACCCGTCACGTAGTTGAAGTTGATCCACGCAGTGGCGCAGCCAACTTCCCAAGCCTCCTGAACCGGGGTGTCGGCCGTCATCTGATTGATGCACGCCGTGACCTGGTGGTTCGTCCAGTAGGTCGGGTCGTAGCCCGTGTTGATGTACAGATCGCCTCGCTTGGTCGAGGTCTTGGTCTGGGCTGCCGCGTATTCGGTGGCGAGGCAGGTGTTGGGGCCGTACTGGTTGTCGGGGTCGAACGGCCGGCCGTGGTCGACGCCGACGATGCCGAAGCTCACACCGCTTGGGAAGCTCTTGCCGCACTGCGGCCAGCTGATGTCCGTGCCCTGACCCGTGTACGGGTTGCTGAGTGCGAAGGCGGTCTGGCCCATGACGAGGGCGAGGGCGGCGGCGGTTCCGGCAGCAAGGAGTCTCAACATGGCGTCGGCCGAATATACGGCCGCGACCCGCCGGTCAATGAAAAGAATTTTTAGCTTTCTGGAGGCAAAACGAGGCTGACCGGGTTCTCCATCAGCCGGACCACCTCGGCCAGGAACTCTGCCGCCGTGGCTCCGTAGTAGACGCGGTGGTCGACGGAGAGAGTCATCCGCATCACCTTGGCGACGCTGATCTCGCCGTCGTCCACGACGACCGCGTCCTTGACGCCGCCGATCGCCAGGATCCCGGACTCGGGCGGGTTGATGATCGCCTGGAACTCGTCCACGCCGTACATGCCGAGGTTGGAGATGCTGAAGGAGCCGCCGGACAGGTCCTCCTGCGTCGCCTTGCCCGCGCGCGCCCGTTCGACCAGCTGCCGGCCTTCGATCGAGAGCTGAACCAGGTCCTTGCGGTCGGCGTCCCGGATGACCGGCACCACCAAGCCCTTCTCACGGGCGACGGCGACGCCGACGTTGACGCGCCGCTTCCGTTCGAAGCGGCCGTCCACCCACGACGAGTTGACCTCGGGGAACTTCACCAGGGCCAGCGCGCAGGCGCGCACCAGCAGGTCGGTGACCGTGAGCTTCTCGGCTCCCGCGACCGTGCGCCGCAGCTGGTCGCGGACGCTCATCGCCTCGTCCATCCGCGTCTCGATGGTCACGTAGAAATGCGGCACGGTCGTCTTCGACTCGGTCATGCGGCGCGCGATCAGCGCCTGCATGCGCGTGGGCTCCTCGACTTCGACCTCCGGCCCGGTGGGGCGCGGGGGAGGGGCGGGCCTGGCCGCCCGTGACGGCGCCGGCGCGCTGTCGCCGGCGCGGTCCGCGGCGGCGATCACGTCCTCCTTGACGATCCGGCCGTCGGGGCCGGAGCCCTTGACCTGGTCGAGGTTGACGCCCATCTGGGCCGCCAGGCGGCGGGCAAGGGGGGAGGCCTTGGTTCTGCCGTCGCCCGCTGCTGTTCGCGGCGCACCCGCGGGTTCGTCGGTCTCTCCACGGCGGCGCTTCGGGAGTTCTGGGAGCTCTTTAGCCGGTGCTTCGGCTGCAGGCGTGGGCCCCGCGGGCCCCTCCCCAGCCCTCCCCGGAGGGGAGGGAGCGGTGGCCGACTCCCCGATCGTCGCGATCACGTCGCCGACCGGGACCGCCTCGCCCTGCTGGATGACGATCTGCAGGACGCCGTCGGCCTCGGCCTCAAGCTCGAACGCAGCCTTGTCCGACTCGATGTCGGCGAGCACGTCGCCGCGATGGACCTCGGAGCCGTTCTCCTTCTTCCACTCGAGCACGGTGCCCTCCTCCATGGTGTCGGAGAGCTTGGGCATGTTGACTTTCGCCATCAGTTGCGACCGATGACGCGGAGCGCGTGCGCGACGATGTCGTCCGCCGACGGGATGGCCGCGCGCTCGAGCTCCCTGTTGTAGGGCATGGGCACCTCCGCGCCACCGAGGCGCGCGATGGGCGCGTCGAGGTAGTCGAAGCAGCGCTCCTGGAGTCCGGCGGCGATCTCGGCGGAGACGCCGTAGGTCGGCCAGCCCTCCTCGACGACCAGGCAACGGCCGGTCTTCTTGACCGACTTGGTCAGCGCATCCCAGTCGATGGGGCGGATCGAGCGCAGGTCGATCACCTCCGAGTCGACGTCCTCGTCCTCGAGCTTCGCCGCAGCGGCCGCCGCCAGGACCGCCTGGCGCGACACGCCGACGATGGTGAGGTCGGAGCCCTGGCGGCGCAGGGCCGCCTTGCCGATGGGGGTCGTGTAATCGCCCTTCGGCACCTCGCCCTTGAGGTTGTACAGGGACATCGACTCCAGGAACATGACCGGGTTGTCGGTACGGATCGCCGACTTGAGGAGGCCTTTCGCGTCCTCCGGCGTCGTCGGCGCCACCACCAGCAGGCCGGGGATGAATCCGTAGAGCACCTCGAAGCTGTGCGAATGCTGCGAGGAGAGCTGGTGACCGGCGCCGCCGGGCAGACGGACGACCATCGGCACGGCGACCTCGCCGCCGAACATGTAGCGGATCTTGGCGGCGTTCTGGACGATCTGGTCGTAGGCGAGCAGCGAGAAGTTGATCGTCATCATCTCGACGACCGGCCGGAGCCCGGACATGGCGGCGCCGATGGCCGAGCCGACGATGACCTCCTCGGCGATGGGCGCGTCCACCACGCGCAGCTCGCCGTACTTCTGCTGCAGGCCCTCGGTGACGCGGTAGGCGCCCCCGAAGAGCCCGATGTCCTCGCCGACCAGGTAGACCTTGTCGTCGCGCGTCATCTCCTCGTCGAGTGCCTCGCGCAGGGCGGCCCGAAACAGCTTCTCGGCCATCAGCTTTTGCCCTGCTCGAACTCGGCGCTGTAGACAAAGCGGTAGAGCTCGTCGGTCGGCGGGCTGGGGCTCTCGTCGGCGAAGGCGACCGACTCGTCGACCCGCTGCTGCACCTCGTCCTGCAGGCCGCGCAGCTCCTCCGCCGACGCCAGCTTCGCGCCGACCAGCTTCGCCTCGAAAAGCTTCAGGGGGTCGGAGCCCAGCCACTTCAGCTTCTCGTCGTCGGAGCGGTACTTGTCGGGATCGACCACCGAGTGACCCTTGAACCGGTACGAGACGGCCTCGATGAACCGCGGCTGCGAGTCCGCGCGCGTCTTCTCCATCACCTCACGCGTGGCCTGCAGCACGCCGAGAACGTCCATGCCGTCGATCCGGATCGCCTCGATGTCATAGGCGCAGGCGCGCTTGTAGATCTCTGGCACGGCCGAGGCGCGGGCGACCGCGGTACCCATGCCGTACTGGTTGTTGACGCAGAACCAGACGACCGGCAGCTGCGCCACCTTGGAGTAATTCAGCGACTCGTGGAAGGCGCCGATGTTGACGGCGCCGTCGCCGAACATGCAGAGGACGACGTCCTTGCGCTGCTGGTACTTGATGGCGAAGCCGGCGCCGGTGGCCAGGGGCAAGTGGCCGCCGACGATGCCGTAGCCGCCCATGAACCTGCGCTCCAGGTCGAAGATATGCATCGAGCCGCCGCGTCCGTGCGACGTGCCGCTCTCGCGGCCGAACAGCTCCGCCATCACGTATTTGGGGTCGATGCCGCGCGCCAGCGCGTGGCCGTGCTCGCGGTAGCTCGTGTACAGGTGGTCACCCGCCTGCATCGGGAGCACGGCGCCGACCACGGTCGCCTCCTCGCCGAGGTTCAGGTGGCAGTAGCCGCCGATCTTCGCGTGCGTGTACTCGAGCTGAGCGCGCTCCTCGAAGCGTCGGATCAGCGCCATCAGGCGGTAGATCTCGAGCAGCTCGTCGCGGTTGCCCTTCTTCAGCTCCAGCGTGCCGTCGACGTGGAACGCCGGCGCGGCGGGGGGAGGCATGGCGTGCTGCTCTGGCTTGACTTCGCGGGCCACTGGCAAAGTCTCCTCTTCTGGGACCGGTCGGGTCCTGCGGTTGGCGATGTGGATGGCGCGGTTGTCGGCGGCCAGGGCCGCCTCCATGAACGACTCGGCCAGCGTCGGATGCGCGTGCATGGTCAGGTCGAGCTCCTCAAGAGTCAGGCCCTGCTGCACCGCCAGCGTGGCCTCGGCGATGAGGTCCGTGACGCGCGGCCCGATCATGTGCACGCCGAGCACCCGGCCGTCTCGCGCGTCCGCCACCACCTTCACGAAGCCCTCGGACTCGCCGAGCGTCAGAGCGCGCCCGCTGGCGGCGAAGGGGAAGCGGCCGACCTTTACCTCGTGGCCGGAATCGCGCGCCTCCTTCTCGCCGAGGCCGACGTTGGCGATCTCGGGCTGCGTGTAGACGCAGTTCGGCGCCGCGTGGTAGTCGGGCGTGCGGTCGCGGCCGCCGGCGATGCTCTCGACCGCGCAGACGCCTTCATACGAGGCGACGTGCGCCAGCATGATGCCGCCGATCACGTCGCCGATCGCCCGGACGTGATCCGCCGTGGTGCGCAGGTGCTCGTCGACTTTGACGCGGCCGCGCTCGAGCTCGACGCCGACCTCTTCGGCGCCCAGCCCTTCGGTGAAGGCGCTGCGCCCGGCGGCGAGAAGCACGACGTCGGCGGCGACCTCCTCGTCGCCGAAGCGAACCTTCAACGACCGTCCGTCCCTGGCCACCGACCGCACCTGCGCCTCGGTGTGGACCGCGGCGCCGAGGCTCTCGAAGTGCTTGCGATAGGCCTGCGCGACGTCGGCCTCGACCAGAGGCAGGATCTGCGGCAGCATCTCGAGAACGGTGACCTGCGAGCCGAGCGCCGCGAAGAGCGCACCGAACTCCATCCCGACGACGCCGCCACCGATCACGACGAGCCGCTTCGGCGGCTCCTTGAGCTCGAGGATCGCGTCGGAGTCGACGGTGTGCTCGGCGCCTTCGATTGGGATGCGCGAGGGGACCGAGCCGGTGGCGATGACCACGTCCTTCGCGGTGACGCTTTGACCGTCCACCTCGACGCCGCCGGCGACTAGGCGAGCCTGTCCCTTCAGCTGGTCGACACCGCCGCGCTTGAGCAACCCCTCGACCCCGGTCACGAGCTGCTCGACGACCTTTGACTTGCGCCGCTGCGCAGCGGGCCAGTCGAAGGCCAGCTCCTTGGCGACGATGCCGAGCTCCGCCCCGTCTTTGACCAGCGAGTAGAGCTCGGCCGACTGCAGCAACGCCTTGGTCGGGATGCAGCCCCGCAGCAGGCAGGTGCCGCCGACGCGGTCTTTCTCCACCAGCGCGACACGAGCGCCGAGCTGGGCGGCGCGCAGTGCTGCCACATAGCCGCCGGGGCCCCCGCCGACGATCGCTATGTCGTAGCCTTCCGCCACTACCTGGTTATTTTGAGCTTCGCGTCGAGGAGGTCGAATTGATCTGGCTGCAGTCGGCTCTGCTCTACCTGCACATTGTCGCCGCCATCTTCTGGTTCGGCTCCGGGCTCACGTTTCAGCACGTGATCGTGCCGGCGCTGGAAAAGCTGGAGTTCGGAGGGCAGAAGACCTTCATGGCCAGCATCGGCGGCGGCTACGGCAAGGTCATCCCGATCGTGGCCGGCTCGGTGATCCTGTTCGGGATCCTGCGCGGCATCTCGACGGGCGTCCTGGGCATCATCACCAGCGCCTACGGCATCACCTGGCTGCTCGCTATCGCGGGCGGGCTCGTGGTGCTGTTCATCGGCGCGCGCTTCATCGGGCCGACCGCCCAGCGCATGGAGAAGGCCGCCACCCATGAGGAGTTCATGGTTGATATCGCCAAGATCAAGCGCTACGGCATGGCCGAGCGCACCGGGATGCTCGGCATGGTCGTCCTGATGGTCGCCATGCACGCCGGCTACTGAGTGGCTAGCCCTTGACGCCGCCCCCGTAGCGGTTGGTGATCGGCATCCGCCGGTCGCGCCCAAAGGCGCGGGGAGTGATCTTCACGCCCGGCGGCGCCTGCCGGCGCTTGTACTCCGAGACGTCGACGAGGCGGATGACGCGCTTTACGAGCTCGGCGTCGTGCCCGGCGGCGACCAGCTCCTCCAGGCTGCGATCGTCCTCGACATACGCCTCCAGGATCGGGTCCAGCTCTTCGTAAGGCGGCAGGCTGTCGGCGTCCTTCTGGTTCTCGCGCAGCTCGGCGGAGGGCGGCTTGGTCAGCACCCGCTCGGGGATGACGCTGCCGTTCCATGAGTTGCGATACCGCGAGAGGCTGTACACGAGCGTTTTCGGGATGTCCTTGAGGACGGCGAAACCGCCGGCCATGTCCCCGTACAGGGTGCAGTAGCCGGTCGCCAGCTCCGACTTGTTGCCGGTCGTTAGCAGCAGCCACCCACGCTTGTTGCTGAGGGCCATGAGCAGGTCGCCGCGGATGCGCGCCTGGACGTTCTCCTCCGCAATGCCCGGCTCGGTGCCGCGGAACTCGGGCTCGAGCGTTTCCTCGAAGGCGCGGTGGACGCTCTCGATCGGTATCTCGAGGGTCGGAATGCCCAGCGACTCGGCGAGGAAGCCCGCGTCCTCGAGGTTCTCCCGCGATGTGTACCGCGACGGCATGAGGACGCCGGTGACGTTGGCCGGGCCGAGGGCGTCGGCCGCGACCGCGGCGGTCAGCGCCGAGTCGATGCCGCCCGACAGGCCGAGCAGCACCTTCTGGAAGCCGTTCTTGCGCACGTAGTCCTTGGTGCCGAGGACCAGCGCCGCATACACCTCCGCGTCGCCGGCCAGGGGCGTCGCCAGGTCGGGCCGCAGGTGATCCTGCCGCGGCGCGCGGACGTGCTCGTCGACCACGATGTCGGTGACGTCGAGGTCCATCAGCGCGTTGTGCTGCGCCTCCTGACGGAGGCGCGTGTCGTGCAGGCGCTCACCGAACACCGAGCCGACGTCGACATCGGCGACCAGGAGGCTCTCCTCGAAGGAAGGCGCCTGCGCGATGACGTCGCCGTCGGGGCTGAACACGGCCGAATTGCCGTCGAAGATCAGCTCGTCCTGGCCGCCGACCATGTTCACCCAGGCCACGAACGCGCGGGAGTCCATGGCGCGCGTCGCGACCATCGTCGACCGCGAGCGCTGCTTGCCGGCGTGGAAGGGCGAGCCGTTGATGTTCACCAGCAGCTCGGCGCCGCACTGCGCCTGGAGCGACACCGGGCCGGTCGGGTACCACATGTCCTCGCAGATGGTCAGCCCGACCCTGACGCCGTCCAGCTCGAAGATGGGGCAGCGGCGCCCGCGCTGGAAGTAGCGCTCCTCGTCGAAGACGCCGTAGTTCGGCAGATAGACCTTGTGGTAGACGCCGTGGAGGCGGCCATCGTGGGCGAAGGCGGCGGCGTTGTAGATGTCGCCTTCGAGGTCGACAAAGCCGATCACGGCCGCGATTCCCTGCGTTTGCGCAACCAGTTCCTGCAGCACCGCCAGGTTGTCCCGGATGAAGGACGGCTTGAGGAGCAGGTCCTCCGGCGGATATCCGGTCAGCGCCAGTTCGGGGAAGGCGACGAGGTCGGCGCCGGCCGCCTTGGCCTTCGCCATCCAGTCGACGATCTTCTCGGCGTTGCCGCCGAGATCGCCCACCGTGGGGTTGAACTGGGCGAGCGCCACCCGCAGCGACCTCGCCAGGTGGGTCTCCATCACAGCAATTCTGCCCTCGTCGGAATGCTCCCACGCATAGACTGGCCCCGAATGCGGGTGACCATCCTGCCCGATCGCAAGCACCAGGACGTCGCGGCCAGGACGGTCGCCGACCTGTTGAAGGCGCTCGGCATGCATTCGGACGCACACCTGGTGATCCGGCGCGACGAGATCCTCACGCGCGACGTCCGGCTGCGCGAGGACGACGAGGTCGAGGTGTGGCCAGTGATCTCCGGTGGGGCCACGTAGATGCGCTGCATCAGGTGCAGAAAGCCCGCCCACGTCGAGGTGCGGCGCCATCGCTCGGCGTTCTGCGCCGGCTGCTACCCGGGCTGGTTCCGCACCCAGGTCCAGCGCACGATCGACGACGACCACATGTTCACGCACGACGACCGCATCCTCATCGCGGTCTCTGGCGGCAAGGACTCGCTGGCGCTCTGGCACACGCTGCTCGAGCTGGGGTACGAGGCCGACGGCATGTACATCCGCCTCGGCATCGCCGACTACTCGCGCCGCTCCCAGGCGAAGTGCGAGGCCTTCGCCTTGAAGCACGGGCAGACGCTTCACCAGGTCGACCTCAAGGAGGAGTACGGCTTCACCGTCCCGATGCTGCGCAAGGAGCGGGAGGGGAAGCCCTGCGCCGCCTGCGGCACGGTCAAGCGGTACCACTTCAACCGGGTCGCCGCCGACCTCGGGTACAGCGTGGTCGCCACCGGCCACAACCTGGATGACGAGGCCGCCACGCTGTTCGGCAACGTGCTGCACTGGCAGACCGACTTCCTGGGCCGCCAGGGCCCGGTGCTGGAGTCGACGCATCCGAAGCTGGTCCGCAAGGTGAAGCCCCTTTACCGGCTGGCCGAGCGGGACACCGCCGCCTACTCCGTGATCGAGCGCGTCGACTACATCCTCGAGGAGTGCCCGATGGCGAAGGGCGCCAAATCACTCTTCTACAAGGACACGCTGAACGCGCTGGAGGAGGCGCAGCCGGGCGCCAAGCAGCGCTTCCTGATGGGCTTCCTGAAGCAGGGGAGAGAGGCAGTCGGCGTCGCCCGCGAGCCGGTCGACCTGCGGGAGTGCTCGCGCTGCGGCAGCCCCACCACGGCCGAGGTCTGCGCCTACTGCCGGATGACCGAGCGGGCGAAGCAGAAGCTGGCGGCCAGCACCGCGTGACGTACTTCGACAAGCTCCGGGCGGCGGCCCGTTCACGCCGGTCGCAGCTCTGCGTCGGCCTCGATCCCGATCCCGATCGCATCCCGGGGGGCGCGTCCGGAGCGGTTCGCTTCTGCGCCGATCTCATCCGCGAGACGGCGGACGTGGCCTGCTGCTACAAGCCCAACTCGGCCTTCTGGGAGCAGTACGGGCCGGACGGGTGGCACGCGCTCTTCGAGCTCCGCGCTGCGATCCCGGCTGACATCCCGATGCTGCTCGACGCCAAGCGTGCGGATGTCGGCAGCACCATGCGCGCCTACGCCCGCGCTGTCTTCGATGCTCTCGGCGCGGACGCCTGCACAGTCCACGCCTACCACGGCGCCGACTCCCTGGAGGAGTTCACGCGCTACGCCGACCGCGGCGTCTACGTCGTCGCGCGCACGTCCAACCCCGGAGCGGCCGACCTGCAGCACCTCCAGGCGGACGGCGATCCGCTGTACCTGGCGGTGGCGCGGCTCGCGGAGCGCGTCAACGAGAACGGGAATGTGGGGCTGGTGGTGGGCGCCACGTCGCCGCGAGACGTGGAGCGCATGCGCGTGGACACGCAGCTGCCCTTCCTGCTGCCCGGGATCGGCGCCCAGGGCGGCGACCTCGAAGCCTCCGTCCGCGCGGCCTGGAACGGCGACGAGGCATCCTGCCTGGTCAACGTGAGCCGCGGCGTGATGTACGCCGACGACCCCGCGGCAGCCGCCCGCGACTACCGCGACCGCATCAACGCGGTGCTCGAAGCGGTAGCAAGTTGAGCCCGGGAAAAACCAGAGCCAATCAATCGGCCCTCCTGGTGCTGGAGGGCCACATCATCGACTCGCTGATCCTGCCGCAGGTCATGGACATCGTCATGGACATGGGCGGCGCTTTCAACATCGAGGAGCTGCGGGTCGGGCAGCGCAAGACGGACACCTCCCTCTGCCGGATCCAGGTGAGCGCCAAATCGGCGGCGAAGCTGGACGAGATCGTCAAGCGGTGTCGCGAGCTCGGCGCCAAGGTCGCGGAGGAGCAGCCGGCGAAGCTGGTCGCGGTGAGCAAACCCGGCGTCTTCCCCGAAGGCTTCTACTCCACCTCCAACCTGCCGACCTACGTGCTCCTGGACAGCGCCTGGGTGCCGGTCGAGCGCCAGGAGATGGACTGCGCCATCGCGGTCGACGAGAAGGCGGGCCGCGCCCGCTGCATACCTTTCCAGGAGGCGTCGCCCGGCCTGAAGGTCGTCGTCGGCCACCGCGGGGTTCGCGTCGTGCCGCTCGAGCGCTCGCGGCAGATGGAGATCTTCAGCTTCATGGCCAGCGAGGTCTCCAGCGAGAAGCCCAAGAAGCTGCTGATCAATCAGATCGCGCTCGAGATGAAGGCGGTTCGCAAGCGCCGCGGCCGCATCCTCGTCGTCGCCGGCCCCGCGATCATCCACACGGGCGCCGGCGTCCACCTGTCGCGCCTGATCGAGCTGGACTACGTCCAGGTGCTGTTCGCCGGCAACGCGCTCGCCGCCCACGACGTCGAGGCCGCGCTGTTCGGCACCTCGCTGGGAGTGAACCTCGAGAGCGGACTGCCGATCGAGTCCGGCCACGAGCACCACATGCGGGCCATCAACCGCGTCCGCGGGGCAGGAGGGCTCGTCGAGATGGTGCGCAGCGGCAAGCTGCGCAGCGGCGTCATGAAGACCGCCGTCGAGCACGGGGTGGACTTCGTGCTCGCGGGCAGCGTCCGCGACGACGGCCCGCTGCCGGACGTGATCACCGACATGGAGGAGGCGCAGCGGCGCATGCGCGAGTCGGTCGCCGGCGTCAGCCTGGCGCTGATGCTGTCGACGATGCTGCACTCGATCGCCACCGGCAACCTGCTGCCCGCGAACACGCGCACCGTCTGCGTGGACATCAACCCGGCCGTGGTCACCAAGCTGAGCGACCGCGGCTCCTGGCAGTCGATCGGCCTGGTGACCGACGTCGAGTCCTTCCTCCGCGAGCTGGTGGCCGCCCTCGAGCCGTGACTTCCTGAGAGAATCGCTCCTGCCATGGCGAGACAGAGCGGACGTGGCGGCCGCGGCGGCCACGAGGACAAGAAGAAGAAGAAGCCGAAGAAGGACAAGCTGGCGGCGCAGGAGTCGGTGCAGTTCCGGCACCACTCAGTGAGCGTCGAGCCGGCGCCGGCGCCCGCACCGGCTCCAGCGCCCGAACCGCGCCCCGAAGAATAGGCGCGCGCTTCGCCGCCATCGGCGGAGCAGCCGGCCTGCTGAGCGGGCTGCTCGGAGTGGGCGGGGGCATCGTCATGATCCCCGGCCAGGTTCTCTGGCTGCGCACCCGCCAGCTGCAGGCGAATGCCACCTCACTGGTTGCGATCATCCCGCTGTCCCTGGTTGGGGTCGCCGTCTACTATTTCGGCGGCCAGGACTACCGCCATGAGGCGGACCTCAGGTTCGCGGCGCTGCTGACGGCCGGCGCGGTGATCGGGGCGTATCTGGGCGCGCAGCTGGCAAGCCGGCTGCCTGAGCGCACGCTCAAGGTCGCCGTGGCCGTGCTGCTGCTCGCGGCCGGCGTGAAGCAGCTGGTGGCGCCAGGCTTCTGATGCTGCGCGATCTGTTCATCCTCCTCAGCGGCTTCGTCGCCGGGCTCATGAGCGGGTCCTTGGGGATCGGCGGCGGCGTGGTGATGGTCCCGATCATGGTGCTGGGCTTCGGCTTCGCCCAGAAGCTCGCCCAGGGCACCTCCCTGGCCGCGATCGTGCCGATCTCGGCGGTCGGCGCCTTCACGCACTTTCGGGAGGGCAACGTGCTGGTGCGGCCCGCACTCTGGATGGGCCTCGCCGGCGCTCCCCTCGCGGCGCTGGGCGCGCTGCTGGCGCAGCACGTGCCCGGCCCGCTGCTGGGCCGGATCTTCGGAGCCCTGGTCATCCTCTCCGCCTACCGGCTCTGGCCGCTGTGGCCCAACCGGCCGAGATAGGGCCAGCTAAGTGGTTGACCGGAGGCGTACGCGGCCGTACGCTAGCATTCGTCGGTACGCGGCCGTACCAACAAGACACCTTAGGGAGGTTCCATGGGCGTTTCGTTCGAGCTCAGTGACGAGCAAAAGGAAATCCGCGACTGGGTTCACGACTTTGCTGAGCGTGAGATCCGGCCTGTAGCGCACGAGTACGACGAGAAAGAGGAGTTCCCCTGGGACGTCGTCAAGAAGGCGGCTGACGTCGGCCTCTACGGCATGGACTTCCTCGCCCAGATCCACGGCGACGCGACCGGCATCCTGCCGGCCCTGGTCGCCGAGGAGCTCTGCTGGGGCTGCGCCGGCATCGGCCTTGCGATTCAGGGCTCACAGCTGCCGGTCGCGGCGATCATCGGCCAGGGCACGCCCGAGCAGATCGGAACCTGGGTGCCGGCCTGCTTCGGCACGCCGGACAAGATCGCTCTCGGCGCCTTCTGCGCCACCGAGCCGGACGCCGGCTCCGACGTCTCCGGCTACAAGAGCAGCGCCGTCCGCAAGAACGGCGACTGGGTCCTGAACGGCGAGAAGGTCTTCATCACCAACGGCGGCATCGCCGACGTGCACGTGGTGGTCGCGTCGGTAGACCGCTCGCTCGGCTCACGCGGCCAGGCGTCCTTCGTGGTGCCCCCGGGCACCCCGGGCCTGACGCAGGGCAAGAAGGAGAAAAAGCTCGGAATCCGGGCGTCGCACACCGCCTCGGTGATCCTGAACGACGTCACGGTGCCTGCCGACTGCCTGCTCGGCGGTGACGAGCGGCTCGAGGCGCGCCTGGCGCGGGCGCGCGAGGGCCAGAAGACCGGCCGGACCAACGTCGCCATGAAGACCTTCGAGTCCTCGCGACCGCTGGTCGGCGCCCAGGCGCTGGGCATCGCGCGCGCCGCCTTCGAGTTCTCCCTCCAGTACGCCAAGGAGCGCAAGCAGTTCGGCAAGCCGATCATCGAGAACCAGGCCATCGCCTGGAAGCTCGCCGACATGGCGACGGAGATCGAGGCCACGCGAGCCCTGATCTGGCGGGCGCTGTGGGAGGCGAAGAGCGGCGGCGAGTTCCGCATGGCCGAGGGCTCGATGGCGAAGCTGAAGGCCGGCGAGGTGGCGGTAAAGGTCACCGACGAGGCGATCCAGATCTGCGGCGGCTACGGCTACATCCGGGAGTTCCCGGTCGAGAAATGGCACCGCGACGCAAAGATCTACACGATCTTCGAGGGCACCTCGGAGATTCAGCGGCTGGTCATCTCCCGGACGATCGCGGCAAACTAGCCGGCCTATGGCTGCCGAGGTCGACTCCGAGTCCAGGCGCCAGGCGCGCCTGGAGCTGCGCCGGCGGCGGCTGCTCCAGGCCGCCCTGGCGCTGTTCTCGGAGAAGGGATTCCATCCGACCTCCGTGGAGGACGTCGTCGGCTCGGCCCGGATGTCGAAGAGCGCCTTCTATGAGTTCTTCCAGTCGAAGGAGGACTGCTTCTGCGCTCTGCTGGAGCAGGAGGGCGGCGCCGTCATCCACCAGGTCGTGGAAGCGGCCGCCGACGGCGAGAACCACCGCGAGCGTATGTGCCGCGGGATCCTCGGCTTCGTGCGCTCGTGCACCGGGAAGTCGGCCCCGGTGGCGCGGATGATGGTCGTCGAGTCGGTCGGGCTCACACCGCGCGTCGAGGCGCTGCGCCGCCAGCTGCAGGATCGCTTCGTGCAGATGGTCGCCGACGAGGTGCGGCGGGCGGCTGCCGACGGTGACGGTTTCTACGCCGCGGTGGACCCGTTCGTGTTCGCCCGCGCGGTGGTCGGCGCGGTGAACGAGGCCGTCGGCCAGCTCCTCGCCGACGGGGGCGACGCGGGCACGGTCGGCGACGGGCTCTGCCGGATCTTCGCACCGCCCGCCTGAACGGCCTGTAAAGCGGGGAAGAGGGGTTGCCTGCGAACGCCTGTTCGTGTAGCATTTAGACCGAACATGCGTACGCTCAACGTCGAGATCCAGCTGCGGCGGCTGGGACACGCGGCGCGCCGGCAATCGGCCTGGCTCGGGAGCGACCCGGAGCCGGAGGCCCGGCGCTTCACGGACCGGCTGCTGAGAGAGCGGCTCCGGGACGTCCGCACGGCCTGGAGCGAGCTGCTGCGCTCGGAAGCGAACGGCGATCCGCTGCCGGACGAGCTGCGGCGGCACGTCGCAGCGCGACTGGCGGCGCTCGACGCCCAGGCGGCTCGGGCCGACCTGCCCGGAGCTCCACACGCCCGGCTGCTCGCCGAGCTCGAGGAGTCCGCCTACGCGCTGATCGCCTTGATGCGCCGGCTCGAGGAGAGCCCGACGGCAGCGGTCCGGGAACTGGAGGAGGGACTGGGTCGCACGGCCTGAGGGCGGCCGGAGGGTTATGGAGGCGGGCCGGCGCCCGCCTTCACCGGCGGCTTTTTCTCCTCGATCAGCTCGAACTTCATGCCGCGGCGGTCGTGCACCGTCGGCTCGCCGCGCCAGGCCTTCCAGGCCACGCTGATCAGGACCACCGCGATGCCGACCGCCGGGACGGCGAAGAGCGCGCCCCAGAAGCCGGCCGTCTGGGCGCCGACCACTAGGGCGAGCAGCGCCTCGACCGGGTGCAGCCCAACCATGGGGCCGGTGATGCGAGGCCGGATGATCGCGTTCTCCGCCATCTGCATGAAGACGAAGAAGAACGTGACCTCGACCATCAGGCCGAACGACTGGAAGATCGCGATCAGCATGGCCGGGATCGCGGCCAGGAACGGCCCGACGAGCGGGATGAGCTCGGCGAAGAAGGTGGCCAGCGCGCAGAGCGCCGGGTAGCGGACGCCCAGGATCCAGCAGCCGACGCCGGCCGACAGCGCCATCAGGGCGGCCATGATCACCTGGCTGCGGACATAGGCGCCCAGCACCTGGCCGACGGTGTCCTCGACGAAGCTGATCTTGGCGCGATGCTCGCGCGGCATGAGCCGGGCGAACCCGGCCCGCATCCGATTGCCGTCGACCATGAAGTAGAAGGCCAGGACCAGGATGAAGACGATGCTCGCCATGGCCTCGGCGATCTGGCTGAAGAAGCCGGCCGCCTGCAACGCCAGGCTGCCCGTCCCGCCGCTGGGCAGGCCACCTTTGGTCAGCGCGTCGGTGACGGGGTGCCCACCCAGGTGCATCCCGACCCGCGGTGCCTGGCTGCCGACGTAGGCGTCGGCCTGGGTGAGGTAGCGCGGCAGCGCCTCCGCCAGCTGGGTGAACTGCGCCTTCACTGTCGCCCACAGGGCGATCCCGATCCCGAGGCAGGCGCCCAGGAAGACGATGTAGACCAGCGCGGCGGCCAGCAACCTCGGCATGCGGCGCGCCAAGGCCACGAGCAGCGGCTCGAGCATCAGTGCCAGCACGACGGCGATGGCGATCAGCGCGACGATGTTGATCACGTGGCCGATCAGCCACACGAACAAGGCGATCAGCACCAGTCCCGCGAGCCCGACCACCGACTGGTCGCGCAGGCGTGCCCAATCGGGATGTCTCATGCCGTTCCGAGATTAAGACTAGGAGCCGGAAGGGGCAATCGGGCCGCGACTAAGCGAAATCGAGCTCGATGCTTTCCTTAACAGTCATTATCGTGAGCATTACTCGAGCCGACCAGAGCGCGCTCAGGTCCTCTTCCCCTAGCACCAGAGGGAGAGCTGCGGGGCGCCGTAGCCCGTGGTGTAGGCCGCGGTCGGCGGCAGCCAGTAGACCGCGAGATCGCCGTCAGAGCCGCCCGACGGCGCCGAGCTGAGTGCAACGGTGGCGCCTTCGAAGCACCCGAAGACGGTCGGGCCGGTCAGCGGATTGGGCGTGTACGGCGTGGTCCCCCACACCTGCATGGGCGCCTGCGGGGCGATGACGTGTCCGATGAACTCGCCACCGAACGAAGGCTGGAAGTAGTCAGTGCAGGCCGGGCTCGGATCAGCAGGCTGCAGAATCACGATCCACGCGTACTGATACCCGCTGAACATGTACGGCAGCGGTCCCGGCAGACCGCCGGAGGGCCGGAACTGGAAGCAGCCGTAGCCCCCGCCCGCCGGGTTCACGGTCTCCTGCCACTGCACGGCCCCCGGAGTGACCTTGGGACCGGCCGGGTCGTAGCCCGGAAGCCCGCTGTCGCAGGTCTGGTAATGGAACTTCCCGTTCGCGTCAGGCGCCGCGCAATACGACCAGTTCGCCTGGTCCGGATAAGGTGAGGTGTTCATCGCGGGGTCCTGCCCGGGCAGGTTGGAGTTGCCACCCGCAGAAGATGTCAGCTCGGCCACATGCAGCGCCGGGTAGCCGCAGTCAGGCGTGCTCACCGTGGGCGCTCCATCGGGTAAACCCGGCGCGCTTGGGGGCCCGCCCGGGATCGGTGGGTTCGGACAGACCTGAGTCAGGTCGGGCTGCTGGATTGCGGGCAGGCTTGGCGGCGGGCAGTTCGGCGGCGAGGGCGTGGGCGTCGCAAGCCCGTTGAGACTCTGGATCGTCTGGTTGACCTGGTCGACCTGGCAGAGGTCGATTGCCCCCACCGTCACGCCCAGCGTGCAGTTCGGGCTCGGGCTCGGCAGTGACGGACAGCCCGAGGTGTCAGCGTTGGTCTCGGTCACGTAGCCCTGATTCGGAATCTGGGCGGTCAGGAAGAACGGGCCGGCGCATGTCCCACCCGAGATGTCGATGTTGTTGTCCTTCACGCCGAGCAGGACGGCTGAGAGGTAGATGTTGTAGGCCTGCGCGCCTGGCGTGTTGCTGATGTTCACCTGCAGGGCCGACGGCGAGCTCAGGTTGGTCGTCTTGCACTGCGAGCCGGCGCTCTCCCGCGAAACGCTCACGGGATTGCCGTTCACCAACACGCTGTCGGTGCGAACCGACGTGATCCGAACCGCGTAGGCTCCGGTCGGCAACGGGTCCCCCACCGCCGGAGCGGAGATCCCACCGGGCACGTCGAGCGCGGCGGTCAGCGAGTACGCGCCCGCGCACTTGGCACCATTCTGGTTCCAGAACTGCTTGGTGGCGGCGCCGGCGTGGCCCACCGAGCTCGGGTCGGGCTCGCTCGGCGGCCGCAGCTCGTTGCTGATCAGGCCGTCGTTCCAGGGTTGCGGCACCTGGTAGTCGTAGACGCCGCCGGCGAGAAAGAAGCACTCGCTCTGGAAGGTCCCGAGCGGATTCTGGATGTTGCCGAGGCTGACCGGTGGCTGGCTGGTGTCGACCCCCGGCGAGAGGTTGACCGTGAGCCCGTTTTGAGGGTTCAGGCCCGCGTTCGGAGCACTCGGCAGAGGGACCTGGTAAGGCAGCGGCGCCGGCCGCCCATTGTGCTGAGTTGAGCCCAGGTTGGAGCCGGCGGGGCAGCTGGGACCCGCCTGGTCGGCGGGATAGCACCAGCTGGTGACCCCGCTCGGGACACCGCAGGGCGTAGTCGTGTCACCGGCGACCGCCTCGTCCGAGCCGCTCACCCGTCCGTAGCCGACGACGTTGCCGACCACCGCGGCGGTGGCGGGCGCGCCGCCGGGCTCAGGCCCGCTCAATGTGACCGACGCGGGCCCGGTACAGGCTGCGTTCAGCCCTAAGACCACGGGCGGCACGGCGCCGCAGCTGGTCGAGTAATAGGCGGTCGCGGCGCAGGCGTTGCCGGTCACGTCGAAGTTGTTCGCCCCGCCCAGCACCTGGATGATCGCGGTCAGCAGGTTCTGCCGTCCGATCGCGTGGAACACCTTGATCCCCACCGGCGGCTGCTGGTCGTCGACCGTCAGCTGCAGCGACTGGCTGGCGTCCGCGGCAAAGGTGCAGTTGAAGGTCACGGACCCGTTCGGTGCCGGCGCTTGCCAGCCGGGACTGCAGTTCGCCGAGCTCAGCGGTCCCAACGAGCGGTTGTCCATGTAGTTCTTCACCGCCACCGGCTCGGCGGCGGTGAGGTCGAACGTGCGCAGGTAGTTGGTGGCGCCTGCGGCAACCGCCGCGTCGGCAGCATTCTGGATCTCGCGCCGGTCGACGAAGGCACGACCCCCGTCGATGGCGAGGCCCAACATGCCGCAGAGCACGGCGATGACCAACGCGATCAGCACCATCGCCTGCCCCCGCTGGCCCTGCTCCATCAGTACTCCACCTTGAAGATCGACGCAGGACGGAGGACTATCTGGCTCCCTGTCACCTGCGCGATCACCGGTGTGAACGGTACGAAGTTGTAGACGACCGTCACCTGGAGCCGATCGCCCTGACTGAGAGCAGGAACCGTGGCCTGACACGAGCCCGCGGCAGGCGCCGCCGCCTCGCCGCCGGGAGCGTTCTCACTGTTGGGGTTGGCGGGACCAGACGAAGGTCCCGTGATGTAGAGCCAGCCGGTGCCGGCCGGCGGCAGGTTGGCGGAGCCCGCCGGTACAGGACCGTTGGGACACGGCGCGAGATTTATATACCCGGCCTGTGACCGCGCTGCCGCGAGCACGTCTGCGTTGGTCGGCAGACCGTTGGTCGCAAGCGAAGCGGCGCGGCCGCCCTCGCCGATGGCCTCGCTGACGCCGACGTAGTAGTAGATCACTCGGCCGAGGTCGAGGATCCCGAAGATGATCAAAACCAGGATCGGCAGCACGAGCGCGAACTCGGTGAGCCCCTGGCCACGCCGGCGGGTCGCCCTCATGGGATCTGCCCGTGGTAATACGCCGTCTCATCTATTCCCGGACCCAGCTGGCCCTGCATGAACCCTGTGATCAGGGAGTATTTGTAGAGGAGGACAACCTCCAGGTCCTTCTGCTGCGGCGCCGCGCCCGGGCCGTCCAGGCCGGGCGTGCTCCGGTAGCAGATGTAGAGGCGAGGAGGATCGCCCGGATTCACCGGGAAGCCGGCCTCGCGGTACGGCGGGTTGTACAGGCTGTTGCCGTCGAGTGTCGCCGGGCAGGTGGTACCCGGATTCATCAGGGCCGCATTCGGCAGGCCGGCCGAGCCCAGCACGGCGTTGACCCCGTCTTGGATTGAGCTGTCGTTCAAGCCCGGATAGGTGCCTGTCTGCGGGTCGTACACGACGCCAACCCTCGCACCGGCGCGCGCGGCATCCTGGAGGCGCACGCTGAAGTAGAAGGCCCGCGCGAAATCCAGCAGGCCGAGAAGGAGCAGCAGGAGAACGACGGACGACAACGCGAGCTCGACCGTCGACTGCCCCCACTGGAGCCCATGACCCCTCCCGCCCATTTGCGTCGCAGAGGATAACGCTGAATCTGCTACCAACCGGCGCGTTTATGGCTACAATGCCGCCCGGTAGCGTGGGAGGTACACCGCGGCCTGCTGTGACAGCGCCCCGGATCGGTTCAACGGCCCTCGGCCCTTGGACCTACACGGTGGCGGGCGTGCTTATCGCCATCCTCGGCTTCATCGGTGTGGTCGTGTTCGCACCGAAGGGCGGCGGCGGCGGCACCGGCCAGGACATCGTCGTCGCAGCGCGCGCGATTCCGGTGCGCACTGAGCTGACCGCCGCCGATCTCCAGATCGCGCACTACACCACCTCGACACCTGTGGCCGGCGCCTACCTCTCGACCAAGGACGTGGTCGGCCAGATCGCGGCGGTGCCGTTCACGGCGGGCCAGCCGATACTTGCCAACCTGGTCTCGTCCTCGGCTCAGACCATCGTCGGGGTCGCGACCTCGTACCTGCCGATCCCGAAGGGATTCGTCGGCGTGACGATCCCCAGCGGCGAGCAGCAGGCCGTGGCCGGCTACGTGCAGCCCGGTGACTACATCTCTGTGATCGCGACCGTGACCCCCGTGGGGTCCAAATACCCGGAGGCCCGCACGATCTTCACGAACCTGCACGTCATCCGCGTGGGACCGGCGGTGGCGGGCAGCAGCGTGACGGGCACGCAGGCCCAGGGCCAGGCATCTGGCGTCAGCAGCTCGCTGACGGTGGTCGTGAGCCAGTGTGACGCCGAGTACCTGACCTGGTTCCTGACCTACACCAGCCTGCGCTACACCCTGGAGAGCTACCAGGACTATCAGTCGACGCCGACCAAGAATCCCGACGCGACCTGTCCCGCCGTGACGGCGGCGAAGGGCGCGACCGGCTCCGACGTCGCCAAGCGCTGGCCCGGTCTTCTCAACAACGCCGGCTAAGGGGACAGTTCCTTGAGTGGCGCGATCGTGGCCGGCCTGATCGGCTGCGCGGGCCTGGCCTTCGCGTTCTTCAGCCTGGACCTGGCGCGCCGTGGCCGCGCTCCGGCGGCGAACCCGGCGGAGCTGTGGATGCAGAGCTTCGGTTCCACGGTTCGCAGCGAGGACCTCGAGCTCCAGACTCCATTCGACGAGCGCATCCTGGCGCCCTTCATCCGGCGCGCCAGGGCGTTCCTCAGCCGGCGCACGCCGGAGGGGCGGCGCCAGGCGCTCGAGGCCATGCTCGACGGCGCGGGCCGGCCGGCCAACCTGACCGGCACCGACGTCACGCTGATCGGCTACGCCCTCGCCGTGCTGGGGCTGATCCTCGGCGCCTTCATCGCCTTCCCCCGCTTCAACCCGCTGGTCTCGGTCCTCGTCGTGGTGGGCCTGTCCGCGCTGGGCTTCTACGCGGTGCCGCTCTGGTTGCGGATGACCGCCGACTCCCGCCGCGGCGCGATCCAGCGCGCGCTGCCGGATGCCGTCGACCTGATGGTGATCTCGGTCGAAGCGGGGCTCAGCCTGGATGGGGCGATCCAGCAGGTCGGCAACAAGCTCAAGGGCAAGAACCCGCTCGGCGATGAATTCGAGCGTGTGATCACCGAGATCCACCTCGGCAACACCCGCCAGGACGCGCTGGTCGCGATGGGCCAGCGCACGGGACTTGACGACGTCAACCAGCTGGTCCAGGCGCTAGCTCAGAGCGAGCAGATGGGCGTTCCGATCGCCAAGATGCTGCGCAATCACGCAGAGTCCGTGCGGTCGGTGCGGCGCCAGCGCGCCCAGGAGCGCGGCGGCAGAGCCGGCCTGATGATGCTGTTCCCGATGATCGGGTGCATCTTCCCCACCATCTGGATCATCCTCGTGGGGCCGGCGCTGTTGATCCTGTTCGCCACGGGGCACATCTAGGAGGCAAGCCCTCCTCACGGAGTCCTATTAGGACTGAGGGACCTTTAGGACCTCGCCGGGGACTATCACGGGGGTCGTCAGGTTGTTCGCGTGCTCTATCTCCCCCACTCTCTCGCGGACGTCGGCGCCCGTGTAGCGCTCGGCCGCGATCGACCAGAGCGTGTCCCCCGGCTGCACCTGGTAGCTCGTGAAGCCCGACGGCCCCGCTCCCGCCACTGTCTTCGAGAGACCGAAGACGATCACCAGCGCGGCGCCGATTCCGATCGCCGCCTGCCGAGCGCGCACGGCAGATCGCCGAGGCGGGCGGGCTGCTTCGAAACGCCAGTGGGGCGCGGATGCTGCGTACATGTGTTCGATGCCGATTATGCCGAACACCCGTTCGCGTTGTCAAGACCCAATCGAACATAGGTTTGCGCGAACGCACGTTTCCTGCTAGCATCGTCCCGCCTGGCCCACGGGCCGATCAATCTGAATGGAGGCCGCCGTCTTGAACGAAGCAGAGCTCAGCGATCGTCAAGCAAAGATCCTGGACTACATCCGGTATGTGACGAAGGTCCGCAACTACCCGCCAAGCGTGCGGGAGATCGGCGAAGCCGTCGGCCTCAGCTCCAGCTCCACCGTTCACAACCACCTCAACCAGCTCGAGCGCCGGGGCTTGATCAAGCGCGACCCCAGCAAATCCCGCACCGTGCAGCTTGTCGAGGGTTCGGACATCGAGGCGAAGCGCCGCAACTCCGTCGCCGTCCCGGTGATCGGCAACGTGGCCGCGGGCGCGCCGATCCTCGCGGAGCAGAACGTCGAGGACACCATGGTCCTGTCGAGCGACGTCGTGCAGGAGGGCTGGTTCCTCCTCCGTGTGCGCGGCGACTCGATGATCAACGCCGGCATCCTCGACGGCGACATGGTGCTGGTCAAGCCTCAGCGCGAGGCGCCGGACGGCACAATCGTCGTCGCCCGCATGGAGGACGAGGCCACCTGCAAGCGCCTGCGCCGCCAGAACGGCAAGATCCTGCTGGAGGCCGAAAACCCCGCCTACGAGCCGATCACGACCGACGAAGCCGAGCTGGTGGGCGTGGTCAAGGGCGTGATGAGGTTCCTGAGCTGACGGCCAGATAGGCCTCAAAGCGGGGCAGCAGCCGCTCAGGCACATGCCCCCAGGCGTGGACGCCGTCCGTTTGGTACTCGAGGCGATCGACGCCGCCGGCCTCGCGCAGGCGTGCGATGACCTCTTCCTGGCCGTAAGGCACCAGCAGCTCGAGCGCTCGCATGTCAGAGCGCACGACGCCCTCGATCGCCTTCAGGAGGTCGCCGAGACCCGCTCCGCCCAGCGCTGAGATCGGAATGACCTTCGCGCCGTAGGTCTCCGACAACTCCGTGACCAGGCGGCGCCGCGTGGCGGGGCCGACCAGGTCCGATTTGTTGAGCGCGATCACGCGCGGCTTCTGTGCCGCATCGAGCTGTCCGAGGATCTCTTCGACCGTTTCCCGATGCCGCAGCAGGGTGGGCGATGACGCATCGACGACTTCGAGGATGGCGTCCGCGTAGGTGACCTCCTCCAGCGTCGCCCGGAATGCCGCGACCAGGTCCGTCGGCAGCTTCTGGATGAAGCCGACGGTGTCGGTCAGCAGCACCTCCAGCCCGCTCGGGAGCCGGGCGCGCCGGGTCGTCGGGTCAAGCGTGGCGAAGACCTGGTTCTCCGACCTCACGCCGGCGCCCGTCAGCGCGTTCAGCAGCGTCGACTTCCCGGCGTTGGTGTAGCCGGTGATCGCGACGGTGGCGTGCTCCGAGCGGCGGCGAGACGAGCGCTGCTGGTCGCGCTGGGCACGCACCTGCTCGATCTCGCGGTCGAGGTCTCGAATGCGCTTGCGAACCCGGCGGCGCTCGATCTCGATCTGCTGCTCGCCGGGGCCGCCGCGAGTACCGATGCCACCCACCTGGCGGTGATAGTCATAGGCCCCGATCAGCCGCGGCAGCCAGTGGTGGAGCTGCGCGGCCTCGACCTGCAGGCGGCCCTCGCGGGTGCGGGCGTGCTGAGCGAAGATGTCGAGGATCACCTCCGCCCGGTCGACGACCTTGACTTCCAGCTCCCGCTCGAGGTTGCGCTGCTGGCGCGGGCTCAGGTCCTCGTTGCAGACGACGGTCTCGAACCTGAGCTCCTGGCGCAGTGACTTCAGCTCCTCGACCTTGCCCCGTCCGATGAACAGGGCCGGCTCCACCTCCTCGCGGCGCTGCACGTCCGAGCCCACGACGTCGGCGCCGTCAGTGCGGCAGAGCTCCTCCAGCTCGCGCATCTGCTCCTGCAGCTCCTCGGAGCTCGACCCGGGCAGCTGGACGCCGACGAGGTAGGCCCGCTCCTTCGGAGGAGCGGCCTGTACTAGACCCTTAGGCGACTCAGTCTCTCCAGGGCTTCGTCGAGGCGGGCCTCGGGCGCTGTGACCGAGAGGCGGAACCAGCCCTCACCGTGCGGGCCGAAACCGACCCCGGGGGTGATGACGACGCCGACCTGGTCGAGTACGGCGGCCGCAAAGCCGATCGAATCCGTCCCCGACGGCACCGGCGCCCAGACGTAGAACGTGGCCTGCGGCGGCTCGATGTCCCAGCCAAGCCTGTTGAGCACGTCGGCCACCTTCCGGTGCCGGCGAGCATAGATCTCGTTGGCAGCCCGTGTCTCCTCCTCCCCACCGTTGAGGGCCTCAACGCCTGCCAGCTGGACCGCCTGGAAGATCCCCGAGTCGATGTTGGTCTTCAACTGCCCCACCAGCTCGATGACGTCGGCACGGCCGGCGAGCCAGCCCAACCGCCAGCCGGTCATGTTGAAGGTCTTCGAGAGCGAGTGGAACTCGACGCCGACCTCCTTGCCGCCAGGCACCTGCAGGAGGCTGAGGGGCCGCTCGGAGCCGAAGTACACCTCGCTGTAGGGCGCGTCATGCAGCAGCAGGATGTCGTGTTCCCGGGCGAAGGCGACCGCGCGCGCGAAGAACGCTGATGACGCGACCGCCGCGGTCGGGTTGTTCGGGTAGTTCAGCCACATGACGCGCGCGCGGCCGCTATCGGCGGCGGAGATGGCGTCGAAGTCCGGCAGCCACGCGTTGCCGGCCGTGAGTGGCATGAGGACCGGGTCGGCGTCCGCCATGATCGCGCTCGTCACGTAGACGGTGTAGCCGGGGCTGGGGGCGAGCGCCGCGTCGCCCGGGCCGAGCAGGGCCAGCGGCGCGTGGCTGATGCCGTCCTTCGAGCCCAGCACCGGCAGCACCTCGCGCTCCGGGTCGAGCTCCACGCCGAAGCGCGTCCGGTACCAGCCAGCGATGGCCTCACGCAGCACCTTGAGGCCGAAGTAAGACGGGTACTGGTGGTTGGCCGGATCGGCAGCCGCCTCCTGCAGGCGCTTCACGATCCGCTCCGGAGTCGGCAGGTCCGGGTCGCCGATGCCGAGCGAGATCACGTCGACGCCGGCGGCCTTCTTCGCCTGCACGCGCCGGTCGATCTCCGCGAAAAGGTACGGCGGAATGCGCGACATCCGCTCGGCCGCCAGAGATCGCTTGAGGTCGCTCACGACCAGTTCAGGATAGCCGCGAGCGGATGTGATCCAGGATCGCGGGCAGCGGATCCGGTTCCGCCTCGAACCAGGCGATCCGGTCGTCGCGGCGAAGCCAGCGCAGCTGCCGCCGTGCCAGCTGGCGGTTAGAGATCGCCATCCGTTCGGGCAGCTCCGCCTCGCTGAGCTCGCCGCGGAGATACGCCTGCGCCTCGACGTAACCGGTGCCCGTGAGAACCGGCGCCTCGGGCGGCACCCCCGCCTCGAGGGCCGCTCGCGTCTCCTCCACCAGCCCACGCGCCACCTGGCGGCGAGAACGCTCCCGCAGGACCTCGTCGAGCCGGGCGGGCGGCAACTGCAGGCCGACGCGCACCACCTTCCAGTCCGGCGGCGTGCGCCGCCGCGCCGCGGCCAGAGGTGGTCCGAGCGCCTCCAGGGTCTCGATTGCACGCACCAGGCGCCGGCGGTTGCGGAAATCCAGCTCCGCCTCGGAGTCAAGCTTCCGCACCAGGTCCGCCAGCTCAGCTGTGGACAGGTCTTCGAGGGCGGCGCGACGATCCGCGTCCGGCGGCACGCCGGCCAGGCTGAAGCCGTCCAGCAGTGCGTCCACCCAGAGGGCCGTACCGCCCTCGATCACCGGCAGCACACCGCGCGGGTCCAGCTCCTCCAGAAGCGCAAGCGCGGCCCGCACCCAGAGATGAGCGTTGAATGTCTCGCTCGGCCCGACCAGGTCGGTCAGATGGAACGGGACGCCGCGCGTCTCCTCGGGCTGCGGCTTGTTGGTCGCGATGTCCAGCTCGCGATAGACCTGCCGCGAATCGGCCACCAGCACGTGGCCACCAAGCGCCTCCGCGATCCGGGCGGCCACGCGCGTCTTGCCCACGCCGGTCGGCCCCAGCACCGCGACAACCGCTCGCATGCGCGTTACGCGCCCGCCGGACCCGGCGTTTCGTCGGCCATGAGATTGACAGGACCGATTCTCGCGACCGCCGGCATCGCCACCCTCACGGCCAGCCTCGTCATCGCCCACGCGGCCTCCGCCCCCAAGCCGCTCGTCACGCACACCGTGGCGACCACCTCATCGGCACCGGCGTCCACTGTCACCGTCGTCGGCACCGGCAGCGTCGAGGGCACGCCGGACACCGCGACGATGAGCTTCGGCGTGGAGGTCACCGCGCCCAGCGCCGCCGGGGCATACAGCAGTGAGGCTGCGCAGGCCCAGCGGCTCATCAACACGCTGCGGGGCGCCGGCGTCAAAGAGAGCGACATCCGCACTCAATGGGTCTCCCTGTATCCGAACCAGCCGAGCGGCGGCTTCACGGCCTCCAGCTCCGTCTCGGCGGTGATCCACGGCATCGCGCACGCCGGCTCGGTGATCGACGCCGCCGTTCGCGCGACCGGGAACAGCATTCGCATGGAGGGCGTCTCGCTCTCGATCGCCGACACGAGCTCGCTGATGGCGAGCGCTCGGGCGTCCGCCGTCCACGACGCGCTGACGAAGGCTCAGCAGTACGCCCAGGCGGCGGGGATGAAGGTCGGCCCGGTGCTTTCGATCAGTGAGACCGGCAGCATGCCGTCCCCGATCAGATACGCGAGCGCCGCCGCCGGCGTCGCCGGGCCACAGCCGATCGAGGCGGGCCAGCAGACGCTTGAGCTCAGCGTGACCGTGGTCTATGCGCTGACTCAGTAGTTGCGACGAAAGTGGCGCTTCAGCTCTGGCCACGACAGGACGAGCCGGGTCGGTCGCCCGTGCGGGCAGGTGACCGACTCCGGCGCCACCTCGAGCTCGTCGAGCAGCCGGCGCTGCTCGGATGAGTCCAGCACGTCGCCGAAGCGCACAGCGGAGTGACAGGCGAGGGACGCGGCCGCGGCTTCGAGTGACTCCCCGGAGCGGGCGTCGGCGAACGCTGTCAGCGCCTGCGCCAGCGCCTCGGCCACGCGGCCGGCGGGCGTTTCGGCCGGCGCGGCCTCGATTCGGGCCTGGGCGGGCCCGAACTCCGCCACGCTGAACCCCGCGGCCGTCAGCTCCGCAGAGTGATCGGCCAGCGCGGCGAGCTGGCGGGGCTCGAGGTCTACCACCACCGGGAGGAGCAGGGGCTGGGAGATGCCCGCCGCGCCGCGCAGGCGAGCCAGGAAGCGGTTGTAGAGGACGCGCTCGTGGGCGGCGTGCTGGTCGATCAGCAGGACCCCGTCGGGCGACTCGGCCACCAGGTAGCCATCGCCGACCTGGCCCAAGGGCCGCAGCGGCGCCGACTCTGCGGTCACCGCGGTCACCGGTTCCGTCACCAGCAGGGCCGGCGCCGAGTGCGTGCTCGGGGCCATTGACGGCCTCTCGATCCGCGGCTCGTCCAGGCGCAGCTCGTACGCCCGCGTCTCCTGAAGCGCGTCGCGAACCGAACGCTGCACCGCCGCGAAGACGGCGCCCTCCTGCCGGAACCTGACCTCCCGCTTGGCCGGGTGCACGTTGACGTCCACCTCGTCAAGCGGGACGGAGATGTCGAGGATGGCGACCGGGTGCCGGCCCCGCTCCAGCCGGCCGCTGTAGCACTCCTCGAGCGCGTAGGTCAGGCTGCGGGAGCTCACGGGGCGGCGGTTGACCGCGAGCAGGATTCCGTCCCTCGAGCTGCGGTGCAGGCGCGGCTGCGAAACCAGCCCGCCGACGGCTTCACCCGCGACCCGGAGCAGCTCCCGCGCCACCGCAGCGCCGTGAATGGCCGCCGCCGCCGCAGCCGGATCCCCGTCGCCGGGCGTCGAAAACTGGCGCCGCTCGCCGACGGTGAGAGCAAAGCGGACCTCCGGGTAGACGAGCGCGTAGGAGCTCAGCGCCTGCACGCAGGCCGCGACCTCGACGGCCTCGCTGCGCAGGAACTTGAGGCGCGCCGGGGTACTGGCGAAGAGGTCGCGAACCTCGATCACCGTTCCCGGCGCGTCGGGAGCCGCGCCTTCTTCCAGGACGGCGCCGCCCCGCACGCGGATGCGAGCGCCGCGCGAACGGCACTCGACGTCCGCCACCGCGGCGATCGACGCGAGCGCCTCGCCGCGGAAGCCGAGCGAGCCGATCGCCGCCAGGTCCTCGCGGGTGCTGAGCTTGCTCGTGGCGTGGCGGAGGAACGCCAGCCGGAGCTCGCCGGACGGAATCCCGGCGCCGTCGTCCGCGACGCGGATCACGGTGCGGCCGGCGCCCTGGATGTCAACGGTGACGCGGCGCGCGCCGGCGTCGAGGGCGTTCTCGACCAGCTCCTTCACGACCGAGGCCGGCCGCTCGACCACCTCGCCGGCGGCGATGGCGTTCGCCACGTCTGGCGCCAGAAGCTTGATGGTCATGACAGGCGTGAGCGCAGCTCGTAGAGCTTCTGCAGTGCCTCGATCGGGCTCAGGCGGTCGAGCTCCAGGTCCTCGATCTCGCGGCGCAACGGATCCGGCGCCGGTGCCAGCGGCAGGCCCAGCTGGTGCTCGGGCGGCTCCAGCGGGCGGTGCCGCTCCAGCTCCTCCAGGACCTGGCGCGCACGAGCCACCACCGGCGTGGGCAGGCCGGCCAGGGCGGCCACGTGGATGCCGTAGGAGCGGTCGGCGCCCCCCGGCACCACTCGATGCAGGAAGCGCACGTCGGCGCCCTCCTCGAGCACGTCAACGCGGTGGTTCGCGACTCGCGGCAGCCGGTCGGCAAGCGCCGTGAGCTCGTGGTAGTGCGTCGCGAAGAGGGTGCGGCATCCCACCCGGTCATGGATGTGCTCGACAACCGCCTGCGCGATGGAGACGCCGTCGTAGGTCGAGGTCCCCCTCCCCACCTCGTCGAAGACGACCAGCGACGACCGCGTGGCGTGGCCCAGGATGTTCGCCGTCTCCGCCATCTCCACCATGAAGGTGGACATCCCCGCCGCCAGGTCGTCGTGGGCACCGACCCGCGTGAAGATCCGATCAGCCACGCCAACATGCGCCCGCGAGGCCGGCACGAAGCTGCCGCATTGGGCGAGCAGCACGATCAGCGCCGCCTGGCGCAGGAAGGTCGACTTGCCGGCCATGTTCGGCCCCGTGAGGACCATCACCTGGGGGCCGTCGGGGTCGAGGAGCAGGTCGTTGGGAACGAAGTCGCCGGCGGGCAGCGCGGCCTCCACCAGCGGGTGGCGCCCGCCTTCGATGTCGAGCAGGCTGCCGGCGTCCACCTCCGGGCGCTGCCAGCCGGCTTCGGCGGCGGCAGCCGCCAAGCTCTGGAGGGCATCCAGCTCGGTTGCGGCTCGGGCGGCGTCGAGGAGCGGGCCGGCGGCGCCGGCGACGGCCTCGACGAGACCACGCAGGATCTCCTGCTCACGGGCCAGCGCGTCGCGCTGGGCGTTCAGGACTGTCGCCTCGCGCTCCTTGAGCTCAGGCGTGAGGTAGCGGTCGCCACCCGTCACCGTCTGCTTGCGCACGTAGTCGTCGGGCACGGCGTCGTGGTGGGCGTGGCCGACCTCGACGTAGTAGCCGAAGACGCGGTTGAACCCGACCTTGAGGGAGCGGATCCCCGTGCGCTCGCGCTCGCGCTGCTCCAGCGCCCCGATCCATTCGCGCGAGGAGCGCGACGCCTCATGGATCGCGTCGAGCTCGGGGTCGAAGCCGGCGCGGATGGCTCCGACCTCACTGGCACGGCTGGGCGGATCGTCGGCCAGCGCCCGCCTCAGCAGGCCGGCCAGGTCGGCATCGCCCTGCAGCCTTCCGGCCAGGCCCCGCAGCTGCAGCGACTCCAGCGTGCCTGCGACCTCAGCCAGGGGCGGCAACGCGTCCAGGGAGCGCGCCAGCCCAAGCAGGCCCCGCGGCCCCGCCTGGCCCTGGGCGCCTCGGGAAAGCGAACGCTCCAGGTCGCCCACCGCGAGCAGCGCCTCGCGCAGGCGAGCGCGGGCGGCCGCGGCATCGACCAGCTCGCTGACCGCCGCCAGGCGCAGCCCGATCGCCTCCACGTCGCGGAGCGGGGCGCCGAGCCAGGCGCGGAGCGTGCGCAGGCCGGCCGGTGTGGCCGTCCGATCGAGGAGGGCGGTCAGCGCCGGCAGCTCCAGGTTGCGAACGGTGGCGGCGTCGAGCTGCATGGTGGCGTCCGGCCAGTAGGTGCGGACGCGGAAGAGACCCGGCTCCAGCCGAACCTGGCTGCGCTCCAGGTGCTCCAGCACCACTCCCGCCGCACCCAAGGCGAGCGGCGCCTGCTCGGCGCCGATCGACGCCGGCTGCTCGATCCCCAGGCGGTCCTTCAAGCGATGGCGCCCGCGGTCCGGATCGAAGCGGTACAGGTCCACCTCGGGTGGCGTCAGCAGCTCCGCCGGACGCAGGCGCTCCAGCTCGGCGGCCAGCCGCTCCCTGGGCAGCTGGCAGAGCTGCAGCTCGCCCGTGGACACCTCGCAGGCGGCCAATCCGGCCTCGCGTCCGCGCTCCCACGCGGCCACCAGCCAGTTCGACCGGCCGGGCTCCAGGTAATCGTCCTCGACGACCGTGCCGGGGGTGAGCACCCGCGTGACATCCCGCCGCACGATGCCCTTGCCGGTCGCCGCCTCCACCTGGTCGCAGATGACCACGCTCAGTCCGGCGCGCAGCAGCTTGCCGGCGTAGCCGGGCCAGGCGTGCGCCGGCACGCCGCACATGGGCGCGCGACCTGAGCGCCCCAGCGGGCGCGAGGTGAGCGTCACGCCGAGGATCGGCGCGGCGCGCTCAGCGTCTTCAAAGAACAGCTCGAAGAAGTCGCCCAGACGGAAGAGGACTAACGAGTCAGGGTGGCGGTCCTTGACCTCGCGGTACTGCTTCAGTACCGGGGTTTCAGCCGTCACGTCATGCGGCCACCAATTGAGCGGCGGTCGCGTGGAGCACCTTCGCGCTGAGCAGCTCGCCCGCCGCGGCGTCCTTGCGATTGACGATGACGCGCTTGCCCTGCCGGTTGCGGCCATAGGGCCGGCCCAGCTCGTCGCGGTCCTCGATCAGCACCTCGACGCTGCGCCCGATCCAGGCCGCCGTCTTCTCCGCCGCGATCCCGCGCTGCAGCGCCAGCAGCTCGTTGAGACGCCGGCGCTTCTCCTCGGCGGGGACGTCGTCCTCCAAACGGTCCCCGGCGTAGGTGCCGGGCCGCGGCGAGTACATCGCCAGGTGGACGACGTCGAAGCGGATCTCCTCGAGCAGGCGGCGCGTCGACTCGTACATCTCGAGTGTCTCGCCCGGGAACCCGACGATGACGTCGGTGGCCAGACCGAGGTCGGGCATCAGCTCACGCGCCCGGTCGATGATCTGGAGGTAGTCGCGCGTCAGGTAGCCGCGGGCCATCCGCTTCAGAAGGCGGTCATCGCCGGACTGGATCGGCAGCTGCAGCTCGCGGCAGATCACCTCGCTCCGCGCCATCACGTCGAGGAGCTCCGGCTCCAGGTCGCGGGGATGGGAGGTCAGAAAACGCACACGCCTGACTCCGGGAATCTCGGCGACCGCAGCGACCAGGCGCGCCAGCCCACCGCGGCCCTCCGGGTCGCTGTAGGCGTCGACGTTCTGGCCCAGCAGCACGACCTCGCGCGCACCCTCCGACACCGCGGCTCGGCACTCGGCCACCACGGCGTCCAACGGGACGCTGCGTTCACGCCCTCGCACCTGCGGGACGATGCAGAACGTGCAGTTGTGGTTGCAGCCCAGGATCACGTTCACGAAGTGGCTGATCCCGGTCCGCCCCGCGACCGGCAGCGCTTCGCCCAGCGACCAGTCGTAGCGCGCGTCGAGCCCCGCCACGAAGCTGTCGTAATCGCCGATCGGAACCACCGCGTCCAGGTGCGGGAACCGTGCCTGCAGCCGCTCGCCCTCCTTGGCGACGAGGCAGCCGGTGAGCGCGATAGTGCGCTCCGGTGTCTTCCAGTCGCGCAGCTCGTGCAGCTTCGAGTACACCTTGTCCTCCGACGCCTGCCTGACCACGCAGGTGTTGAGAACGGCGACGTCGGCTCGATCGAGGTCCGGCTCCTCGCGGTAGCCGGCCGCCAGCAGGCGGCGGGAGAGGTTCTCCGAGTCCGCCAGGTTCATCTGGCAGCCGATCGTCCAGATATGAAACGTCCGGGCGCGCGAGGTCACCTGGGAGAGGTTAGCCGAGCCGCTCGCCTATCGGACTTCGACGAGGAGCCGGATTCCCGTGCGCTCCTCGCCGTCGATCGAGATGTCGATGAACGACGGCGCGCAGACGAGGTCCATGCCGCCGGGCGCGACGTAGCCGCGCGAGATGGCGATGGCTTTGACGGCCTGGTTGATGGCGCCGGCGCCGATCGCCTGCACCTCGACTTTGCCCTGGCTGCGGATCACGCCGGCGATCGCTCCGGCGACCGCTACCGGCTTGGAAGTGGCTGACACCTTCAGCACCTCCACCGGTGGTCTTCCCTCCCCCGTCATTGCTGCAACCCCCGTCAAGTTCGTTCTCTGTCGATTCGCTGGATCGATATGGCGTGTCCGGTGAGGCTGTCAATGGTAATCAGAAGCGAGTTGAATGTCACCGGTCCTCCGGCCACCTCGAAACGGTGCGGGACGGAGGTCCGAAAGCGTTTCAGGATGTTCTCTTTGTCCATCCCGATAACGCCATCGCGCGGGCCGACCATGCCGGCGTCTGTGCAGTAGGCGGTGCCCTCTGTCAACAGCCGCGCGTCAGCGGTCGGCACATGTGTGTGCGTGCCCACCACCGCGCTGACACGGCCGTCGAGGTACCAGCCCATGGCCTGCTTCTCGCTGGTCGCTTCCGCATGCATGTCGACGAAGACGACCTTGATGTCGGGATGCGCCGCCAGCGCGGCGTCGGCGGCGCGAAACGGGTCGTCGATGTCGAGCATGAAGAGGCGGCCCTGCAGCTGCATCACGAGGACCTCCACGTCCGCGACGCGCACCACGCAGGATCCGGTGCCCGGTGCTTCCGGCGGCAGGTTGAGAGCTCTCAGCACGCCCTCCAAATTCGGCAGCTCGTGCACGAACTCGCGCTGGTCGAAGACGTGGTTGCCGGTTGTGATGACGTCTGCTCCGGCCGCGAAGAGCTCGCGTGCCAGCTTCGCGGTGAGACCGAATCCCGCCGCCGAGTTCTCTCCGTTGACGATCGCGAGGTCGACGCCGAGCTCCTGCTTGAGGTCGGGCAGGAGCTCCCGCACCGCGTCCCGGCCGGGGCGGCCGACGACATCGGCTACGAACAGGACCTTGAGTTCGCTGCCGGTCAGGTGATCAGACCTCGGAGTAGGCCCCGACCGAGATCGCGTACGACCACACGTCGAGGTCCGGAGTCTGGAGCTGGTTCGCGAGGGCCACCGTGCCGGCGTGCGTTCGGTGATCGTTCCCGTGGTGGATCGCCTGCACCGGGATCGCCCACGCCGGCGACCAGCCGTTCTCGTCGCCGACGCGGCGGCCGAAGTCAGGCTCTCCGCCTAGGTAGGCGGCCCAGTCCTGGTACTCGAGCCAGCCCAGGTACTCGTGATCGGCGAACACGAGGTGCTTCAGGGTCTCCACCAGGGTGCCGTACGTGCCTGGTGCCGTCACCTCTTGCTGCTCGTCCGGCAAGCGCACCGACCAGCTCATGAGCTGCGCGATGGCCCAGAGGTGGTGGTCGACGAAGCGCGGTAGCAGCTTCTCAGCGCCGGCGCTGATCTCACCAGGCTGCTCCGGCAGGTCGCCGAAGACCCAGCCGCTGAGCTCCGGCGGCTCGATGCCCTGCCTCGAGAGCAGGGTGTTTACCTGGGTCCGGTGATCGTCGCCGTGGTGGACCGCCTGCACGTAGCCCAACCAGTCGGCCATTCGGAAGCGGAGATCGCCGCGCTGGTGCTCGCGAACACGCTCGATGTCGAGGACCGACGCGAGCAGCGCCTCCCAGCGCCTGGCGCAAGCCTCCGCCGGGCCGGCCAGGTCGGCGAGTGGCAGCGGTGCGTCCTCGGCAACCTCGGGCTCGCCGCCGTCGAGGCGCCGCAGGTACCTTCCCTCGGCGCCGACGATGTGGTTGAAGAGCGCCTCGATGCTGCCGTACACGTCCGGGTCGCTCCGTGTCAGCACCTCCGGCGGAAGGTCTGCGCAGAAGGCCAGCAGCTCACGCGTGGCCCAGGCGTTGCGGCGGAAGAATCCGAGGACCGGGTGCATCGGTGTCAGAGCCTAAAGAAAAAGGCCCCCGCTGAGCGGGAGCCTTCATCTTTATCTCGCGTATTCGACAGCGCGGGTTTCGCGGACGACCGTCACCCGGATCTGGCCCGGGTAGCTGAGTTCGCCCTCGATCCGCTTGGCGATGTTCCGCGCCATGAGCTGGGCGGAGGCATCGTCGATCTGCTCGGGCTTGACGATGATCCGGACTTCGCGTCCGGCCTGGATGGCAAACGACTGCTGGACTCCCTGGAAGGAGTTGGCGATCTCCTCCAGCTTCTCCAGCCGCTTGATGTATGCCTCCAATGTCTCGCGCCGGGCGCCCGGCCGAGCGGCCGAGATGGCGTCTGCCGCGATCAGCAGCAGCGCCTCCACGGTGTGTGGCTCTTCGTCGTAGTGGTGGGCACGCACCGCGTGCACCACCGGGGCGGGCACCCCGTTCCGCTGGAGCAGGTCCGCTCCGATCACGGCGTGGGAGCCCTCGACCTCGTGGTCGATCGCCTTGCCGATGTCGTGCAGGAAGCCCGCCATCGTGGCGGTCCGCACGTCGGCCCCGATCTCGTACGCCATCATGCGCGCGAGGTAGGCGACCTCTTTCGAGTGTGCCAGCACCTGCTGGCCGTAGCTGGTCCGGAAGCGAAGGATGCCCATGTGCCGGACGATCTCGGGATGCAGCCCCTGGAGTCCCACCTCCAACACGGCGGCCTCACCCTCTTCCTTGACCCGCTGTAGGACTTCCTGGCGGGCCTTGGCCACGGTCTCCTCGATCCGACCCGGGTGGATGCGCCCGTCGACGATCAGCTTGTTGAGCGCCGTCCGAGCCACCTCCCGGCGGACCGGGTCGAAACCGCTGATGATCACGGCTTCCGGGGTGTCGTCCACGATGATGTCGATCCCGGTCGCCTGCTGCAGGGCGCGGATGTTCCGCCCCTCGCGGCCGATGATCCGGCCCTTGATCTCATCGTTCGGCAGCGGCAGCACGGAGACCGAGACCTCCGCCGTCTGATCCGCCGCCACGCGCTGCAGTGCCTCGGTCACGATGGTCCGAGCTCTGCGATCGCTTTCGTCGCGCGCAGCCAGCTCGGCGTCCCGCACCCGGCGGGCCACCTCCTGCTGGAGCTCCTGCTCGACCTGCTCGAGGAGGATGCCGTGCGCCTCCTGCCTCGTCATGCCGGCCACTCGTTCCAGCTCTCTCAGCTGCTGCCTGTTCGTCTCCTCGAGCTGCGTGCGCTGCTCGTCGAGACCCCGCTCCTTGTCGCCCAGTGACTGCTCGCGTCGAGACAGCTCCTCAGAGCGACGCTCGAGGTTCTCCTCCTTCTGGATGACCCGCCCCTCGAGCTGCTGAACCGATTGCCGGACCGTGCGCGCCTCCTCTTCGGCGGCGGTTCGGATCCGGATTGCCTCTTCCTGGGCTTCAAGCAATCGCTGCTTGGCCGCGGTCTCGGACTCCGCGAGACTGCGCTCGGCGTCTCGTTGAGCCTCGTTCCTCTGTTCCTGCACGCGTTCCCCCGTGGAGCGCGAGGCCAGCACGTAGGTGATGCCGGCGGCGAGGACTGCCACGACCACGACGATTGCCACGACAACTGCGATGTTTGCCATGGTTCGAGTTCACCTCGTATTCGGTTGTCAAAGTGCTGGCAGGGCTCGCCGGGCCCCGCCTTGCCTTGCATTGTTGTTGCGGGTCTCTTAACCCGCGGAGGTGAATTCTATTCTGCGGTCTGGCGGAGGGCCGAGCGGATCGAGTCCTCGCTGAAGCCACGGCGGCGCAGGCGGGCCGCGGCGCGCGCCGGATTGGGCAGGTCGCGCGCAACCAGCTTGCGAGCCGCCTTCAGCTCGGCCTCCGGGTCGAGTCCGCCGAGCACCTCGAGCGCCACGTCACGCGCGACGCCGCGGGCCGCCAGCTCGGACGCCATCGCGCGCCGCCCCCGGCTGCCCGATCGCCACCCGACCAGGGATTCCGCGAAGGCGCGGTCGTCCAGGTAGCCGACCTCGCGCAGGCGGCCGATCGCCGCCTCCACCTCCTCCCCGTCGTGTCCCCGCTGCCGGAGCTTTCGCGCCAGCTCGACCGCTGAATGCGGCCGGCCGGCCAGGATCAGAAGGCTGCGGTCGAAGGCCCCCAGGTCACTCTTCGACAAGCTCGATGACCGGAGCGACCGGGCTGAGCTGACCGCGGTCCCTGATCGGCGGCGTCTGGCCCTCGACCTTGGCGCGAACGGCCGCTTCGATCTCGCCGGAGAGCGTCGGGTTCTCGCGCAGGTAGTTGCGCACGTTCTCCCGGCCCTGACCCAGGCGCAGGTCGCCGTAGGACAGCCAGGTGCCGCTCTTGTCGATGATCCCCTGCTCCACCGCGGCATCGATCAGAGCGCCCTCGCGGGAGATGCCCTCGTTGAAGAGGATGTCGAACTCGGCGGCGCGGAACGGCGGCGCGACCTTGTTCTTGACGACCTTCACCTTGACGCGGGCGCCGATCGAGTCCAGCCCGGACTTGATCACCTCGACCTTGCGGATGTCTAGCCGCACCGACGCGTAGAACTTCAGCGCCCGGCCGCCGGGCTGCGTCTCGGGATTGCCGAACATGATCCCGACCTTCTCTCGGAGCTGGTTCAGGAAGATGACGCAGCAGTTGGACTTGGAGATCGCCGCAGTCAGCTTGCGCAGCGCCTGCGACATCAGCCGGGCCTGGAGGCCGACGTGGGAGTCGCCCATCTCGCCTTCGATCTCGGCCTTCGGCACCAGCGCGGCGACCGAGTCGATCACGATCACATCCACCGCGCCGCTGCGCACCAGCACCTCGACGATCTCCAGCGCCTGTTCGCCGGTGTCCGGCTGGCTGATCAGGAGGTCATCGATGTTGACGCCGATCCGGGAGGCGTAGATCGGGTCAAGCGCGTGCTCGGCGTCCACGAAAGCCGCCACGCCGCCCAGCCGCTGGGCCTCGGCCACGACGTGGAGCGCCACGGTGGTCTTGCCGGCCGACTCCGGCCCGTAGATCTCGACGACCCGGCCGCGGGGCAGCCCGCCGACGCCGAGCGCCAGGTCGAGCGGCAGCGCCCCCGTCGGGATCGACGAGATCTCGCGCTGGGCAGCCTGCTCCCCAAGCCGCATGATGGCGCCCTCGCCGTAGCTGCGGTGAATCTGCGTGATCGCGGTTGTGAGCGCTTTCTCTTTTTCCATGCGGCTATGCCTCCTCGGAGTTCTCGGCCAGTCTTCTACGTGGCTGCTTCGTGGTCAATGTCGTTAACAGGGCTTTGGCCACCCGACAAGGGGGCCGCGTCAGCATAGCGAACACCCGTTCGTTCGTCAAGGACGGCGAGGATCAGCTTCAGCGCCTCGGTCGCCGCCTGGCGGCGGTTCTCCCAGCGGTCGCCGCCGAAGTCGAACCGCTCGACCCGAGTCCCCTCAGGCCCGGCCACGCCGACGAAGGTCAGGCCCACCGGCTTCCCGGTCCCGTCGGCGTCGGGACCCGAGATCCCGGTGATCGCCGCGGCGTAGTCAGAGCCCAGTCGCTGCCTGGCGCCCTCGGCCATCGCCCGCACCACCTCGGCGCTCACCGCGCCATGCCGCTCGAGGAGGCCTGCCGGCACGCCGAGAAGGTTCTCCTTGAGGACGTTCGAATAGATGATGACTCCGCCCACGAAGTAGCTCGAGCTGCCCGGAAGCTCGGTCACCAGGGCGCTCGCGAGGCCGCCGGTGCACGACTCGGCCAAGGAGAGCGTCAGCCCGGCGTCGCGCAGCCTCTCGCCGAGCTTGCGAGCCAGAGGGTTCACCGGGTCGCTGCTCGAGGAGCCGCCTGCGGCCATCGCAAAGGAGTCAGATCCCCGCACCAGCACGTGCCGAAAGCTCCAGAGGTAGTCCAGCCCGCTGATCAGCGTGAACGCGACCGTGATCCCGATGCCGAACTCAGCGGCGAGATGGAGGGCCGGATAGGGCCGCTGCAGGATCAGTAGCAGGATGGCCCCGATCTGCGTGACCGTCTTGGTCTTGCCGAAGGGCGTGGCCGAGATCACGTGTCCCTGCCCCGCGCTGACCGACCGCAGGATCGTGATGACCAACTCCCGCCCGAAGATCACGACCACCACCCAGGCGGCCAGCAGGCCCAACTGCACCAGTTCGATCAGGGCCGCGAGCACGAAGAGCTTGTCGGCCAGGGGGTCGAGAAACTTCCCGAGCTCGGTAACCTGGCCCCGCCTGCGGGCCAGTGTCCCATCCAGGCTGTCGGTCGCCGAGAACACCAGGAACACCGCCGCGGCCAGCTGGTCGTGCCAGGTGAACGGCGCCACCAGCAGAAGGAGCAGCACCGGGATCGCCAGGATCCGGCTGAAGGTCAGCGCGTTGGGAAGGTTCACCGCTTGAGGAGTGAGATCAAGTTTGCGCGGTGTAGTCCCGGGTCGTCACTCCATCCGGCAAGGCGCCGAGCGTCCTGCCGTTCACGCTCACGATCGTGGCCGCGCCCTTCCCGGTGGTGACGGAAACCCGGCCGCCGCTGAACGTCGCCTGGTCCCCGGCGCTGAAGAAGCGGCCGGCGGAGCCGTAGACCGGGGTGCCGTCCACGACGACATAAGCCCAGACGTCGGCGGTGAAATGCAGGGTCACCGTGACCTGGCCCTGTGCCACGCGCCCGGCGTGGGCCGGTGACATCTCGGCCCCGGTGCCCGCCGCGGCTGCGGTCGTCGCCGGGGCCGCGTCCGCCGGCCTGGCCGCCGGCACCGGCGCCGGCGACAGCGCGGGCGGCGTCGCGATCAACACCGGCCCCTGCCGGGCTGCCGCCACGTTCTCGAGGCTCAGCTCGTGCTTCGCGTAGAGGCCGAAGCCGCCAACGAAGACCGCGAGCACGGCGGTGATCAGCAGTCCAGGGCTCAGAGCCGGCCGCCAGGCCGGCCGCGGGCGCGGCGCGGCCACGATGCGGTCCGCCTCCCGCGATGTGCGCAGCGACGCGACCAGAGGCTCGGGCTCCAGCTCGAGCAAGCCCGCGTAGGTGCGCAGGTAGCCGCGGGCGTAGACCAGGGCCGGCAGCTGGTGCAGCGCGTCGGCCTCCAGAGCTTCCAGGTACGGAACCCGGACGCGGGTGGCGGCCGCGACGTCCTCCAGTGACAGCCCGCGCGCTTCGCGGGCCTCCTTCAACAGCGAGCCCGCGGTAGCGCTGGTCACGTCAGATTCATCCCTCCAAACCGAGCCTCTCGAGCAGCTCGTCCACGTCGGGGAGGTTCATCAGCACCTCGCGCGACTTGCTGCCCTGATAGCCGCCGATGACCCGGTGCTCGGCGAGCTGGTCGACGATGCGGCCCGCCCGCGAATAGCCGACGTTGAACTTGCGCTGGACGAGTGAGACGGAGGCGCCGCCCTCGGCGGCGACTGCGCGAGCGGCGCGCGCGAAGAGCGGGTCCAGCTTCCTCTCGGAGGTGTTGCCCTCCCAATCCGAGCTGCCGGCGTCCTCGAGAACCTCCTCCATGAATCGCGGCTCGCCCTGCGAGCTCCAGAAGCTCACGAGGTTTTGGACCTCGACATCGGAGACGAAGGCGCCCTGGATCCGGGTGGCCTTGCCGGCGTCGACTGGCTGATAGAGCATGTCGCCGCGGCCGAGGAGCTTCTCGGCGCCGCCCTGGTCGAGGATTACTCGGCTGTCGACCTGGGAGCCGACCGCGAACGCGACCCGGGACGGGATGTTGGCCTTGATCAGCCCGGTGATGATGTCCGTCGACGGCCGCTGCGTCGCGATCACGAGGTGGATGCCGACGGCCCGCGCCAGCTGCGCAATGCGGCAGACGAGCTCTTCGATCTCGCCGGCGGAGACCATCATCAGGTCCGCCAGCTCATCGATCACGATCACGACGTAGGGCAGCTCGCGCGCCGATTGCGCCCGTGCCTTCTCGTTGTAGCCCACGATGTTGCGGACGCCTTCGCCGCTCAGCAGCTTGTAGCGCCGGTCCATCTCGGCCACCGCCCAGCGCAGCGCCGAGGCGGCCTGGTGGGACTCCACGATCACCGGAACCGCCAGGTGCGGCAGCCGGTTGAACATGCTCAGCTCGACCCGCTTGGGGTCGATGAGCACCATCCGCAGCTGGGCCGGCGTGCACTGGAACAGCAGGCTCGAGATCAGCACGTTGATGCAGACGCTCTTGCCCTGGCCGGTCGCGCCGGCGATCAGAAGGTGAGGCATGCGGGTGAGGTCGCCGACGATCGGCTGGCCGGAGACGTCGTTGCCCACGGCGATCGCGAGGTTCAAGGCCGGCGAGCGGAACCCGGCCGACTCCACCACCTCGCGCAGCGACACGAGGCTGGCCGAGCGGTTGGGCACCTCGATCCCGACCGCCGACTTGCCCGGGATGGGCGCCTCGATGCGGATCGGCGATGCCGCGAGAGCCAGCGACAGGTCGTTGTGCAGTGCGGTGATCCGCTTCACCTGCACGCCTTCGGCCGGCTGCAGCTCGTACTGCGTGACCGCCGGGCCCGGGTTCACGCCGACGACCTTGGCCGCGACGCCAAACGTGTTCAGCGTGTGCTCGATGACGCGGACGTTGCGCTTGATCTCGTCCTGCATCCGCTCCTTGCGGACGCTGACCGAGTCCAGCAGGGCGACCGGCGGCAGCCTCCAATCGATCTCGGGCTCGTCGTCCTCGGCTTCCGCGACCACGCGGAGGGCCGCGGGTGGCTCGTCGGGCAGGTCGACCGGCGGCTCCCCGGGGGGGTCCTCCTCGTCAAGCGCCGCCAGCCACGCCGGAGGCGGAGCGTCTCCTCCCCGCTCGTCCGGGAGGTCCTGCGGCAAGGCCGGCGCGGAGGGGGCGGTCACCGCGGCGAGAGCCTTCGTCTGGGCAGGCTCCGGCTTCGCCGTCTTGACGAGGTTCTCGATCCGCGAGCGCTCGGCGTAGGCGGCGCGGACGCCGCCCGCCATGGCCGCCAGCGTGGAACCAGGGCTGAACCGGAAGGCGACGATCAGCCCGAGCAGAAGGGCCGCGACGAGTAGGACGGAGGCGCCTGGCCCACCGGCGAGGCCGACCAGCAGGGTGGCGATGGCGCCGCCCGTCCCACCGCCTGCACCCAGTGCCAGGCCCAGCAGTCCGAGCGCGGCCAGCAGCGCGAGCACGGCGGCACCCACATCAAGGGGACGCAGCGCGGGCGGCGAAGGCCAGAGTAGGTAGCCGCCGCCGATGATCAGCCCGAGCACGACGAGCGGCCAGCCGGCGTCTACCGCACCGGTGACGCCGGAGTGCAGGCCGGCGAGCAGGCTGCCGTGCGGCAGGACCATGGCCATCAGGACCAGCACGCCGCCCGCGGCGAAGACGACGCCGAAGACCTCCTGCGCCTGGCGTGGCGTCAGCAGAGGACGCGAGGGCGCGCGCGACTTCGAGGTGCGCGGCCGACCCGCGCTGCTGGGCCGAGCCCGGCGCGCAGGCGAACCTTTCTGAGGACTACGACGAGTGGTGCGACGCATGTGAGATGAAAGCTGAGTTGCTGGGGCGGATTATAGAGGGCGTTGAGCGAAATCAAGACCGCCGTCGACCCTTTCGAGCAGGCCGAGCGCCGCTACGGCGACCTGATGGCGCGGCGGCGCGCCAAGGAGCTCGACGTGCGTGCCTTCCGCGCGGCCGTACGCGACCTCGCCGTCACCGATGGCGAGGGGCGCGAATGGGTGCTCGGCCCGGAGAACGGACTCTGGTACCGCCGCGATCGCGATCGGTGGGTCGAAGCCGAACCGCCGAAGCGACTGGTCTGCCCCGGCTGCGGTCATCACAACCTGGGCCGCCACAGCTTCTGCGTCGAGTGCGGCGCGAAGCTGGTGCGGCCGGTTTAGACTCCGCCGTCATGGGTGCGAACATCCCCGGCCAGATCACCTCCGACGGCGCCTACTACTGGGACGGCCAGCAATGGGTGACCACGCTCTCGAAGGACGGGGCGCACCGCTGGAACGGCTCCGCCTGGGTGCCCGTGGCGGCCGATGCCGGCGCCGATGCCTCGGTCGTGGCGGCGCCGCCCGCAGCGTCCCAGCCCGTCATTCGCACCGCGGCCACACCGTATGGCCCTCCCAGTGCCCAGCAGACGCGCGGGCTCGGCTTCCAGTTCGGCGGCTCCGCCGCCTGGTCGATCGGCTTCGGCCTTGCCTCGCTCCTGGCGCCACTGTTCGCGTCCTTCTACTTCATCCTGCTGCCGCTCTTCGGCCTCTACCGCGGATACACGGCGGTGCGCGTCGGCCGGACGGTGGGCGGCGTGATCGGGATCGTGCTCAACATCCTCGGCGGGATCATGAGCCTGATCGCGAGCGGCCTGATCCTCCGCTAGCGGGTCAGCCGGATCGATTCGATGAGAGAGTTCACGGCGGTCAGCTGATCGGCCGGAGCGAGCGCCTCGACGAGGACCAGCCCGCCCCGTGGCGCCGAGATGTACACCTTCTCGAAGACGTACGACACGCTGCCCGGGCCGGCCAGCGAGAGCTCGGTGCGGGCTGATACCCGCCCGCCGATGTTGATCGCGCGCACGGCCTGCACGGTGGAGATCGAGTAACCGGTGGGAGGTGAGCCCAACAGTTGGGCCGTCTCGAACGCGAGCACCGCGACCGGGTCCGCGCCGTCGACGCCGGGGTCCGCGATCGCCGGCCGGCCGATCTCGACGACCGCTCCCTTGGGGGTGGCGGTCAGCAGCGCGGAGGCACTCCCTGAGGTCACGGGCTGGTCCGCGGGGTCGCTCAGCACGAACACCGCCGAGGCGGTGGCCGAGTGCGTCCACGACCGGGGCGTGGTGGCGGTCAAGCCGAGCGCCTGGTCGGCCAGGTTGGGCTTGGTCGCCGTCGCGGTGCTCCGGCCTGAGCCGGCGTCGCGTACGGCCCGCTGCCCGAGCGGCGACAGCCCCACGGCCAGCCCGGCGGCGATGGGGATCAGCGCGACCAGCAGCCAGAGCCGCCGGGCGCCGGATCGCTTGCGGCCGAGCACGATCTCGTGACCGCAGAAGCCGCAGTAGCGGTCGAAGGGGCCGGCGACGCCGAGGCAGGACCCGCACTGCCGGATCGGCAGCGCGCACGAATTGCACTCCTCCACGAAAAGGGCGGGCGCGTCGCAGCGCGGGCAGAGGCTGGGCGCGGTCAGCGCAAGAGGGGGCAGCTTCACTCGATGGGCCGCCCGGAATGGTACCCTCGGCGGACTTCGGCAACTTTGCGACAGGAGGGAACCTGAGATGCCCGCAATTCAGGTCGACCGATCCGAGTCCAAGTCCGCGGACACGCCAGACGAGACCCGCACACCGCCCAACACGGTGGTCCAGCAGGTCAGCGTCGGCGGCCACACTCTCTCGCGCATGACCTTCAAGCCCGGCTGGCGCTGGTCAGAAAACATCAAGCCCATCGTGGGCACTGACAAGTGTCAGCTCTCGCACGTCGGCTATGCGCTGCAGGGTGCCCTGACCGTCCAGACCGCTGAGGGCCAGGAGATGACGGTCAATGCCGGCGACTTCTACTCGATCGCACCGGGCCACGACGCCTGGAACGGCTCGAGCGAGGACTTCGTCGGGCTCGAGATCGTCAGCGCGGCGGAGTACGCCGTAAAGCAGAACTGACGTCCTGACTAGATCTCGGTCACGACCGGGATCACCATCGGCCGGCGCTTGGTCCGCTTGAAGACCACGCGCTGAACAGCCTGGTGGACGGCCTCCCTCAGGAGCGAAGGCTCCGGGCGGTCGTCCGCCAGTCTCGCCAGCGCCTCGATGGCCGCCGCACGCGCCTCCTCCATCAGCGCTCCGGAGACCTCCGGCTCGATCAGGCCGCGCGACACGATCTCCGGCCCCGCGCGCACGGCGCCGGTTTCGCGGTCCACGGCGACAGTCACCAGCAGGACGCCCTCCTGGGCCAGCCGCCGCCGGTCGCGCAGAACGACCTCCTCGACGTCCCCCACTCCCAGCCCGTCTACAAAGACGAAACCGCTGCCGATCGCCTCACCGGCACGGATGCTGTCGGCGTCGACCTCGACGCTGCGACCGTCCTCCACGATCAGGACGTTCTCGGCCGCGATCCCGGCCTCGCGCGCCAGCTCCGCGTGATGGTGCAGCTGCCGGTACTCGCCGTGCACGGGGATGAAGAAGCGCGGTCGCACCAGCTGGAGGACCTCCAGCAGCTCGTCGCGGTAGGCGTGGCCGGAGACGTGCACCCGCTCGAGCTCCGAATAGAAGACGCGAGCTCCGTTCCGGTAGAGGTTGTTCACGGTCTTGTTCACCAGGCGCTCGTTGCCGGGGATCGGCCGCGCCGAGATCACCACCCAATCTCCTTCCCGCACGTTGGTCAGCGGGTGCTTGCGGGCGGCAAAACGCGAAAGCGCGGACACCGGCTCGCCCTGCGCCCCCGCCGTGAGGAGCACGAGCCGAGGGTCCTCCGCCGAGCGCTCGTCGAGTTGGACGACCAGCCCGCTCGGCACCTTCAGGTAGCCGAGCTCGCGCGCGGTCCGGAAGTTGTTGACCAGGCTTCGACCGACCACTCCGACCCGGCGGCCGTGCCGCTCGGCGAGCTCCAGCACGAGCTGGATGCGGTGAATGTTGGACGCGAAGGTCGCCACTACGATCCGGCTCGGGGCGGCCTGGAACACGCGGTCGAAGCTGTCGACCAGGTCGCGCTCAGAGCCGGAATGACCCGGCCGCTCCGCGTTCGTGGAGTCCGACAGCAGCAGCAGCACGCCGGCGTCACCCAGCTGCCGGAAGCGCTCCAGGTCGGTCGGAAGGCCGTAAAGGGGAGCGTCGTCGAGCTTGAAGTCGCTCGTGTAGAGCACCCGGCCGACCGGGGTCTCGACGGCCAGCGCGACCGCGTCGGGGATGCTGTGGCAGACCGGGACGGGCTCGACGCGGAAGGGGCCGAGCTGGACCCGATCTCCCCCGCGCAGCTCGCGCAGGTCCGCCGACTGCAGAACCCGCTGCTCCTTGAGCTTCGGGCGCAGGAGCCCAAGGGTCAGCCGCGTCCCATAGACGGGAGCCTTGAGGCGGTCGAGCAGGAAGGGCAGCGCGCCGACGTGGTCTTCGTGGCCGTGCGTGAGCACGACGCCGAGAACCGTGCGGCCCTCCTCCAGTGCCCAGGCGATGTCCGGGATGACCAGGTCGACGCCCGGCCAGTCCTCCTGAGGGAACATCAGGCCGGCGTCGACGAGCAGCACCTGGCCTTCCCACTCGAGCGCCCACATGTTGAGGCCGACCTCGCCCAGGCCGCCCAGCGGCACGTAGCGCAGCTTCACCGGCGGCATGCACCCGCGCACCATCCGCCGGCCGATGGCCGCCTGGGAGGACAGAAACGAGCGCATCCGCCGGCGGATGGTCCTATCAAGCGCAGCCTGCTCAGAGCAGCGGTAGCTGCTGCATCTCGTCAGGGATCGCCGGGTCAGGCTCGGGTTCGGCTGGCGCCAGAACCTCGTCGAGGTACTCCTTGACCTTGTCGAAGTCCCGCTGGAGGTCCCCCACCAGCGAGCCGTTGTGCAGCGCCGCGGCCGGGTGGTAGAGCGGCACATAGGCGAGGTCGCCACGCTCGACGAAGGTGCCATGCACGCGGGAGATCGGTCCGTACCCCGGCAGCAGGCGTTCCAGCGCGTGCCTTCCCAGCACCAGGACCACCTTCGGCCGGATCCACTCCAGCTGCCGCTGGAGGAACAGCGAGCACGCCTCGACCTCATTTGGCATTGGGTCGCGGTTCTGTGGCGGGCGGCATTTCAGGACGTTGGTGATGTAGACCTTCTCGCGGTCGAGGCCGATCTGCCCGAGCAGCGTGTCGAGCAGCTTGCCGGCCGCCCCCACGAAGGGCTTGCCCTGCACGTCCTCGTTGAAGCCGGGCGCCTCGCCGACGATCATCACGTCGGCGTCGACTGGGCCGGTGCCGGGCACCGCGTTCGTGCGCGTGGCGTGCAGCGAGCAGCGTTTGCAGCTGCGGACGTAGTCCTCGAGGATCTGCAGCCTTTCGGCGGGCGACTCCGGGAGCGGCGGTCTTGGGTTAGCCGACACCAGCGGGCGCGAAGGTTACCAGTTCTCCCGCCTCGCGCACCGCGTCCAGGACCCGCTCGACCTCCGGCGCCGTCAGCGGCGCCAGCGGCGGCCGGAACGGTCCCGCGTCGAAGCCCAACGCCGGCAGCACCGACTTCAGCGGCACCGGGTTGGCGGCCGTCGTCATCAGGGCCTTGATCAGCGGCAGCAGCCGCCCGTGGATGTGCTGCGCCGTCGCCACGTCCCCGCGCAGGAAGGCGCCGATCATCTCCTTCATCGCGCGGCCGGCGAGGTGCGTCGTGACACCGATCAGGCCGTCGCCGCCGACGGCGAGCAGCGGCAGCGTGAAGCTGTCGTCACCGCTCCAGACCGTGAAGCCCTCCGGCTTGCGGGCGCAGATGAGGCCGATCTGGTCGATGTCGCCGCTGGCCTCCTTGACGCCGATGATGCCCGGGACCTCGGCGCAGCGCAGCGTGGTCTGCACGGTCATGTTGACGGCCGTGCGGGCCTGGATGTTGTACATGATCACCGGCGTGCCGGACTCCTCGGCGATGGCCTTGAAGTGCTGGTACATGCCCTCCTGCGGCGGCTTGTTGTAGTAGGGCACGACGCAGAGCAGCGCGTCCGCACCGGCCTCGGCGGCGCGCTTCGAGAGCTGGATCGAATGGTGCGTGTCATTGCCGCCGGTGCCGGCGACGACGGACTGGCCGGGAATCGCCTCCTTGACGCGGCGGAGGAGCTCGATCTTCTCGTCGTCGCTGAGCGTGGGGGACTCGCCGGTGGTGCCGGCGACCACGACGCCGTCGGAGCCGTCGGCCACCAGCTGGCGCGCCAGCCGCTGTGCCGCGTCAAAGTCGATGGCGCCGTCCTTGTGCATGGGTGTGACCATCGCCGTCAAGAGCCGACCGATCTCCGCCATGCCTAGATCACCCCCGATTCGATTGCTTTCTCGGCCACCTGGACCGCGTTGAGAGCCGCTCCCTTGCGCAGGTTGTCGGCGACGATCCAGAGCGCAAGGCCGTGGCTGTGCGACAGGTCGGGCCGGATGCGGCCGACGTAGACCTCGTCCTTCCCCGCCACCTGCTGCGGCGTCGGATAGATGCCGGCGCGCGGGTCGTCCTCGACGATGATGCCGGGCGCGGACCCGAGCAGCACCCGGCAGTCCTCGACGGACAGCATCTCCCCCGTCTCGACATACACCGTCTCCGCGTGGGCGACCGGCACCGGCACCCGCACGCACGTGGCCGCGATCCGCAGCGCCGGCTCGTGGAGGATCTTCCGCGTCTCCTTGACGATCTTCCACTCCTCTTCGTTGTAGCCCTCGCCCTCGGGCGTCCATTCGCCGGGGACGACGTTGTGCAGCAGCTGGTGGTCGTAGACGGTCGCTGCGGGCTGCCTGCCCGCCGCCAGCGACTGCACCTGGTCGCTGAGCTCGTCGACCAGCTTGCGGCCGTGCCCGGACGCCGACTGGTACGTCGAGACCAGAACCCGCTCGACCCCGGCCGCCTTGCGAATCGGCTCGAGCACGACCGTGAGCGGGATGGTGCAGCAGTTGGGATTGGCGATGATGCCCTCGTTGTCCGCGATGTCGGCCGCGTTGACCTCGGGCACCACGAGCGGGACGTTGTCCTTCATACGCCACGCGGAGCTGTTGTCGACCACCAGCGCTCCCGACTCCACCGCGACGGGCGCGTACATCAGCGCCACGTCGGAGCCGGCCATGAACAGCGCCAGGTCGATGCCCTGGAAGGAGCTGTCGTCAAGCTGCTGGACCGGCAGACGCGAACCGTTGTAAGCGACATCGGAGCCGGCCGAGCGCTCGGATGCCAGCGCGCGCACGCGCTCGGCGGGCACGCCGCGCTGGGCCAGGACCCTGAGCGCTTCCTGGCCGACCATCCCGGTCGCGCCCACGACGGCAATAGAAAGACGGCTGGAGGGAGAGAGCACTGCTCTGAGTCTAACGGGCGCCGGAGATCAGAGGGGAACCGCGCGCCGCGCCCAGGCGGATTGGTGGTGCCGCCGCCACAGGACGAACATCCAGACGGCAAGGCTCAGGTAGAGAAGCGCGAAGACGATTCCGAAGACGTGCGCCCATGCCGGCAGCACGGCGGTCCGGCCGACTCCGGCCAGCCCCACCACGTTCGTGACGATGCTCACGGCGCTGAGCGCGCCGAAGATCATCAGCACGTAGTAGACCCATCGCCACTGGCTCCAGGTGCCGTAGATGAGCACCGCGGCCCAGGCAACTGAGATGACGACCGTTGCGATCGTGATTCCGGTCATCATGCCGCTGAAGACCTGCGAGAACTGAGCGCTGGTCGCGGGGTCGACGTTGGGTGACGTTCGCAGCGCGGACTGCATCGAGGCCTGCATCGTCAGCGGCACGACGGAGATCGTGTAGGCGGCCGACAGGGCCAGGTAGACGGTGGCTGCGATCTGAACGCGCCGGGTGTCCTCCGTCAGCTCGTAGCGAACCGCACCCAGGGGCCGCGAGCCCACCTCGTTGACTACCCAGCGTCCGCCGTCCCAGCGCCAGCGGCCGTCCGGCGAGATGGCGCTCACCCACTGCTGTCCATCCCACCACCAGTAGCCGTCCGGTGACAGCTGACCGGTGGTTGCCGGAGTCTGCTCAGACAAGTCCGAGGATGCTATCAAGCCCGCGATGGAAGCGGGGCTCCTCGACCACCTTGCGGATCGCGAGCAGCACGCCCGGTGCGTAGGCCTCGCGCGAGGTGGTCCGGTGGGCGATCGTCAGCGTCTGGCCGGCGAGCCCGAAGACGACCTCCTGGTCGGCCACGACGCCCGGCAGCCGGAGGGAATGGATCGGCACCTCGCCACCGAGGCGCTTGGCCGTCACCAGCGCCGTCCCTGACGGCTTGTCCAGCTTGGTCGCGTGGTGCGCTTCGACGATCTCGACCGCTTCGAAGTGGGGCGCCGCTTTCTCGGCCAGCCACATCATGAGCACGGCGCCGATCGAGAAGTTCGCCGCGAAGACGCCGCCCAGACCGGCCTCGCGACAGGCCGCCTCGATGCGGTCGAGCTCCGCGTCCCGGATGCCGGTGGTCCCGATTACGGGGGACGCGCCCGCGGCGATCGCCGCCAGCGCGATGCCGGGCGCGGCCTCACCACGGGTGAAGTCCACGACCACGCGGGGGCGGTGCTCCGCCAGGAATGCCCCGAGGTCGGTGTCGCGGCCGAAGCCGCCGACATAGTCGACGTCCTCGGCCGCCTGCAGGCCGGCGGCCACGGCGCCGCCGGTCTTGCCGCGCTCGCCGGCGAGAGCGACTTTGATCAAAGAAATTTGTTAGCGACCGTTGCGTCGCGGGCCGCGGTCGCGGCCGCCGAAGCCGCCGCGTCCCCCACCACGGTCCTCGCGCGGCGGGACCGGCGGCAGGTTGGGCGCGTTGGCGACCGCCTCGGCGTCGATCGTCTCCACGACCGGCTCGCCCCGTTCGCGGAGCTCGTCCAGGGCTGCCTGCCGCGAGAGGTTGAGGCGACCCTGCGGGTCGATCTCGACCGCTTTGACCACGATCTCGTCGCCCACGTTGATGACCTCTTCGACCCGCTCGACCCGGTGGTCGGTGAGCTTGGAGATGTGGACGAGCCCGTCCTGGTTGGGCAGGACCTCGACGAAAGCGCCGAAGGGCATGATCCGGACGACCTTGCCCCGGTAGATCCGGCCGACCTCGACCTCGTCGGTCAGGCCCTTGATCCACTCGATGGCCTTGCGGGCGCCGTCGCCGTCGGACGAGGCGATGAAGACCGTGCCGTCGTCCTCGACGTCGATCTGAGCACCCGTCTCCTCGACGATCTTGCGGATGACCTTGCCACCGGGGCCGATCACGTCGCGGATCTTGTCGGGGTTGATGTGCAGCGTCGTGATCCGCGGCGCGTGCGGGCTCATCTCCTGACGCGGCTGCGGGATGACCGCGAGCATCTTGTCGAGAACGAAGAGCCGCGCCTCGCGGGCCTGCTCGAGCGCCTGCTGCATGACCTCGCGGCTCAGCCCCTTGATCTTGATGTCCATCTGGAGGGCGGTGATGCCCTCGCGGGTGCCGGCCACCTTGAAGTCCATGTCACCCAGCGCGTCCTCGACGCCCTGGATGTCGGTCAGCACGGCGAACTTGCCCTCCCGGGTGACCAGGCCCATCGCGATGCCCGCCACGGGCGCCTTGATCGGCACCCCGGCGTCCATCAGCGCCAGCGTGGAGCCGCAGACGGAGGCCATCGAGGTCGAGCCGTTCGAGCTCAGGATCTCGGAGACCAGCCGGAGCGTGTAGGGGAATTCCTCGACCGTCGGGATCATGCTCAGGAGCGCCCGCTCGGCGAGGGCGCCATGGCCGATCTCGCGACGGCCCGGGGTGCGCAGCGGGCGCGCCTCGCCGACCGAGAACGGCGGGAAGTTGTAGTGGTGCATGTAGCGCTTGAACTGCTCGAGCCCGAGGTTGTCCAGCTTCTGCTGGTCCGACATCGTGCCGAGCGTCAGGATCGTCAGCGCCTGGGTCTGGCCGCGTGTGAAAAGGCCGGAGCCATGGGTCCGCGGCAGGACGCCCACCTCGACCGAGATCGGCCGGATGTCCTTGAGCCCGCGGCCGTCGGGCCGGATGCCCTCCTCGACGGTCCGCTGGCGGACGCGGTCCTTGACTTTCTTCTCGAAGAGCTTGCCGAGGATGTCGGCGTGCTCCGCGTGGCGCTCGGCCAGCTCCGCGACCATCTCCTTCTTGAGGTCGTCGATGGCGTCCTCACGCCCGGCCTTGTCGGGGTTGTAGAGAGCGGCGTCGAGCTTCTGGGCGGCCCAGTCCGCGACCGCCTGCGTGACCTCTTCCGGGTACTGCGGAGCGACGGACTCGACCTTGGGCACGCTGCCCGTCGCCGAGCGCAGGTCGTTCTGCAGGCGGCAGAGCTCGCGGATGGCCTCGTGCGCCCGGTCGAGCGCCTGGAGCACCAGCTCCTCGGTGACGCCCTTGGCGCCTGCCTCGACCATCAGGATCGCGTCCTCGGTGCCCGCCACCACCAGGTCCAGGTCCGAGCGGTCCATGTCGGACATCAGCGGGTTGACCACCAGCTGGCCGTCGATGTAGCCCATCCGAACGGCGCCGATCGGGCCCTGGAACGGGATGTTCGAGATCGTCAGTGCGGCGGAGGCCCCGTTGATCGAGAGGATCGTCGGGTCGTTCTCCATGTCGACGCTGAGGACGGTCGAAACCACCTGCACGTCCTTGCGGAACCCCTCGGGGAACAGGGGGCGGATCGGCCGGTCGGTCAAACGGCTGGCCAGGATCGCACCCTCGCTCGGCCTGCCCTCGCGGCGCATGAATGCGCCGGGGATGCGGCCCGCCGCGTAGAGCTTCTCCTCGTAGTCGCAGGTGAGCGGGAAGAAGTCGATTCCCTCCCGCGGCTCCTTCGACATCGTCGCCGTGCTGAGGACGACGGTGTCCCCGCGGCGGATCAGGACGGCCCCGTTGGCCTGCTCGGCCAACCGGCCGGCTTCGATTGAGATGCGGCTGCCCGCGATCTCGACTTCTTTAGTGACTGCTGTCACGACATACCTCCATGAGGAGGGCGGCCCAATTCGTGACCCTGGATCGGCCAGGTCGAAAGCCTCCACCTGTCAGCTGTGCACTGAGGAGCGGAGGCTTTGGGCCTGACTGCCCAAGGCCTGGGTTGGGTGCCCTCCGGCTGCTTCTTACTTCCTGATCCCGAGCTTGGCGCGCAGCCTGCGGGCGCGCTCCACGTCGGTGCGATCAAGGTAGTCCAGCAGTCGGCGGCGCTTTCCCACCAGCAGCAGCAGGCCGCGGCGGGAGTGGTGGTCCTTCTTGTGCGTCTTCAGGTGCTCGGTGAGCTGCCCGATGCGCTCGGAGAAGATGGCGACCTGGACCTCGGTCGAACCCGTGTCCGTTTCGTGCAGGCGGTTCTCCGTGACCAGCCTCGTCTTCAGCTCGCTTTCGACTGCCAAACCAGCGGCAAAGTATAGCTGCTGAGATGGCCACCTCTTTTTGGACCGCCCTCCCCGACGCCCCCGGCGTGTACCTGATGCTCGATCGGCGCGGCCGGGTTCTCTACGTCGGGCGCAGCATCAGCCTGCGCGCCCGGGTGCGTTCCTACTGGAGCTCGCCGGACCCCTTCCGGGCGCATCTTCTGCCCATGCTGCGACGGGTTCGGCGCGTCGACCACGTGCAGTGCGACACCGCCCACGCCGCGGCCTTCCTGGAACGGGAGCTCATCGCGAAGCACGAGCCGCCGTTCAACCTCACCTATGGGGTCGAGGCCGAGTGGTGGCTGCGCCTGGCTTCGGATCCGGCTTCGCTCGAGCCGGTGCGGGAGCCCCTGGACGACGGCGCCGCCTACTTCGGGCCCTATCTCGGAGGCCGCCCGGTCCGGCTGGCGGCCGGCGCGCTGCGCCGCCTCTACCTCGCGCGGGGCGACTCGCGTACGGCCGCGGCCCTGCTGTCAGGGGACGCGACGGCCCTGGAGCACTGCAAGGCCGCGCTGGAGGTGAAGCGGGACGTCGCCGCCGAGTCGACCCTGTTCGAGAAGGCATCCGAGCTGCAGGAGACGATCCGCGCGGTCGAGTGGCTGGCTCAAGCCTCGAGCGCGGCTCCATCTGATCTTGGATCTGCTCCCGCCAGCCAGCCTCCCTGACCGTCGAGCACGATCGCATGCGCATGGCCAAGTGAGAGTGAGCTGCTCGGCATCAGCTTGACGTCTAGGTCGGACCGCGCCAGCTCGCCGGCCCTCGGGTAGGTCGCTTCGACAACCAGGGGCCCGCCTCCGACGCCGACGCGGATGCGCGGCGCGGCAACCGCCTCGGCCGGTCCGAGGCCACGGTCGACGAGGTTCAGGAGGACCTGCGTCTGCAGCTGCGGCTGGCCGTCGCCGCCCATGCTGCCGAAGGCTGCCCAGGGCCGGCCGCCGCGCGCCGCCAGGGCCGGGATCAGCGTGTGCATCGTCCGCTTGCGCGGCTCCAGCCGGTTGACGTGGGCCGGGTCGAGGCTGAAGTAGGTGCCGCGGTTCTGGAGGTTGATCCCGGTACCCTCCGCGATCACACCCGAACCGAACTCGAAGGCGACGCTCTGAATCAGCGAGATCAGATTGCCTTCCTCGTCCGCCGCGCAGAGGTAGACCGTGTCGCCGTCTTTAACGCCCCCGTGGCCCCTCCGCCGGGCTTTGCCGGGCACCTCCCCGCCTAGCGGGGAGGAGTCTGCTCCTGTGAACGCTTGAAGATTTGCTTTGGCGAAGTCAGGGTCCGTGATGTAGCGGTCGCGCAGGGGGTAGACCTCGTTGCGGATGCGGATCAGCTCTCGCGCGAATGCCGGGCCGGGTTCCAGGTGCTCGGGCGCAAGCCGCTCATAGCGGGCGAGCATCCCAAATGCGGCGAGCCCCTGGGTCGGCGGCGGCAGCTCGTAGACCGTCAGGTCGCGGTAGCGCATCGACACCGGCTCGACCCAGTCGCCGCGGTGCGCCCCCATGTCCTCGCGGGTGAGGAACCCGTCGCGCTTCTGGACCGCGGCCGCGATCGCCGCCGCGACGTCACCGCGGTGGAACCCGAGCCAGCCCGCGCGCCCGATCTCGGCGAGCACAGCAGCCAGGTCCGGGTTGCGCAGCAGCATCCCTGGCTGCAGCGGCGGGTAGAGCCGGCGCTGCTCCGACTCGTGCAGTCGCCAATCCGCCGTCTCCGCCAGCGCGGCCGCGAGGCCCGCGGTCACGAGATAGCCATCGCGGGCCGCCGCGACCGCGGGCTCCAGCACCCGGCCCAGGCCCATTCGGCCGAACCGCTCGATGAGCCTCCCCCACGCCTGCACCGTCCCCGGGACGGTGACGGTCAGCGCGCCGCGCTCGGGCATCCGGTCGTGGCCGCGCTCGAGCACGGCCTCGATCGAGGCCAGCGAGCCGGACCGGCCCGCCCCGGCCAGGCCGATCGGCTCGGGCACGCCGGCGGGCCAACAAAGAGCGAAGAGGTCGCCGCCGATCGAGGTCATGTGCGGATAGACGACGCAGAGGACGGCGTTGGCGGCGACGATCGCGTCGAAGGCGTTGCCCCCGTCGCGCAGCACCTCCACACCCGCCTCGGACGCCTGCCGGTGCGGGCTGGCGACGACTCCTCTCAACCGCCCCTTTTGGGAACCAGGAGCTTCAGTGCTCCGGGCACGACTTCGAACGTCGCCGGCAGGAAGCCGGGCTGCTCGCCGTCCAGGTCCA